>OKCO01000048.1_pt1 | contig 38331 bp, 48 predicted proteins | sample 1612531 | NCBI WGS metagenome assembly OKCO01 (sample SAMN04436802, study PRJEB24849) | human gut metagenome | biome: human gut; feature: NICU; material: stool | host: Homo sapiens | place: USA: Saint Louis, MO | collected 2011-06-07
GCTTTGATTGTGTGATGTTTCTCAGTTTGTGTTATGATTATTAAGGGCGAGAACAGGAGATAGACCATGCGTAAGGTGAAGATTGGTGAGCTAATCAATTCGCTTGTGAACGAGGTTGAGGCAATCGACGCCTCGGATCGTCCACAAGGCGAAAAAACAAAGAAAATTAAAGCCGCAGCTATAAAATATAAGAATGCATTATTTAATGATAAAAGAAAGTTTCGCGGAAAAAGCTTAGAAAAAAGGATTTCGGCTAATACTTTCAATGCCTATATGAGCCGGGCAAGGAAAAGATTTGATGATAAATTACATCATAACTTTGAAAAAAACGTAATAAAATTATCCGAAAAGTATCCCTTATACAGTGAGGAATTATCCTCATGGCTTTCTATGCCTGCGGCATCAATTCGACAAAATATGTCAGCCCTGCAAACCAAGCTAAAAGAAATAATGCCATTGGCAGAAGATTTATCAAATATAAAAATCGGTGCGAAAAATAGCGATACAAAGTTAGCCAAACTTGCCAATAAATATCCAGAATGGCAATTTGCTATTAGTGATTTAAACAGTGATGATTGGAAGGAAAAGCGAGATTATCTTTATAAACTCTTCCAGCAAGGCTCTTCGCTTCTGGAAGATTTAAATAATCTGAAAGTAAACCATGAGGTCCTCTATCACTTGCAGCTTAGCTCTGCAGAGCGAACCTCCATCCAGCAGCGCTGGGCCAACATACTCAGCGAGAAAAAGCGCAACGTGGTTGTGATTGACTATCCGCGCTATATGCAGGCTATCTACGATATAATCAATAAACCCATATCTTCGTTTGATTTAACCACCCGTCGTGGTATGGCCCCTCTAGCGTTCGCGCTTGCGGCGCTATCTGGTCGACGAATGATTGAAATCATGCTTCAGGGTGAATTTTCCGTCGCAGGTAAATATACAGTAACATTCTTAGGGCAAGCTAAAAAACGCTCAGAAGATAAAGGTGTATCAAGAAAAATATATACTCTTTGCGACGCTGATTTATTTGTGAGTCTGGTTAACCAACTTCGCTCCTGCCCTGCTGCTGCGGATTTTGATGAAGTGGTTAAAGGGTATGGGGAAAATGATACTCGCTCTGAAAATGGTCGTATTAACGCTATTCTAGCGACAGCGTTTAATCCGTGGGTAAAAAAATTCTTAGGCGATGACCGCCGCGTTTATAAAGATAGCCGCGCTATTTACGCCCGCATTGCCTATGAAATGTTTTTCCGCGTTGACCCACGGTGGAAGAATGTCGATGAGGACGTTTTCTTCATGGAGATTCTCGGTCATGACGATGAAAACACCCAGCTGCACTATAAGCAGTTTAAACTGGCAAACTTCTCCAGAACCTGGCGTCCACATGTTGGCGAGGAAAATACCCGGCTGGCAGCGCTGCAAAAGCTGGATAGCATGATGCCAGATTTCGCCAAAGGCGACGCCGGGGTTCGTATTCATGAAACCGTGAAGCAGCTGGTGGAGCAGGACCCATCGATAAAGATCACAAACAGTACCCTGCGACCATTTAACTTCAGTACCAGGCTGATTCCTCGCTACCTGGAGTTTGCCGCCGATGCATTGGGCCAGTTCGTCGGTGAAAATGGGCAGTGGCAACTGAAGGACGAGGCGCCTGCAATAGTCCTGCCTGATGAAGAAATTCTTGAGCCCATCGACGATGCCGATCTCGATGACGGAGACCAGGAAGATGAAACGCTGGATGACGATGAGATCGAAGTAGACGAAAGCGAAGGAGAGGAACTGGAGGAAGTGGACGGCGCTGAAGAGGCCGAGGAGGCTGAGCAGGAAGAGAAACATCCTGCCAAGCCAAACTTTAAAGCGCCGAGGGATAATGGCGATGGTACCTACATGGTGGAGTTTGAATTCGATGGCCGTCATTACGCCTGGTCTGGTGCCGCCGGTAATCGGGTAGAGGCAATGCAATCTGCCTGGAGTGCCTACTTCAAGTGACAAAAAGGCCACAGGTTATCGCCTGTGGCCTTTCCAGTATCCAGCCCTACAAAATCAGGAAGAGACGGCAGGAGCCTCTAATTTTGTGGATAAGGCCTCCAGTTTATTGATGGCCAGCTCGAAATGCGCTGGCAGCACCTTCTCCACCTCTGAGCCAAGGTCGATGATTGATAATTCCTCTCGCGACACACTCCGACGCGCCCCACGAACCACCTCACGCAAAAATTCCCGCTCGTAGGTCCGCATATTGTCCAGCGCGGTTTCTGCCGACGTTAATATCCGGCGCAACTCGGCAGTGATGGCCGGGAGATCGTCAACCGTAATCGGATTGGGGGATGGATTCCTGCAGGCGCGACGTAGCGCCAGCCATACACCACTTTTCCATGCGTTGTGGTACCGAAAACTTTGGGCTATATCGTTTATCAGGCCGCGTAATTCTTCCTTTTGCCGCCAGTCCAATGGTTCACCGGCGATTTTTGGCGCGGGTTCGACGTAGCTGTACTCACCGCTTTTCCGAATAGCTGGTAGAACCTCATTGGTGACCCACTTGCGGAACCGCCAGGCTGTCGTTCCCTGCTTCACCGCGTCGCGGCAGCGGAGGATGAGCGTATAGAGTCCAGATTCAGAAACCACATTAACTTCCCTTGCCATACGATCTAATTTTTGAGCCTCGGTTAAACCGAGGGTCAATTTTTCATCATGGTCCAATTTCTTTAAAGCATCAGAAGGGTTGGCGATGTGGAGGGCTGAGCAGATATCCATAGCAACGAACCACGGCTCACCATCAACCATAACCACCCTAACAGGATGTTCTTCCTGAAATGAGAAAACAGAGAGTGCATTCATTTGGCCTCCCTGGCGGTCAGCTGCGCTGACAGAGAAGAAGAACAGTTTCTGGCTTCTTGAACCAGCTCACGGGCAACCTGGAGTAATTCTGCCGCCTCCTGCATATACAGTGAGGCCTCATAGCTGGAGATCGTCCGGTGGGCAGAGGAAACCAGCGCTTCTATCTGCGCCAGGCGCTCCTCAATCGACTCAAGCAGGCCCTGGGTGTTTAGCTGCACCTGATTCATGCGGCCACCCCGCTAACCCGGATACGGGCTGACAGAACGAGAACAAAACGGCTGGCGAACTGACGACGGGCTTCACGCTCGGATGAGGCGATGGTGGACAGATGATGAATATGGGATTTTTTATCGGTACGGCAGATCGCCGCGAACTTGAATTTGAACATGGTATGCACTCCGTTTAATGAGTAGTGCTACCACCAGAGTTCTCACGCTCTAAGGGGGTGGTAGCCCAGACGGGGGTGAGAATACCGGTAAACGAAGAAACCGGCCCGACCGTAGTCGGCCCCGCCTGAGCCACCATAATTCGGATGTACGCAGGTACAGGCACAAAAAAACACGCTGGCGCGTGTTGTGCGCTTCGTTTACACGGGTTCTCACGCCCGGCTACAGATTTTGCTGCTGCGGGCTAACTTTACCGCCAAAACGCAACGCACGTCAATAAATTACATAGAGATTTTACCCCGTGACCAGTCACGGCGACAGGGGTTTTTATAGTTTACTTTACTAACTGATCAGAACCTGATCAGTTATTGAGGCAGGGTAATCTTCAGGCGTCCTCACATGTTGTCTTTCAGCATTGTGATGCAGTCCTGGATTACTTTATCGAGAGGGTCATACTCGCCATTTTCTTCTAATCGCATAGTCTCGCGCGCTGCCATCAATTCACCAATAGCTCTTTGAAGCGCCTGGTATCTCAATGTCTGCATTATTGTTGCTTCACCCATAATAACCTCGTCTTGTTTAACCCTGCAGGGCATCAAAATAAGTTATTTCAGCCCGGTTAACCGGCTGAAGAATGCGCCCGTTTTAGATGTCGTTTCAAACCCCATACGCCCACGGATAAGCCACTGGAACGGAATTGTTAACAGATACAGCGGCACGAACCACAGTCGGTTCAGACGCTGCCAGAACGTCGCGTCACGGCGTTCTACCCATTCGGTGTTATCGACGACTTGATAGGCAAAATGGCTACGCTCATCCTCCAGGCGGCCTCCACATAAGAAACTGGTGATTTCTTCGTAATTGTCGAAACCTTCATCCTTCAGCTTCTTTTCCAGCTGATAACGATGAAGCACCGGCACCCATCCTCTGCGATAAATCATGATTTTTTATCCCTCAAATGAGGCTGCAATATAGCAAAATCACTCTCGCTTACATGCTGAACATAGATACGTAGCAAATCACCGTTCCACCCCTGTAATCCACCTTTAGAGATGTCATCCCTAACTTCGTCGAGTACCTTATCCAGCAATCCCGCAGCACAGGAAATCGCCTGCGCCGGATCAGCAAATTCGTACTGATTTGCCGGGCTGGTTTTCACCCCAAAAACAGGAATCATCTTTTCAGCTAAACGCCTATCCTGTTCTTTCTTAATCTCAAGTTGTAAACGGACCAGCTCACCGTCCATCATTTTTTGTAAGTCATACACCACTATCACCCCCACTGGCCATCGGCAAATAACGCTTCATACTCAGACACTGGCAGCCGCTGCCCCCTGATACAAAAATTCAACCAATTGCGCGGCTCAGGGTTGCTTTTATCTTCTTCTTTCCAGCGCTCTTCTGCTTCACGTGCTAAACACTCGACAGCTTTCAGGTAGTCCTCTGTTCGATACCAACCATAATTAATTTGGCCATCAGTAACCGCCCAGGCTACCTTTTTCTCTTCTTCCTCTATGGCCTTGATTCTGGCCTCGCACTCATCACGGCAGAACTGAAGCTGTCTGTAGTCCAGCTTGTTCAAAAACTCAGGTGTTGACGTCATAGGGGTTCTACCTTGTAGGCTTTTAGAAGCGCCCTGGCTTCGTCTGTGCTGTCTTCCATGCTCTTATCGCTGGCAATGCAGCAATAAACGCCCTCACTATCTGAGAACCCGTTCATCCGAATTATCGTGAATGGAAGTTCCCGGCCGGTTTTATAATCGCTATAGCTTGTCGCGTCGTGGCTGACCTTGACCACATAAGGGTCATATCCCTCCACGAGGACAAGGCATTCCCGTTGTTTTCCCATTACCCCTCCGGTTATATCGCCACGGCTTGCCGCTGGCTCAGAAAAGCTTTCAGCAGCCTTATCTCGCGTACTGATAGCAGGTCCATAAATTCGGTCATGTACAGCGAGGCGAACGTTCTCGCGATGCTGGCCACTGGCCACAGGCGTACCGCCTCCATTTCGGTTGCTGGCAACGCGTTCTCCGCCCACGCTTCCGGCACCGTCACCGGGATAGCCTCCAGTGCCTGAATAATTACTGATTGCGGGGTGTCCGGAATGTGGCTTGTTTTGGATCGAGGGTTACCATGTATATCTATATTTAGATCCAGATCGCGATCCACTTCGATGGTGGTTTTTTCGACCTTGCGGGCGTGAATTGATAACCCTGCTTCGCGGCGCTTCTCCACAATATTCATGAGGAACTCGACCGACTGTGAGTCGATAGAACGCATTGTAGGTCGAGCATCACCATCTCTGGCGCGTCTGGTCTTACTGGATAACCCCATAGACTCCAGGATGCCTTTGCATAGTTCTTCAGGGGCTTTCTTTTTGCCCCTCTCTGTGTTGAAGCCACCTATACGCAAAACGTTGTTCAGCAGATCGCGCCGTTCCGGGGTAAGCAGGTTATCCCTGGCGCGTTTGAGGGCGTCCATATCGGCCTCACCGGCCAGAGTTTCTGGATCAATACCACAGTCACGGAAATACTGCCGCAGCGTTGCTGATTTGAGGGTGTAAAAACCACGCATGCCTATTTCAACCGCTGGGGTAGATTTGACGCGGTAATCGGTTATGGCCGGGAATTTAGCCTGGAACTCTTCGTCGGCCTGTTCTCGTGTCATGGCTGTTGTGACAAATTGCTGCCAGCGACCGGCGACGCGGTAAGCGTAGGTAAAGTGGATCAAAGCTTCCTCGCGGTCAAGGCGACGCGCGGTTATCTCATCCAGCTGCATGGTTTCAAACAGACGCACTTTTTTCAGGCCCCCGTCGAAATAGAATTTTAATGCCTCTTCATCGACGTCCAGCTGCAGCTCCTTTTCAATATCCCATCGGACAAGCTGGGCCTGTTCATCCAGAGACAGGGTGCGTTTTTTTATCAACTCATCGTGTTCGCCTTGGTCAGGGGTATCGACACTCAGGTGGCGTTCCATAAGCTGCTCAAAGACCAGCTCACGGGCTTCTTTACGTAAATCCTTACCGATGCTGTTTGCAAGCGCGTCGGTAGCCATAGGCGCGACCTGATAGCCATCATCATGCATGATGCAAATCATGTTGCTGGCATAATCATTTCTGGCCGACGCCTCGAGCGCGGCGGCTTTAATTTTGAGCTGCATGAATGAAGAGTTAGCCACACCGAGTGAAATTCGGTCACCGTCAAAGACAACGTCTGTCAGCAGCCCGGAGTGGCCAGCCGTTTCGAGCAAGGCCTGCGCGTAGGCGCGTTTGATTTTTTCCGGATCGGTTTCACGTTTACCGCGAAGCTTGTCGAAACCGATGATGTATTCCTGAGCTGTACGGTCGCGGCGCAGCATCTGGATGGCGTCGCTGGGGACCACTTCGCCGCAGAACATGCCGAAATGGCGGTGGAAGTGTTTCTCCTCAATCGATACACCTGAAGATATCGACGGGCTGTAGATGAGGCCGTCATATTTTTTCACCATCACTTTAGGCTGGTTGGTGAAATCGTCGACTTCCTTCTCCTGTTTGTTTTTCTGGTTAACGCAGAGAAACTTTTTGTCAGGGAAATGGAGTCTCAGCTGCATGGTAACGTCTTCGGCGAACGTCGAACTGTCGGTGGCCAGCATGATTCGTTCGCCGCGTTGCACTGCAGCGATGACCTCGGTCATGATCCGATTTTTCTCGGTATAAAATACGCGGATAGGCTTGTTGGTTTCGCGGTTGCGAACGTCGACCGGGAGTTCAATCACGTGAATTTGCAGCCAGGCAGGTAGGCCCAGCTCCTCGCGTCGCTTCATCGCCAGTTCAGCAAGGTCGACAAGCAGATCGTTGGCGTCGGCATCCACCATAATGGCATGCTCTTCAGTACGCGCTAGCGCGTCGATAAGCGTGTTGAATACGCCTACCGGGTTTTCCATCGCACGCCCGGCCAGAATGGCACGCAGGCCCTGTGTTGCTTCATCGAAGCCGAAGAAGTCATGCTGGCGCATCAGCGGTTGCCAGCAGCCTTTAAGTATGGAGTTGATGCAAATAGTCAGCTTGTTGGCATATGGCGCCATTTCCTGATAGCCGGGATCCTGATAATGCAGAATGTCGGCTTTAGCGCCTTTCCCTTCGGTCATCATTTCATGCAGGCCGCCTATAAGGGATACGCGGTGCGCGACGGAAACGCCACGCGTGGACTGCAGCATCAGTGGACGCAGGAGACCTGTCGATTTACCAGAGCCCATCCCGGCGCGGACAATAACGATGCCCTGCAGCTGTGCGGCGTATGTCATAACCTCATCAGTCATCCTGGAGGTTTCAAACCGTTTGTAAGTGATGTGTGACGGGCGAAGGTTCGGGTTGGTGATGCGTTCACTGAACGAACGTGATGTTTGCGCGGCACGGCATTTGCGATTCAACCGGCGCGTAATGTGATCTTTAACGGTACCGTTATAAATTTCTGCGATCCCCATATCTCGCAGCGTGCTGCTGAACAGGCGCATAAGTTCTTTCGGGCTGTTTGGTACCGGGCATGTCAGCATGCCAATATCGACGGCGCGAAGCAGCTCTTTGGCAAAAGTACGTCTGTTCAGCCGCGGGAGAGTACGCAGTTTATTCAGCGTAATCGACAACAGGTCGGTTGCACGGCTCAGATTATTTCTCGTTAACTGGCGAGCGACTTCCTTCAGCCCTCTCAAGCTGTGCAGGTCGTTAAAATCGCTGCATTCCTGCTCAGGGTCATCCTCAAAAGTTGGGTAAACACATTTGACGCCGGAAAACTTCTCCATGATGTCGTATCCGGTGCGCAGGCCTGTGTTGCCTTTACCTTCAGCCGATGATTTGCGGTCGTTATCCAGGGCGCAGGTAATTTTTGCTGCCGGGTACATATTCACCAGCTGCTCAACAACATGGGTCATGTTGTTTGCGGCCACTGCGACCACGACAGCATCAAAGCTTTTTTTCGGGTCCTTACGGGTAGCCAGCCATACGGACGCGCCGGTGGCGAAACCTTCCACCACTGCAATATTTTGCGCGCCGTTCAGGTTGCCGATAACAAAGCACGCCCCGACGAAATCACCGCTGGTGATCGCGCTGGTCTGGAATTTACCGCCGCGCTGGTCGATACGCTGCCAGCCGACAATTTGTCCGTCTTTGCGTCCGTCCAGGTGGGCCAGCGGAATCGCCATGTATGTAGTCGGTCCACGGCTCCATTTTGCGTTGTCGTGACTGGTCACGCGACGAATATCGCAAGCGCTGAATACGTCACGAATGCCTTTTTTCACTGCGTAAGGCCACGACCCGTCCTCAGCTGGCGCATGTTCCCATGCACTGTGGAACGCCAACCATCCGAGCAACCGTTCTTGCTCTAACTGATTGTTTTTAAGTTCATTTATCCGTTGTTGTTCGGCGCGGCGCTTGCGGGCTTCAGCCTGGCGTTCAATACGCGCCAGTTCTTCAGCAGGTTGTGCGACCACGGTCGCATGATTTCTTTGTTGTTCACGGCGGTATTCGGCGAACAGGAAGGAGAAGCCGCTCCAGGAACCTTCGTCATGCCCTTTCTGGACAAAGTTGACGAATGGGTAGCTGATGCCGCTTTTGTGTTGTTCCTTGCGGGAGTAGATTTCCACACGCCCTTTGAGGCTCTTTTCCAGAGCCTCGGGGGCGCCACCGTTATATTTTGAATAACGTTCTTCCCCGCCGCGCGGGTTCAACTGAATGTTATCAGCGCATGCTGTCCAGTTAATGCCAGCCATTGTGGCCAGCTCTGACAGCTCATCCCGCGCTGCTTCAAGCAATGAATACGGATCGCTACCGAAGCGAGCCGCATAGAATTCTTGTAAGGTCATTTTTAGCCTTTCCATGCGAATTTATGTTTTTTCGGGTTGAAAAAATCCGCAGGAGCAGCCACAATAAACGCACAAATCTTCGTAGGGACTGTGCTGCGTTTGTCGTGGGGCTGCTCCTGAAAAAAGGCCCGAGTTTGCCGACTCGGGTTTTTTTTCGTCTTTTTTCGGCTGCTGCAGTCCGATTCAACCGCGATACATTATAGCTCGCATTAAACCAGATTTATAGGCAGCAATAAACCCTGTTATTCTGTCATCTACCCTCTATCATGAACGATTTGATCGTACCGACTATTTGGTGCACAAATTGAAGATCACTTTTCTCATGGATAACTCGTTGAGAGTTAGCGCCATCTAAGTAGTAGCGCTCATCGTCGAAGCGCGCTAACCGCTGTATCGAGATTTTCCCGTCTTTATCACAAACTAACACATCCTCACCCGGAACTGGCGTGAGAGCTGAGTCAACCAGGACGACGTCACCCGGTTGATAGTTGTGCTGAACCTGGTTCCCGACAGTGAGCGCATAAACGGTTTCCCGCTGGCTAACAAATGGCAGGAATCGTTCTGTGTTGGCAGGTTCTCCTGGCTGCCAGTCGCTATCCGGACCACTCTCTGTTGTGCCAATAACAGGAACGCGGTCAGGATCAGATTCAGTACCAAAAAGTATCCATTGCACAGGTTTGCGTAGGCATTTAGCCAGGGCAAGCCCAATCTTCAGTGACGGCATAACGTCACCACGTTCTAAGTTTTGGACGCCAGGAAGAGAGATATCCACACTTTTAGCAACTTGCTGCAGTGTCATTCCCAGTTCTAAACGGCGTGCTTTCAGTCGTTCGCCTCGTGTTTTCATACGATCAATCATAAACGATCTCTTTATAGCTGGCTATAAAATTTATGAATTATACCTAGCTTTAATTTATAGTTATGTCATATAATAATTTTATGAAGCCAGAAGAACTTATCCGCCACTTTGGCGACGTCGAAAAAGCAGCTGCAGGCGTAGGTGTAACACCTGGCGCGGTCTATCAATGGCTTGCGGCTGGGGAGATTCCACCGTTACGCCAGAGCGATATTGAGGTCCGCACGGCATACAAACTGAAGAGCGACTTCACCGTTAAGCGGGTTAGCAAGGACGGTAGTGATGGAACTTGAACGAATCCGCGCTTGTGTGGCCACGGCCCTTTCAGATCTGCATTACCTCCAGCGAGGAATTTTAGAAGTTCAGCTTGAGCAGTTACGTCTTGCCAACTCCGGCAGGTTTACTGATAAGCCAACCCGGGTCATTCAAATGGGCGAGAATAATAAATACGAGATCTCGGTCGCGGCTGAGCAGGTTCGTTACCATGTTGGGAAAACGTTTAAGCAATCCTCAATGCTGCTGACTGAACTTGATTTTCAGACGGCTAGTTGGCGCAGAGCCATTGAGCAGTTAAATCGTGAGGAAATTGCCTGGCTGCATTATTGCTATGGCTGTAAGCCCAATTTTGAAAATGATGAAGTTATATGCCAGTGGCTATGGCTGGATTTTCTTGTCGCTCATTCAAAGCCTGATTTCAAAAAAATGAAAGAGGCGACAAAGAAAAAGATGCGCAATTTAACGTATTACGCCATCCAGCAGGTTAAGGCTTCAATATTACGCGGAGAGGATGTAGACCCGCTGCGTGAGGATGAGCATATAAGTCTTTTGCTTAATATCACCGTCGATAGCTGGCGTAAGGATTATAAAAAACGCTGGCTATTAATGAAATCACGATGCCTGCATCTGAATAGCATCGCGTTATTTAACGCAGCGGAGAAGCGCAGTGAAATCATCAACCGCCATTGTACAGGAAGTGCCAACGTGCCTGTGCCAGCAGATTATGCACAGGAAGCCCGGTAAACCCGAACTGAGGTATGCCGCAAACCGTAAAGAGTACATTATCTGGTGCCCAACCTGCGATTACCGGACTCATCCTGATACGAACCGGCAATCGGTTATCACTGAATGGTACCTGTCAAATCAGCCTGGTAATAAACACATCGAAGATATGTGGCTGAAACGTTATCTGGAAATAAAAGAGGGTGCGACCGCGGTCGCATAGGGTAATGATGCGAACTCCATTTAAACAAGGCCCCATGTCATACGATGATGCGGTGCGAATTTCTAACGTTTATCGAAATAAAGGTCGAGAGACTTTAATCACGCGCTCGGATGATTTAGACGGGACGTATTACGTTTTTGTTTATCTCCCTGAGTCCAGAAAAGTCCCAACGCCATCCAGAACTTTTCAACAAAAAATATGGGAATAAAATGCTTACCTACCATCAATCAATTTTTAAAATGATTATGGCAAATTGGCTGAACAGCGATCATGTCATCATCGATACTGAGACCACCGGGCTTATGGCTTCTGATGAAATTATCGAGATCACGATAATTAATATGCGTGGTGAGATTCTGTTAAACACCCTGGTGAAGCCGAGCCGCCCTATTCCGCCAGAAGTTACCAAAATTAATAACATCACCAACGAAATGGTCGCTGATGCGCCAGCATGGTGCGATGTTTTCCCGGCTGCGCTGAAAATTATTCGTAAGCATAAATGGCTGGCATGGAACTCCAGTTTTGATGCCCGCCTGATGGTGCAGACCTGCCTGCAGACCGGATTTTTTGATGACCTAAAGCCTCACCTCATCACCTCCATCATCATGGCCATTGAGACGCGCCACATTGACGCCAAAGCGGTTTATGACCAGTGGTATGGGGAGTTCGACGAGAAGCGCAAAAACTTCAAAAGGCAGAGCCTGGCTACAGCAGCTGCGCGCCACGGCATTCCAACCGCTGGCGCCCATCGCGCGCTTGCCGATTGCCTGATGATCCTCGGCGTGCTGAAACAGGTTTGCCAGCCGGAGGTCGCATGAACTCTGAACTATTCAACTACAGCCTGAAAACGCTACAGGTGCTGAACGTTGTCGCAGATTTGGTTTTATCAGTGGCGCTGTTTGGCTTTGGGTACGGCCTTCTTAACTTGCTTGAGTGGTGGCTTGCATGACAGATATCACCCGACTGATTAACAGCATTAAGCGCCGCACGTCCTCAGCAAGAGAGCTTGGCTACGATGTCCTGTTCGTGGCACTTGATGATTTGGATGTCCTGGCTGATTCGCTGGAGACGGCGCTGCGCGCAAACGCCGCCCAGGCCGCTCACATCGAGCAGCTGCAGGACAAGTTTAACAAACTTGCAGCGGAGAATGTGGCGCTGAAAAGAGTTCCGGAAACAGACAGCGTGGCGATGCTGATGGCTCTGGATTCGTTCCGCAGCGAGTCATTGCCGGATGTCGGTTTGCAAAAAGCGTTTGAAAACTTGATGTACCACCGAAAGACCCCTACCACCGTTCGTATCGTAGCCGGGATTAAGGCTGATGGAGTGGAAGAATGGGTTTCCAGCAGAGGTGGCCGCTGGAATGGCACGACAGAAGAGGCGCTTAAGTTCGCCAAGCAGCTGCGCGAAGGAGGGAAAGTATGAGACTGCAAATGCGCACTCCCGATGGTTCTGTGATTGTCGAGAGCAACCTGGTATCTCAGTTTTACCCCGATTACGAAAGCGGTGGTGAGCTAACAACAATCGAAACTGTTTCTTCTGACGGTGAAGCCTCCTTTGTGAAAGTTAAGCACTCGTTTCATCAAGTAACCCATGCTCTGGCTACTGCATGGAGCGTAGATGAAAAAGAAGCGATGCACACTCAACGGGAGGAATGCCGTGGCTAAAACCCCTGCAGAACGGCAACGGCAGCGCCGTGAACGTTTAAAGCAGTCCGGCACCACCAGACGCGATTGGGTACTTGAGCCGGAGGAACTGCGCATGCTGGGCGAAATTTGCATCCAGCGCCGCCCAGGCAGAACGCCGTATTCAGAAAATGAAGTAATCGGCCTGTTAATCCGTAAGAACTACAAAGAGCTTCAGAAGAGCCTGGCGAACACATGTCAGCGATGTGGCCAGGCGCTGCCGGTGTCTGAATGCATCTTCGACGGCGAAAATTCATGCTTACTGACGACTGTCAGACTAAAGCTGGCCATTAAGGCGTGACTGGTCACGGAGGCTTAAAAATGGATAAATCGGCATTGCTTTTGGAGAAACTCCGGCAACGAACGCAAAGTAGCCTGGCCAGCGGTGGCGACGGCTTTGTCTTTGCATCGATGCTGGTCTTTGACGTGGGCTTGAATGCCCGGACTATTCGGCAAATGTTGGACGTTGCAGTAAGGAACGGGACGCTTGAAAAAAGGGAAAGAGGCATAGGCCGCGCGCATAAGTATCGGACAAATCTGCAAATTTGATGAGCACCTTGACAGGAAATGACGTTTTAGCATTTGCCAAAACGCCTGTGTTTTTATACAGTATATTAATATTTTGTAAGACGAATAACGGGTAGGCTATGTGATGGAAGATACGGTCCTCTCAAATTGTGAAAGGCTGGACGCTGAGCTGAGTGATATCGATGCCGTATTAGATATGGTATCGGTGGCGATGGCATCCCCGGAGGCCAGTTTGCATGTGGCTCAAACTATGCGCCTCATTTGTATGTCACGTCGGATGTTGCAGCGGTGCCGGGATCTGAACAAGGTTGAAGGAAGAAGCCACTAGCGAGCCGAATTGAAAAAGGTGAGGTTTCCCTCACCTTTTTAAGTTCAGTACACGGCCTGGATGTTAATTTCAGCGCCGCACGCTTGCGCGTATTTACTCAGTGTCTTCATGCTGGCCCCCAACGGGTTCCCCTCGAGGCGGCTAATAGCAGATGGCGTGATCCCCATCCGCTCCGCCAGGGCAGATTTGCTTAACCCAGCCTTTTCACGCATCTCATACAGCATTTCGACCAGTGCCAGCTCTTTATCTGCTTCCTGGTAACCCCGGATTGCCTCCGGGGTGTTGAGCAGACTTTCTTTGACCTGGTTAAATGGGATGCCTTTTACTTTCATTAGCTCATCTCCTTCAGGCGCTTTCTCGCTATCTCTATGGCCCCTGCCGGGGTTTTTTGTGTCTTCTTAACAAACGCATGCAGTAGGTAGATTTCGTGGCCGACTGCGTAAGCGTATAACGTTCTTGCTATGTTTTTGTCTCCAACCCTTAACTCAAAAAGCCCGGCGCCAATTACGCGGCTATGAGGCATTTTTAGTTTTCCTTCACTTTCCAGTCTTTCAATCAGTCGGGTCATGCGACCTCGTAACTCGTCCGGTAGTTCCTGTAACTCTTCCAGCGCTGCCGGGTGGGTTATCACGTTAAACATAGTATATCCTCCCTATGTGTTTAAATATACCAATAAATTAATTTTCACACAATAGCGAAATTTAACTAAAAAGTGAAAAATAAGACTAGATGTCTCATGTTGCCAGAGTTACAGTTCGTGTCGTTGAGACGGGAAACAAACCCGGTAACTAGATGAATTTGGAGGATATTGTGAACTATCAAGGCAACGAAAAAATGAGACAGGACGCGGCTGAGATTTCTAACGAGCTGTATGAACTCTGGCAAAAAGTGAAGCGTTTCCAGCGTGAGTACAGCTTCAACAGCGAGAACATTACAGACAGACTGGCGGGCCGACTGATTGGAACAATGGAACCCAAGCTGGCCGACCTTAACAGCTTTATGGCCGATGTCGATTACCAGTTTGAAGATTAAAGGGGGAAATGATGAACGTGAAACAGATCCGCGAGAATATGACCGAAGCGGCCTTGAGCGTTGAGAGTGTAATGCGGGGACACCCCCGCATCACCCTGCAGGAATTAAGCACCGCCTGCAGCATTAGCCTGCCAGCGGTGGAGTTTATTATCGAGCAGATGCTTTGTATGAGGGTGGCGCAGCGGGGCGCTTTTGGGCGGTACTCCCTTACCCCGGAATACCAAAATGGTAGCTTTTAAAAACTGTGCGACCACGGTCGCACAGAAAGAAAAGGATAACTTTTGAAAAACTGTGCGACCGCGGTCGCATAGAAAGAAAATGAAAAAGGTTGGCAAATAAGGCTTTTTTAGGTATCGTTTTTGTACGTTGGGAATTTTATAGCCAACGCCCTCACAACCGCCGCCAAGGCGGTTTTTTTATGCCTTGGAAATGGGCGCTACAGCATGTGTCACCATGCTGTAGCTTTCAACCCATGCCGCCTGACAGGGTCAAAACAAGGCCCATTGCTGATTGCGCAACAGCAAAAAGAGCCTACCAAAAAAGGCCACTAAAGACCATGAAAAACACTGTGAAAATAAACAGTGCTGAACTTGTGCATGCAGATTCACTTGAGTACATCAAAACCCTGCCGGACAACAGCTTAGACGCCATCATCACCGACCCACCGTATTACCGCGTAAAGGCAAATGCCTGGGATAACCAATGGCCCAGCGTAACGGATTATTTGGCCTGGCTGGATGAGTTTTTCGCCGAGTTCTGGCGAGTGCTTAAGCCAGCAGGGTCGTTATATGTGTTCTGCGGGCCGAAATTATCATCGGACACTGAGCTGTTGTTACGTGACCGTTTCAACGTGCTGAACCATATCGTTTGGGCCAAACCCAGCGGGCGCTGGAATGGCGCGCGTAAAGAAGGTTTCCGATCTTATTTTCCGGCCAGTGAGCATATTTTCTTCGCAGAGCATTACGGCGCGGAAGGCTTTGCTAAAGGCCAGGCTGGGTATGCGACAAAGTGCCAGGAGTTGAAAGGCCAGGTCTTCGAACCGCTTATCGCTTATTTCCGGGATGCTCGCCAGCAACTTGGTATTTCCGCTGCCGAAATCAACGCGGCAACCGGCACGAAAATGTGTAGCCACTGGTTTAGCGCCAGCCAATGGCAATTGCCCAATGAACGGCAGTACCTGGCGCTGCAGGCGCTGTTTAACCGTAAGGCCGCAGAGCATGGAATAACGGGATTGTCAGAGCCGCATGCGGCGCTGCAGGAGGAATACGGCACTTTAACGGCGCTATATTCCGAACTGGTTATGCAGTATTCCGAACTGCGACAGCAGTATGAGAATTTGCGGCGCCCTTTCCATGTGACAAAAGATGTTCCACACACCAACGTGTGGACGTATCCACCGGTTCCGTACTATCCGGGTAAACACCCATGCGAAAAACCGCTGCAGATGATGCTCGACATCATTTCGGCTTGTACGCGCCCTGGCGATGTGATCGCCGACTTTTTTATGGGGTCGGGTGCAACGATAAAAGCCGCGCTGCAGTTAGGACGCGGAGCCATCGGCGTAGAGCTGGAAGAGGAGCGATTTTTACAGACGGTCTCCGAGATAGAAAAACAATAATCAACAGCCTCGCCTAAGTGCGGGGCTTTTTATTACCCGCCACGCGGGTGGCGGAGTCATGAACACAGCTATCGAATATGGAAATCCTGATCTCTGGCTGGTCTTGCTCATGCTGGCCGCCGGGGTGGTATCAAGCGCCCTGCTTTCCGAAACCCCTATCAACCCGCGCCGCCTCATCGGAGACGTTCTGAGAGGCGTAATCGTGGCCATCATCCTCTGGGCTTACGGCGCTATGGGCAACATCTCAATTTTGAAAGTAATCACTCTCGCCGGTTTATCGGCTGTGGCATGGCCACACACCGTCAACGAAATCACCGGCTTTGCAAAACGAACTATCAGCCGAATTTTCGGCGGGAGAAAAGAACGATGAATTATGGACTGGTGAGCAAGCAAGACGCGCGCCTGTATGCCGAAGCCGTTTGCGATGTGATCGGGCATGGCAAGGCGAATGCAGCTGTTTTGCTGTGTGTCGAAACGGCCGCAGCCGAGACATTGCTCGGTGATTACAAAGACCCGACGCCGACCAGCGCCGGAACCGGATTAACCCAGGTTGATCTCGGTACCTTCGAATGGCTCCGCGATAAGTACAAAAACAGCCGTTATGCCCCGGTACTGCTGAATCAGTTTGGCATCGACCTGAGCCGAACAGTTTATGCGGAACTGAGGACCTCGCCGCTGATGGCGATGCTGTTTTGCCGCCTGCGCTATCTGGCGGTTTCAGAGTCGATTCCGGCGACTCGCGAGGCCCGCGCAGCGTACTGGAAAAAATATTACAACACCTCGGCAGGCAAAGGCACGCCGAAGGATTACATCGATAAATGCCAGCGCGCTGGCGTTGATGCGCTATTCACGCAGTGAGGCGCGAGGAGTGATTATGAACAGTTTAAAACGTATGGCTAAAGCCTGGTTGCTGATGAATGGTGCCTTCGTCCTTCTCGTGATGGCGACGCAACCAGCGATGGCAAATGAGAGCCAGAGTCTTGGTTTGGATCTGGATTCAATTCTGAGGGCCCTTCCTGCTGGCTGGGCCAGCGGCGTAACTGCCGTATTTATCGTGCTGTATGCGGTGGCGCAGCTGCGCGCCGTACTCCCCCCGTCAGTGACCAAAAGGATTCCCACGGTGGTCATGAAAATTCTCGACCTCGTTGCCGCGAACTATGCCCACGCCCGGAACGCTGATGCGATCAGCAAAGTTGCGCGGGATGCCGGGAAAGCCAAAGGCCCATCAGATGTTGATTATCGTGTGATGGTGGAAACGGCCAAAAACAATGGAGAGCTTCGTGGAAGCCGGATTGAGAGTGCTGGCGATTATCCTGGAGATGATCGCCCAGGCAGTAAAAGCCCGCAATGAAGCGGAGCGCCAGGCGAGGATTGAGTATGCGCGTAATAACCCAGCTGATTATCTGCGTCGCTTTGGCCGGGTGCGTGAAATCAACGCCAATGACACCAACACTGAATCCGGCTCCGTGCGCAGCGGAAAAGCCGGTGATTGATGTGGTTCACGTCGATGGGCATTTCGTCATCGCTGATGACGATATGGGAAAACTGACCGGCTACATTGCCGCACTGGAAGCGGGCTGCACCGCACCAAAATAGAGTACTCAATGAAAATTTATATTGCTGGCCCGATGACCGGGCGCGAGAACTTTAACCGTGAGGCATTTAACAAAGAAGCCGAACGACTGACCCGACACGGGCACACCGTTTTAAACCCGGCAAGCCTGCCTGATGGGCTGGAGCAACGCGAATACATGGATATTTGTTTTGCCATGCTCCGTTGCGCTGATGCGATCCTGATGCTCCCCAGCTGGCAGACCTCCTCCGGTGCTACGGCGGAGTATCACTATGCCTACAAAATGGCGCTTCCGGTCTATACCACGGTTCACTATCCGCCGGTCGCATAGCGGGAAAATGAAGGCTATGCGACCACGGTCGCACAGGCCAAACCGGTATCCCCATTTAGGGATAAATCGTGTTCTATCCCCATGAAGGGATAACTGGTCTGCCACTTTAGAGCATAAGGCTGCCTTCGGGCGGCCTTTGTCTTTTTATCATCACATAATGGGGAAACTCATGCCTGATCGCTCAAGTAATCCGCCCAATGCATATCAACAACTCAATAATCCTGGCGCAGCAATCACTCAGCTGACCAGAGACATTGCTGAGAACAATGCAAACACGACCCAGAAGAGTATTTCCAGCATTGGTACCCTGGCCTCAGGACCCGTATTAGAGCTATCTGATAGTGCTCAGGATGTGCTGTATGCTCTTTTTTTCCGAGGCGCACTCGTATCTGGTGATATTCCTTCAAAAGCCGGCGCCTCCGCACTGCGTTCTCTGGGATTTGCCGAGACCGGCCATACAGCCACGCCATACAAAGGGGAAGACTATTTCACCTGGCTGACTCCTGCGGGGTATGCGTTCGCTATTGGGTATCTGGTTAACACTCGCTTCGGCAAACATCCTGCAAATGCAGTAGCTTCCGGGCAGCCATCAGTTCATCCGGAAGGATTAAGCATTAACAAAGCCATGATTAAAGGGGAGATCAGTAGCGAAGCCCATGTTTGCGGCAATACCATCGAGCAGGAAACGCTTTCATCAGTGTTAGCGCATTACCTGCCCAACACCCCTCTGGATAAAGCCAGAGACCACGCTGTGATGCTGGCCTCTGCGGTCAAAGCTTCTTTTGCAGAATTGAACCACTCCACCGGTGGTTTCGTAATTTCCCGCGATGGCGCCGCTCAGGTTATTGGCGAAAAAAATTCTGAAACAATAATCCCTGCGTCGGCCCTTAAACCGAGCACAGATGGAAAGGAAAAGCGGGGGGCAACCTTTACGATAAATATTGAGGTGGATGCCAGCAAAGCCACTCAAGCGCTCGATGAGTTCAGCCATGCATTCGATAAGCGCATAGCCTCCGCGTTAGAAAAAGGACTTATGCCAGGCGGTTCATTATGGTTTGCGATTAAGAGTCAACGTTAATGCCAGCCCGGTCTAAACGTCCATGCCGCCACCGGGGGTGTGCGGCGATAACCAACGATCCCAGCGGCTATTGCGATGCTCACCGGCAGCAACATGCTGGCGACGGCTGGCGCAACTACCAGGGCGGGAAAAGCCGGCATGAAAGGGGCTACGGTCGCCCCTGGGAAATCCGCCGCGCCAGAATCCTCCAGCGCGATAAATATCTATGCCAAAACTGCCGGCGTCATGGCATCGCCACCAAAGCGACCAGCGTCGACCACATCATACCCAAAGCGCGTGGCGGTACAGACGACGATTCCAATCTGGAGTCGTTGTGCTGGCCCTGCCATAGAGCGAAAACAGCAACAGAGAGAACCCGATGAATAATTTTAAAATTGAATACGTTGATGGCGCTTTGACCGTTCTGGAGACGGATGGTCATTCACGGATGAATGAAGCCGTACATGGCATCCATTTTGAGCATGTCCAGGGCGGTCGCCCACTGCTGAAACTGACGATTGCGCATGATATTGCCCCGGCCTCGACTCCGGCCCCGGCTGCTGCGTCGGCTCAGGAACCTTTAGAGGGTGAGCTGGTACAGGAGCAACAATCCCCGCTGCCTGGCGGTCGCCGTTCCCGCCATCGCCGTGGAGGTAAGCAATGATGTATCAACGCACGGATCTGACGCTCTCCATGTTCTATGCATCCAGCGCTGATGCAGACGGGAACAAAGTGGCTACGTTGACGATGCAGGTAATTGCGGCAGAGGTTGGCGCCGTCCAGACCAGTCAACTGCTATGCATCACCGATAGCGCGAAGAAAAAAACGTATACCGTGGGCGAGCAATCTATCAGTAATGGTTCCGATCCGTTGCTGGTCGCGATTGAGAATTACTGGCGCCAGAGTACGGATGTTGTGGTTAAAGGACTGATCGCCGAGGTGACCGATTTCATCGCAGGGAATATCAACTCAGTGAGCACCTGGATCGGCCAGTTTGGGATGAAGGTATTTGAGAACCAGCCATTAGCTGAGCGGCTGCCAGAAAGCGTGCTACAGGCAGATGGTAGCTCCGCTACAGCGACAGGGTCCTGACAGCAGGCATTACAACAGGCGCTCACAGAGCGCCTGTGATAATGGCTGAATGCTTCACCAGCGCGGCGTTTTATTGGAGGTCATGATGAGTTACACCAGATGTACCTATTGCGGTTCACGTCTCCATACGCAGGCTAACTGCCCGAAAACATGGGGCGGTTCATCGCGTCGCGCCAATCTGCGCTGCAGCTATTGTGGCCAGTCCGGGCATAACTCGAATGCCTGCCCACATAATGCGAGCAGCGGTCGACGGCGCAGCCTGAATGACGACTTTACCCTCGACTGAACCGATAGCACGATGGCAGCAGGCGGAATTGATTTCAATGTGAAATTATTCAATGTCAAATAATCGCATTGCGCGATGATGATAATAGATATCATTTGAGGGGGTAGGGGGGGATCAAATCCCTAACCCCTTTCGCGCTTCGGGACTGCCGCTTCAGGTAGATTTTTGCGCGTGAGAAATAAAAACTTTTTTTTGGCTGTTTTGGGGTGCTTTTGAATGAGTACAGGGATGCGATCACCTGGTGGCGGACGCAAATCGAATAACACTGGAAATCAGGTTAGTTCTTTAACCAGAGCGGTTTCTCCGCCGGATGAATTACTGGGCGATATGGCTATCGATGCCTGGAAACGGACGTGCAAAATTCTTATTAACCGTGGCACGTTCGAAATGGAAGATTGTTATTTGCTGATGGAATACTGCAACACCGTGCAGCTGCTGTACGACGCCAACCAGGAAATTAAAAGCGATGGCCTTGGTGATGATACCGCTGCCGGCGGTCAGAAACTTGGTGCGGCAGTGAAGGCGCGTAGCCGTTATATCAGCGAATTAATTCGACTCTCCGTTGTGTTAAAGCTGGACCCCAATAGCCGCATCCTGAAGAAACAGCCCGGAGATAATGACAAATCCAGCGGTGAGTTCGACGAGTTTTAATTTTGGTGCGGCCCTAATGACTTAAGGATGGATCATGGCCGCATATCCAAACGTCAATGTGGCGAACAAATATGCGCGGGATATCATAGACGGGAAAATAGTCGCCTGCAGAGCTATTCGGCTGGCATGTCAGCGCCATTTTGACGATTTAAAAAAATCACTCGATAACAATTACCCTTACCGGTTCGACAGAGATTTAGCTGAGCGGGCCTGCCGGTTTGTTCAGAAATTACCGCACTCTAGTGGCGATTTGGCGGGGCAGAAATTAAAACTGGAACCTTGGCAAAGTTTTATTTTTTGTTCGATTTTTGGCTGGGTCACGAAAAAGGATAAAAAACGCCGATTTCGCGAAGCGTATATCCGGGTAGCCAGGAAAAACGGGAAATCGTTTTTTGCTGCCGGGATTGGCACCTACATGTTTTGCGCTGATGGCGAAAACAGCGCAGAAGTGTATTGCGGTGCGACAACTATGGCGCAGGCGAAAAAGGTCTTCACCCCAGCCAGGCAGATGGCCAGCCGCCTGCCGGCACTTCGCTCCAGATTTGATATTTCGGTATGGACCGACAGCCTGACACGCCCGGATGGTTCCGTTTTCGCACCTATGGCGGGGAAACCCGGCGATGGTGACAGCCCACATTGCGCGATCATTGACGAGTATCACGAACACGATACGGATCATATGTACGAGGCCATGACAATGGGGATGGGCGCCCGTTCGCAGCCGTTAACGCTCATTATCACGACAGCCGGCTCGTCACTGGAGTCCCCTTGCTATGACAAGGACAAGGAAGTCAAAGAGGTTATCGAAGGCATAACCCGTAATGATCGCCTGTTTGGCATGATTTACGAACTGGATGCTGGCGATGACTGGACCGACCCGAAAAACTTAATCAAAGCTAACCCAAATCTGGACGTTTCGGTTAAGTACAGCGACCTGGTTGAGCTTCTGGAAGTAGCGAAACAGGTTCCTCGCAAGGTTAACGCCTTCAAAACCAAACGCCTCAATATTTGGGTATCCGGTAAATCCGCGTTCTACAACATGGAGCAGTGGAAGGCTGCTGAAGACCCCGACCTTGAGCTGGCTGATTTTGCGAATGACAGCTGCAACATCGGTCTCGATCTCGCCAAAAAGCTGGATATGAACGCCGGAATACGACTATTTACGCGGGAAATTGAAGGTAAACGGCATTATTACTGCATCAAACCTAAATTTTGGGTCCCGGAAGACACTATCCATACAACCGATCCAAAACTGCTGAAAACTGCTGACAGGTATCAGAAGTTTTATGAAATGGGCGTGCTGGAAGCGACGGATGGCGCAGAGGCAGACTATCGCGAGATTCTGGCCAGTATTATCGATATGCAGGACGAAAACCGCATTGACGAGATTGATATCGACCCTGCAGGCGCAACAGCACTTCGCCACCAGTTGGAGGACAACGGATTTACCGTAGTCGATATCCGGCAGGATTACACCAATATGTCACCGGCGATGAAAGAGCTTGAAGCGGCTCTGGCCGGTGGTCGATTCCACCATGATGGCAATCCCATTCTGACCTGGTGTATCAGCAACGTTATCGGGAAATTTATACCCGGTAGCGATGATCTCGTTCGCCCGACAAAGGGAGACAATCAAAGCAAAATCGATGGAGCTACAGCGTTATTTAACGCCATGACTCGCGCAATGCTGCACGAAAGCAGCGGCGGCACATCGGTATATGATGAGGAAGACATAGCGTGTTAATCACAATTCTGAGTTTCATTATTGGCCTGGCCGGGGCTGTACTCATATCCGCCGGAGCCTGGTTGATTTTGCCTGCTGCCGGTCTTATTACGGGCGGGTCAATATGTCTTATCTGGTCATATCTGACTGCGCGGGCGGTTTCAGCCGGTGCCAAATTTAACGGGGGTGAATAATGTTTATCCCCCAAATGTTCAGAGGGCGCCAGCAATCGGGGAATGGCTTCTGGGAAGCCATGCTGGGCGGGGTTCGTTCAAGCCAGAGCAAAACTGGCATCATAATCACGCCGGAAACCGCTCTGGGACTTTCAGCGGTCCGGGCCTGTGTCACCCTCCTGGCGGAGTCCGTCGCGCAACTGCCGTGCGAACTTTACCGGCGGGATAAAAATGGCGGGCGACAGCGTGCGACGGACCACCCGGTTTATGACCTGATTCACTCCCAGCCCAACAGGAAAGACACCTCATTCGAGTATTTCGAGCAGCAGCAGGGGTTGCTGGGGCTGGAGGGAAATTGCTACTCGATCATCGAACGGGACGGAAAAGGCTACCCGAAAGAGCTGATCCCCATTAACCCGAAAAAGGTCATTGTGCTGAAAGGGCCGGACGGTATGCCGTATTACCAACTCCCGGAAGTCGGCGAAATTCTGCCGATGCGCATGATGCACCATGTGAAGGTTTTTTCTCTGGATGGCTATATCGGCAGTTCCCCCATTCAGACGAACGCCGATGTTCTTGGACTGAATTTGGCCGTTGAGGAGCATGCGGCCGCGACATTCCGGCGCGGGACAACGATGAGCGGGGTGATAGAGCGTCCGAAAGAGGCCGCGACCATTAAAAGCCAGGATGCTATTGATCGCCTGCTGGCGAAATGGACCGAGCGCCATTCCGGTATTCACAATATGTTCTCTGTGGCATTGCTGCAGGAGGGCATGAGCTACAAACAACTGTCGCAGGATAACGAAAAGGCGCAGCTGCTACAGTCGCGGCAGTGGGGCGTGGAAGAGGTCTGCCGGCTCTATAAAATCCCGCCACATATGGTGCAGATGCTGGCGAAAGCGACCAACAACAACATTGAACACCAGGGCCTGCAGTTCGTGATGTACACGCTGCTGGCATGGCTGAAACGCCATGAGGGTGCGTTGCAGCGCGATCTGCTCCTGCCCAGCGAACGCCGCGATTTGTACATCGAGTTCAACGTTTCCGGGCTGTTGCGAGGCGACCAGAAGTCACGCTATGAATCGTATGCGCTGGGCCGCCAGTGGGGATGGCTATCCACTAACGATATCCGGCGTATGGAGAATTTGCCGCCAATTGCTGGCGGGGACAAATACCTGACGCCGCTCAATATGGTCGACAGCGCGCAGATCCTTCCTGGCGATAAGTCGCCGACAGCAAAACAGCTGGCCGAAATCGAAACCCTTCTGGCCAGAGCCTGATTATTTCCCGCCGCGCGGGATGACCTGGAAGACAACATGACAACGAAATTAATTAACCTGCCGCACCTGGCAGATATGGTCTTTGGTGTGCCGCATTACGTGACGCGGCAAACAATGGACTCCGTGAAAGCGGTGCTCATCCCCCGTATTCAGGGGATCACCGAAGATGCCGTCATTCAGATGGCGCTGAATCCGGGTAAATCACCTGCTGCTGAGCAGGTCCAGCCCACCGGCGGGGTGGCGGTGATCCCCGTTCACGGCATTCTTGTTCCACGCCGGGGGCAGATTACGGCGATGTGCTCCGAGCTGACCAGCTACGAGCGGATCCGCGGGCAGTTGCAGGCGGCGTTAAACGACCCCTCAATCAGCGAAATCGTTCTGGATATTAACTCCGGCGGCGGCGCAGCGGTGGGGTGCAAGGAGCTGGCCGATTACATTTATCAGTCTCGCGACACGAAGCCCATCACGGCGATTGTGAACTACAGCGCGTATTCCGCCGCGTATTTCATCGCATCGGCCTGCAGCAAAATCATCGTCAGCCAGACCAGTGGCGTGGGGTCGATTGGTGTGATCATGGAGCACCTCGATACGTCGAAGATGGAAGAAAAAATGGGGCTGACGTTCACCACCATTTACCGGGGAGATAACAAAAATAACGGCACCCAACATGAACCACTGAGTGAAGAGTCGCTGGGTATGTTCCAGGGCATGATCGACGAAATGTACGAGACGTTTACGGGGTCGGTGGCCGAATATCGCGGCCTGAATCAGCAGGCCGTCATTGATACGCAGGCGGGGCTGTATTTTGGCCCTGGCGCGGTGTCTGCCGGCCTGGCGGATGAAGTCTCTGACCCCCAGGCGGCGATCAATGCTATCGCGGCAAAGTATCAGCAACCCCGTCAAAAAACCTCCATTCAGATGCAGGCAGCCGCGATGGACCTGCAAACCAAAATGTAACCCGGCGCAAACACAAACCGCGTCACCTTAAGCAGCCAGCAGGCTGCTTTTTTTATGTCTAAAAAGAGAGAAATCAAATGCCACAGATTGAAGAATTGCGTCGTCAGCGTGCGGGTATCAACGAACAGGTTCAGGCCCTGGCAACCATTGAAGCCGGCGGCGGCACGCTGACTGCGGAGCAGCTGACGGAGTTTGCGAACCTGCAGCAGCAGTTCACTGATATCAGCGCCAAAATGGAACGCCTGGAAGCCGCCGAACGTGCTGCGGCGCTGGTCGCAAAGCCCGTGAAAGCGACTCAGCAGGCCCCCGGCATTATTATTAAGCAGGAGCCGAAACAGTACACCGGTGCTGGCATGACCCGACTGGTGATGTCTGTCGCCGCAGGCGCAGGTAATCTGCAGGACGCGGCAAAATTCGCTTCAGAAGAGCTGAATGACCAGTCCGTATCGATGGCCATTTCCACCGCTGCGGGTTCCGGTGGGGCGCTCATCCCGGAGAACATGCAAAACGAAGTCATCGAGCTGCTGAGCGACCGTACCATTGTCCGTAAGCTGGGTGCCCGCTCCGTTCCGCTGCCTAACGGCAATCTGACGTTACCGCGCTCGGCTGGCGGTGCAACGGCCAGCTACACCGGCGAAGGAAAGGATGCCAAGACGTCTGAATCAAAATTCGACGACGTAAAACTGAGTGCCAAAACCATGATCGCCCTGGTCCCGATGTCGAACCAGCTGATTGGTCGCGCCGGTTTTAACGTTGAGCAGCTGGTCCTGCAGGATATTCTGACCGCCATCGCTGTTCGTGAGGATAAAGCGTTTATGCGCGATGACGGTACCGGCGATACACCGATTGGTATGAAGTCGCGTGCGACGCAGTGGAATCGCCTGCTGCCGTGGGAAGCGGGTTCCGCGATCAACCTGAACACGGTTGATGAGTACCTGGACAAGATTATTCTGATGGCGATGGATGGCAACAGCCTGATGATCCGTTGCGGCTGGGGTATGTCGAACCGTACCTATATGAAGCTGTTTGGCCTGCGTGACGGCAACGGCAACAAAGTCTACCCGGAAATGGCGCAGGGGATGCTCAAGGGCTATCCGATTCAGTATACCAGCGCGATCCCGGTTAACCTGGGCGAAAGTGGTAAGGAAACGGAAATTTATTTCGCCGACTTCAATGATGTTGTCATCGGTGAAGATGGTTCCATGAAGGTCGATTTCTCCAGAGAAGCCACCTATCTCGATGCAGAAGGTAACCCAGTTTCCGCGTTCTCGCGTAACCAGTCGCTGATCCGCGTTGTCCTCGAACACGATATCGGCTTCCGTCATCCGGAAGGCCTGGTGCTGGGTACCGGCGTCCTGTTCTAACCCACCCCTCTGTTAATAAAGCCCGCATATGCGGGCTTTTCCCTTTAAGGAGAATGTTATGGCTGCGAAAAATAAAGCAGTGGAGCCGGAAGAAACGGTCGTACAGGACAACCATGCGACCGAGACCGCACAGGACAACCATGCGACTGAGACCGCACAGGACAACCATGCGACTGAGACCGCACAGGATAACCATGCGACTGAGACCGCACAGGATAACCGTGCGACTGAGACTGCACAGGATAACCGTGCGACCGTGGTCGCACAGGCAGAACGCAAATCCGTTGTGTTCCTCGGTCCGCATAGCCGTTATTCCCGTGGAGATATCGCGTGGTTTGAAGGATCGCACGCCGAAGAGCTGGTTAAGCGCCGTATCGCGGTATGGCCGAAGGATGCCGAACGCGCGCTGAAACCGAAGCCGGGAGACAGCGATTTTGATACTGACATTGGATGATGTGAAAACCCAGCTACGCCTGGAACTGGATTTCACGGAGCATGACGCCATGCTCACGCAAATGGTGAACGCCGCGCAGCGGAGCATCGAGCGTGATTACTACTGCAAGCTGGTCACCAGTGATGAAGAGCTGCAGGCGCTCCCGGAGACCGTCCGCGGATTTATCGCGGATGAAGATATCCGGCTGGCTATTCAGTTTCTGGTCAGCGATGCGTATCTGAATGGCCATACCGGACAGTGGCTGGAAACCGCTGCGGTGAGGCATCTTCTTTTCCCCCTGCAGGAGCATACGCTATGAGCCTGAAACCGGGTGATATGAACTGTCGCATTGCAATTAGCTACGTTCAGTCCGGTCGTGGGCCGCTGGGCGAACCGCTACCGGAAAAGCAGGTTGAATCGGGAAAAGCGTGGGCAAAACGGGAGCTGGTATCGGGGCGAAAAGTCCGCACGCTGGATCAGCAGCAGGTGGTGGAAACCTGCCTGTTCACGGTCTATCCGGGCGTGCTGGTTGATATTGACTGGAAAATCACGACGAAAAATCTGGTTTATACCGTCCGGAATATCGACCGCAAAACAGACCGGATCATTATCACGGGGGAGGCTGACGGGCGGCATGATAGAGCTGGCGATTAAGGGGGCGCTGGAGCGCATCACCGGCATGAATGCGTATCCGCTTTTACTGCCGGACACGGTCCAGGAAGGTGCGACCTTTCAGCGTATCTCTGACCCGGAAATGGTCTCGGGAATGTTGCGAACGGGGATCGTATCTGCCCGTATCCAGGTGAATCTGTACCGTCTCGATGATTACACCTCACTGCTGCAGCTGGATAAAAAAATCTGGACGGAACTGAAGTCCGTCGTTCATGGCCAGCTGGAGGGTATCCCGGTTCAGTATGTGGAGCGAGGCGGTATCCATCAGGATAAAAACCTGCTGACGAATCGTCGCATTCAGTATCGCCTGACCCGCGATTTCATCATTCACTACGTGGAGGACTCCTCGTGATCCGAATGGAAGTTAAAGGGCTGGATGAGCTGGAGCGGCAGTTAATGGCCCTGGGCGAAAAAGTGGCGACGAAGGTATTGCGGGATGCCGGGCGCGAAGCGCTAAAGGTCGTCGAGGAAGATATGAAGCAGCATGCCGGCTTTGACGAAACGTCCGCCGGGCCGCACATGCGGGATTCAATCAAAATCCGCTCTTCCACCCGCAAGGGTAAAGGGAACGCGGTTGTAACGCTCCGTGTCGGCCCCAGCAAGCAGCACCATATGAAGGCGCTGGCGCAGGAGTTTGGCACGGTTAAACAGGTTGCAGACCCCTTTATCCGACCCGCCCTGGATTACAACCTCCAGACCGTTTTGCGCGTGTTAACCGTGGAAATCCGAAACGGCATTGAAAACAGGTAGCATCCGCTGCCGTATAAAAAGAGAGAGAAACATGGCTGATAAAACTTCGCCTGAATATGCGATGTTGCCGGCGGGCACCATTGTGAAATACGGGGAGCCTGGCGCTGCCACGTCAGCGCTGAAACCGCTGATTAACTGTAAAGCGCTGGGTGCAATGGGGCAGACGGGGGGCTTTGTCGACTGCACCACGTTACTGGATAAGCAGAAACAGTCCATCAGTGATCTGCCTGACGGGCCTGAAAAGTCGCTGGGCTTCATTGATGATCCGGGCAATACCGATTTTGCCGCGCTGCTGAACGCAGCAGAGGCCCGCAAGACCATCCAGTTATACGTCGAATTACCCAACAAGCGAACAGCGACGATGCTCCTGGCGCTGTCCGGGTGGCAGATGAATGAAATCGCCGCTCCGGCGAATGAGGTCATCCAGATCACTGTTCAGGGTAAACAGAACAAGATCACCTGGGGAACCGTCGCTGTCTCCGGCGGCGCCTGATTAACTTAACCTGTAAACAGCCACCTTCGGGTGGCTTTTTATTTTTAAGGACTACCTGTGAAAGATAAAGATTACCTGTCCACGCTGAAATCCGCGTTGCTTAAATCGGAGCCAACCGTCATTAAAACCGAGTTATTTGGCGCCACCGTATTCATCCGCCGCCTGACCGGGGATTACCTCATCAGCTACGAAGAGAAAATGGCTGAAACCGCAAAAGCTGGCGCAGCGCGCGAGGCATCGGAGCAAGTCATTCAGATCGTCATCGATGCACTGGTTCAGCCGGATGGAACGGCCATTCCGGATGAATTTAAACCCACGGCAGCCGAGCTGCTGAAGGCCCATGAAAACCCCGAACTGCTGGCCGCTGTGGAAAAAGTGAAGCAACACGCAATCGGCAAGCTGGAGGAAGCGGAAAAAAACTGAGTGACTCGCCCTGGCTGGAGCTGATCTTCTGGCTGGCCGACCGCTGGGGCGAGCCTGACCCATCCAAAATTGCCGCATTGCCGGCCAACACGCTGTACCACTGGCGAGCCTACTTCCTGAAACAAGGCACTTTCCGCCGTCCTGGCGATGAAAACGCGCCACCTACCGAAACCACACCTGCGCCATCCCGGGTCGATGATGAATGCGCGGCAGTCATGAGGGCATTAATGTAATGGCAGACGTCGCATCTTTAGCGGTCGGGCTGCACCTGAACGCAGCCAGTTTTAAATCCCAGCTGCTGGGAGCGTATGGCGATGCGGAGAACCAGTCACGACGGTTTAACCGTAATGCCCAGGCGGACGCGAAAAAGACGGAGGACGCCTATAAGAAGGTCGGTCTGTCGATATCCGGGATGGCCAGCCGGCTGGCGGGGCTGGCAGGAGCCGGCCTTTCCATCGGTACGATCGTCACCACGTCCAGACAATATGGACAGGCGTTATCAGATCTGCAGGCCATCACCGGTGCGACTGCAGCTGAAATGAAAGCGCTGGATCTGGCTGCGCAGGAAATGGGGCGCACGACAGAGTACAGCGCCAGCCAGGCCGCCGAAGCGTTAAAGCTGATGGCGTCGGCTAAACCGGAGCTTTTAAAAACGTCCGATGGACTGCAGAAGGCTACGAACAGCGCGCTTATCCTGGCGCAGGCCGCCGGCACAACGCTGCCCGATGCGACCAGAACGCTGGCGCTCTCCTTAAACCAGTACGGGGCGAGCGCGCAGGAAGCGGATCGTTATATCAACGTGCTGGCCGCCGGCGCGAAGTACGGGTCGTCGGAGATTGTGGATACAGCGGCCGCCATTAAAAATGGTGGCGTTGCAGCCGCACAGGCCGGCGTTGGTTTTGAGCAGCTGAATGCCGCGATTCAGGTGCTGGCAGAGCGTGAAATTAAAGGCGGTGAAGCCGGCACGGCGCTGCGTAACGTCATCCTGAATCTGGAAAAGGGCACGGACAAGAGTCTCAAGCCGTCCGTGGTTGGTCTCAGCCAGGCGCTGACCACTCTGTCCGGGAAAAATCTCTCCACGGCCCAGGCCGTAAAACTGTTTGGCGTGGAGAACCTGAATGCGGCGTCTATCCTGGTCCAGAACCGTTCAAGGCTTGATGAGCTGACCGCTTCCCTGACCGGTACCAAAACGGCGCATGAGCAGGCATCCATCAGGGTTAACAACCTGAACGGCGATTTGCTGGGTCTGAGCAGTGCGTTTGAAGGGATGGTCATTAAGATCGGCCAGAGCAGTAACGGGCCACTCCGCAGCGGGATTCAGGTTGCCACGGAGGCACTGAACAGCCTGGCAGACAATTTCAACACCGTCTCCAGCGTGGCGCTTTACAGTCTGATCCCCGTGCTATCCACGAAACTGACCGCAGGGCTGCGGGAGAATATCGCGGCCTGGCGGGAAAGCCAGGCGGCGGTAAAAGCGCGGGCGCAGGCTGATGCGGATATTGCCCGCAAAACGCTGGATTCGACAGCTGCCATCCTGAAACAGAACGACGCTGAGTTTGGCCACTACCGGCAGATGGAGCGGACGGCTAAACAGTACGGGATGAATATCAGTTACCAGGATGAGTTTGCCCGCCTCATCCGACAGGAAACTGAACAAACCAATCTGGCCAGCCAGGCGAAACTGAAACTGGCGGCGGCAAACCGGCAATTGTCGATATCAGCCCGCGCGGCCTCTGTTGCGGTGGGCCTGGCAAGAGGCGCCCTGGCTTTTGTTGGTGGTCCGGTTGGCGCGGCGACGCTGGCTGGCTCTGCATTACTGTATTTCCATCAACAGGCAAAAGAAGCCCGGCAATCGGCCATTGATTTAAAAGATGCCGTAGTGGAAACCAGTGAAGCGCTGATGCGCCTCTCGCTTAACCAGTTAAATGTGAAGCAGTTCGACCTGGAGGATAAGTACGAAAACCAGGTCGTGCAGCGTAACCAGCTGATGAAAGAGATTCAGGATGCCGACAGTCGTATCGACAGCCTGAAAGGGTTTGACCCCTTAGGCCAGCTGGAAGGGGTGACAAAAGGCCAGGCGCGTGCACGGGCGGATCTCGAAAGCGTTAACGAGGGACTCCGCAAAACTGAGGAAAACATTAAGCGTGTCAGTGATGCAAAAACACTGGCTCAGCTGGGTTTATCGGGAAAAATAACCTCCCTTACGGACGATCTGAAAGGAGCGTTAAGCACGCCCCCCAAAGAGACCGGAGAGGGAAATCCCTGGGGCGGCGATGGCGGTACCGGCACGGGGAAAGGCAGTAAGTCCCAGGTCGACCAGTTCAAAACGCTGCGGCAGCAAATTGAAGAAGCCCATGCATCCAGCCTGGCCAGAATTAACCTGCAGGAAAAGGACAGCAACAGGGAGCTGCAGGAAGCGGCGAAGAAAAATGGCGCCAGTGATGCTGACCTGCAGCGCGCGCTGTTAATGAATGCAGAGAACTACCAGAAACAGCGACTGGATCTGGCCGCGCAGTATTCCCCCGCCCGGGAAACTCTGCGAAAAGAGCAGGAAGCCAGCCGGGACCTGGCTGAGCTTTTCAAAGCCCGCCTTCTTGATGAAAAAGAGTACCAGGCCGCACGAATAACGCTGGCCAGAGATACCGCGAAAGAGCTGCTGCAGGCAAAGGCTGACGAAATCGCGGCGCCTAAACTGGATATCGCCGGTGAGGTTGATCCACTGGTAGCACTCCGCAATCAGTTAACGCAGCGGCAGGCTTTGCTGCTGTCGTACTATCAGAGCAGCGCGATCAGCAAAGAACAGTACGAAATGCTGATGAAGAAGGCGACGAAGGATTCTGCAGATTCGCAATATCAGACGTCGCTGGAGTTATATCGATCACAGGGCGAATTCCAGAGCCTGGCCGTCGGGTTATTTGAAACGGCCCATGAGCGCTCTAGCAACTTCCTGACGAGCATGTTGACGCGGACGAGAAGCTTTAAGGAGAACATGGCTGACCTGTTTTCCTCGCTCACGCAGTCGGTCATAAAAAACCTCGTTGATATGGCCGCTCAGGCTCTTGTTACCAGCACTATCATGCAAACCATCATGGGTGTGGTGGGAGCTGGAGTGAGTATTGCAGGTGGTGTTTCTGGAGCGGCTGATGTCGGCGCAGGAACTGCGATTCAGAATGCGGGTAATAACTTTAACTTTCAAATACCGGGTTATGCCAAAGGCGGTGTCTTCGATTCTCCTTCATTAAGTGCCTACAGCAACCAGGTCTACGACTCTCCGCAGTTCTTCGCTTTCGCAAAAGGGGCCGGCGTATTTGGCGAGGCCGGGCCGGAGGCCATCATGCCGCTGACGCGTGCCGGTGATGGTTCGCTGGGTGTACGCGCGGTGGGTGGTGGTCAGAACGCCGGCGCGTCGGAAGGGCCAAAAGTCTATATCACGATTGAAGGCGGAAACACCTCAACGCAGGCACCGTCTGGTTTTGAGCAGTTTGGCCAGCAGATCGGCTCGTTTGTGGAGAAAAAATACAGGGAGCTGATGGCGCAGGATATGCGCCCTGGCGGGATGGTCTGGAATGCAGTTAAAGGGCAACGTTGATGGCTATTGAGATATTCACCTGGAGTCCGCGGGTTAATCCCCAGCAGACCGTTAACTTTCGTGTCCGGAAGGCGCAGTTCGGTGACGGGTATGCGCAGGTATCCGGCGATGGTATTAACACCCGATCACAGGACTGGGAGCTGAGTTTTGTCGGTACGGAGGACTATATCCGTCCGATTAAGCAGTTCTTCGACCGTCATGCCGGCACCCGCGCGTTTCAGTGGACCCCGCCTCTGGAAGAGGTGGGGCTTTACCGCTGCGAACAATATAAACCGGTGCCGCTGGGCGGCGGAAATTACTCACTTTCAGCCACTTTTATTCAGGCATTTAAACCATGAGCCTTAACGCGAATTATCAGAAGTTAGAGCCAGGCGATGAGGTTCGTCTCCTGGAGATCGATGGCCAGGCGTTTGGCCTGGACGAGGTTTTGTATTTCCACGGCTATAACGTCCCCCATACTGCAGCCGAAATCCTCGCCGCTGACTGCGACCTGGATAAGCTGCCTGCGAAAAGCATCTGGTGGCAGGGGCGGGAGTATAAAGCCTGGCCATGTGTAATCGAAGGGATCGAGTCATCCACCACTGGCAGCGACGCGCAGCCAACGCTGCGGGTAGGGAACATCGACGGGAAAATATCCGCGCTCTGTCTTCATTACGACGATCTGGCTCTGGCGCGGGTTGTCATCCACGACACGCAAAAACAGTATCTCGATGCGAAGAACTTTCCGGACGGGAATGCCTCAGCTGATCCGACGCAGGAGAAACGGCGCCTTTTCTTCATTGACGTAAAGCATTATGAAGACGATGAGAAGGTGGAATTTACTCTCTCCAGCCCGTTTGCCCTGCAGGGGATGATGATCCCCACTCGCCAGCTGCATGCGATTTGCACCTGGTGTATCCGCAATCAATACCGCAGCGGTAACGGGTGCGACTATGCCGGCACCCGGTATTTTGACAGGAACAATCAGCCAGTTGATGACCCGTCGCAGGATGTCTGCAACGGAACGCTCACGGCCTGCAAATTACGTCATGGTGAGAATAGCGAACTGCCGTTTGGCGGGTTCCCCGGCACCTCATTAATCAGGAGCTGATATGCGTCAGAAAACGATTAAGGCCATCCAGGAACATGCGGCCGCAGAATATCCGCGCGAGGCCTGCGGCCTCGTCGCCCAGAGGGGCCGAGCGGAGCGTTATTTCCCCTGCCGGAACCTGGCCACAGAGTCGAAAGATAATTTTGTGCTGGCGCCGGAGGATTATGCGGAGGTTGAGGAATGGGGAACGATCACCGGTATTGTTCACAGCCATCCTGATGCCACCACCCAGCCGAGCGAACTGGATAAAGCGCAATGCGACGCGACCCTTCTCCCCTGGCATATTATCAGCTGGCCAGAAGGCGATCTCCGTACCATCCACCCGCGTGGTGAGTTGCCGCTCCTCGAGCGACCATTCGTGCTGGGCCACTACGATTGCTGGGGCCTGGTGATGAGCTATTTTCGGCAAACCCACGGCATCGAGCTGCACGATTACCGCGTCGATTATCCGTGGTGGGAAAAGGAGTATCCGGACAATTTTTATCAGGACTGCTGGTATGAATGCGGGTTCCGTGAGTTTGATGGTCCACCGCAACCGGGTGATATGGTGATCATGCAGGTGCAGGCGGATAAGTGGAACCACGCCGGGATTCTGCTGGAAGAAAATATGCTCCTGCATCATCTGTATGGCCATCTCAGCAATCGCGTGCCGTATGGTGGATACTGGATGGAAAGGACGATGAAAATCGTGCGACATCATTCACTATTTTAAGGTGCCTGTATATTATGCTCCTAATTCAATTTACAGGAGCATGCGAATGAATGAGCCAATCACTGAGCAGTTATACAATAAAGTTGTAAATTTCGTTAATAAAATGGATGGGAGTGTGCGCTTTGATTATATTTCTAAGTCCTTGCGCATTCCTCCTGACACTCTTGATGAAATTGTGGACAGGATGATTGCTGATGGAGTCGTTGTTAATACAGGAACGGTAGGTGAATATTTACCAGTAAAACACGCATCTTCCAAAAATACTGATAAAGATAATCGATGCTGTACATCTCAAAAAAACAATGATAGTAGTGGACTAAAATTTATTGTTGGGAGAGTAGCATTAGTTATAGCCATAATATTTTTTATTATAACCTGCTTTTATGCTTACAGAGCACCGATATCATTTGTTTTTCTAATCCCAGCCATAATGGCTGCATTTGTTTTTACAAACCAAAATCATGGTGGAGAAGGTTTCCTAGGGTTGAGTTCAATCTCTGCATGTTTAATCTTTTTGCTCCTTACTAATGCGCAGACACCAATATTTGGAGAAGCATATGAATTAAGAAAGCAGAGGGATGAAATTAAAAATGAAGTTACTAGGAAATCAAAGGAAGAAGATCAGCAACAGCTAAATGATATCCTTAACGCCAGAGAGCATATAAAAGGGATGCTAAAAGACCCCTCCTCAGCTAAATTTTCTGGTGAATTCATTGGGAAAAATGGTGCTATCTGTGGCCATGTCAACGCTAAAAATAGTTTTGGTGGTTACACTGGGGAGTCTCGTTACATATTTTCTGTCAATTTTTCTGCAATAGATGAAGGCACCACCTCCTTTAATAAGGAGTGGGAGAGACAGTGTTATCTTAATTGAATGGCAAGGATAAAGCATGCAAGAAACCATGACGAGAATAGAACTGTCTGGAGTCCTGGGTAAAACCTTTGGGAAGGTTCATTATCGTTTAATAAAGAACATCAATGAAGCCGGAGAGGCATTATCTGCGACGATCCCTGGATTTGAAAGGTTCATGATATCCAGTGAGGAGCGTGGATTGACCTATGCAGTATTTAAAGGGAATAAGAATATCGGGCATGATGATTTAGGATTCCCTGTAAGTGGCGAAATTATCCGCATAGTCCCTGTTATCATTGGCAGTAAGAAGGCAGGAATTCTCCAAACAATCCTTGGTGCAGTTATTGTTGCGGCAAGTGTTGCCTATGGTTTTTTCACAGAGGATTGGGCTAATGCCGCGTATGGTATTCAAGCTGGCGGCGCCATGATGCTCGGCGGCGTCGTTCAGATGCTCTCCCCACAGCCAGCTGGCCTGGCACGAAAAGAATCCGCTGACAATAAAGCGTCCTACGCCTTTGGGGGCGTGACGAACACTGCCTCTCAGGGATACCCGGTCCCTTTGCTTTATGGCAAACGGCGAATTGGCGGCGCCATTATATCTGCCGGTATTTACGTAGAAGACCAGCAATAAGTTTTATTCAGTAAACCATCCAATTCAGGCCACCTTGCGGTGGCTTTTTTTATGGGCGTAATATGGCAAATAACATAATTAAAGGGCGCAAGGGTGGCGGCTCAAAGCAGCGTACACCGACGGAACAGCCGGATGATTTACAGTCCGTTGCGAAAGCCAAAATTCTGCTCGCATTAGGTGAGGGTGAATTTGCAGGTGGTTTAACCGGTAAAGATATTTATCTTGATGGCACTCCGCTTGAAAATGCTGATGGTTCGCAAAACTTCAGTGGCGTGTCCTGGGAATTTCGCCCCGGCACGCAGGCTCAGACTTATATTCAGGGTATTCCAGGTACTGAAAATGAAATCAGTGTGGGAACGGAAGTTTCCAGCAAGACAGCCTGGACCCATACCTTTACTAATACCCAGCTTTCTGCCGTTCGTGTCCGCCTGAAATGGCCGTCCCTGATGAAACAGGAAGATGACGGCGACGTGGTGGGCAATACCGTCAAGTATGCGATTGACCTGCAGACCGACGGCGGCGCCTGGCAGACGGTGCTGGAAACCGCAGTCACGGGTAAAACCACCTCCGGTTATGAGCGGAGCCATCGTATTGATCTGCCCCAGGCCGGCAGTACCTGGACGCTACGCCTGCGTAAAATCTCTCCGGATGCAAACAGTGTCAAAGTTGGCGACGTGATGACGCTGCAGAGCTATACCGAAGTGATTGACGCGAAGCTGCGTTATCCCAACACCGCGCTGCTTTATATCGAGTTCGACTCCAGCCAGTTTAATGGCTCCATTCCGCAAATTTCCTGTGAGCCGCGTGGGCGCGTGATTCGTGTGCCGGATAACTACAATCCGGAAACCCGCGAATATACCGGGGTCTGGACCGGCGGGTTTAAATGGGCCTGGACGGATAACCCGGCCTGGATCTATTACGACATTGTTACAGCTGACCGTTTTGGTCTCGGTAATCGTCTGAGCAGCGCCAATATTTCGAAATGGACGCTGTACCAGATTGCACAGTACTGCGATCAGCTGGTTCCTGACGGGCGTGGTGGTGACGGCATGGAGCCGCGCTATACCTGTAACGTCTATGTTCAGGAACGCAACGATGCTTACACCGTGCTGCGAGACTTTGCCGCCATTTTCCGGGGCATGACCTGCTGGAACGGTGAGCAGATTGTTGTGCAGGCTGATATGCCGCGTGATGTCGATTTTACCTATACGCGCGCCAATATTGTCGGCAAACCCCGTTATTCGAGCAGCAGCAGCCAGGTTCGGTACACCAACGCCCTGGTTTCCTGGTCTGATCCGGATAATGCTTATGCTGATGCGATGGAGCCGGCGTTTATCCCGGAACTGGTTTCCCGCTACAGTTTTAACCAGCTCGAATTGACCGCGATTGGCTGTACGCGCCAGAGCGAAGCCCACCGTAAGGGGCTGTGGGGCATACTGACCAACAACAAAGACCGGGTCGTTGAGTTTGATGTGGGGCTGGACGGTCGCATTCCTCAACCCGGTTATATCATTGCCCTGGCGGATGAGTTGCTGGCCGGACGGGTCAACGGCGGGCGAATCAGCGCGGTGAATGGCCGGGTGATTACTCTGGATCGTGATGTGGATGCCAAACCTGGCGACCGTCTCCAGCTAAACCTGCCATCCGGTATCTCACAGAGCCGGACCATTCAGGCTGTTAACGGACGCCGGCAGATTACGGTCACAACGGCGTACAGTGAGACACCAGAACGGGAATGCGTCTGGGCCGTTGAATCCGATGACCTCTTCCTGCAGCAGTACCGGGTTACAGGGGTAAAAGAGAACAGCGATGCCACCCTCACGATCACCGGCGTGGCACATGACCCGGATAAATTCGCCCGCATCGATACCGGCGCTA
>OKCO01000051.1_pt1 | contig 37857 bp, 35 predicted proteins | sample 1612531 | NCBI WGS metagenome assembly OKCO01 (sample SAMN04436802, study PRJEB24849) | human gut metagenome | biome: human gut; feature: NICU; material: stool | host: Homo sapiens | place: USA: Saint Louis, MO | collected 2011-06-07
AGGACGGTTTGGGGCGTCATATCGGGAGCTGCGGACCACTTAATCGCAACTTCCTTAACAGCCATAAGTATTCGCTTTATACGCTCCAGTTCCTCTGAAGCTTTGTCTTTGAATATTTGTTCAAAATATAGCTTGAGCATATCGTATGCAATATTTCCATGTTTAAGGAGATAAATCACACCGTTTTTAAATCGTATGTCTTCGGTTTTTTGTTGCAGGCACACATCCTGGTACTCATCGGTAAAACAGGACGTATAATAAAGCGCACGCTTTGCACCTGCGCCTATGGTTTCAATTTGGTTTGCTACGGCCTTTTCTGCACCCGCTACGGCATGTTCGAGTTTTAACGCAAGAATATTGTTAGCCTGTAAATAACGGACAATTTCATTCTTGTAGTACATAACCATTCCTTGTTAATTATTTATTTTTCCAGGTGTTGTCATCGCTCTTCATGAGCAAGCCCTGAGTCAATCGCTGACTATGAAAGATGGTATTTCCTGGTCAGAATACTGATTATTAACGCGACTCCTCCGTACTTATGCAAAGCGATTTATCGCAGACAAGTATGGTGACTTGTGCATGTCTACGCAATCTTATTTTTATTGAGGGAACCGACGCCGCATAAACCGCGGCTGATTTACTTTTTGCCCGTCTGGCGGCAAGATCCGGCATAATGCACCGCTGTCGCAGGACGGCCGTGTCACCGGCAATCGTGACAGCGAACCATTCGACAGGAAAACGCATGAAGCCAAAACAAGCGGACATTCTCCGCCACGCCAGCACGCTGTTTAATCGCGAAGGATATCAGTCGCCCAGCATCGAGCGGATTGCTGAACATGCTGGCATCTCCAAAATGACCTTCTACCGCTATTACGCCGATAAAGAGGCGCTCATTCTGGCTATTCTCAGGCAGAAAGAGAGCGAATTTATGCAGGATCTGGCGCAGATCACCGCGGATAAACCCAGCGCGCGGGAAAAGCTGTTCGCCGTGTTCGACTACTACCATCGCTGGTTTACCTGCGAAACGTTCCACGGCTGCATGTTTATCCGCGCGCTGTTTGAATATGGCGCGTCATCGCCGGCGATCCGGGAGCAATGCTCCCGATTTAAGTCGCTCCTCTGGCAGTTCTTCCGCGATATCCTCCTGCAGGTGTTAAAACCGGAACCTGCCGAGCGGGTGGCCATGATGATGGTGATGCTCATCGATGGCGCCATCGCCGCCCAGCAGGCCGAGTCCGCCGAATGCCGGGAGATCCCGCCAGGGGTGACCGCCTGGAGCGCGGCCAAAGCGCTTATTTACTCAGAAGGCGGTACGCTGTGAGATGATAAGCTGCCGCCCAGCGACTGCAGGGCCGCCAGCAGACAATCATAGTAATCGTTGCAGGTTTGCAGACGCAGCGCGGCGCCAAAGAAGACCTCCTCCATCGCCGCCGGATGTTTTTTGCCAATCGGCACAATCACATTGTTCAGCCAGCCATCCGCATGACCGATGTCGACCGTGATATGTTCGGCATAGTAATGCACGTCGCGCTCGGAAAGCCCAATCCGCCGACAGCCCGCCACCAGTTTTTCATACTGCGGCGGGTCGAGCAGCTCGGTCATCGCCATCACGCCCAGCGATTTGTAGTAATGCTGACGGTTTACGCCGCCCAGCATAAAGGCGTTATACCCGGCCAGCCCCTGCCACTCGTACAAATGGGCAAAATGATTGTCCGGTAAGGCGATATTTCGCCGCTTCAGTAAATCCTTATACAGATTAACGTGGGTGATCTCGGTGCTGCCCTGGCCTATCTCATCCCACAGATTTTGCGCAATCTCAGCGCGGGTTTCCGGCAGCGAGCCCACCAGCCCCATCGCCACCAGATCGAAGAAAAGCAGATTGAGGGCGCTGTCGCTTTTGAAGAAATAGTCGATTTGCGCCGCAGAGGCCTCGCTGGCAAGGAAATCGAACAGCGGATGATGAGACGCCGGGTGCTGCTGGCATAAGGCGCGCAGTTCGTCGACGATATTGCCGGCGTTAAGCATTGGTCTCTGGTGGTGGAAGCGTTTGCTTTCCGCCCGCAGCCACTCAGACTCGATGTAATTTCTGATCCCGGAAAGCAGCGGATGAAACTGATTGGCAGCCGCTGGCGAGAGCGGGTCGGCAAGCCAGGACTGATAGAGAATGAACAGCGCGTGGTGCGCACGCTTTTTGGCCTGTGGATCGTCAGCGGAGAAGGCGCGGATGCAAGTATTCTCAGTGAGATGCCAGGCTCTGTCGGCCACCAGCGGGTTGGCCGTCAGCTTCAGCGACAGCGCGTTGCTGTGCAGAAGCTGGTCAATTAACTCATCCAGCGCCAGCCTGGCCATCACCGCGGTCTGGTCGCTTCCAATCACCCCATTATCTGTGTTACGCATGATTTATCCCTGTGAAATACATGGCTACTATACGGTATAGTACCGTCCATAATGCGGCAACGTAAATTTCACACGTGCTTTCAATTTACTGATTATTAAAGAATTTAAATGAATACAATAGAAAACCACTAAAATATTATTGATATTATAAAAACAATAACATTACCATTCAGTACAGTGACAAACGACACAAGGAACCATCATGCCTTATCTGTTACTGACGCTGGCGGCTCTGTTCTGGGGCGGGAATTATGTTGTCGGGCACGTGCTGGTGCAGGGCGTGGATCCGATCCTGATGACCGAAGCGCGCTGGGCGCTGACGGCGCTGCTGCTGGGCCTGCTCTACCGACGGCAAATCGCCGGCAGTCGCCACCTGCTGCGGGCAAACGCGCCAGCGGTGGTGGTGCTAACCCTCTGCGGCCAGGTCAGCTTCCCGCTCACGCTCTATATTGGCCTGCAAACCACCTCCGCGCTCAACGCCGCCATCTATATGTCCGCCACGCCGAGCATGGTGCTGTTGATTAACCGACTGTTTTTCCGCGATCCGGTATCAGGGCGTAACTGGCTTGGAGTGGCTTTTAGCACCCTCGGCGTGATGATCCTGTTATTCCAGGGAAACCCACTGCACGCCGCCTCGCTGCATAGCTTTGCCGTCGGCGATCTGTGGGCGATGGGGTCGGCGCTGAGCTGGGCGCTCTACTGTTCGCTGTTACGTCTGAAGGACCGCCGTATCCCGGCGAATGGCTTTGTCGCCGTCAGCTCGCTGCTTGGCGCGCTGATCCTGCTGCCCATCGTCGCCTTCTGGCTGATGCGCCATCCGGCCCAGGACTGGGCAGCCTGGCGCGAGCCGTTTTTCCTCAGCGGCCTGGCGTATCTGGTAATTTTCCCATCGTGGCTGGCCTATTTGTTCTGGAACAAAGGTATCGCCACCATTGGCGCCACGCGGGGCGAAATTTACACCCACATCATCCCCCTCTCCGGCGGGGTGTTGAGCATCCTCTTCCTGCATACCCAGCCGCATGCCTGGCATCTGTTTAGCGCGCTGTTCATCATGGTGGGGATTGGGATCTGCTCGCTGGAGAAACGCCAGGCGGCGTCTATTCGTCTGCGTGACTAATGTATGCGACCGGGCGCCTGGCCACGCCCGGTCACAAAAGTTAACGGCTGGTGGAGAGCGGCTGGTGATGTCCCGCTCCTGCGGATTGGATCACCCGGCCTTCGCGACCAAAAAAGGTCAGGACGGTAATGACAATCGCCACCGTCCCGGCCACCAGGGCCATTGCCAGGCCGTAGTTATGCCCATGATGCTGGGCGATTGATGCCTGGAGAGTGGCATTCACCGAAGCCAGCAAATTACCCAGCTGGTAGACGAAGCCGGGCAGCACCGCCCGGGTGTTGGCCGGGACCAGTTCATTGAGCCAGGTGGGGATCACCCCCCAGGCCCCCTGGACCATAAACTGCATCAGGAACGCCCCCGCCCCCAGCGCCAGCGAGCCGCTGGCGAAAGCCCACAGTGGAATGACCGGCAGCGCCAGCAGGGCGGCGATCATAATCGCTTTGCGTCGGCCAATCTTCTCCGACAGCGAACCGAAGAACACTCCACCAATGATCGAGGCGATGTTATAGCAGACCGCGATGATGCTGACCGTTTTAGGCTCGAAGCCGTGCTGAACTTTCAAAAAGACCGGGTAAAGATCCTGCGTCCCGTGGGAGAAGAAGTTGAAAGCCGCCATCAGCACCACCAGGTACAGGCACAGCTTCCAGTGGCTACGCAGTACCGGCAGCAGGGCCGTACTCTCTTTATTCTGCCTGGCCGCCTGCCAAACCGGAGACTCCTCGACGCAGAAATAGATAAACGGCAGCAGCAGCACCGGCGCGGCGCCAATGACAAACATCCCGCGCCAGCCGAGTTGTTCAAACAGCAGCCCATAGGCGACGGCCGCCAGCAAATAGCCGAAGGGGTATCCCGCCTGGAACAGGCCGGACATCAGGCCGCGCGAGCGGTCGGGGATCGTCTCCATCGCCAGCGAAGAGGCCACGCCCCAGATCCCGCCCATCGCCACGCCGTACAGCACCCGCAGCAGGAAAAACAGCATCAACGACGGCGCGGCGGCGGAGAGCAGCTCAAAAGCCGAGAAGAACACAATGTTGAGCATCAGGATTGGTTTGCGACCAAACTTCTCCGCCGCCCTGCCGAAAATTAGCGCGCCGACGGGCCGCACGGCCAGAGTCAGCAGAATCGCCAGGGTGACCTCCTCAAGGTCGACATGAAACGAGTGGGCGATATCGCTCAGTAAAAAAACTAACAGGAAAAAGTCGAAAGCATCGAGCGTCCAGCTTAAAAAACTGGCTATCGCCGCATTACGCTGTCGTGAGGTCCAGCCGTGCATCTTGTCATCCCTATCCCGACGGCATTGCCGGGAGTGTGCGCGGCGTCCAGCAGAGCGAGCTGGGGTCACCGCTTGTGTAAATTGTTTGTATAGAAAGTTGCTCTTTTGTTAATTACACCCCTTTTACGACAATCGGCAAGTTTATTAGCATGCTAATTTGTTTCAAATTGCGTGTTCCCCTCACCGGTTCGGCAATTTTCGACCAGAATTAAAACCAGGTTCGCTTAAGCGAAGCGTCATCAATGCCGCATCTGCCCACAGGAAGGGAGAGAATCATGAAGAGAATTGCCATCGTCGGCGTGGGGCCGACGGGGATTTACACCTTTTATGAACTGGTGAAGCGCGGTGAGCCGCTGGCCATCACTCTGTTTGAAAAAGAGGCGCAGGCCGGGGTGGGTATGCCCTACAGTGACGATAATACCGCGGCGCAAATGCTGGCCAATATTGCCAGCATTGAGATCCCCTCCATCGACCTGACCTACCTGCAATGGCTGCAGCAGCAAAGCGATGAATGGCTGGCGGCGCGCGGGCTTGAACGGCACGCCCTGCATGAGCGCCAGTTTCTGCCGCGGGTTATCCTCGGCGAATACTATCGCGACCGTTTTCTGTACCTCGTTGAGCGGGCCCGGGACGTCGGCTTTGTGATTAGCGTTTGTGAATCCTGTGAAGTCACGGATATTGCGGTTCAGCCCACCGGGATCGCCATCCACACCGATAGTGCAGCAGACCCGGTAATTGTCGACCTGGTGGCGATTGCCACCGGCCATCTGTGGCCTGAAGAAGAGCGCGCCAGCCGACAGTATTTCCCCAGCCCGTGGACCGGCCTGATGGAGGCCCGCATTGCCCCCTGTCGGGTGGGGATCCTTGGGACTTCATTAAGCGCGATTGATGCCGCCGTGGCGGTAGTGGCCCGCCACGGCGTTTTCCATACCGAGGACGACAAAACGACCCATTTTTCCCTCCATCCAGGCAGCGAAGCGCTGGAGATCACCCTGATGTCACGCCACGGCGTGCTGCCGGAGGCCGATTTTTACTGCCCGATCCCGTGGGAGCCGCTGGAGATTGCCACTCCCGCCGCCCTCGAAGCGGCCATTGCGGAGGGTAGCGACGCTCTGTTAGATCGGATTTTTGAGCTGATCGTTAAAGAGCTGGAATATGCCGCCCCCGACTGGAGCGAGGCGATCGGGCTTCGTCAGCTGACGCCTGACAGTATCGCCGACGCCTGGTTTGCCGACCGCCTCACCCATGACCCCTTTCAGTGGGCGCAGCGCAATCTGCAGGAGGTGGAGCGCAATAAGCGCGAACACCACACGGTGCCCTGGCGCTATGCCATTCTGCGCCTGCATGAGGCGATTGAAACCGTGGTGCCGCAGTTCAACGACGCGGACAGCCGTCGCTTCCGCCAGGGCCTCGCTCGGGTATTTATCGATAACTACGCCGCCATTCCGCCGGAGTCCATACGTCGGCTGCTGGCCTTGCACCGGGCTGGCATTCTGCGGATCCTGACGCTGGGCGAAGATTATGAGCTGCAGCGGGAGCCTGACCGGACGCTGATTGTTCATCATCGTCAGCGCTGCGAATTCGATGTCTTTATCGATGCCCGCGGACAAAAAGCGCTGAAAACCCGGGATCTGCCCTTCCCTTCACTGCGCCAGCAGCTGCTGGCCTGCGGCGACGACATTCCGGACGTCGGTGATGACTACACGCTGCAGGCGCCGGAGACAGTGCGCGGCCGGGTCGCCTTCGGCGCCCTTCCCTGGCTGATGCACGATCGCCCCTTTGTGCAGGGGCTGACGGCCAGCGCCGAGATTGGCAGCGCTATGGCCCGCGCCGTGTCGCAGCAGGCCGCCGGCCGACGGCGCCGTCTCTGGTATATCGAATAGCGGAGCGCTTAAGCGCAATATCCGAATACTGGGGGGGTGAACAGGCGTGCTATAAACAGCAACTGTCCGTCCCCTGCACGACCACGTTTAACATTTACGAGGTATTCATGAGTCATCTTTTTAGCGCGACGCGAATTGGTCAACTCACCCTTGATAACCGTATCGTTATCGCCCCGATGTGTCAGTACTCCGCCGACGAGGGTAAGGCGACCTCCTGGCACCGGATCCATCTTGGCCAACTGGCTTTCTCCGGCGCCGGCCTGTTAATTCTGGAAGCCACGGCGGTAGAGCCTGCGGGGCGTATCTCCCCGGGGGATCTGGGGCTGTGGGATGATGAAACCGAAAACGCCCTGCGCGGCGTAGTCGAAGATATTCGGGCCTGGTCGCCGATCCGTCTGGGGATCCAGCTGGGTCATGCCGGACGCAAGGCATCCTGCGCCGCCCCGTGGCAGGGAGGCCATCAGCTGGCGCTCAACGATGGTGGCTGGCAGACCGTCGCCCCTTCCGCCGTGGCGTTTCACGATGGCGATCGCGCCCCCGCTGAACTGAGCCATGCCGATATGGCGCGCATCAAAGCGGCCTTCGTCGCCAGCGCGCTGCGCGCCCAGCGGCTGGGCTTTGAGCTGATTGAACTGCACGCCGCCCACGGCTATCTGCTGCACCAGTTTCTCTCGCCGCTCAGCAACCAGCGCCGCGACGAGTACGGCGGTTCGCTGGAGAACCGAATGCGCTATCCGCTGGAAGTCTTTAAGGCGATCCGCGAGGCAGTGGGCAACACCATGGCGGTTGGCGTCAGGCTGTCGGCTACCGACTGGGTCGAAGGCGGCTGGGACTGCGAGCAGTCCATTAAGTTTAGCCAGCAGCTGGAAACGCTGGGCAGTGACTATATTCACGTCTCCAGCGGCGGTTTGTCGCCGCAGCAGGCGATCACCGTTGGGCCGGGATACCAGTTGCCTTTCGCCCGCGATATTCGCCAGCAGGTAGCCATCCCGGTGATTGGCGTGGGGCTGATCACCGACCCGCAGCAGGCGGAAGCGGCGCTGGAGAATGGCGATGCCGACCTGATCGCCCTCGCCCGCGCGGTACTTTACGATCCGCACTGGCCGTGGCACGCAGCGGCCAGCCTTGGCGCCCAGGTCCGTGTGCCGTCGCAGTATTTGCGCTCGGAGCCGCACGGCCTGAAAGGCACCCTGCTGCCAAACCGTTGAACCCACGGCGGGCATAAAAAAGGGGTATCGTAAGATACCCCTGAGCAGGATGTTATTGCGGTCCATGTGCCGGGCGGCGGCGACGCTTTGCCGGCCTACAAAAGGGTGATACCCGGTCATTGCGCAGCCAACCCGCCCCCTGCGTAGGCCGCGCAAGCGCAGCGCCGCCGGGCAATCTATCAGGCTCCGCTCCCTATATTTCCGGGCGGCGGGTCAGACAAACACCGCGAGTTACTGCTGTGCGGCAGGCGGTGCGGCGTTCTGTTTATCCTTCGCGATACTGTCCTGGATGGCTTTGGTTTTGCTCGCCGCTTCAGCCGAGAGCTGATTGGCGTCACCGATGGCGTTGTCTTTGATCTGACCCGCCTCTTTGACTATGCGGTCACTTTCCTGCTTTGCGTTCTGCTTCACCGCATCGGCCTGGGCTTTCGCCTGCTGGGCGATGGCGTCCGCCTTCTTGTCCGCCTCGGCCTTGATGGCGCTGGCCTGATCCTTCAGGCGATCGGCCTCGGCGTCAGCCTGGCTTTTCAGCGTATCGATTTGCTTATCCGCATCCTGTTTAATTGCCTGCGCTTTATCCGCCGCGGCATCCTTCATCTGCTCCGCATTATCTTTAGCCTTATCCAGTTTGTTATCAACTTTCGACGCATCGTCGCAGCCAAACAGGGTCAGGCACAGGGCGGAAGCGAGTAGTGTTTTATTCCAGAGTTTCATCAGCATTCCCTTACAGGTTAAGTCGTTATCCAGCTTTGTGATTCGTTGCATTAATAGCATTCACATTTTATATATAAACGCTCAGCCGATAGAGTCAAGGCGACAGCGCCGATTGTCAGTCCAGGGTCGCCACCAGCCCCTGCAGCCAGTCGGCAAAGACCCGAACCTTATGCGAGAGATGCCGGTGCGGATAGAGCAGCGACAACGGTCGACGCGGCGCCGGAAAGTCCGGCAAAACTTCCACCAGTTGCCCGCTGTCGATATAAGGTTGCAAAAAGAAACGCATCCCCTGCAGCATCCCCAGCCCCGCCAGCCCGGCAGCAGTAAAGACTTCAGAGTTGTCCAGCACCAGTTTACCGGGAATGGCGATCTGCCTGATGCCCTCCGGGGTCTGGAATCGCCAGGGCATAATCTGCCGGCTGCTGCTGTTCACCCAGTTCACCGCCAGATGCGACTGCAGGTCCTCCAGCGTCGCGGGCGCCCCATAGCGCGCCAGATAGCCCGGACTGGCGCAGGTGGTTAACGCCACCTCCCCCAGTGAACGCGCCACATAGTCGCCATCCTCAAGATCCCCCACCCGCAGCAGGCAATCCAGACCATCGCGCAGCATATCCCGGCGTACGTCGGAGCTGCTGAGGACAATCTCCACCTCCGGATGGGCCTGATAAAAATCCGGCAGATGCGGGATCACCAGCAGCCGGGCAAAGGCGATCGGCATATCAACGCGCAGCTGACCGCGGATCGGCCGGTCCGGCGCGAACGACTCCAGCAGATCGTCGGCCTGGGAGAGCAACGGTTTGCTGCGACGATAAAACTCTTCCCCCTCCGGCGTAAGATACAGACGCCGGGTGGTGCGCTGCAGCAGCCGGACCCCGCTCTCCTGCTCCAGCTGCTGCAGTGCTTTGGTCACCGCCGGTCGGTGGATCTGCAAATTTTCCGCCGCCTGGGCAAAGCTGCCGGCATCGACGATTTCAATAAAAATTTTAATATTTTCAAACAGATTCATTTGCATGATGGCCCGCCCCCCACCTCTTCATCAGTTCATATTATTACTAATTTAATAATAGTGATGAAAGTTTTTGCTCATTTTTTAAAACAATAAAGACGCCTACACTGCCCTCATTGCCCTCATTGCCGCATCGCTGGGGCGAACACATTTATAACTTATTAACATACAAGGAAAAATAGCATGCAACCTAACCGCGTCGCCCGCATTCTGGGTATTGAAAAACCGGTGGTCCAGGGGCCCCTCTCCTGGCTAACCGATGCTCGTCTGGTGGCGGCCGTCGGCAACGCCGGTGGGCTTGGCGTGCTGGGCCCGAACGCCGGACTGACGGCGGCAACCGCCGTCTCCACCCCGGAGGCCACCGCCGAGAAAATGCGCGAAGAGATCCGCAAAACCAAACAGCTGACGGAGAAACCCTTTGGCGTCAACCTGATCCCGACGGCGGAAAATGACATCTGGACGCCGGCGATCCTCCCGGTGATCAAAGAGGAAGGGGTTAAGGTGGTGGTCTACACCGGCTACGGCGACGGTTCGTTAAAACCGGCGCTGTTCGACGAACTGAAAGCCGCCGGGATCACCATTATCTATCGTGACATCAACCCGACGCCGGAGAACAGCCGCCGCGCGGAGCAGGCCGGAGCGGATATTATTGTCGCCACCGGCTTTGACGAAGGCGGCACGCTGCCGGGTACCGCCCTCGGGACCTTCACCATCGTCCCGCTGATCGTTGACGCGGTACAGCGGGTTCCGGTGATGGCCGCCGGAGGGATCACCGACGCCCGGGGCGCGCGCGCCGTTCATGCCCTGGGTGCGGAGGGCGTCTTCGCCGGTTCGGTATTTATCAGCACCATCGAAAGCCGGGTTCCCGACTCGGTGAAAGCGAAAATTGTGGCCGCCAACGGTCTGGATCTGCGCCTGTTCCGTACCCTGCCGGACTACTACCGCGCGCTGCCCGGCAAACTGAGCGACACACTGGTGGCCATGGATCGTGCCGGCGCCTCAAAAGCCGAGCTGGCCCAGGCGATGGGCGGGCTGCGCGGGATGCGGCTGGGCATGCTGGAGGGGAATACTGATGAGGGGTATATCTCGGTGGGCGCGGGGATCGGCAACATCCATGCCATCACCTCCGTCGCCGAGGTGGTCAACCAGCTGGCGGTGTAAAGCCGCCAGCCGGGGCACGGTGACCGGCGCGATCAGGCGTCGGCCACCTTCTCTACCGCCCGGGAGAAAGCGTCGATAGCCAGCCCGACGTCGGCGGCGGTGACCGACTCCGCCGGGTGATGGCTGACGCCCCCCAGGCAACGCACAAACAGCATCGCCGATGGCCAGCGCTCGGCGATGGCGATAGCATCATGCCCTGCGCCGCTCGGCAGCGTCAGGGAACGCCCCTGCACCGCCACCACCGCCTCGCTCAGCACCGCCTGCAGGTGACTGTCGCAGGCGGTGGCGGCGATGCGATAATACTCCTCGGCGGCGAAACTCAGCTGGCGGCGCCCGGCAATGGCCTGCGCCTGCCCCAGCAGTTCCTCCAGCAGCGCCGTCAGCGGCGCATCCTGCGGGCCGCGAATATCCAGCGTCAACTGCACCTCGCCCGGTATCACGTTCACCGCGCCCGGCGCACAGCGCAGGGTGCCGACCGTCGCCACCAGGTTACCGCCGCGCTGCCGGGTCAGGTTTTCCACCTGCACCATCCATTCCGCCGCCGCGGCGAGGGCGTCCTTGCGATGAAGCATCGGCACCGTGCCGGCATGGCCAGCTTCGCCGGTAAAACGGCAGTTCAGCCGTCTGGCGCCGTTAATCGCCTCCACCACGCCGAGCGCCAGCCCCGCCTGCTCCAGGCACGGCCCCTGCTCGATATGCAGTTCCAGATAGGCGGCGATATCCCGCGGGTGACGGGCCGCGTGGGCGATCCGCGCCGGATCGAGTCCGGCATTCACCAGCGCCTGGGCGACGCTCACCCCGTCGGTATCGCACTGTGACAGCCAGCTTTCAGGCCAGGTGCCGGTGACGCCGCGACTGCCGAGCAGGGTAATGCCAAAGCGGGTGCCCTCTTCATCGCCAAAGCCGACGATCTCGATTGCCTTCGCCAGCCGTCGCCCCTGCTGGTGCAGACGCTGGACCACCTCAATCGCCGCCAGCACGCCGAGCATGCCGTCGTAGCGTCCGGCGTTGCGCACGGTGTCAAGATGAGAGCCCAGCAGCACCGCCGGCGCCCCCTCCTGTTGTCCTTCATAACGTCCGCAGATGTTGCCGACGCTGTCCTGCCACACCATCATGCCGGCAGCCTGCATCCACTGGCCCACCAGCTGGTTGGCCTGCAGATGCTCGGGCGACAGATAGACCCGGGTCAGGGCATCGGCGGTTTCGCTGAGGGCGGCCAGCCGATCGGCACGCGCCATCACCCGGCTGGCGGCCGCCTCTCTCTCCGCCTGCTGGCGGACGGTGTCACTCATAGGGTGGCCTCGGTGCGGTAGTGATCCCAGGCCGCCTGCATCGCCGCGCCCTGAGTGGTGGTGAACCTGAGGTAGTTCAGGACCGCTTCCAGCGCGCTGAGCGTCTGCATCACGCAGTCTTTACGCGCGTTATAGCCCATGGTGCCAATGCGCCAGACTTTACCGTGCAGCGGACCAAACGAGGTGCCAATTTCAATGCCGAAATCTTCCAGCATCAGTTTGCGTACCTGATCGCCGTTGACCCCGTTGGGGATCACCACCCCCAGCACGTTATTCATTTTGTGCCGCAGGTCGCCAAAGGTCTCGAGCCCCATCGCCTGGATGCCCTTCAGCAGCGCATCGCCGTGCAGTTTGTGGCGGGCGATGCCGTTGTCGAGTCCCTCCTGGAGGATCAGGCGCGCGCACTCCCGGGCGGCGAACAGCGCCGAGGTCGCTTCGGTATGGTGGTTAAGGCGCTCCGGCCCCCAGTAATCCATCACCATGCCGAGATCGAAATAGTTGGAGTAGATCATCTCGTCGACGCCATCGTGATGGGCATCGGTGCGGATCCCCTGCTCAATGCAGCGGCGGCGGCGGATGACCTCTTCCATCCGCTGGCTGAGGGTGATGGGCGAGGTGCCGGAAGGACCGCCCAGGCACTTCTGCATCCCGGCGGACACGGCGTCCAGCTGCCAGGCGTCGGTTTCCAGCGGGTTACCGCCGAGCGACGCGGTGGCGTCGGTATAGAACAGCACATCGTGACGACGGCAAATCTCTCCCAGCTCCGCCAGCGGCTGCAGCATGGTGGTGGAGGTATCGCCCTGCACGGTGAGCAGCAGGCGCGGCCGCACGCGCTTGATCGCATCCTCAACCTGATCCGGTTTAAAGACCTCGCCCCACGGCACCTCGATGGTGTGCACTTCTGCCCGACAGCGACGCGCGATCTCGCACAGCAGATGACCAAACCGGCCGAACACCGGCACCAGCACCTTGTCACCGGGACGGATCGCCGACAGCAGAATCGCTTCGATCCCGGCGCGCGAGGTGCCGTCGACAAGCATCGTCCAGCGATTTTCGGTGCGAAACACGCCGCGGTAGAGCGCCATGACTTCATTCATGTAGTGGGTCATCGCCGGATCGTACTGGCCAACCAGCTGGCTCGACATGGCGCGCAGCACGCGCGGGTCGGCATTGATCGGCCCCGGCCCCATCAGCAGGCGCTGCGGCGGGTTAATTTGCGAAAACTGAGTGATATCCATCTGCCATTCCTTACGTTAGTTAAGACCGCGCACCGAGGAGATAAACTGTTTCAGTTCGCTGGTCTGCGGGCTGGCGAACAGCGTTTTGCTGTCGCCCTGCTCCCAGACGCGTCCCTGATGCATAAACACCACGCGGTCGCCCACTTCGCGGGCAAAATTCATTTCATGGGTGACGAGGATCAGCGTCATACCTTCCGCCGCCAGTTGCTCCAGCACCTTCAGCACTTCACCCACCAGTTCCGGGTCGAGTGCCGAGGTGATTTCGTCACAGAGTAAAACTTTCGGCGACATGGCCAGCGCCCGGGCAATGGCCACGCGCTGCTGTTGGCCGCCGGAGAGGTTGGCCGGGTAGTAATCCAGACGGTCGCCGAGCCCGACCTTCTCCAGCATCCGCTGCGCCAGCTCCCGGCATTCTGCCTGGGACTTCTTCAGCACCCGCCGCGGGGCCAGCATGACGTTCTCCAGCGCCGTCATGTGAGGAAAGAGATTAAAGTTCTGGAACACCATGCCGATGGAGCGGCTGATCTCCCGGGCCTGGGAATCGCGGTTGGTGATGGTCATGCCCCCGAGCTTGATGCTTCCCTCCTGGTAGCCCTCCAGACCATTGATACAGCGTAGCAGGGTGCTTTTACCCGAGCCGCTGCGGCCGATGATCGAGATCACTTCCCCCATGTCGATATCCAGATCGACGCCCTTCAGCACATGGTTGTCGCCGTAGTACTTCTGCATCTGATTAATGGTGATGAGAGGCATTGAATTTGTTCTCCAGATAGCGGCTGTAGCGGGACAGCGGATAGCACAGAATGAAATAGCCCAGCGCCACAAGGGCAAACACTTTAAATGGCTGATAAGTGACGTTGGTCAGCATCGTCCCTGCCTTGGTCAGCTCCACAAAGCCGATAATCGATGCCAGCGCCGTGCCTTTGATCACCTGTACGGCGAACCCGACGGTCGGCGCGATAGCAATGCGCAGCGCTTGCGGCGCCACCACCCGGTACAGGGTCTGGCCGAAGCTCAGCCCGAGACACCGCGAGGCCTCCCACTGGCCTTTCGGCAGCGCGCGAATGCTGCCGAACCAGATATCCAGCAGAAAGGCGCTGGTGTAGAGCGTCAGGGCGACCGAGGCGGCGGTCCACGCCGAGACGTCGACGCCGAACAGCGCCACGCCAAAGAATGCCAGAAACAGCTGCATCAGCAGCGGCGTGCCCTGGAACAGCTCAATATACCCGCGGATCAGCCGTTTCACCTGGCGTCCGCCGGTGAGGCGCAGCAGCAGTAACGGTAAGGTCACCAGCGCCCCGCCGGTGAATGCGACCAGCGACAGCAGCACCGTCCAGCGACCGGCCAGTAGCAGGTTGCGGATAATGTCCCAGTCAGTAAAAGTGGTCATCAGGCCTGTACCCCCAGCCATTTACGCCCCGCCGCCATCAGCAGCTGGCGCATCGCTATCGATAACGCTAAGTAGATCCCGGTGGTCACCAGATAGACCTCAAAGCTCAAAAATGTCCGCGACTGGATCAGGTTGGCGGCGAAGGTCAGCTCCTCATAGGAGACCTGCGACACCACTGACGAGCCGAGCATCACAATGATGCACTGGCTGACCAGCGCCGGGTAAATCCGCTGCAGCGCCGGGGGCAATACGACGCGAACGAAGGTTTGCGTCCGGCTAAGCCCGAGCACGCGACCGGCTTCCCACTGGCCCTTCGGCGTCACCTGGATGCCGGCGCGGACGATCTCGGTGCTATAGGCGCCGAGGTTGACCACCATCGCCAGCAGCGCCGCTTCACCGGCGGTCATCTTCAGTCCGAGGTTCGGTAAACCAAAGACGATAAAAAAGAGCTGCACCACAAACGGCGTATTACGGATGATTTCCACATATCCGCCCCATACCCGGCTGAGCATTCCCGGGCGACCGCTGCGGATCGCCGCCCCAAGGATGCCGATCGCCAGTCCGCCGATCGTCGCCAGCACCGTCAACTGCACCGTCACCCACAGACCGGCCAGCAGCTCCGGCCAGTGCGGCCAGAGCTCAGAGAAATGAAGTTGCTCCGTCATCCCCAGACCTTACGCGCCGAGGCTGGCAGGCAGTGGCGCTTTCAGCCACTTCTCAGACAGACCGTTGAGGGTGCCGTCCTTAATGCCCTGCTCGATGAGGGTATCCACTTTCGCCTTCAGCGCCGGTTCGTTCTTTTTCAGACCGATAAAGCACGGCGAGTCCTTCAGCATAAAGCTCGGGACCGGCGCTTTGTCGGCGTTCTGCCGGGAGATAGCCGCCACCACCAGGTTTCCGGTGGCGACATACTGCACCTGACCGGACAGGTAAGCCGACAGCGTAGTGTTATTGTCCTCGTAGCGCTTAATCTGCGCCGCCTGCGGCGCCACGCTGGTCAGCACCATATCTTCCACCGCCCCACGGGTCACGCCGATGCTTTTGCCGCTCAGCGCGGCCGCGTCCTTCAGCTCCGCCCCTTTCGGGCCAAACACCCCGAGGAAGAACGGGGCGTAGGCGCGGCTGAAGTCGATCACCTTCTCGCGCTCGGCGTTCTTGCCGAGGCTGGAGATCACCAGGTCCACCTTATCGGTCTGCAGATACGGCACGCGGTTGGCGCTGGTCACCGGGACCAGCTGCAGCTTGAGCTTCATCGATTTCGCCAGATAGCGCGCCATATCGATGTCATACCCCTGCGGCTGCAGGTCGGTACCCACCGAGCCGAACGGTGGAAAGTCCTGGGGTACGGCAATGCGGATGACGCCGCGTTTTTCAATATCCTGGAGCTGGTCAGCCTGCGCGGCAGAAACAGACGATAGGAGACAAGCGGCCCCGGCCAGCGCGATCAACAGTTTCTTCATGATGTTTACCCGTTACGTTAGCATGAAACAAAAGATTCTTTGAATCTGTTTTTGCAACTAATGTGCCAGATACGGACGAGGCGAGGGTTGGCGAGGAATTAAAACAAAAAGTGAGAAAGGACAAGCGTTAACGGAAAAGTGTTCAGAGAGCGGCGGCGCCATCACGTGGTTTTTATTGCACCATAATAATGCACAGCACCACGCTGGCGCCCCATCAGCGTTGTTCCAGCTCGTCCAGCTGCTGGTAAAGCGTGGCGATATCGTGGATGCGCGGACGACCGCTGTCGAGCGTTTCATGGAGAAAGGCATTGGCCAGCAGATTAATCAGGCTATTGACCGAGGCATAGCTATCGTAGGCGGAGACGCTGTCCAGCGGCGCGCAGAGCTGCCAGCGGGAGAGCGGAAACAGGCTGTGGGCCTGCGGCTCGCACATTAACAGGACCGGCACCCCGTCGCGCTGCAGCTGCTGCAGCAGCGGGCGTACTATTCGCGGCCGGCGGCGAAACGCCATCATTACCACCAGATCATCGGCGGTCAGATCGACCAGCTCTTCGCTGAGACTCTGACCCGGCTGGGGCAGCACCAGCACCTGGCCGCGGGCCTGCAGCAGCTGCTGGCGTAGATGCAGCGCCGCCGGATAGGCGTTGCGCATGCCAATCACCACAATGCGGCGGGCGGCCACCATCGCCGTCAGCGCCTCAGCGAACTGGCGGGCGTCGAGGGCGTTGACCCACTGGGTGAGGTTTGCCATCTCCTGCTTATAATGGCGCGCCAGCAGCGTGTTACCCTGCACCGCGTCGCGCTGGTCGGTGAGCGGCATCCCGCTCTGACGCAGAGTGCGCAGTTCATCGCGCATATCCTTATATTTGTCGTAACCGAGGCGCTTAAACAGCCGGCTGACGGTGGCTTTCGACACGCCGCTCAGCTGCGCCAGCTCGGCGCTGTTGTAGCTTATCAGGTCGTCAAAGTGGTCAAAGATGAAATCCGCCACCCGCTGCTCCTGCGGCGACAGCGAGGCGTATTGCCCTTTCAGTCGTTCATCGAGTTGTTGCATAGCGCCCCTGTAACTTTCGTTTCATCATCCATTCCTCATCATACTGTATCTGCTATGCCTTACACATAGCGTGCCAGTGGGAAAATTCTGGTCATCGTTTTTATCAATGAAACGAAACGTTCAGAGATGGAACAGCTTTTGCAGTGTTCTGCGGGTGATTCGTTCAGAAAGGATAATTTATGCACAGTAGCAACGTTTCGACCCACGGCATGGCGGTGGCCCCCCACCACCTCGCCAGTCAGAGCGCGCTGGCGATCCTGCGCGAGGGCGGCAGCGCCATTGAAGCGATGGTGGCTGCCGCGGCGGCCATCGCCGTCGTCTATCCCCATATGAATGGCCTCGGCGGCGATGGCTTCTGGCTGATCGTGCCGCCTGAGGGAGACCCAATCGCCATTGACGCCAGCGGGGCCGCCGGATCGCTGGCGACCCTCGAGGCCTACGCCGGACAGCGGCATATTCCCCACCGGGGACCGCAGGCCGCGCTGACCGTCGCCGGCACCGTCAGCGGCTGGGACGAGGCGCTGCGTATTTCACGGGACTTAACCGGCCGCGCGCTGCCGGTGGCCCGCCTGCTGGCCGATGCGATCGGCTATGCCGAAGACGGCATTCCGGTCACTGCCTCGCAGGCCCACGCCACCGCCAGCAAACTGGAAGAGCTGCGCCATCAGCCGGGCTTCAGCGAAACCTGGCTGGTAGCGGGCGAGGCCCCGCGGCCCGGCAGCCGCTTCCGCCAGCCCGCCCTCGCCGGTACCCTGCGCATGCTGGCCAGCGACGGTCTCGACAGTTTCTATCGCGGGCCGCTGGCCGAGCGTCTCGCGCAGGGTATGGCCGCGCTGGGGATGCCGATCACCCTCGGCGACCTGCAGGCCCACCGCGCCCGGCGTCCGGGGCCGCTGACGCTCCAGCACCAGCAGGGCACGCTGTGGAATCTTGCGCCGCCGACGCAGGGACTGGTGTCGCTGGCGATCCTTGGCATCACCGACCGCCTGAACATGGCCGATGCCGACGACGCGCAAACGGTGCACCGTATTGTCGAAGCCACCAAGCGGGCATTTGCCCTGCGCGATGCGCATATCACCGATCCACGCCATCTGGATGTGGATGTACAGGCGTTGCTCACCCCGGAAGCCCTGCAGCCGCTGGCCGACAGCATCGACGACGCCAGCGCTTCCCCCTGGGGCGGCGGCAAAGGCCCGGGCGATACCGTCTGGATGGGCGTCGTGGATAACAGCGGACTGGCAGTGTCGTTTATTCAGAGTATCTATCACGAGTTCGGCAGCGGCGTGGTACTCCCGGACACCGGGATCGTCTGGCAAAACCGCGGGGCGGCCTTCAGCCTCGACCCGCAGCATCTCCTGGCGCTGGCCCCAGGCAAACAGCCATTCCACACCCTCAACCCTGCCGCCGCCCGCCTGAACGATGGCCGGGTGTTGGTCTATGGCTCGATGGGCGGCGACGGTCAGCCGCAAACGCAGGCGGCGCTGTTTACCCGCTATATCCTGCAGGGGGTGCCGTTGCAGGAGAGCATCTCCCGTCCGCGCTGGCTGCTGGGCCGCACCTGGGGCCAGTCCTCCGACTCACTGAAGCTGGAGGGACGCTTTGCCCCCGCCTGTATCGCTCGCCTGCGCGAGCTGGGGCATGACGTAGACGTGCTGGCTGATTTCAGCGAAGCGATGGGCCACGCCGGGGCCATTGTCCGCCATCCCAACGGTCTGCTTGAAGGGGCGACCGATCCACGCAGCAACGGCGCCGCCGCCGGATACTAAGGAGCAGACTATGACCACACAGCCAGACTGGAGCGAGTATCTGACGCAGATGACTCACCTGTTGGATATGGAGCTGGATGCGCCGCGCCGTGAGGAGCTGGAGCGCCAGTTTGCCCGCATCGCCGCCATGGCGCAGCCGCTGATGGACTATCCCCTCGGGCCGCGCGAGGAGATTGCGGGGGTGTATAAAGCATGACTCTTCAACACTTCACCATTGCCGATCTCCAGCGTGCGCTGCACGATGGCGAACTGAGCGCCCGGGAGATCGCCCGCCAGACGCTGGACGATATCGCCCGCGTGAATCCGCAGATCAACGCCTGGACTGAGGTCACCGCCCAGCGCATGCTGGCGGAGGCCGACAGCATCGACGCCCTGCGCCGGGAAAAGCGCCCCTTGCCGCCGCTGGCAGGGATTCCTTACGCAGTGAAAAATCTGTTTGATGTCGCCGGGCATACCACCCTCGCCGGCGCCGAACTGCTGAGCGACCGGCCGCCGGCAGCCAGCGACAGCTGGGCGGTGCGCCAGCTGCACAGCGCCGGCGCCCTGCTCAGCGGGATGCTCAATATGGACGCCTACGCCTACGGCTTTACCACCGAAAACAGCTACTATGGCGCGACGCGCAACCCGCACGATCTGTCGCGGATCGCCGGCGGTTCTTCCGGCGGTTCGGCCGCGGCGGTGGCGGCCGGGCTGGTTCATTTCAGCCTCGGCAGCGACACCAACGGCTCGATCCGTGTCCCCGCGTCGCTGTGCGGGATCTTTGGCCTGAAACCCACTTTCGGGCGCCTGTCGCGCTCTGGCAGCCATCCGTTTGTCGCCAGTCTGGATCATATTGGTCCTTTTGCCCGCCGGGTGGCCGACCTCGCCGCGGTGTATGACGCCCTGCAGGGGCGCGACCCGGCCGATGACTTTCAGGCTGATAAAGCCAGCGAGCGCACTGGCAACCTGCTGGAGCGCGGACTGGAGGGGCTGCGCTGCGCGCGGCTGGGCGGCTATTTCACCACCTGGTGCGATGACGACGCCCGGGCGGCCATGGATCGGGTCGCCCACGCGCTGGGCGCCGACAGCGAGCTGCAGTTCGCGGATGCCGCGCTGGCCCGCTCGGCGGCCTTTATCATCAGCGCCAGCGAAGGCGGCAATCAGTACCTGGCGGATCTTCGCCACTCGCCCGAGCGCTTTGAACCTCACTCCCGCGAGCGGCTGCTGGCCGGCGCGATGATCCCCTCCGCGTGGTATCTGCAGGCTCAGCGTTTTCGCCGTCATGCTCGCCAGGCAATGAAATCCCTGTTCAGCCAGGCCGACGTGCTGATCGCCCCGGCCACCCCATGCAGCGCCACGCCAATAGGCGCGGAGGAGATGGTGATTAACGGCCAGCCGCTGCCGGTGCGCGCCAGCATGGGAATGCTGACGCAGCCGATCTCCTTCCTCGGGCTGCCGGTGGTGACCGTGCCCCTGCGTACCGCCAGCGGCAAGCCGATTGGCCTGCAGCTGATTGCCGCGCCGTTTAACGAACAAGCCTGTCTTCGCGCCGCGCGGGCGCTGGAAGCGATGGGCATTACCGATGCCCGAGTGGCGGAGAGTGCAGCATGATCAATCTGGATAATGTAGACCGCCCGGCGATCCTCGCCGAGGTGACGGCGGCGTTTTATCAGTATGAAGAGGCGCTGGTCAGCAATAACATCGAGGCGCTGGATGCGCTATTCTGGCACGACCCGCGCACCGTACGGCTGGGAGCTGGCGAAAATCTGTATGGCATCGAGGCGATCCGCGCCTTTCGCGCCGCCCGCCCCGCCGCCGGTCTGGCCCGCGACCTGCGCCATACCACCATTACCACCTTTGGTGCGGATATGGCGGTGTGCAGCACCGAGTTCACCCGCGAGGGCAGCGCCCGCCTGGGCCGCCAGCAGCAGACCTGGGTACGCTTCCCCTACGGCTGGCGGATTGTCGCCGCCCAGGTCAGTCTGATGGACTGAGTGGAGTATACGGGAGCGGACCGGAGACTAAGGTATCCACCGGCCCGCTTCCGGTCCGGTAACATGCTATTTGGAGTCGAAGATCATGGTGTTCATCAGAGCTGCTGAAGCAAAAGATATCCCCGCGCTGCAAACGCTATTTCTGCAGCTGGGCTATCAGACGGAGACGGCGATCTTAGCGCAACGCATCACTGCCCCGCAGAGCATGATGAGTGCGCTGGTGGCGGAAACAGAAAACGCCGTGTGTGGCGTAATCGTTATCAATTTTATTTTACCGGTACATGAGAACCGTTTATGGGCATTAATTTCCGCGCTGGTCATCGAGGAATCGTCACGTGGATCAGGGATAGGCCAGCAGCTTCTCCAGGCCGCAGAGCGCCTCGCCCGTGATAAACAATGCGCTCAGATCGAGCTTTCAAGTAGTGAAAAAAGAATCAGAGCGCATCAATTTTATGAAAATAACGGCTACAAGGAGGTTCGCAAACGCTTCGTTAAACATTTGTCTTAACCGCCTGCGCGCGAGGGCTTTCCCCGGATGACCGTAACTATATTTTGCCCAGCAGGATATTTAACATGCGGCGCAGGGGTTCCGCCGCCCCCCACAATAGCTGATCGCCAACCGTTAACACCGAGTAGACTGGGTCATTATTTAGCGACATTTTCTTGTAGCGGCCAATACCTACCTGCAGCGAACCACTAATAGCAGCCGGGGTCAATTTACTGACACTCTCTTGCTTATTATTGCGGACATAGTTTACCCACGGATGGGAATGGGTGACTAACTCAGCAAATTCTGCTTCGCTGACCTCACGTTTAAGTTTCAGCGTAATCGCCGCGCTGTGACAGCGGATCACCCCGACCCGAATGCATAAACCATTGACCGGGATGGTACCCGGCGCAAGGCCAAGAATTTTATTAGTTTCCGCCTCGCCCTTCCATTCTTCGCGGCTATTTCCATCGCCTAAATCGCTGTCGATCCACGGAATGATGCTGCCCATCAGCGGTACGCCAAAATTCTCCACCGGCATGCCCGCGCTGTTAATCAGCTCACTCACTTTATTTACCAATGGCAGCACGGAACCTGATGATGTCAGTTCATCAGCGGATAAATGCTGACTGATATAAGCGCTTTGTGCGATTAATTCCCGCACCTGTTTGGCACCCGCTCCGGAGGCAGACTGGTAGGTCATCACGCTCATCCATTCAATCAGGTCAGCCTTGATCAGCCCGGCCAGCCCCATCAGGCTCAGCGTGATGGAGCAGTTGCCGCCGACAAACAGTTTCAATCCCGCTTTTACCGCGCGATCGATATTATCGCGGTTGACCGGGTCGAGAATAATGCAGGCTCTTTCATCCATCCGCAGCGCCGAAGCGGCGTCAATCCAGTAACCTTGCCAGCCATGGTTAATTAACGCCGGATAGATGGCTTTGGTATAATCCCCGCCCTGACAGGTGATGATGATATCCATTTCGGCGAGTGCGCTAAGGGAATTCGCATCTTTCAGCCTGTCGCTTCTACCATTAATAACCGGGCCCGGGGCACCCGCACTGGAGGTACTAAAAAAATGCGCTGTAATATCGTCGAAATCATTTTCTTCGATCATGCGTTGCAACAATACTGAGCCCACCATCCCTCGCCAACCAACAATACCCACCTGCTTCATTTATTTAACCTTTATAAGTTATGAGAATGTTAATTTGAGTGTCGCCATACCTTATATCGTATCCCCCAATAAAGGTCATTACCCAGCACATCGATTTTTATCATTATTAAAATGTTTCATCTGCCATCAGCGATATTTATCTCTTATTACGGTCAAGCAGATATAAGGCGGCGGCGACTGTCCAGTTTTCGGCATTCAAAGGTGAAACGGCGTAGCGAAACGGCAGCAGCTTCTTCTCTGGGTACCATGAAGAGTAACTTGCATTTTGATAGTTACTATGTCAATTTGCTGGCAAAAGCCACCTGGTTACTGGACAGCCCATGAAAAATGAACCGCTTTGCCACGCTCCCTGCCCCATCGCCCGCAGCCTGGGCCGCATCGGCGACAGCTGGAGCATCATGATCCTGCGCGATGCCTTCGCGGGCTTTACCCGCTTTGACGAGTTCCAGAAAAGCAGCAACGTCGCGCCCAATATTCTGTCGCGCCGCCTGAAGGAACTGGTCGATGACGGACTGCTGGAGAAGGTGTGCTACAGCAGCACCCCGCCGCGCTACGAATACCACCTCACGCCGCGCGGCCGCGATTTCCGCATGGTGCTGCTGGCGCTGGCGGAATGGGGTAATCGCCACTTCGCCCCCGAAGGGCGTCAGATGCAGCTGGTGGAAATGGCAACCCAGCGCCACGTGGAGCCAGTCATGGTGGATAAAGCGACTGGGGAAGAGATTATCCCGGGTAAATACGCCATGGTGCCGGGCCCCGCCGCCTCGCCGCTGATGAAATATCGTCATGAATATCTGCTGCGCAAACGCGAAGGCGATAGCGGACAAAAATTCCAGCCTGAACCTTACAGAGATGCCAGCAATGAATCCGACCAGTAAGAAAAATATTCTTGTCCTGGCGGCCCTGGGCGCTGCCGCCCTGGCGGCAGCGAGCTACGGCGCTTACTGGTGGCATACCGGGCGCTTTATGCAGACCACCGATGATGCCTATGTCGGCGGCGACATTAGCGCCATCTCCAGCAAAGTCTCCGGCTATATCCAGCAGCTGGCGGTGCAGGACAATATGGCGGTGAAAAAAGGTGACCTGTTGATCCGCATTGACGACCGCGATTATCGCGCCGCCCTCGCGAAAGCCGCCGGAGAAGTGGCGGCGCAGCAGGCCGCGCTGGCCGATATCCAGGCTACCCGCCAGCTTCAGCAGGCGACCATTGCCGGCTCTGCGGCCTCGTTACTGGCCGTCACGGCGGCAACCGAAAAACTGGCTAACGACAACCGACGCTATAACGCCCTGGCCGCGTCGAGCGCGATTTCCGCACAGATCCGCGATAACGCCTCCGCCGATTATCGCCGGGCGCACGCCGAGCAGGAGAAGGCCAAAGCGGATAAAACCGTGGCCGAACGTCAGCTGGCGGTGCTGGATGCTCGCCAGCAGCAAATCCTGGCTGCCCTGGCGCAGGCCCAGGCTAACCTCGAGATGGCCAGGCTGAACCTCAGCTATACCGACATTCGCGCGCCGTTCGATGGGGTGATTGGCAACCGCCGCGCGTGGTCCGGCTCCTTCGTCAGCAGCGGTACGCAGCTGCTCTCCCTGGTACCCGCGCACGGCCTGTGGATTGACGCTAACTTCAAGGAAAACCAGCTGGCGCATATGCGTGCCGGCCAGCCGGCGACCATCGTCGCCGATGTGCTGCCGAACCATACCTTTAAGGGGCATGTCGCCAGCCTGGCGCCGGCGACCGGCTCACGCTTCAGCATTCTGCCGGCGGAGAACGCGACCGGGAATTTCACTAAAATCGTGCAGCGGGTGCCGGTCCGCATTGCGCTGGAAGGTGACGGGGCAAAGCTTGACGTCCTGCGCCCGGGACTGTCGGTGATCGTCACCGTGAACGAAAAGAGCCCTCGATGAGCACCGTTCAGGCGCTGTCCGCCCCGCAGGGTCTGTCGATGCCGACGGCGAAGAAGATCTTCGCCTTCGCCAGCATGTGCGTGGGGATGTTTATTGCCCTTATCGACATCCAGATCGTCTCCGCCTCGCTGCGGGATATTGGCGGCGGCCTGTCGGCGGGCGACGATGAAACCGTCTGGGTACAAACCAGCTACCTGATCGCCGAGATCATTATTATCCCGCTTTCCGGCTGGCTGGCCCGGGTCATGTCGACCCGCTGGCTGTTTGCCGCTTCCGCGGCGGGCTTCACGCTGATGAGCCTGCTGTGCGGCTGGGCGTGGAACATCCAGAGTATGATCGCCTTCCGCGCCCTGCAGGGACTGGCGGGCGGGTCGATGATCCCCCTGGTGTTCACCACCGCTTTCGCCTTTTTTCAGGGCAAACAGCGGGTCATCGCCGCGGCGACGATCGGCGGCCTGGCCTCCCTCGCCCCTACGCTGGGTCCAACGGTGGGCGGCTGGATCACCGAAAACTACAACTGGCACTGGCTGTTCTTTATCAACGTTGTTCCGGGGATTTACATCGCGGTGGCAGTGCCGCTGCTGGTAAAAGTAGACAGCGCCGACCCTACTCTGCTGCGCGGCGCCGACTATCTCAGTATTCTGCTGCTGGCCTTGTCCCTCGGCTGCCTGGAATATACCCTCGAAGAAGGTCCGCGCTGGGGCTGGTTTGATGACGCGACCCTGACGACCACCGCCTGGGTCGCCCTGCTCTGCGGCGTGGCCTTTGTTATCCGCACCCTGCGCCATCCGCAGCCGGTGATGGATCTCCGCGCCCTGCAGGATCGAACCTTCAGCCTCGGCTGCTATTTCTCGTTTATGGCCGGCGTCGGCATCTTCGCCACCATCTATTTAACCCCGCTGTATCTGGGGAGCGTGCGCGGTTTCAGTGCGCTGGAGATCGGCCTGGCGGTATTTTCCACCGGTCTGTTCCAGGTCATGTCTATTCCGTTTTATTCGTGGCTCGCCAACCGCGTCGATCTGCGCTGGCTGCTGATGGCCGGGCTGATCGGCTTTGCGGTGTCAATGTACAGCTTTGTTCCGATCACTCACGACTGGGGGGCGGACCAGTTGCTGCTCCCGCAGGCCTTTCGCGGACTAGCGCAGCAGTTTGCCGTCGCGCCAACGGTGACCCTGACGCTGGGCAGCCTGCCGCCCGCGCGCCTGAAGCTGGCCTCCGGGCTGTTTAATCTGATGCGCAACCTCGGGGGCGCCATCGGCATCGCCCTGTGCGGCACGGTGCTTAACGACAGAACCAATCTGCACTATAGCCGCCTGGCGGACCATCTGAATAACGCCAACCTGGCAATGAGCGATTTTGTTCAGCGCAGCGCGGCAAACTTCACCGTCCAGGGGATCTCGCCGGATGCCGCGCAGACGGCGGCGCTGAAAAATCTTTCCGCGCTGGCGCTACGGGAGGCGCGAACCCAGGCATTTTCCGATGCTTTCTACCTCATCATGATGGGTTTTTTACTTGCCGCGCTGCTGGTTCCCTTGATGAAAAAGCCGCCGGCACACTGATACTACAGGAGAGTTAACTATGGGCGTTTCCGTTAAACGCATTGTCGTCACCGGGATGGGGATTGTCAGCCCGCTGGGCTGCGGCGTACAGCACGTCTGGCAGTCGCTGCTGGCAGGAAAGTCAGGGGTCACCCGGCTCAGCGAGCAGCTGGTCGCGGATATTCCCTGCAAAGTGGCCGGCCAGGTGCCGTCCATTGACAGCGATCCGCTGCACGGCTTCGACCCGCTGGCGACCATCCCGGCGAAAGAGCGCAAAAAGATGGATCGCTTTATCGAGTTTGCGCTGGTCGCCAGCATCTGCGGCCGAACAGGAACGTACCGCCACGGTGATCGCCACCGGGATCGGCGGCTTCAGCGAGATCGCCAATGCGGTACATACCACCGATGAACGCGGGCCGCGTCGTCTCTCGCCGTTCACTATCCCCTCTTTTCTGGCCAACCTGGCCGCCGGGCATGTGTCTATCGCCCACGGCTTCCGGGGCCCCATCGGCGCGCCGGTCACCGCCTGCGCAGCGGGTGCCCAGGCCATCGGCGATGCAGCGCGGATGATCCGCAGCGGCGAGGCGGATATTGCCCTCTGCGGCGGCGCGGAAGCGGCAATTCATCGCGTTAGCCTGGCCGGGTTTGCCGCGGCAAGGGCGCTGTCCAGCGCCTACAGCGACCAGCCGGAAAGCGCTTCCCGCCCCTTTGACCGTGACCGCGATGGTTTTGTGATGGGAGAAGGCGCCGGGCTTATTGTGATCGAATCTCTGGAGCACGCGCTGGCGCGCGGGGCCACGCCGCTGGCCGAGCTGGTGGGCTACGGCACCAGCGCAGATGCTTATCACCTGACCGCAGGCCCGGAAGACGGGAACGGCGCACGTCGGGCCATGGAGATCGCTATTCGCCAGGCCGGGGTGACCGTCGACGAGATTGACCATATCAATGCCCACGCCACCTCGACGCAGGTCGGTGATAAAGGTGAGCTGGCGGCGATTAAAACGCTGTTTGGCGCGCATCCGGTCGCCATTACCTCGACGAAATCCGCCACCGGCCATCTGTTAGGCGCGGCCGGCGGGATCGAGGCCATCTTCACCATTCAGGCCCTGCGTGACCAGGTGGTGCCGCCGACGCTGAACCTGCATCACCCCGATGAAGACGCGGCAGGCATGAACCTGGTGGCGCTGCAGGCCCGCCCGCAGAAGATGCGTTATGCGCTGTCGAACGGTTTTGGCTTTGGCGGCGTTAACGCCAGCCTGCTGCTGAAACGCTGGCAATAATCGTCAGCTCCCCTGCGGTACTGGCCGACGGGGGATTTCCACCGTTGCGGCTTTTGCCCTGCTGCTGGAGTAAATCAAGTACAGCGCGATACCCAGGGAGACAATGGCGCCTATTCGGCTCATCGAGAATGGAATCGACGCATTGTCCAGCCAGCCGAAGTTATCGATCAAGGTCAGTTTTGAGCGAAGAACGGACCACACTATCTAAAGAATGATATCGCCTATTATGTTGGGACCGCTCATGTTAAAAAAGGGATAGCTTTTCTTTTCATTGACGATAACGAAGGAATTTTCATGGTTGAGGTTGAGGAAATAAAAAAGAAATATCCCGGCGCAGATGCCTGGCAAATGGGTGACAGTCCGGAACTGGCTAACGAGCTTGCTGACCTGATCAAAAAAGGGATCAAAACGGCCTCTTGCGGATCTTATGCCTCTTACCAGCAGGAAGAATTTGCCCCGAGAGTCGGGAGTTATAACATTATTCTTGATGGCCAGAATGTTCCAGTCTGCGTGATCAGACTGATTTCGATGCAGCTGGTTCGTTTTTGTGATGTCACTGAAGCGTTCGCCCGCAAAGAAGGTGAAGGCGATTTAAGCCTTGAATACTGGAAGAAAGAGCATCAGAGATTTTTCAGCTCTGAAGGTCATTTTTCTGAAGATATGGAGTTGATCGCAGAAGAATTTGTAGTGGTTGAGGTGCTGTGAGACAAGGTCTACGGGCTGACGTTTTATCACTGGCCACTCATAACACTGTTCGCTTCTGGCGCGGAGCGGACAAGCTGTCGAGCTAAAGGTCCGCATTGAGCAAGGAGCTGACGTGCCAGCTATAATTGGTAATAAAATGAGAGTAGAACTATTCTGATTTGTTTAAAAAAACATTTTTACATCCAAGGGCAAAATATTTTTTATGCTATCTTACATGCTATCTCAATATGCCAAGCTACCTGTGCCTGAAGTTACTCTACGTTCATGGTTAAAACAATGGTTGTCAGAGCAGGAATCGAGGTGTACAGACAGAAGTTTCTCGGCGCGATTTCCCTGGAGAGAAACTGGATTATGTCAGGAATATTTTTTACAACGAAAACTCAAAATTGATGGAAAGCAATTTCTTACTGGCCCCCGTTATCAGGGCGGAAATATTAACAAACCTTTTATTGATATTGTAGGTATGGATTCTGACCTAAATCATACTGCATTAGAACTCATTAGTAAGGAATGGTCACAACTCAGAGCTCAGTATGTCCGCATTCTTGTACCCGGCCAGTCCTTCCTGCAGGGTATTCCCGACCAGTATATATATGCCGCGTCTTTTTCTGAACCCCCTGAGTTCAATGATAAATCTCTTACTTTGCAAGTGGCGACATACGAAGATTTTGACTGGTGTTGTCAGGCCCTGGGTGATGCCTATAAGCATACATGGCAGACAGTTCGCGAACTGTCTGCAAGCAATTTGGTAGCAGTTGATGACGAAGAGTTGTGTGACCATATTTCAGAGAGAGAAGTATATATTATCTATGAAAACGATGTTCGCGCCGGGTTGCTAATATGCCAGAAAGGAAACCTCGCTTTTCTGAGAGGATATCGTATTACTGACAAAGTAATACTTCCTGCTTTTCGTGGTCGATCATTGTCGGCCCGAGCGCAACGCCTGCTGTACCGATTATTAACTCATTCCGATTCGGAACTATCTTTGTATATGGGCACAATTATTCCGCAGAATATCCCCTCGATGAAAACTGCAGAAAGAGCGGGACGAACTTGCATCCTAAGTTATCAATTTCTACCCATCTGCAGAACCCACGATTAACAGCAATGCTAATTTATCTTCAGCCTACACAGGGGACGTCCAGGGCCCGGGAGTACTCCCCTGGACGCATTAATGGGCAGGATGTGATTGTTGCGCAGGCTATCATATGGCGTGAGGTACAGCAGAATCAGGCTTCGTAGCAATGAGGGGCTCACAGCGTCCGGAATCCACCCGGTGCCGTAAATCACCGTAAGGTCTGTCATAAGGTAATTTCATCACGCATCGCGACACCTTTTTTCTTCATGCAGGCCTTCTCTTTCACGGTTTGTCAGAACTGTGGACCGCAGTAATCTCCACTCCGTGCTTTAATCAATGAGAGTGTGTCGGGTGCAAATTAAACTACCTTTCTCAACAGCAAAGGCGGGATACCCCTGCCCTCGCAGGGTTTCTGCGTCTGGTAATATGCCCATGACAGTCTCAAAGACCGCTTTGAGGGTTTCCCGGTTTAAGGCACAAAATCGCGTGGCGTTGCCCCCAAAATGCAGCGAAAAGCAGCGGTAAAGGCCGCCGGGCATGAGAAACCAAGCTGGTAAGCGACCTGTTTGATTGGAACACCGTTCGCGAGAAGATCCAACGAAGCGCAAATTCTGGCTCTCTGCTTCCATGTTCTAAAACTAAAGCCTGTATCCTTCATAAACAATCGGGAAAAGGTCCGTTCCGACATGGCCGACATAAAAGCCAGCTCGCTCAGCGATGCTTCCCAGCGCTGATTGACCAGTAGCGATCTGGCAGCGCTGAATAATCGCTCATCATTCGGCATGGGAAGCGCCATCGTTAAAGGTGGAGCCTCGCTGAGAATTTCCAGAAGCAACAACGCTATCTTCCGTTGACTCGGTCTGGCGTAGTCCTCACTGAACAGCCCAGCGATAAGCTCTTTGACTAAGGGCGTAGCCGTGATCACATGCACCTGTTGACTCTTCGTAAAGCTCGTACATTCTGCGATAAGGCTACTGCTGAAATAGATCGCCCTGAGATCGGTTTGTGAAAGCAGATGATAACTATGGATATGCAGAGGCGGTAGCCATAATGCCCGTTGAGGAGGGATCACCCAACGGTCGCTCTCTGTTTGCACCAGCATAACCCCTCTGGTGGCGAAGAGTAGCTGCCCCTCAACATGATGATGGGGAGGATCTGCCTCGCCGCGTTGATAGCTTATCGCAGTACTGGACCAGCCTGTGGTTTCATCATGTCTTGGCGCTTTATCTATACTACCTGGCATTTCAGATTTAGCCCCTGCCATTATCATATCGAAACTGGAACCACCCGGAGTAGAGCCTTAGGCAATGGGTGCGTGACTTATCATCCTGATCATCAAAGATATTACAGGAGCTTAACCTCATGCGTGTACACTTTATCGTACATGAAAGTTTTGAAGCCCCGGGCGCATATGAAACCTGGGCAATAAACCAGGGTCATGATGTAACTTACTCACGCGTCTATGCAGGCGATCGGCTACCTGATGACGCCGTAGGCATCGATTTTCTTATCGTTATGGGCGGTCCGCAAGATCCGGACACCACGCTTGAAGCGTGCCCGCACTTTAATGCTAAAGCGGAACAGGCGCTGATTGCTTTCGCGGTTAAAACCTGTAAGGCGGTGATCGGTATCTGCCTGGGTTCACAGCTCATTGGTGAAGCGCTGGGCGCGCCGTTCTCTCATAGCCCGGAAAAAGAGATTGGTAAATTCCCGATCACATTGACCGAAGACGGCAGGAAGGATGAGATGTTCTCTCACTTTGGGAAAACACTGGAAGTGGGTCACTGGCATAACGATATGCCAGGTTTGACGCCAGAGGCCAAAATTATTGCTTACAGCGAAGGCTGTCCGCGGCAGATCGTTGCCTATTCAGACCGCGTCTTTGGTTTCCAGTGCCACATGGAGCTCACATTGGACGTTGTAGAACGGCTGATCGCTCATTCTGATAAAGACCTGAGCCGTGCAGCAGAATATCGTTTCGTTGACACGCCTGAAGCGCTCCGGGCGCACGATTACAGTGAAATGAATCAAGTACTTTTTGGCTTTTTGGATAAGCTGGAAGCACGTTACAAAGCAGCGCAAGCATAATGTCATGCTCGGTAAGCTTGCCATCGGTTTTGATTTTAATGTCCGCTCCTGGCACAGAGCGGACAAGCTATCTGAGTTGAAGGTCCGCTATGAGCGAGAAGCGGAAAAGTGCTCTGGTAGGTTGTACACGGACCTGGGCATTAGAGCTTGCTCAATTCGGGATCAGCCTGTTGATGGTGGAGGAAGCCTGGGAGAACGTTAGAAACGTTCAGAAACTCTGTGGAAATAGACAAACGCCTATCCAGGGCTGCAATTTGATATTGTCGCTGTTAGTAAGATATTTTTAACCTGTCTTATCCAATAAATACACTGATGCATTTAAGCGAGAATTATGAGTTTAAAGCCGCGTAGAATCGTTTTAATTCCTGGGTTTATGCTGAATGAAATGCTTTGGCATGAATTTGAAACATATCTCCCGTCAAACTGTATTGTTCATCATGCAGCTGTAACTGAAGGACGAACCATTCATGATGTAGTGCAGCATTTGATTACTCTTCTGCCTGAGAAGTTTTCTTTGATAGGTTTTTCGATGGGAGGATATATTGCCCGACAACTGGCAGCAGAATTCCCTGAACGTGTAGAGTCCTTAGTGCTTATTGCCAGTTCCTTACGGGAAGATACGCCGTTAGAAGCTGAAGCAAAGCGGAAAAGCGTGCAGTCATTGTCCCCCACAACCTTTAAGGGGCTGAGCAGACATGCTATTGCCCGGTCACTCCACCCTCTAAACACATCAAATCAGGATATGATTTCAGCTATCCAGAAAATGGGATGCTCTCTGGGATTTGAAGCCTTCATCACGCAATCATCCTTATCCAGGCAAGGTATACCTTCTGCAACGATACGTTGTCCAACGCTGGTTATCGCCAGTGAAGATGATGCCATCCGTTCGATGAAGGAGGCAGAAGAATTGGTCGAAGCCATACCTTATGCGTCGTTAAGAATCATTCTGGATTGCGGCCATATGATTCCGCTCGAACAGCCCAGGGAGTTGGCAAGAATTATTGTTGAATGGATCCCTGCTATGTAAATTATTGGGGGTTTATCCGGCAAAAATCCGGATTTACTTCATCGGGGTAAGTTCCGCTCCTGGCACAGAGCGGACATTCCCCTTTGCCGACGTGAAAACCGCTATTGCCTGACCTCATTCTGGTCAGCCAGATGTTCTGTCCCGCCGCCCTGCCGGCGGCCTCTATCTCAGTAAAACCTGAATCAGCTGCACGACGATATACACTCCCGCTACCACCTGTATGATCCGAAACCCCCATCTCAGATAGCGCCATTGATGGCGTTCGCTGGCATCAGCGGCTTCAATGGCGGGATCATAACGTTTTCTTTTCCTGGTTCTGAAGGTATCGAATCCCCACAGGACGAGAAGAATGATGATGATGATTTTTTCAACGATAAGATGGTTCACAAAGAGAGACTCCGGTCTTCTCACGGTTACAGGCAGAATAGATAAACCGCCTGGATGTAGCCACCACTAAATGTAGGGGTACCTGAAAACGAAGCCAGGCCTTCCTGGATTATCTGTCTTATGACCGCGTAAACGCATAGCAACGCCATAAAAGCGACATTCATTTCCGACACATGCTGCGGGAGTCCCCTTCTCCGACGCCTCAGGCTGGGTGATAAAACGACGGCGGCTGCCCGGTCACGCGGCGGAACATGGTGGCGAAAGAGGACGCATTGTCGTATCCAAGGGATAATGCCACTTCGTTCACCGGTTTGCCTGCTATCAACCATGCCAGGGCGCTCACCACGCAGGCTCGCTGTCGCCAGGCGGAAAACGACAGGCCCAGCTGCTTCAGGAAATGGCGGCGAAAGGTACTAGGACTCATAAACAGCGCCCTGGCCCAGCGCGCCGCAGGATCATGGATAGAGGGGTTAAGCAAAAAAGCCTGACAAAGCGCCAGCAGCGCCGGATGCTGCGGCAACGGAATGTCAAATTCGCGGACCGGCATGGCGGCCAGTTCCAGCAACATCAACTGTATCAGCGCGCGATCGCGTGGGCTGTCGTACAACGGTGGTAAATCCACAGCCTCAAGCAGTAGCTGGCGCAACAGCGGCGAGACGCTGATCACTTCGCAACGACGGTGTTTAATGAAAGCGGCCACACAATCTGGCTCAATATACAAGCTACGCGTGGTCACCCCTGCAAATCTGACGGCATGCACGGTTTCAGGGGGGATCCAGACAGCGTGTTGCGGAGGAACCACCCATTCTCCGTCCTGCGTAGTGACATACATCAGTCCGGTCGCGCCATACAGCAGCTGTGCGCGACGATGCTGGTGCGGGGGCAGGATAAACCCTTGCGCATAGTCATTACCTAACGCCACCACATCACGATCGAGTCGATCGACCTCGTCAATTTTTACGTTGCGCACACCTGCCTCCCTCTGACCGATTTACAAAGGTAATTGAGCGCTACGCAAATGGGAAGCAGTACGCGACCGGTATAAGCTGCTCGCTCATTTTCAGGTCGGGGATACTCTCTTGAATGAGATCGTTATTATTGCGCTGGCAGGCTTTACTACCGGCATTACCACGGTGCTGTTCGGCTTCGGCGGCGGCTTTGTGGTGGTGCCCTTTGTCTATCAACTGATGCTCCGGCAGCCGGCGATCGCGGGCAACGCCATGCATGTCGCGGTGGCTACCTCAACGGCGGTGATGATATTTAACGCCGGCTGGGTCAGCTATCGAAACTGGCGGGCGGGCAGGCTTACCGCGCAGACGCTGTTTCCGTTGTTATGGTTTATTGCCATTGGGGCGGTGGTGGGCTCCTGTCTGGCGGGGATATTGAGCGAGAAGATCGTTCGCGTGCTGTTTATTCTCTATATGCTGGCAACCATCAGCGATTGTTTGTTGCGCAAGGGTTTTTTCACGGGCAGCGCTCGGCGTCGCCTGTCCCTGCCAGTGGTCACCGGCGGCGGTGTGATTATCGGTACGATCGCCGCATTGCTGGGCGTGGGCGGCAGCGTCATGACGGTGCCCCTGCTACGGCGACACGGGTATGCAATGCAGGAGTGCGTTAGCGCATCCAACCCGCTTTCTTTGCCCGTGGCGCTATGCGGGGCTGTGACCTATGCCGTCATTGGCTGGCACAGCATTCCGCTGAGCGGATTTCTGGGGTTTATCAGCCTGAAAATTTTAGGCCTGCTCGTCCTGACCGGCTGGGCCGGGATAGTGTTTAGCCGCCGGGCAATCCCTGCGGTACCTGATGTATGGTATGCGCGCATCTATGTGCTGCTGCTGTGCCTGGTACTCCTCGCCATGCTTATTCAATAATCAAATTACATTCTGGTAAACCGGTGTAACAGACGCGACCGGGCGGAGCCCTCTCCCTGGAGAGAGGGCCAGGATCAGGGGCAACAAGCTACCCGCGATACGGATGGGTTTCGCGCCAGTGGTCGGCAATCTGCTGCCGGGTGCAGACCCACACCTTGTCGTGCTGCTGGATATAATCAAGGAAACGCTGCAGCGCGCGGAAACGGCCTGGACGCCCAAGCAGTCGGCAGTGCATCCCCACGGACATCATCTTCGGTGCGGTTTCACCCTCGGCGTATAGCACGTCAAAGCTGTCTTTCAGATAGGTATAAAACTGCTCCGCGGTGTTGAATCCCTGGGCGGTGGCGAAGCGCATGTCGTTGGCGTCGAGGGTATAAGGCACGATCAGGTGCGGCCGCTGGCTGCCGTCGCTGCAGGCCACTTCGCTCCAGAAAGGTAAATCATCGCCGTAATAATCGCTGTCGTAATCAAAGCCGCCGTGCTCCACCACCAGCTGGCGGGTGTTAGGGCTGTCGCGGCCGGTATACCAGCCGGTGGGCGGTTTGCCGAACAGGTCGGTCAGTACCTGCACCGCTTTTTGCAGATGCTCGCGCTCCTCGGCAATATCCATGTGCTGATAGTGGATCCAGCGCCAGCCGTGGCTGACCACATCGTAATCCGCAGCCTTGATCGCCGCCACAATCTCCGGATGCCGCGCCAGCGCCATCGCCACGCCGAAGACCGTCAACGGCAGCCCGCGCTGGCTGAACTCGCGATGGATGCGCCAGAACCCTGCCCGGCTGCCGTACTCATAGAGTGAATCCATCGACATATGGCGCGCCGGGTAGCTGGCGGCGCCGATAATATCGGACAGGAACTGTTCCGAACCCGCATCGCCATGCAGGACGTGATTCTCCGCGCCTTCCTCATAGTTGAGGACGAACTGCACCGCGATCCGCGCCCCACCCGGCCAGCGCGCGTGCGGCGGCTCCCCTGCGTAACCTCGCAGATCGCGAGGATAGTGTTCCTGGTTCTCTCCCATCTCCTGCCCCTTTTAAAATGGATTTAACGACTGAAACTGTCCGCTTAACGCTTTTTTCTCCGGGAACGCTAAGTCCCCATGCTTGCTGGTCGCCAGGCCCAGCGCGACCAGAGATTCCACCATCTTCACCGCCGCGCTGACGCCATCGATCACCGGCACCCGCAGCTCGCGGGTCAGCTCCTGCGCCAGGGTCGCCATCCCGCCGCAGCCAAGAACAATCGCCCCGCTACCATCCTCTTTCAGCGCGCGAATGCAGCGCTCACGCACTTTCTCCTGCGCCAGGCCACTGCCGTCTTCCAGCGCCAGCACCGGCAAATCAATGGCGTGCAGCGCCGCGCAATGTTGATGAAATCCGTACTGGTGCAGCAAATGACGGGCGATGATCAGCGTGCGCGGCAGCGTGGTCACAATGGAGAAACGGGTGGCGACCATCGTCGCCATATGCATTGCCGCCTCCGCGATACCGATCACCGGCCCCTGGGCCAGCTCCCGCGCCGCCAGCAGCCCCGGGTCGCCGAAGCAGGCGATCACATGCCCATCCACTCCCTGCTCGCGTCCGGCCCTGATCTGCTCCAGCACGCCGACCGCCGCGATGGCTTCGTCAAAGTGGCCCTCAATTGACGGCACCCCGGCGCGGGGACAGACCGCAAGGATCTCGGTGCCCGGCGCAGCGACCGCACGCGCGGCGGCGCCTATCGTTTCGGTCATCGCCAGGCTGGTGTTGGGGTTAATCACTTGTATACGAACGGAAGACATCACGACTCCTTGTGGCCGGCGAACAGCCGGGAAAAATCGGGCAGGCTGACGCCATCGCGCTCGAAGCACAGGCTGGCGACAATATGATCAAAATGGTGCATCAGCGCCTCGCTGAGCGGCTGCAGGGCTTTATCCCGCAGCAAACCGACCAGCTGCTGGTGATCGTCGCAACGGCAGCCCTGTCGCCAGGGGGCGCCCCAGGCGGCAATCACTAAAGAGGAGCGCTGGCTGAGGCGGGTCACCATCTCGGTGAGCACCGGGTTGCCGGAGATAGCCTGCAGCTGAATATGAAAGTCAGCGGAGTGGCGGATCGCCGCCGGGCCGTCGTGCGTCGCATGGGCCTGCTGTTCACGCTGAATAATGTTCTCCAGCGCCGCCAGATGCGGCGGCTGACAGCGCGCGATCACATCAGGGAGATTGGCGACCTCGAGCAGCGCCCGGGTGCGAAAGATCGCCTGGGACTCTTCCACGCTCGGGCTGGTGACGTGTGCACCACGTTTGGGCGTCAACGTGACCAGTTGCACAGCGGCGAGTCGTTGCAGCACCTTTCTGATGCCGGTGCGGCTCACGGCGAACACCTCCGCCAGCGCCTCTTCCGGCAGTTTGCTGCCCGGCGGCAGCTGATGTTCGACGATAGCCGTCATCAGCGCCTGGTAAATGCTTTCGTCCTTGTCCTGCAGCGCTGGCGCGGCCTGGAGACGATGTTCATTATTCATTAACCCACTCCGGTTTCACTTATCGATAGCAGATCGTATACATAAAATTTATTTTTTGTATACAAGATTCATCATTCTGGCCTGGATCCTGCAATAGCCTCAGCAATCCATATCAAAGGGTTTTCATTCAGAGGAGCAGGTTTCATGCCACATTCATCCCACACGCAGCAGACGAAGACTCACGAGGCGGCCGCCGGCTACAGTCCGCGGCTATGTAATGACGATCTGGCGCCGACCCGCGACCAGAACTGGAGCTGGTACAATATCTTTTCATTCTGGATGTCGGACGTGCACAGCATGGGCGGCTACGTAGTGGCGGCGAGCTTCTTTACGCTTGGGCTGGCCAGCTGGCAGGTTCTGCTCTGCCTGCTGGTGGGCATCTGTATTGTCCAGCTGTGCGCCAACCTGGTGGCGAAGCCGAGCCAGATGGCCGGGGTGCCTTACGCGGTGATTTGTCGTCAGGCGTTTGGCGTCTTCGGCGCCAATATCCCGGCGGTGATCCGCGGGCTGATCGCCTTTGCCTGGTACGGCATTCAGACCTATCTGGCGGCGAATGCCCTGATGCTGGTCCTGCTCAAGTTCTGGCCCTCCCTAGCCTCGCTGACCAGCAGCAGCTTTCTCGGGCTGTCGCCCCTCGGCTGGCTGTGCTTCGCCACTATGTGGCTGCTGCAGGCGATGGTGTTCTGGCATGGCATGAACGCCATCAAACGCTTTATCGATATCGCCGGTCCGGCGGTTTATGTGGTGATGCTGGCGCTGGCCGGCTGGATTGTATACAAGACCGGTCTGGATGGGATCTCCTTTACCCTCGCCAGCAAACCCCTGAGCGCCGGCGAGCAGACCTGGCAGATGATCACCGCCACGGCGCTGGTGGTCTCCTACTTCTCCG
>OKCO01000087.1_pt1 | contig 28179 bp, 19 predicted proteins | sample 1612531 | NCBI WGS metagenome assembly OKCO01 (sample SAMN04436802, study PRJEB24849) | human gut metagenome | biome: human gut; feature: NICU; material: stool | host: Homo sapiens | place: USA: Saint Louis, MO | collected 2011-06-07
TGAGGTACAGATCGACGTGATCGAGGCCGAGCTTGGACAGGCTGGTCTCGATGGCCTTGCGGGCGTCGTCGGTGTGGTGGGCGTCATTCCACAGCTTGGTGGTGACGAAGAGGTCCTTGCGATCCAGACCGGAGGCGGCGAGAGCGCGTCCGACGCCCTCCTCGTTGCCGTAGATGGCGGCAGTGTCGATGTGACGGAAGCCCGCCTCCAGGGCAGAGCTGACGGCCTTCTCGGCCTCATCGGCGGGTACCTGCCAGGTGCCGAAGCCGAGCTGCGGGATGGTGACGCCGTCATTGAGGGCGATGGTGGGAACGCTCATGGATCCTCCTTGCGAATCGGTGATCGCGTGGTTGGTCGTTCAAGGGGGACAACGTGAGGTCGGTCTCATTTGTTCCCCGACGGTGACGTCGGCCCAGTTTTCCACCCAGATGGCATGCCGCTGCTGCCCTACGACTGTGAAGGTGGCTGGACATCGTGACAGAATGCCGTCATGTCGTCTCTTCCTTCTCAGCTTGCTGCCCGGATCCAGGCCGTCACCGGCACTGATCCTCAGTTGCGCCCCGCTACGAAGCCACAGTTCGGGCATTTCCAGTCCAACGTCGCACTGCGGCTGGCCAAGGAGGAAGGACGCCCGCCTCGCGATGTCGCTGCCGATATCGTCGCCAAGCTCGATGTCGAGGACCTGTGCGAGACCCCTGACATTGCCGGCCCGGGGTTCATCAACCTGCGTCTGCGTTCCGACGTGCTGGCCCGCGTCGCATCCGACCTCATCACCGACCCCCACGTCGGCATCGTCCAGGTTGAGCAGCCGCAGCGGGTCGTCATCGACTATTCGGCCCCCAACGTCGCCAAGCAGATGCACGTTGGCCATCTTCGTTCGACCATCATTGGCGACTGCTTCAATCGGGTGCTCAGCTCTCAGGGCCACACCGTCATTCCACAGAACCATCTGGGCGACTGGGGCACCCAGTTCGGCATGCTCGTCGAGTACATCGTCGAGAATCGGATGGACGTCTCCGAGTTCGAGTTGCCCGAGGTCGAGCAGCTCTACAAGGATTCCAAGAAGACGTTCGACGCCGATCCCGAGTTTGCTGATCGTGCCCGTCGTCGCGTCGTCAAGCTGCAGGGTGGCGACGAGGAGACCCTGCGCATCTGGCGCACCCTCATTGACGTTTCTCTAGAAGGGTTCAACGTCAACTACGCCCGCCTGTCGGTGTTGCTAACTGACGAGGACCTCGCCGGTGAGTCCACCTACAATGACGACCTGCCGAGGGTTGTCGACGAGCTCGAGGCCGACGGCCTGGCTGTCGAGGACAACGGTGCCCTGTGCGTCTTCGTCGAGGGTCAGGACGCCCCGATGATCGTCCGAAAGAACGACGGCGGTTTTGGTTACGACGCCACCGACCTTGCGGCCATCCGTCGTCGTGTCGGCAAGCTCAAGGCCGATCGCATCATCTACGTCACCGACGTCCGTCAGAGCCACCACTTCGAGGTGCTGTTCCAGGTCGCCCGGATGGCTGAGTTCCTGCCTGACGACGTCGAGGCCCAGCATGTCGGCTATGGCATGGTCCTTGGCCCCGACGGTCGTCCGTTCAAGACTCGCGACGGGGGAACGGTCAGCCTGGCCAGTCTGCTCGACGAGGCTGAGACCCACGCTGCGCCGAATATCGCCTTGGCCGCCATCAAGTACGCCGACTTGTCGACCGGTTTGCAGAAGGACTACGTCTTCGACGCCGAGCGGATGGTGCAGACCACTGGTGATACCGGCCCGTACTTGCAGTACGCCCACGCCCGCGTCTCCCAGATCCTGCGCAAGGCTGCCGCCGAGGCGAACCCGAACGTCGACCCCGAGGCCGACCTGGAGTCCATGGTGTGGGGTCGCATCAGCGTTCTCGACGAGCCGGCCGAGCAGCAGCTGGCCCTGCTGTTGTCGCGCTTCGGTGAGGTTGTCGAGGTCGTCGCCAACGACCTGACCCCGCACAAGTTGTGCACCTACCTCTACGAGCTGGCTGGCGCCTATTCAGTCTTCTACGAGCAGTGTCCGGTGCTTCGTAGTACCGGTGAGGTGCGCGGGTCCCGCCTGGCTCTGTGCGCCGCCACCCGTCGAGTCTTGGGGCGCGGTCTGGACTTGTTGGGTATTGACGCTCCCGACCGAATGTGATCATTGTACGTTCTGACGATGTGAATGCCGCGGCCCATTGTGGCCGCGGCATTCACGTTTGCGGTGCGGTGGGAAAAGGTATGTATTGCGCGGTATATGGGCTTTTCACAGATGAGGGTGTCGAGGCCTTCAATCCGCGAGTACCTGCTAGTCCTCCTCGGGGCGAGCGAAGAACACTCCCTCCGCTGTGGTACGTATGACCCGCGCCGCCCGCACAAAATCTGGATACGAATCATATATGTCTCGACGCGCATAGTTCACCGCTGACACAAGAGCATCGTCGTCAATCATCGGCTCCGCTTTCGCGTTCCCGCAGTTGACATACTCAGGCGAAAAAATGCGACAGGCCATCTCTGTCATCATCATGGCCACATCCTCATCATTCTCGTCCACATTGGCCGGTGATCTCCCCATTGCCACAAGGCGAAACAAATTCTTCTGCTTGGCGTACTCATCCGCGCTGACGTCCACGCGGAGATGACCCTGCGGGGCCCAGATAGAGGCGATACCCCCGTCGGCCACGAGACTTCGGACCAACTCATGCTCGGTAGCCGATTGTGTGGCTAACGCCGCCCGTTTCGAGTCTGCGGTGAATCGCCATTCGCTCAACTCAGGATAAAGACCACCCACCTGGCTACACCACTCAACCACGCGCGCAGCAACATCCTCCATCCCCGGAGAAGATGGCCGCCAAGCACACTCTAGTGACCACATCAAAGATCATCTCCTTTTCACGGAAACGTGATTATCGAATACAAGGATACGACTGATCTTAATCTTCATAGGAACCAACCGACGCGCCGCCTCAGCAGCCGTCAGCCCGGCCTGCGATCTGCAGCTCATAGGCGCGAGAATCCGCGGGTCGATATTGCGAGTGCAATGGTGGATAACGCCCGCAGTATTGGGTGGGCATACTCGATCAAGTCGCGCATAGGAGTTGAGCCCTCACACTGTTCCCAGGGGGTAGTGTGAGGGCTCAGCTACGCAAGGTCCATCTCATCGTCGGGCTTGGAACTCCTTGTACGGCAGAGCACGTGTCCATCCGTGATTGGCGCCAGACGTACAGGCGGTCCAAGGGCCGATGATGGGCAATAACAAAAGGCGTCGACGGTCCAGCGGGCCGCCGACGCCGAGTAGCGTGAGGTGCGTCGCTCAGGCGCCGCCGCCAGCAGTGAAGATGTCGCGAGAGATCTTCTCCAACTGGGCACGCAACTCCTCGAGTTCCTGCTGGGCCTTGTCAAGGGCGGACTTGGTCTGCGGCCACGTCTCTGAGCGGAACTGCTGGGCCAGGGGGCCGTCCCAGACATTCGGCTGGCTCAGGATCTGGCCCTGGACGTCGAGCGCCTGGATCTGGTCGTTGAGACCACCCTGGATGATTCTCTGGATCTGGCTGATGGCCGACTTGGCCTCTTCCGTAGAAAGAACTCGGGACATTCTTTGCTCCTGGGTTAGATGGCCGTGGGGCCGGGGCTAATGATGTACGTCTAGCGGAGGGCCTACCCGGTAGGAAAGCCAACTGCGTGAGACAAGCAGGACGTTATCAGGGAGATGGTTCAACCGGTTCGCCTTCCCCAATAACTACCCGTTAGCCGCCTCGAGGGACGATCGCAAACTCAGGCGACGTGAGGTCAGTGAAGTTACCCACGCTGGCTCGCACCGTACACTTGGGATTCGGGTTGACCGCTGTGACGACGAGGCCATCGGCGGAGACGTTGACAGCCCCGCCACATCCATCCACAAATCGAACAGTGTTCTCGCCGCCCACCGTCTGGAGCATCGTCGAGGCCTCCCCCATTGCGGGACTGCGATAGAGCACGTTCAACTGGTCAGGTCCGCTCGGCCACACAGGCACTAGACTGATGCGGATCGTCTCGCCTCCAACCGCGCGTTTCGGGACGATCAATTGGATATCAGTGAGGCGCTGGACAGGGTAGGCCACCGACTTGGTTTCCGCGTCAGTGATCGCTTTCTGCGTAGCCGTAGCCTGATCATCGAGCCACTTTTGGAGGTCCTGAGCTGAGCCATTCTCCGGTAGGATCACCGCCTTCACGGTGACGCTGGCCCCTTTACGGATGGTGAGATCATCGATACTCCAGCCACACGTGGCCTGGATGCCAGTAGTTGACGCCTTGTGGGGGGTCGCCTTGACATCTCCCTGCCATGACAGGGTCGGGCAGGGCTTGCCCTGTTCTAAAGGTCCGATGACTTGGAGAATCGGTCCGTGCAGTTCAGCCTTCTGAGCGGAGAAGGTAAAAGTGAGGACGGCCCCACCAGATTCATTGGACTCAGCGGACCGCTGCACGGTCAGGCCGCTGGGTAGCGTGGTATCGACGGAAGCCGCCTTCGCGCTGACCGTGTTGGTCGGCTTGTCGCCATGATTGTTCATGGTCATTGACAGCCACGCAAGACCACCTACCACCAGCACAGTCCCGAGAATCACGCTGATGAGCTGCTGTGGCTTCTTGTACCAAGGGGCTTCGTTGTCCTCGAGTACCAGGGCGGGTTCTGGCTGGTCAGCGATGGGCTCCGGCGCTCGGGTTGGGGTCATAGACCGAAGCATCGTTGCACCCTCGGCGCGTCCGACATCGGGTGCCTCTCCCATTGTGATGGGCGCATGCGACTCAGCGGGCCGCTCCGTGACGATGCCACGAACTGCGGTTGCTGGCCGTTCTTCCATCACGAAGTCTTCGGGGCCACTTATCGGCGTTAGCGCAGGTTGGTTCTGGCAGTGGGCCGAAGCGTTCCGCAGCGCCGCCGCAGCCTGACTGGCGGTGGGACGGTTGGCGGGCGCCTTGTCAAGGAGCCCGGTAAGAAGAGACGCCACCTCCTCAGAAACCGGCAAGGGCGGCACGAGGGCACTCACATGCCGGTATGCGACGGCAAAGTCTGTTCCGGGCCCGGCGAATGGGGTGCGACCCCCCAGTAACTCGTAGAGCATGACGCCAGCCGCGTAGACGTCTGCTGCTGCGCCACCTTCGCCCGTCGTTATCATCTCAGGTGCCATGTACTCCGGCGTCCCGAGGAGGCCTGTGGTAGTGCGAACACGAGCAGTCAGGATGCTAGCAATACCAAAGTCGCTGACCTTGATTGCGTCGCCGGGGAGATCTTCCCAGCCCTTCTCCAACAGCACGTTGTCCGGCTTGATGTCGCGATGAATTATGCCTTGAGCGTGAGCTGCTGCCATGGCGTCAAAGACCTGCGACATGACAACCAGAGCGAGTGCCGGGGGAAGGGTTCGACGATGCTGTAGAACATCGCGCAGGGAGCCGCCGTCCATGTAATCCATCACGATGGCCAACTGCTCGCCCTCGACGACAAGGTCGTGGATCGCGACGACGTTCGGGTGATGAAGGTTCATGAGCAGCGAGCGTTCTCGGACAAAGCGCTCAACCAACTTAGGGTCCTGCGCATGTTCGCGGTGTAAGAGTTTCGCCGCCAACACCTCGCCAGTGCGGGCGTCTTGGGCTAGCCGTACCTCACCAGCCGCACCACGGCCCAGTGTGTCCCCGAGGCGGTAGTTGGCCCCCAAAGGGGCAGTGAACTCCATGGTTCTTCATCCTCACGATGCCGATGCCGGCCCGAAATCCTGTCGCGCCTCAGACTATCGTGTGGCGGTGAACCTCCAGGGCCTATGCTTTAGCGGGGATTTTGGCATCTGGAAGGGACCGGTATGACTTCACAGGGCTCTGGACGATCATCGCTACGCAGCAGACTTGTCGCAGGTGCTGTAGCAATCGCGTTGATGGCCGCAGGTACTGGGTGCGGTGCCAAGGATGTGGGTCAAGGGCCGGTCCACAGAGTCCTGCAGTCAGTTGAGGTGGGAATGGGGCCTGATGCGTCGATCCAGACCATCGGCAGCACCACCGTGTCGGTTGCCGATGATCCTGCCAAGGCCACCACGGTAACAACGTCCTTCCCTCCACGCGAGGTCGTAGGTGACCTGCCAGTACGCGTTCAGACCGCCTATCGAACGAAGGATAGGTCGGGCACCAATCTTGACGAGCTCAAGGGCTACAGTGGCCGAATCGAGATTGATCTGGCCGTAGAGAACCTCACTGTCAAACCCCGCGAGGTCGCCTACGACGTCGCAGGCGTCCGTAAGACCCGCACTGCGCTCATTGGCGCTCCGATGACAGTCGTCGCTTCCACTGTCTTGAACAACACTCCTGCGGGTGGCGTTGTCACAGGTGACCTCACCGACGCCAAGGTTACAAACGGGCTTCTTAGCCGCAACTCGCGGGGAATGGCCACCGTGCAGTGGGCGACCATCCTGGCGCCGCCACAGTTGAATGCCAACGCCACTTTGCGCATGGTCGCCGACGTCAAGGACTTTGAGATCCCCACCTTCAACGTTTCGGTCCAGCCTGGCCTAGTCACCGATCCTTCTGTCGCCGCTCTGCTGGACTCGTCGTTTAATCAGGACACCGGTTCCGAGATTGAGTTGCAACGCAAGACCATCGAACTCATCGGCCAGGTCAATGAAGTTCTGGCGCGCTCGTCTAAGACCATCGGCGATGTTCGCTCTAATCTTGATGCCTCGTCCAAGACACTGGGCGACAAGTCCATCGCCGAGTTGAACAGGTCGACGACGTCTGTCGCGGCATCGGTCAAGTACCTTGACCAGCAACTCAAGAGCCTCAATCAGCAGTTGTCTACGACTCTCAATAGCAGCCGCTCTATGCTGCTCTCCAAGATGCAGTCGACGGTGGCCATGATGGACGCCATGCTCGGCGATACGACAGCTACGCCGCCCACCCCGAGTGTCGACTCGAAGGGCTGCGCGTCGACCGTGGCAACTCCTCACGCCGCCACGAGCGTCTACGGCAACCTCATGCAGGTTTCTAGCCAGTTGAACGGCTATGCGACCGCAACCGATAAATGCCGGGCGCAGGCGGTGAGACAACTGTTGTTGACCGTCGGCCCGCCTACCCCGACTGCGGAGCAGTGCATGGACCCTCGTGCGTCGGGCTCGGTCACGTGTGGCCTGCGCACGACCCAAATGACGATGGACAACTCGCTACTCAGGATCAACGAGGAGGGGCAGAAACTCGTCGCTAGCCTGGACCCAACGGCCGTAAATGATGCGATAACCGGCTTTCAAGAACTTAACAGTGGTGTGAAGGACTTGGAGAGCCTCGCTGGTCATGGTGGAGTAATGGATGGTCACTACGCTGAAGCGTTGTACGACCTTCGAACCGCGAAAGGCCGCATTGAGGATGGCATGACTACCCTCCACCGCCACGCCGAAGGTCAAAAGTCCGACGTGGATGTGGCATTGGCAAGGCTGCGAGCCCAGAGGACCGAGATCGCCGACCCCGCCACCGGCATGCTGGCTCAAATGGAGGCCATCGCCGACGGCGTCTGCGAGTTGGGGCCCACCGCCAGCCTGACGAGCAGCCCCAGCGCCTCGGCGTCGGCCACCCCGGACCCCTCGGCTAGCCCTGATCCGACCCCAGCTCCGACAACCCCAACCCCGACTCCGGCAGCCCCCTCTGCCCCCTACACGCGCGACCAGTTGCGCGCGATGTCGACAGGGACGACGTGCACTGGCCGGAGGACCCGCGCGTCCCAGCGCCCGGCCAAGTGGAAGGCCACCGATGACATGCGGACGCGCTTGACCGATCAGCTGGCAGGGATTGATGCGGCCATTAGCCTGCTCGAGAAGCAGTCTGCAGCATGGCAAGAGGTCATCAACTGGACTGTGGTAGATGCTCCGGATGACGATCCCACCACTTATCACGCCTTTAACCTCGGCATCAAGTGGATCGACGATGGCATCGCTGCGTTGAAAGAAGGCCATACCTTCAGCGATTCGTATAGTCAGGAACTGAAGGCGGCGGTTGCCAGCCTGGCTGAAGGCCGGGATCACATGGGCCCCCGTCTGACGGCGCTCCAGGCGCAACAGGAAGGTCTGAGCGCCGCAATTACGGAAGGCTTCAGTCGCGCCACGGCAAACGCACGCACGGACCTTGCCAAGTCCATGACCCAGACTCAGCGACGCGTGGTCGAGGACACCTTGGTTGATGCATCAGGCGTCAGCAGCATGTTCGTTGCGTCGGTTAAGGGCCTCAACTCCGCCAGCGTGACTATCTCCCGCAACGGAACAAAGAGTATTAGGGAGGAAGACGCCCAACTGGCTGGATCCAGTGCCAAGTTGGGAGAAGCCATTGACGAGATGGTCGAAACCAATCTGGCTGACATCGCGTCAAGTTTCTCGCGTTCTTCGCGTGACTTGTCTGGCGCTGGTGCTCTACTTCAGGCTGACCTGAACAAGGTGTTGCTGGACCTCGGCGATCGCAAGGTCAAGGGTCGCGGTCTGCTCGGTGCCATGGCTACTAGTTCAGCCAAGGTCGGCTCTGCCGACTACCAGTTAGCCATGGCCTCGGGGGCGGCGACGGAGTATGCCTCGGTGCGAGGCCGCGACATCGATACACTTCTGTTGCGTCAGGCCCAGTTGAAGGCGGCTACGGAGTCTCAGGGCGAGCTTCCCGCATTCCGTGCCAAGGTTCCTGCTGGCGCCGACGCCCAAACGGTTTACAACTTCACGATCGGACCCACCAAGTGAGTAAGCGTCTTTACGCCCTTCTCATCGCAGCAGCAGTTCTTGTTGTCGCCGTAACCGGTTGGGGGGTGTGGAGCATGCAGCACCGGGAAAAGCCGCAACCACCGGCCGCTTCAGTACCTGTTCAGTTGCATGCCGACGTGCCGAAGGACACGAGCATTGCGCTGATCTTGACGCTGTCCTCTGATCCCGGGCAAGGCAGCGAGTGGCGCGATGCTGCCGCTGGCGCCGAAGTTGCCATCCATCGGTTCGCGATGTCGGGGACAAAGATCAGTCTGACGGTTTTCGACGATCACGGGACCGCGTCAGGCTCGGCGGAGGCCGTCGCGAAGGCTCGCAAGGCCCGCGTCAGCGGCATCGTATATGCATCAACCGGCGATCACCTCCTTGCGGGTGTGAAGGCTGCGGCTCACAGCGGCACCCCAGTGCTCTTACCGTACTACTCCGATGTAGCGTCGTTGCCGACCGGCGCGTGGAGCACCGGGCCGAGTGACGAGGACATCGCTGCGGTGATGGCCAACTTGATCACGCAGCAAAAGTTGGATCCTCTGCTGACTATCAATGCCGGCGGGAAGATCCCGCAGGGGATCGAGGGTGCCCGAATGCTGCCGCTCGACCCGAAGATCGACCGCAGCGTTTCTGCCAAGGTCCTATCAAAGACTCTCGGCCGGAGTAAGCCGCAGGGGATCGTCGCTGCGGGCCCGGCTCTCACGCTGGGCCAGACCGTCGCACTAATCCAGGGCGTCGGCTCCCACGTTCCCGTCGTGCTGACGCCTGAGGCGCTCAGCCCCGGCTTCTACCAGGGGCTTGTGAAGGCCAATGGCACTGCTTCCACCGAGCTCTTCTCCGTCGGAGCGGCGAGCGGTGACGCACAGAGCCTGGGCACCGACGAAGCGGCCCGATCCATGTCAGCTTATCTCGCCGGACTGCGCTTGCTGGCCGCCGACCCCGGTGCCAAGAACCCGGTAGGGGATGACTCCTTCAGCACTGTCGCCGCAGTAGCCGATAGCCGTAGCCACGACGCCGTCGTGGCGTTGGTTCGCGCAGTGGAGAAGGCACAGGTGAAGGACTCTGGGGCAGTGTCGGCCAGTCTTGCCAACATGACCGTTGGATATGACCAGGGAATTACTGGGAGCCCGCTGGACTTCACGCGCCCGGCGGCGTTCCCGAAGGACCGCGTAGTTCCCCTCAGTTCCGGACAAGACACACTTGGGCTACGGCCAGCTCCGGCGTCGGGGGTGGCTCCGCTTGTGTGGTTCCCTGCTCGGCCATAGCGTTCGTAAGCGTCCCTCGGGGTCGAGCTCCACCATCCCTGACAACCATGTAGAAGGAGTAGGCGTGCGCCTTCAGTTCAATCTCGACTCAGTCCAGCGCGACCTAGATGTGGCTCGCTTCTCCGCGAAGGCTACCCTGGCTGACTTGGTCGAGAATGTGACCGGCACACGTCCGGCTGCGGATAGTACTCTGTGGCTTGACGACCGAGAGGTCCGCGCCGACAGTTTGCTTGCTCGGCTGGAGTTGCTCGATGGCATGCGTATCTCTCGCGAACCCTTGCGTCCGGCGCTTCCTCTGAAGGGGTGGAGTATCACCCAGGCTGGAGGCATGGAGGCTGGCAGTGTCTTGCAGCTTCCCGTTGACCGACCGTTGGCCATCGGCCGTTCTCCTCATGCCGACCTCTCGATCGCTTCCGCCAGCGTTTCATGGGATCACGTCCACATCCAGCGTGACGATGTTGGTCTTCGAGTCATCGATCAGGGTTCTACGAACGGCACCTTTGCGTATTCCTCGGAGGCCGACGGACTTAAGGTGGACTCATCCGCAGGGCAGTCTGTCGCCGTCGATACCACGTTGGCCGTGGGCGGCTCGACCCTGCTGTTGCGCGAGAGCCTTCAGGAGAATCCCGCGCCGCGCGCTGGATCGCTGCACAATGTCACCCCAGCAGGTACGGCGCCGTTTAACCGGCCTCCGCGCCCTGGCCAGCCTCCACGGCCGGATCCGATTGTCTGCCCCGAGCCCAAGGAAATCCCTGACGGCGCAAAGTTCAACATCATTGCGGTGGTCGTGCCGCTGGTCATGGCGGTCGCCATGGTCGTGGTGATGAAAAACCCCATGTACGCCATGTTTGCGGTTCTGAGCCCGGTGATGGCCGTCGGCTCGTGGTATGAGCAGAAGTCGCGCCGTAAGCAGGAACGCAAGTCTGAGGACAAGCGCTTTGCGCTCGCCCTCGAGACGCTGCGTCGGGACCTGGCCAAGGCTGCATCCGAAGAAGCCGCGCGGCGGCGCGTCGAGTGCCCAGACCCAGCGACGACACTTCGTGTTGCGGCGATCCCCACCACCCAGTTGTGGCAGCGCCGCTTTGGTGCCCACGACTTCCTTAGTCTCCACGCAGGGATGGGCGCTGTGCCATGGGATCCGCCCGTTGAACGCTCTGGGGCAGGCAGGCCTGATGAGCGAGTTCGCAAGGTCATTGCGGCCAGCATGATTCCGTGCTCGCCTGTCGAGGTCAACCTCAGCGACGCCGGAGTCGTCGGCATCGTCGGCGACCGTGACGGAGCTCTCGCTCTTGCACGCAGCCTCGTGTGCCAAGCCGCGGTTCATTCTGGCCCGGCTGATGTCACGATCGGCGTCTTCTGCGACCAGGGCCGTGAAACCGATTGGGAGTGGACAACATGGCTGCCGCACACGCGGCGCCTCGGCAACGCCTCGGCTGATCGCTGGTTTTCGCACGCTCGCCAGCGTTCCAACGAAATGCTGCGTGGCTTGCGTGACGAGATCCAATCCCATCCGACGATGTCGGTATTGCTTGTCCTCGACTCCGATGTCCTCACGGAGGGCCGCGAGTCTCCCGCCCGATCGCTGCTGGGGTTTGGGCGTCATATGAATAAGCAGGCTTCTTCCGCACGTGAGATGTCCCGGGAGGTTTCGGGGATTGTTATCGCAGCGGCGGAAGATCAACTTCCTGCGGCCTGTACGGTCGTCGTGACTGTGGCTGATGACGCAGCCGCGACAGTGACCCGCCCGGATGATCTCAAGAAGGTCGACGACGTGGTCCTCGCAGGTGTGACCTTGGAACGCGCCCAGCGCTGCGCCCTCGACCTTGCGCGTTTTGAAGACCCTGAACTCAAGACTCCGGGTGCCGCCCTACCCAGCCTGGTGCGACTACCGCCCCTCATCGACCTGGAGGCCCCGACGGCCGGCAAGATCCTCCACGCCTGGGAGACTTCCCGGGGAGTATCCACCCCGGTGGGGGTTGGCGAGAACGGCGTCTACAGCCTCGATATCGTCAAGGACGGCCCGCATGGTCTGGTTGGCGGAACGACGGGTTCCGGCAAGTCGGAGTTCCTTCGATCAATGGTAGCTGGCCTGGCAGCCTGCAACGCGCCGACGAAACTCACCTTCATCTTAATCGACTTCAAGGGCGGTGCGGCCTTCGCTGCCTGTGAGCGCCTGCCGCACACCATCGGAACGATCTCCAACCTCGACGAGCAGTTGGCCAACCGTGCCTTACGGGCCCTTGAAGCTGAAATGGAATATCGCCAGCGACTGTTCGCTGCGGCTGGCGAGGGAGTCGACAACCTCGACGCTTACATCCGGGCTAAGCCTTCAGAGCCGCTTCCGCGCCTTCTGCTCGTCGTCGACGAGTTCGCCATGCTGGCCAAGGATTTTCCGGAAGTACTGAGTTCACTGGTGCGCGTCGCCACGGTCGGGCGAACTCTGGGCGTCCACATGATCCTTGCCACTCAGCGCCCTGCCGGGGTTGTCAACGACGACATCCTCGCTAACACCAACCTTCGCGTAGCACTGCGTGTGCAAAGCCGCGAGGACTCTAACAACGTTATCGGTGTTCCCGACGCTGCCGCTATCGCCAATGCGCAGAAGGGGCGCGCATACGTAAAGCTCGGCCAGGACGACATCACTCCGGTCCAGACCGCCTTGGTTACAGGTGCGGCGCAGAAAGACCAGGACAACGCGATCGAGATCCAAGAGCTACGCGACGGTGTGCCGATCCCCAACCCTCCCAAGCCCACGCGCAAGGACGCTAAGTCCGATCTGGACTTGCTGATCGACGCGATTGTCGAGGCGAACGAGAAAGCTGGCTACGCCCCACCGCGGCCCGTGTGGCCCGAGGCGCTGGGTGAACGAGTCGATCTAGCAGGCTTTGAGACAGGGCCAATTGAGGGACGCCCGCCCCTCCCAACGGCGGGCGAGGTCGTTGGAGAGCAGGTCAACTTCGCGGTCTCCGACGACCCGGACCGCCAGCGCCAGATCCCTGGTGGTTGGGATATGGCCGGTGGAAACCTCATGCTGGTCGGGATCCCGGGGTTTGGCACTACGACGGCCTGCGCGACAGTCGCGCTGACCTTGGCGCAGCATTACGCCCCGAAGGATCTTGACCTGATCGTGCTCGACATGGGTGCCCGCGACCTCGAGCCCCTTGAGAAGTTGCCCCATACGTCGGCCTATGTCGGCTCCGGAGCAGGCGGACGTGAGAAGCAGATGCGCCTCCTGCGCTTCCTCCGGCAGGAGCTTGAGACCCGTCGGGCCACCTCGGGGCCGTACCGGCGCATGGTTGTCATCATCGACGGGTTGGCCGCCCTGCGTGACGAGTACCAAGATTTCGAAGGCATGGCTCTGCTGGAGGGGATGTACCGCGCCTACGCTGACGGCCCAGATCTCAACATGCACTTTGTCATCACGACCAGCCGGGCACGCGCTATCCCTTCCGCCATCGACGAGGTCACCACTCAGAAGTGGATGTTCCGCCTAGCTGACCCCTATGACTACAGCACAGGTGGCCTGAAACCCGCTGAGGCCCCGTCGCCGGTTCCCGGCCGCTGCGTGCCTAGTGTGACCAAGCTGCAGACGCACGTCGCAACCCCTTCTGTTCCGCTGTCTGACGCGGTGGCAGTCATTGCGAACCGCTGGGGCGCACCCAATAAGGAGCAGGTGGTTCGGGAACTGCCCGACCACGTCAGCGTGACTGAACTAGACGCGGTAGCGCACTTGGGCGATGAGCCCTGGCGGATCCCTATCGGTCTCCGGGAAGCAGACATGGCCCCGCAGTATCTCGAGCTCTACGAAGGTGAGCACATGCTCATCGCCGGCCCCGCTCGATCGGGCAAGTCGACATTGCTGATGGGCCTTGCCGAGTCGCTGCGTACGAGCGCGGTGGCAGAAGGGACCGACCTGGCTGTGTGGGGTATCGGCTCCAAGCGTTCCCCCATCGCTTCTTCCGATCTTGACAACGTGGCGGTTGGCCCCGACGAGATTCCGGCGCTGGTGGCGGCCGCGCGTATGCGGACAGCGCCGTTAGTCCTGCTCATCGATGACGCCGAGCGCTTCGACGATGCAGATCAATCCATCACGGACCTGGTGGGATCAAATCTGCCGCACGTCCATGTGATCGCCGCGGGACGTTCAGACGACTTGCGTAGTCTGTACTCGCATTGGACGAAGGTCGTGCGTAAGTCTCGTTGCGGGGTCTTGCTGGTCCCCAATCGTGACTACGATGGTGAACTCTTGGGCATCACGGTCCCACGCTCGGCCCCGGTGCGGATCAGTTCTGGCCGAGGCTACGCATGCATGGGCGGCCAGGGGGCACTTATCCAGGCGATGTCGCCTACCGGCAGCACCTTCTGACATCGATAACCTCAGGGAAAGCCTGCTGGCGTGAGCTTCTGAGGCGTTAGATTGCTTCCTGGTATTTCGTCAACACTCTAGTGTCCCACCCGAGAGGCTGAACCATGGCCAATTCCGACGACTACGATCTCGACAAGTTGTCCGGCATGTCGCCCGTCGCCTATGACTTTGGCGTCGCGTCTGAGACTCGCTCGGTGCTGCGTGCTGCCGCATCGGCGCTCCGCGGCCAGCGGGGGGCACGGGCAGCTGCGCGTAACAAGGGTTCTGAGGGCTTCGAAGGGTATTACGCAGAACTTTTCGAGGCCAACGGGACCCAGCAGTTGAATGACCTCGACGAGATCGCTAGCAACCTCGACGATGCGGCTACTAAAATCGATACCTTAGATCAGGCGGCCCGCGACGAAAACAAGCGCCGTGCCGACGCCGCCGCTTGGGCGCAGCGTCGCAAGGACCGAGGCGACTTTGCCCAGTTCTTCACTGATGTTCTCCACACTGACGACATGCCTGAGCCTAACTTCTCTGAGAAGCTGGACGGTCCAACGGCCTGGGCGCCGGCTACGCCGCCGCCGCCGCGAAAGGCGCTTGAGGGTCAACGTAGTGCATATGGGACATCTGCGGGTAACACCGACAATTTGCAGTCCTTTAGCAGGCAGACTGCCAGCCTGAATGACTCGATGCTTCCCCACCCGGGGAAGGTAGATGCGGCGCTGGCCGCCTTTGCACGATCCTGCTCGTGGGTGACTTTTGATGCTTCTAGTGTCGCCGCCGCTCTTACCGCGTGGAACAAGGCGAACGTTGACGAGATCACGTGGGCCGACAGGGTGCGCGAGCTTTTTGTGAATGCTGGCGGCACGGGCATGGCGGTGCCCAATAGTGCGCTGGATGCGGCTCTGCAGGCTAGCGGCATCTCGTCGTCTCGCGACGACATCGTCGTCGATCCTCCCACCGCTATGGGTGGCCAGCCGACGTCGGGGTTTGCTGATGATCCGGTTAATGCGGCGACGGGGAATTTTGTTGAGCCGCAGGTGGATTTGGGTTTCACTGGTGGGTCGGCGACCCTTGAGTGGGGCCGTGTGTATAACTCTATGTCGCAGGTGTGTGGGGCTTTTGGTCCTGGCTGGTCGAGCCTGGCTGAGTCTCGCTTGGTGGTTACGGACGAGTCGGCGCGTTGGGTCCAGGCTGACGGGCGTCATATCGTGTTTGGTCGCATGGGTGAGGGCTGGGGGCGCGCCCAGTGTGAGAATTTGTGGCTTGAGCAGCCGACTGGCATGGGTGGCGTGGCTTTCCTTATCCGTGACAATGATGGCGGGAGTTTCGCGTTCAGTCAGGCGGGTCGGCCGGTCTTCCAGGATCGGGGTCCTGGCTCGCGTGTTGCCTTCACTTATTCCGAGGATCGCCTCGTTCGCCTGGAGCATGAGTTCGGTCGGGCAGTCGAACTGGTGTGGAGCCAGGATGGTCGCCGCGTTGTCGAGGCATTGGCCAGTGATGGTCGCCGGGTCGGCTATGTCTACGATGAGCAGGAACGGCTGGTTGAGTCCACTGGTGATACCGCTACGCATCGGTACGAGTGGAACGAACAAGGCTTGATGTGCCGTGTCGTTGATGCTGATGGTGTGGTCGAGGTGGACAACACCTATGACGGGCAGGGCCGTGTTGTCACTCAGCGTTCCCCACATGGTCGCCTCTCGCGCTACTCCTATTTGGGGGGCCGGGTGACTGTGGTCTGTGACGAGGACGGTGCGCGCGCTAACACCTATGTCCACGATGGTAAGGGTCGCCTGGTCGGCGTCGTTGACGCTGAGGATCACCGCCAGTCGGCGTCGTGGGATCGCTTTGGTAATCAGGTCATGGTCACTGACCGTGAGGGTCGTACCGTGGTGCGTAGTTTTGACACTCGGGGACATGTCATCGCTGAGCAGACCGTGTCGGGTGCCCGCATCGAACAGGACTTTGACGAGCAGGACCGCCTCATCGAGGTCCGCGTCATCAACGACGATCAGGTTTCGGTGACCGAGATGGTCTATCAGGGCGATAACCGGAACCCGGCGCGTATCGTTGACCCGGTCGGCGGGGTCACGGTGCTGGAATGGGACGGTTCGCTGCTGACCAAGGTTGTTGATCCCACCGGTGTGACCTTGACGATGGGCTACGACGCCCACGGTGACCTGGTCTCTACTACGAATGCTGCGGGTCACACCGCACGGTTGGAGCGCGACGAACAGGGCCGGGTCGTGGCGGCGATCACGCCGCTGGGGCATACCACCCGTTACCGCTACGACGAGCGCGGCATGTGCGTTGAGCGCATCGACCCCGACGGCGCGGTGTGGCGTTTTGAGTATTCCGCTGGTGGCCGGCTGTTGGCGACGGTCGATCCGCTGGGTGGGCGTGTGGAGGTTGAGCGTGACGAGGCTGGCGAGGAGTCGGCCACGATCGACGAGCTGGGACGGCGAGTGGAGCGTCGGGTTGACGATCTGGGTAACTTGACCAGGGTCGAGTTGCCGGATGGTTCGGCCTGGCAGTTCTCCTACGACGCGATGTCGCGGATGCAGTCCATGAAGGATGCTTCTGGTGGGGTGTGGCAGTTCTCCTACGACGCTGAGGGCACGTTGAAGGCCACCACCGATGCCACTGGCGGTGTGCGGCGCTATGAAACTAACCAGATGGCCCTGCCGACCGCCTACCTTGATGACGGCAAGCGCGAAGAGGCGGTCTATGATCGTCTCGGGCGCATGGTCTGCCATATCAACGCCGATGCCACGTCCACTAAGACCCGCTACGACCTGGCGGGTCTACCTGTCGAGATCATTGACGAGGCGGGCGGTGTCACCTCGATTGAGCGTGACCTTGCCGGTCGTCCTGTAGCCGTCACCCAGCCGATGGGCCAGACTTTCCGTTACGAGTACGACGAGTGTGGTCGCTGGGCTGCGACGATCTCGACTGGCGGTGACCGCTACGAGATGATCTACGACGCCGACGGTCGTATCGAGGGTGAGGTCTGGCCGACTGGTGAGCGCGTCACGACAACCTTCGACGAGTGTGGTCGTGCGGTGGCGCGTCGGGAGCCAGGGCGCGGCTTGACGCGGTTGAAGTACGACAAGCTGGGCCGGGTCGTGTGGTCGCAGGATTCCTGGTACGGCACGCGTCGCTTCCGCTACGACGCGGCGGGCCAGATGAGTGAGGTTGTTAACGCCGCCGGTGGTGTGACCCACTTCGCCTACGATGAGCTGGGCCGCATCGGCGAGGTCACCGATCCGATGGGCGGGGTGACCCGGCACACCTACGATCCGATGGGTCGTCTGCTGACCAGCACCGATCCGCTGGGGCGGGTCACGCGGTACTCCTACGATGCGGCTGGCCGCGTCACTCGGCGTGTTGATGGTGCGGGGGCGTCGATGTCGTGGGTCTACGATTCGGCTGGTCGCCAGGTCGAGGAGTGGGTCAATGACACGCTGCTGGCTGCCACCACCCGTGATTTCGTCGGTCGTACGACGACGATCGTGGAGGGTGATGCCCGCCACGAGTTGCGCTTCGATGTCCGCGGTAACCTGCTGTGGCGTGGTCGCGGCGACCAGGGGGTGCGCTGGGAGTATGACCAGAATAGTCGTCGTACCTGCATGATCCGCCCGAATGGGCAGTCCACGTCGTACGAGTATGATGCGAACAATCGGGTCAGCGCCTTCATCCAGGAGGGTCTGGGTCGGGTGGTCATCGACCGTGATTCGCTGGGACGCATCGTCAGCGTCTTCGCTGACGGCCTGTATGCCTCATGGGAGTATGCCGACGGCGCAGTGGTGCGCCAGCGTGTAGAGCGCAACGGCTTCATCAGCGAGTCGGTGATCACCCGTGACGAGAACGGTCGGGTCGTGGCAGACAAGACTGACGGCATCACGACTTTCTACTCCTACGACCAGACCGGTCAGCTGGTTCGGGCCCAGACCAGCGAGGGCTTGGTCACCACGTGGGAGTATGACGCTAACGGCCGGATGGTTGTCGAGGATGCGGCTGGGACGGTGTCGCGGTTCACCTATGATGCCGCCTCGCAGCTGGTGTCGGTGACCAATTCTGACGGCACGACCACCTACGCTTATGACGATGCCGGTCGTCGTGTGCGTGAGCAGGGGCCGGCAGGTGAGCGTCGTTTCACGTGGGATCCGCGTGGTTTCTTGGATTCGATCACGCAGATCAACCATGACGGCGACAAGGTCGCCGCGCAGACACAGCGGCTGTGGGTCGACGCGCTGGGTGAGCTTGCTCGCGTCGATCAGGACAGCGTGTGGTGGGACTCGTCGTCGTTCATGCCGACGCTGGTCCAGTACGGGGCGCGCTCGGTGGTTACCGAGGCTGGTATCACTGGCATGATCGATGGCCCTGACGCCTCGTGGCTTCCGCCGCAGTGGTCGGCGCGTGACCACGGCGGCAACCCGATGGATCCGTGGGCGGTCGCGACGAACGTGGGGGTGTCTGCTCAGGGGTCGTTGCTGGTCCAGGGCATGGAGTGGATGCAGGCGCGTGTCTATGATCCGGCCACGCGTGGGTTTTTGTCGACTGATCCGTTGCCGGGTGTGGCTGGTGCTGGCTGGTCGGGTAATCCGTATGCGTTTGCCGGTAATGATCCGGTTAATTTTTCTGACCCGTTAGGGCTTCGCCCGCTCACTGATGAAGATCTTAAGGGTTATCGCGATGCGGCCCGGTCTCCGTTGGCCAAGGCTGCGGATGCTGCTGGTGGCTGGTTGAAGAACAACTGGGAATACGTTGCTGGTGGCGCGATGGTCGCCGCCGGTGGTGTGCTCATGGCCACGGGTGTGGGCGGGCCGCTGGGCGGTGTCTTACTGGGTGCTGGTATCGACACGATCGCGCAGAAAGCTACCACGGGGTCTGTCACGTGGGGCGAGGTTGCGGTCTCGGGTGCTGCCGGCCTGGTCGGTGGCGGGTTGGGGGCTGCAGCTGGCAAGTGGGCCGCCGGTAAGGCAGCGACGTGTCTGGGTAAGAACGTGGTTTCTGGCCTGACGGAAGGTGCTATCGACGGTGGTATCGGCCAGGCTGGGGCCTACTGGGCCGGCCCTGGCCCCCACACCCTGCGTGGCGGCCTCAAAGCTGTGGCAGTCGGCGCTGCTGGTGGGGGCCTGGCGGGTGGTGGCGCGGGTGCCCTGTCCACGGTGACCGATGTGTCCCGGCACGGCTGTTTCGTGGCCGGTACCCAGGTGCTGATGGCTGATGGCACCTCGAAGAACATCGAAGATGTTGTTGCCGGTGACATGGTCGCCGCGTACAACCCGGAAACGGGCCACACCGAGCCCGGTGAGGTCACTGACACCTACATTCATGACCAGGTCGCGACCTGGCAGGTGACGACTGAGTCGGGCACGGTGACCACCACCGCCGTGCACCCGTTCTACGTCGATGGTAAGGGCTGGGTCGAGGCCCAGGATCTACGAGCCGGCGACCAGCTCTACGACGAGACTGGTAGTCTCGTCACCGTCGTGTCGATCCAGGCCACCGGCGAGATCGCCACGGTCCACAACTTCACAGTCAAAGACCTGCACAACTACTACGTAGCCGACGACAGCAGCTGGGTCCTAGCACACAACGGAACCGCTACCGGTTGTGGTCTCGGTGGGCCTGGGGAGTGGGGGCCATCGAAGAATCACGGCAGTGCGAATGCTCGAGCCTATGAGTTGCAGATCACGGGTCGGCCTGAAGGCTACTATGTCAATGGTGTCGAGTTTGACGGTTACCAGAATGGAGAACTCCTTGATGCCAAGGGGCTCGGATATGAGAAATTACTAACCGCGAAGTGGAGTACGGCTCGTGGCCCGCTCAGGGATGCTGCCGACCGCCAGCTAGAGGCGGCGGGGTCAACGCCCATCCATTGGATATTTGCTGAAGAAGGGGCTGCTCGGGAGGCGCGTGACATCATTCCTGCGAAGATTAAGATCAGTCATGTGCCTTTTCTTCGGTAGTTTCGTTGTTGTGAGCAGGAGATGATGTGTGATGTGGTCATTGAGGTGTGGTTGGCGGCCGTCTTCGTGGGAGATGGAGGATGTTGCTGCGCGTGTGGTTGAGTGGTGTAGCCAGGTGGGTGGTCTTTATCCTGAGTTGAGTGAATGGCGATTTGCCGCAGGTTCGAAGCGGGCGGCGTTGGCCACCCCAGTGGTGACCGAGCATGAGTTGGTCCGAACTCTCGTGGCCAAGGCGGGCTTCACCTCTATCTGGGCCCCGCAGGGTGATCTCAGCGCGCACATCAGCGCGGATGATTATGCGAAGCAGGAGAATATGTTTCGCTTTTCGGCAACGGGGAGCTTACCGGGTGCCGTGGACGAGGATGACGAGGATGTGGCCATGGCGATGGCGGAGATGGCCTGTCGCATTTTTTCGCCTGAGTATGTCAACTGCGGGAGGGCGGAATTGGAGCCGATGCTTGACGACGGATCTCTTTTATCGGCGGTGAACTATGCGCCGCGAGACGCCTATGATTCGTATCCGGATTTTGTGCGGGCGGCGCGGGTCATACGCACAACAGAAGAGGGAGTGTTCTTCGCTCGCCCCAACCGCCACTAGCCGGCGCTCACAGGTCGAGGGCTAGACCTGTTCTATATCACGGGAATTATCATTTCGGTGCGGTAACCATCCCCTGCTCGCTGCTCGGCTGCGAGAAGTTCCTCATGATTCGACCGTGAGAAGTCGTTATCCCGGGTGGATATTTACCGAAGACAGGGCTGTTTCAGAGGTGCGTCGGCTGGGTCCTGAGGAGATTAAGATCAGTCATGTCCCTTGTATTCGGTAGTTTCGTTGTTGTGAGCAGGAGATGATGTGTGATGTGGTCATTGAGGTGTGGTTGGCGGCCGTCTTCGTGGGAGATGGAGGATGTTGCTGCGCGTGTGGTTGAGTGGTGTAGCCAGGTGGGTGGTCTTTATCCTGAGTTGAGTGAATGGCGATTTGCCGCAGGTTCGAAGCGGGCGGCGTTGGCCACCCCAGTGGTGACCGAGCACGAGTTGGTCCGAAATCTCGTGGCCGACGGGGGCTTGGCCTCTATCTGGGCCCCGCAGGGTCCTCTTCGCGTGGACGTCAGCGCGAGTGATTATGACAAGCGGAAGAATTTGTTTCGCTTCGCGGCAGGGGGGAGGAGATCACCGGCGAACGTGGATGAGGATGATGAGGATGTGGCCATGATGATGGCGGAGATGGTCTGTCGTATTTTTTCGCCTGAGTATGTCAACTGCGGGAAAGAGGAATTGGAGTTGATGCTTGACGGCCGTGCTCTTGTGTCAGCGGTGAACTATGCGCGGCGCGGCAGATATGATTCGTATCCGGATTTTGTGCGGGCGGCGCGGGTCATACGCACGACAGCGGAGGGAGTGTTCTTCGCTCGCCCCGACCACGACTAACAAGTACTCGCGGAGCGAGGGCCTCGACCTGTCTTAAGCCCACAGAGGCCATTGCGACAATCATCGTTTCGGCGCGGTGACCGTCCCTGCTCGCTGCTCGGCTGCGAAAAGTTCCTCATGATTCGACCGTGAGAAGTCGTTATCCCGGGTGGATATTTACCGAAGACAGGGCTGTTTCAGAGGTGCGTCGGCTGGGTCCTGCGAAGATTAAGATCAGTCATGTCCCTTGTATTCGGTAGTTTCGTTTGTGTGAACAGGAGATGATGTGTGATGTGGTCATTGAGGTGTGCGTGGCAGCTATCTTCTCCGAGAATGGAGGAGATCGCTGCACGTGTGGTTGCCTGGTGTAACCAGGTGGGTAGTCTTTATCCTGAGTTGAGCGAATGGCGATTCACTGCAGACTCGAAGCGGGCAGTGTTGGCCACACCAGTGGCTATTGAGCAAGAGTTGGTCCGACGTCTCGTGGCCGAAGGAGGCTTCGCCTCTATCTGGGCCCCGCGGGGTGATCTCAACGTTCACCTCGACTTGGATACTTATGCGGAGCGGGAGGACCTGTTTCGCTTTGTGGCAATGGGGAGCTTACCGGGCGTCGTGGATGAGGATGATGAGGATGTGGCCATGATGATGGCGGAGATGGCCTGTCGTATTTTTTCGCCTGAGTATGTCAACTGCGGGAGGGCGGACTTGGGGCCGAGGCTTCTAGACGGTTCTATTTTATCGGCGGTGAACTATGCGCCGCGGGACGCATATGATTCGTATCCGGATTTTGTGCGGGCGGCGCGGGTCATACGCACGACAGCGGAGGGAGTGTTCTTCGCTCGCCCCGACCACGACTAACAAGTACTCGCGGAGCGAGGGCCTCGACCTGTCTTAAGCCCACAGAGGCCATTGCGACAATCATCGTTTCGGCGCGGTGACCGTCCCTGCTCGCTGCTCGGCTGCGAGAAGTTCCTCATAGTTTGACAGTGAGGAGTCGTTATCGCGGCATGTGGAGTCGTGGGCACCGGTTGAGGCGTTACCAGACACGGTTCGGGTCACAGCCTGTCCTGGGTCACGCCACCCAGATGACGTGTTTCGGCTCGTTCTCGGAGGGCACTCCTGAGCAGTGTGGACACGGCTATTGAGATGAAAACTGCGGTCGAGGCTTTCTTGAGCGGATGCCCTGGTGCTGGTCTGCCGGTCCAAGCCACTGGTGAGGTCGCCACGGTCTACAACATCGCAGTCGAGGTCCTGCACGACTACTACGTTGCCGGCGACGGCGGATGGGTGCTGGCGCATAATGCGTCCTTGACGGGTTGGATCCGCCCGGACTTACTGCTAAGGGATGCTGAGGGCAACTTCATTTTCGTAGAGGTGAAGAATGGCCTCAAGGCACCATTCACGAAAAATCAAAGAAAGGCGATTCCGACGTTTGGCTCAGATACCGAGTTGCGGGTCTTTGTTGATGCTGCGCGTGCGCTGGGTGAGGATCAGGCAGCGGAATGGGTGCAGACGTGTTCACTTGGGGAACAGGCTGCGATGTGTGTTGTGTCGTCATGGTTGCAGTTGGATGTGTTGGCAGTGGGGGTACAGGTGCCTCACTGGCTGGCTGAGGGTTTTGCGCCAGTCTTTGTCATGGAAGGTGTGCCGCGCACGCTGGCGCGGAAGCGTAGGAAGAAGATCGAGCGCAGTGAGTTCGAATTAGCTGATCGTATGTGCGGTGGCAAGATGGTCGCTGCTGTGCCGCAGGACAGCGTGATCCCCCCGCAGTTGCGAGATTTCTGGATGGGGGCTCGGTGAGTTATGTAGTGGCCTTTTGGCCAGAGGGTCTGTGCGACAACGGGCCGGACGCCGATTGGGCGGCTTGCTACGAACGGTTGAAGGGCACTCAGCGTGGTCCTGCTGGGCCTGTGGTTGGTGCGTTCCCGGCAGAGGTGACGGCGGAGTTGCCGGAGCGCGATGACGAGAGTTGTGTGTGGGCGGCGATGCCGTTGCTGGCGGAGGCTTCGGGAGAGTTGCTGCATGTGGCTTTGGGGAACAGCCTCATGCAGGAGGCGGTACCCGTGTTGCAGGAGATGGCAGAGCGCTATCATATGGTGTTCTTCGACCCTGGTTCCGGGATGCGGGTGCTCGGGTGGACCAGATTGGCCTTTTGGCCTAGCCGGGCTGGGCGACTTATGGAGGGGCGTGGGGAATGCGGACGGATGGTCTGCCGCGGAGAAGATCATTTTTGCGCGGAGACTTGAGAAAGATGGCGGCTGGCTAAATACAATTCACTCTATATATAGAGTATGAGTCTAATTCATGCTGAGGCTGTTGCGCATGGTATAGATATTCTCGAGAAGAACGGTTTGGAGAATTTTCTTGGTTGAGCAGATGAATTATGAAAAGGGCTTTGTTCCCCATGCTGGGGATGTGACCGCGATCTGTGTCGGGGAGCAGGAGTTCTTGGGTCGAGTCATTGATCCTGATCTGGAGATGGTGAAGGCCCCGGTGGTTCTGATGTATCAGTTCGATGCTGATGCCAGCCAGGTGGATCTTGGGGATGATCGGTCGTGCTTGCAGGCGTCAAGGAGGCTTGGCTCCTATGTCTTGGTGAACAAGAAGGAGTTTCGCCGGAAGTGGTTCCGCAGGGTGGCGAGTTTGGATTTTGAGCCCGGTGAACGTCTAGCGGTCCATCACTTCCGCATGGAGAACCGGGTTGTGGATGAGCATGGTCATCTCCTTGACTCGCCAGTGGAGCCGCTTCCGCGTTACGAGATGCTGAGTTCGTGGGGTCTGGCTTTGCAGGTTGCCGATGCCCAGGGTTGGCTGCTCGTCGATCCTGGCAGTGGGGGCGCTGCGGGGGCTTCTCGCATCGTGACCATTCATCGAGGCGAGTTGAAACTGGACCTGAACCGAGCGGCGGCTGTGCTGGGTCCCGCCCTCGAAGGTATGGGCATCGTGCCAGATGCGGCGTGGTGGGCCTCGATGGTCTCGTGGCTTGAGCCGACCCGTAGGCGGCATCTGGAATTCCATGTCGATGCTACTCACCTCGTGGCGACTGGGCCTGGACCTGACTTGCGCGCTGTGGCTGAGGGGATGGTGGAGCTAGTTGCGCATCCCGTATCAGCTCGGGAGGCGCTCCGTGCGGCGCTGGAAGCCGGGATCGATGTGACAGATCCCGCCACTGATTCCCCGTCTCTTCAGTAGGCTGCGGCTGCTATGGCCGATCCGCGTAATCTTTCGAGCGGGTTGGCGCTAAGAAGGCGTGGCTGAGAGCGGAAAGGTTCCAGGGATGGGTACGCGGACGCGGCGGTTGCGGTTGTTTCTTACTGATGTGGATCGGGAGCGGGCGTGGGATGAGGTGCGTTCGCGTGTGCCGGGAACGAAGTTGCTGGATGATGATTTGATTTTTTGCCGCTGTCTGCGGATGCGATCGTTGATTCGCCATCACAGGTCTCGGGGCCATTGCTGTCGTTGTGGTCTCCGGAGGTGGATCCGGGGTTGGCTACGCGGACAAGCCCGAAGGACCCGGATGAGCCAGAAGGTGGGACCATTGCATGGGTCAAGTTGGCTCGATGGCCTGATGGCGCGGTGCAGCCTGATCAGGTATCGGCGGTGTGGGATCCGGAACTTGAGTCGATGACTCGGTTTTTTAATGAGGTGGCGAAGGCTTTGCGGGCGGTGACGCCGTTCAGGGTGACATATTTTGATGGGACGCCGGTGCCGTCGGTGCGGGTGGGTGCTGATGCTGCCCAGAGGTCGTTGGCTGGCGAGATTGCGCTTGGTGAGGCCATTGCGCGCTATCGCGTTGCCGAGGAGAAGGGCCGTACCAAGAAGTAGCCCGGATACCGATTGGGGGACTTCTTCGTTTTGAAGCTGATCGGGCTGGTACCGGGCGGGCTGGCGGGCCAATGCTCATAGGGCGGGGCAGCGCTGCTGTTGTGTGTTGCGTCTGGGGTCAGGGGTTGCTGGCGACCAGCTTTACGACGAGTCGGGTAGTCTCGTGGCCGTCGTGTCGATCCAGGCCACCGGCGAGATCGCCACGGTCTACAACTTCACAGTGGAGGGCCTGTACAACTACTTCGTGGCCGACGACAGCAGCTGGGTCCTAGCACACAATGCGACTCGTAGGCTCCAATACGGTGTTGAGGTGGATATACCTGATGATGCCGATTCGCAAACAATTGTTGGGGCGGTAGCGCGGGGCATTCGATCGCAGGGTGCCGACGATTTAGAAAAGAAATTCTCCAAGGAGATGGCGCGCGCGGCTAAGAGAAAGCCATGGCTAAGGAAGGCTTTCCTCGGTAGTCAAGTTCACTATGAAATCCGCGGTGAGCTGAATCTGTTATATCCAGGACGATTCGAATATCGAAGTGTGGGGCCCGATTACAAAGACAAACAAATGAATGACGCATTAGTGGAGTTAACTACTACAAATCCGCACACCATTAAGGCGCACACTGACAAGGGTGGAGATTATTTGACGTGTGCGTTCGCTGGCTACGATCCGTTTTAGGAGGGTGATATGACTACTGGGTTTTTGACGGACTCTGGTATCCGAGTCTGGAGCCAGACGGTGAACGACGAGACCTTCGATGTAGCACCTCATGGGCGATTGGCGGTGCGCGGAGCCAGGCTGGATGGTTGTATTTTTTCTGGTCTCCATCTGAAAGAATTTATCTTTCAGGGGTGCGAACGTTCAGTGTTTTCCGGGTGTCGCTTTGTGAACTGCCGGATTGATGAGTGGCACCACACATTCATGGACTTCGTCGACTGCGAGTTTGAGAGCGTCAAGATTAAGAAGTGGCGGCTGGACGAGGGCGACGTAGTGGATTGTCGGTTCGAGGGGGCTATCGCTGACGCCGTGATCTGGGGAGACACGGCAGCGAAATCCGGGATTGAGTATCGCCGCAACCGTTTCGAGCGGAACGACCTATCGGGCGTCGATCCTTGTTCGGTCGACTTTCGTTCGGGTGTGGACCTTGCCACCAACGTCCTTCCGGGGTCCGGTAGTTGTGCGCCACTGTTGGTCTTGGGGTGTGGTCCTCAGGTTGCTCAGGCTGCATTGGACAGGTTGGGTGAGGTCCCCGAGGAGTTGCGCGCAGCAGCGGAACAGTACCTGTCGGTGTCGTTGTGGGCTATGCATCTTGGCTCAGGGCAGAAGGACTGGTTCGGGTGGCCATTGCGTTCGACATCACCGGAGGTCTGGGCTGAAGTGTTGGGATTAGTACGAACGGTCGAGGCCGAGATGGGCGGAGAACACTGATGGGTGTCTTGTGTGATTACTTCGTGGTAGCTGAAGGCGTTGACCCGGCTGTGGTGCTGGACGAGCCTGGGGGGGCCATCTCCATGAACAGCGGGCAACTGCGTGGTCTGGTGGAGACCAAGGGTGTCGATCCAGCGGTGGAGGCGTCATGTCTGCAATCGGCGTTGACGGGTGAGGAGTTGTCGGCGCTCCTGGTGGATCCTGCCGCTGGTTCCCTGGTGGCGATGGTTGATGATGGCGAGCGCATGGTCTTGGGGGTTCACCCGGGCTTGGTCTCCGCGTTGGCTGGACTAGACCTGGCGCAGGCTGGGGAGGTGGCAACGGCATGGGCTGAGGTGTCGCGGCAGGATCTGGGCCTGCAGCTTGCTGATCGGGTACGACTTGTTGAGGGTCTTGCTGGGCTGGCTCGGGCCGCTCATGACGTGGATGAGCGAGTTTATTGCTGGGTGTGCGTCTAGGCTCTGGCGCGATGTCTGCGAGGTCGAGGTCGTGACCCTCCGCTGGGTCGACTTCTGTAACCGGCTGCTATTCCTGGAGACTGGACGACCTCCCCCTCACGCAGGCCGAACAGCTGCACTACCATCGCCTTCAGCCCACCGACTGAAAGCATGAATCAAGCCTCTGGACACACTAGGGGCTTCACTGTGGTGGAGGGGTTCTTGTGGGTGCTTTTGGCGTGGGTGTTTTTGAGTCTGATGTGCGTGGTGATGTTGAGGAGTTGTTGGAGGAGGGTGGTAAGCCTGCGGTGGTGAAGGCTGAGACTGTCCCTGCTGTGTCGCCGAAGGCTTCGTCGTCGAAGCTGTCTCCGATGGGTCGTGGTCGAAAGGACAAGGGCGATGACATTGATGGGGATGTGTATTGGCGTGATGTTCCCAATGGCGGGTACATGATCGCTCAGATTGTGGCGCACAGCAAGTTGTTGGTGGCGTTGGTGGTTTTTTGATCGGATTGTCGATGGTGAGCCGAGACATGAGGATGTGGTGGAGGTCACCAGTCAGGGGTCCCCGCTACTGCAGGGGACTGTTTCGCGTAATGCTGTGACTTTGGGTCAGGACGGTTGGGTGTATGCGGGTAAGACGGCGTATGAGGGTCGGGGGCCATTGCGGATGTTCCGACAGGTCTCGTTGAAGAAGCCATCGGGTTATGTGGCTCTTCCCAATCATCGGTGGAAGGCGGGTCTGAAACCGCCGGTGTCGAGTAT
>OKCO01000092.1_pt1 | contig 27498 bp, 29 predicted proteins | sample 1612531 | NCBI WGS metagenome assembly OKCO01 (sample SAMN04436802, study PRJEB24849) | human gut metagenome | biome: human gut; feature: NICU; material: stool | host: Homo sapiens | place: USA: Saint Louis, MO | collected 2011-06-07
CCGTCATGTTCAGCCAGATCTCTCCTCGAGCACGAAATCACCACAGGCTGCTTTGACTGATAAAGTCCAGGGCCATTAGCCCCCGATCGCATATCCAGCCACAGGGCTTGATGACCATATTTGTTAATCAGCGTATCGCACACTTCCTTTAAGGTTTTTGGCAAAACTATCTCTCCATGAATTATCCCGTCATGAAATCATCACTCAGTGATGCACCCGACAGTCACGCCTGCTGATTTTCCCTGCCGTCATCATTACTAGGCTGATAATATGCAGCCATATAGATACGCAAGGCAATTACCTGACGCCCGTTCCGGTGCGATCCGACTTTTTGCGCTAGGGAGAGTTTCCGGAAGTGTACCACGGCGGGAAAATAATCATATGGCAGTTTTCTGCCCCTGAGTGCCAGCTGACGATCAGGCTGTGAAACACAACATATTGAATAAAACGCAGCTGACAATGTGGCATATCTTGTGTTTCATGCCCGCCGGGCGGCGGATGACGATCGCGTGATCCGCTTCTACCTTTTTTCGGATCTGACCGGGAAAAGAGAGAATACAACATAGGTTCAACATATCCATATGCCGGGCATCTGCATAGGTGTGGCATACGCATATACTTACCATCTGCATATGCTATGACTATACATATGCTTTGCATCTGCATATACTGAACATAGTCATACAGGCCGGTCGGCCAGGAGGAAATGATGAGAACTGTATCCATTTTTAAAAACGGCAATAACCGCGCCATTCGTCTGCCCCGCGATCTGGATTTTGAGGGCGTGAGCGAGCTGGAGATCGTCCGGGAAGGGGACAGCATTGTCCTGCGTCCCGTCCGGCCGACCTGGGGCTCGTTCGCAGAGCTGGAAAAGGCCGACGCGGGCTTTATGGCGGAGCGTGAGGACGTTGTCAGTGACGAAGGACGCTTTGATCTGTGAACAAAACCTATATGCTCGACACCAACATCTGCTCGTTCATCATGCGCGAGCAGCCGGAAGCCGTCATTAAGCGCCTGGAGCAGGCGGTGCTGCGCAACCACCGGATTGTGGTTTCGGCCATCACCTATGCCGAAATGCGCTTCGGGGCGATAGGCAGGAAGGCCCCGCCCCGCCACGCCCAGCTGGTTGACGCCTTCTGCGCCCGCCTCGATTCCGTCCTGCCCTGGGACCGCGCCGCGGTGGATGCCACCACAGAAATTAAAGCGACACTGGCCGCAGCCGGAACCCCGATCGGCCCAAACGACACGGCCATCGCCGGGCACGCCATCGCTGCCGGCGCCGTTCTGGTGACCAATAATGTACGGGAGTTTGCACGGGTGCCGGGGCTGGTACTGGAAGACTGGGCTAGCTGATTGATTTAATTATTCTGTCAGCACCGTTATTCCGGGGAATAACGGTACTTTTGCACATTGCTGTTAACGTTTCATGCGCGGTAATTTTGGTCCGCGCATTGCAGTGACTGTTCGCGGTGCTCCCTGCTCAGGAAGGATCTCCTTTCCTGTACAGGGAGCACTCTGTAAACCGCGGACTGCAGTGCTTTTAATGCCAACCTTCTCAACCGGCATTTGCTTTCCATCCATGGTATGTGACTTAATTTGCTGACCATTAGTTACAAGCTTATGAAAGAAAAAACGCGTCTCTCAGATAGTTTGTTATTTTTCAGGAACCAGTTATATTGTTCAGCGCTCATTCATTGGCGCGAAGTGTACACTAGATATTATTTACTGTAAAAAATAAAAAAACCGACGTAATAACACGCCGGTTTTTTGTTAAGATTAAATTTTCCTTTTATTCAACATGCAAAACAAAGGCAATTAATCAATGGTAACAATGACTTTACCAAACTGCGCATTCGATTCCAGGAATTGGGTTGCCTGAATAATCTCTTCGAATTTAAAGGTGCGGGTTACTTTTGCGTTGAATTTCCCTGAAGCCATACCTTCGGTAATGAATTTTTTGGCTCTTGCGAGTTTCTCGTCATCAGCGGTAACCTCAATAAATTCATAGCCACGAATGGTGGTATGTTTACCAAGAATGTGCATTACCGGGATTGGGGTAGCATCATGGCTGAGAGCACCATAGATAAATACAATGGCATCTTTGCTAGTAGCCTTGATAATTTTTTCAAAATCAGGACCAGTTACCGGATCAAATACAACACGCGCCCCTTTTCCGCCTGTGAGCTTGAGAATTTCTTTCTCAATATCATGTATGCCCACCTGCAGGATATGTTTCGCACCGGCGTCCTGCAGTTCTTTCACTTTTTCGTCTTTACGGGTAATCGCAATCGGAGTGGCGCCTACACTGTAAGCGATTTCCATCGCCGCGAGCCCTACACTGCTTGAAGCAGCGCCCAGCACCACAAACTCACCCGCCTTGAGTTTAGCAATATCGATCAGGGCACCCCAGGCTGTGGTATATGGCATCCAGGTTGCGGCTGCTGTTTCCCACGAAACGCCAGCTGGATTCTTGACAACAGCGCGTGCAGGGGCAACAACCAGATCGCCATATAACCCGTATTCATCAAACATAAACGCCGGGATAACACTTACCGCATCACCCACTACAAAGTCTTTCACTTCAGAACCCACTGCGTCGATGACACCCGACGCTTCATAGCCAAGGGTTGCAGGAAATTGTGGCTCAATAACATAGCGACCAGTACGATACATGCTTTCTGCACGGTTCAGACCGAGAGCATGTACGCGGATACGCACTTCTCCGGACTTAGGTTCTGGGGTCGGAACCTCTTCAATCTTAAGAACTTCAGGACCACCGGTTTCATGAAAGCGTACATGTTTTGCCATTATTATTTCCTCTCAAATAACTCGCTCATTTTGAGCATAATGAATCAGAAAGTTCAGACTATACATTCTTTTCGTTAAGGAATTCAGAAATCAGCTTCTGTATCTGAGGATAATAATATTACTTTGCGTGTTCTTTTATAAGTCTATTTTCAGTAATTCATTTGTATAAAACAAGAAACAATGCGACCACGCTCATGAAAATTTTAGCAAAATGACAATGCACCTTATGCTCGAGGTGGGTTTGTTTCAGATGCTCATTGAGTTTAGCGCAAAATAAAAAAAAAGCCCCAATTGGTCGGATGACAAAAGGGGCAAAACAGCGTGGCATACATATTATTATTGGGTACTGCGAGGGAATATTAATCAGTTATCATGCCTTTTCCAATCTGACCGTTGGATTACATGTAGCGATGTGGATTTACAATGTTTTCCAGTGCAAAAATCTTATCAATCACTGGTTTCAGCACACCGGGCTTAAGCCCGTCAAAAGAAATTTTTTCGCACGCAACGTTTTTCAGGATCAGGGGTGACTTCAGGAGTATCTACGTTACCGGTAGGATTAAAGACCACACCTTTTGTCATAATTTTTGCCTTTTTAGTTTTTGTAACGCAGGTTGTGACGCGAAAAGTATATACACAATGTAAATCTTCAGGCCAAATAAAAAACAGGAAAATCTGAAACTCAGTATTTCCTCAAAGTTACCAATAAACCTCATATTCTTTCGTTATTTTTAGGATTGCAAGAGATGTTTCAACATCTTCTTTATGCTAAATGCCATTTTTCTATTTGTTTGTTTTTTCGTGATTTATATTTCATTACCTACTAAAAACTTATCTTCCGAAAGCCCGGTCAGGGGCGATGAGATTGCTTTCTGGCCTTGTTATATAAGAATACCAACGTTGTTATAAGACGATTTTTTGCTGTAACCACTGGCGTTTCCTGAGCAACATCTGCTGTTCACTCTTTCGCGACAGGTGACTTATGGCCCCTGCAAAAAATAATGAATAGTCAGTCCCTGGAGTATGCATCAGACATCCATTAAGCGGGCAAAACAAACACAGGCAACCTGCATACGCGGCTGTCTGCGTTTGATTATTATGTGTTCTGTATCCACTTCAACTGACGGTCAGCTCGTCCACGACCTCTGCCACACTTTTGATGCTGCGAATATTTCCAATACCTGTACCGAGCGAGATATAGCCTTCATTTGTGTTACCTTCCAGCATGCCAACACGCAAACCACGTAGCCCTCCCATTACTTCTCCGAGCTCTTCATTACTTGCGCCTGCTTTATCCATCGACAGGAGATTTTCAGCCAGCTTACCAGGCAAGGAGCGGTAGTAATGGGGCAGGGTACGGAAAAGCAGCAAATCAAGGCCACTGGCAGCGACAATTTTATCTTTGACCGACTGCGGCACCCGACTTTCCTGCGTACCGATGAAGACCGATCCCGCAAATACACCTTCAGCTCCTAATGCGTGCGCCGCTCTGGCAGTACGGCTGTCGGTAATACCGCCCGCGGCCATTACAGGGATCTTCTTAACGGAATCGGCTATCAACGGCACGATTGAAAAGGTTCCCAGTGCGGTCCCGGGCAGTGTGCCGCCCTCATCAAAGCCGGTTGCCACAATGATATCGGCACCGGCTTCTTCTGCAAGACGACTGTTCTCAGGTGTGGGATTGATGTCACGGTAAATAACAGTGATACCTGCTTTTTTTAGCTCACTGAACAGCGCCTGAATAATGGCACCTTCGCCGTAGCCTGTATAGACCACCACCCTGACGCCCTCTTCTTTGATCACCTGCAGAATAGGCGGTGTCCAGATATCATTTTCAGGCGTTGGTATCAGGTTCACACCGAAAGGTTTTTCGGTAAGCCGTTTGGTTTTACGAATTTCTTCCCGCATTTTTTCAGCCGTCTCTTCTGGGGTAGATACAGCGGTGTCTGCCGTTAAACCTGCGTTTGGCCCCAGCACCCCAAGCCCTCCCGCATTGCTGACCGCGGCGACTAAACGGGCATCAGTCAGCCAGGATAATGGTCCCTGAATGACAGGTTTTTCTGTGCCCAGGATCTGACAGACACGGTTTTTTTTCATGGTGGAAACCCCTTCAATGTGGATCAGGTGAGCTGATGATGCAGCCTGGAATTCTTAATACTTTTAACCAGCGCTACAGAGCAGACCGGCATTCTGAAGGGAGAGTGTAAGGAGTAATATTGTTTTGAAAAATAGCAGAAATGATTCATCACTATTATAAAATATGTAACAATATAATTGTGCTGAACTCCACAGATCACTTTGTTCCACTCTAAAAAGAAGCAAATCATGCAATTCAATCTCGTTGAATCAATTAGGATTTTTATCGAAATCGTCGAGTCGGGGAGTTTTACGCAGGCGGCAGAAAATCTTCAGATTCATCGCCCTGCCGTAACCAAAGCTGTGCAGCTCCTCGAGCAGCACAGCGGCACACGCTTAATGCAGCGAACAACGCGACGGATCAACCTGACACCGGAAGGGGAAGTGTTTTATCGCCACAGTAAACCCTTGCTGGCCCAGACGGATGAATTACTGGAGTTATTTGGTACGGAGCAGGCAGTGCACGAACAGCTCCGTGTAGATATGCCTGTCGCGTTTGCGGCTTTACTTGTTATACCCAACCTGCCTGATTTTTATCGCCAGCATCCCGGAATTGAAATTATCCTGAGCAGCTCAGACCGCCGACGGAATATACTGCATGATGGCCTGGACTGCATACTGAGGGTAGGGGAGCTGGACGATGGCGACTATATCGCAAAGAAGGTGGGAACCGTTAAAATGACGACCTGCGCCAGTCCTGCGTATCTCGATCAACACGGCACCCCGGAAACAATGGACGAGTTGCAGCAGCATCAGGCCGTCAACTGGATTAACAGCAGCAACAGACAAGTTATGCCCTGGACATTCGGGACGTCAGAGGGCTCCACCGAAATTGAACTTCCTGGCAGGCTTGTCGTGGATAACTCAGAAGCCTACATTGCAGCAGGCCTGGCGGGGCTGGGAATACTACAGGGCATAAATATTTTTTTGCAGCCTTATCTCGATCGCGGGCTGTTGGTAGAGGTTCTGCCAGATAATCCGTCCCCGAATCGCAAACTGTCACTTCTGTATCCGCACCGCCATCTCTCCCGAAAAGTACGGGCGTTTACCGACTGGCTGGAAAGTTTATTGTAAACGCCCGGGGGCCTGCAGCCTGCTGGTATGTGCGCTGCCTTTTATCGGCCCGCCAGCTTCTGTATGGCTTCACGGACAGGAGCATCGCCAGACGTCAGCTCAATGATGACGCGGCTGACGGCAGGTTGCTCGATGAGTTCAGCCAGCGTAGCCGCCACGTCATCACGGGGTACGTTACCATACGGGATGGCCAGGCCGGCACGTACATAACCCGTACCAGTCTTATCCTGCAGCGCGCCGGGGCGCAGGATCACCCAGTCAAGCTCGCTTTGTGCCAGTTCCACATCGGCCATTTTTTTAACACGCATATAATTTTCGAATGATTCAGAAGTGGTTTCTCCCCGTGCGGACTCCGGGAATGCAGAAACGAGCAGAAAGCGAGACACACCGGCACTGAGGGCGGCAGCTACCGATTTTTTCAGCCCTTCACCGTCGACCGCATTGGTCATCTCCTGCCCCCCCTTACCGCCGGCACCGGCAGTAAATACCACTGTATCACTACCCGCAAAGTGCATCGCCAGCGCAGCTGCATCCAGCTCTGTCAGGCTCCCACTGACGGGCTCAGCACCCAGCTCGCCTAGCAATGCCTGCTGCTCTGGCTTACGGTACAGGGCACGAACAGCATGCCCCCTGCCTGAAAGGATCCTGCACAGACGCTGGCCGATTTTGCCTGCACCACCGATAATGAAAACATGAGCCACAGTTGTCTCCTTCTGGGGTTATGATGTGTCTGAAATTATAACCTGACATCAGGTCAGTTCCTTTGAGCCTGACCGATCGCCCTGCATGCTGCCGCCAGCACCAGACAGCTGGTCAGATGCTCAGTTGTTCTTATAGCTGAGAACAACAGCCGTACCGATTTAGCTCTCCCGTCACGATGAGAACTCCTGAACCGGTTACACGCAATGCCGGCCACTATCTTCCGTTATATTCGAAAGATCCACGCAAGATACTGAAGTGCGAGGGACGCAATGTGTACCTTGAACGAAATGAAGTCAGCGGAACCCTGAAGGTTCGATTCCATAGCGTTCAGAAAACTGCCTGCTGAAGCTCGATACTGAATTGTACCCCACCCGCCCCGCGACCGTTTTTACCGGCAGCGTCGATGTCATCAGCAGGCGGAGAGCCTCTGCGATACGTGCATCGGCGATAACTGAGCGTAAGCTGGTTGACTCACTGGCCAGGCGGCGCCGGAGCGTGGGGCCACTGAGTCCCGTCAGATCTTCAATTTCAGCAGCACTCCAGGGATGAGCCGGTTTGTCCGCTACCATCTGACGAATTTTCATGGCCAGACTTGGCTGCTGCGCTCGCAGCAAAGCATGGTATCCCATGCCATAAAGCCAGAGCACCACTTCAACCATGGCGTGCAGGGAAAGCGGACGCTTCCCTTCCCGCATTGCGGCTGTCCAGCGGTTAAGGGGTGAAAGAAGAGCTGATACGGAAACGGCTGCGATGCTGCCGGTGTCCTGTGGTGGTGGTGCGGCAAGTAACAGCCTGGCTGCTTCAAGCTGTTCCTCCGTGAGCACCACGCTCAGGGCGACAAACTCACCACTTTGTTCTGAAGGGGCATATTCTATATCGATGCTACGGGCATTCGGGACGACCATAATCTCGCCCGGGATCACCCGGTGCCATTTCTCATTTTCACGATACCGGAATTCTCCTTCCAGCGGGAAGGAAAGGGTCGCACCTTCCACCTCGAACTTCTTTACCTGATGCGTCTGTTCCGCGCGAAGGCAATCGCAGGGAAGTGGAAAGCGGGAGCGTGCCAGGGTAAGAAGCTCGGCGAGGAGATCATCAACGGGAAAATCGGAAAAGCTGACTGTTTGCATATTCATCCGGAATTTGACTTTGACCGCTATTATACGTCGCCATATACAAAAGCATACAGCGACGCGTGCGGTTGTCTATTCCCGGATGACAAAAATCAGGCCGATTATAGTTACTGCCATACCCACAAGCATGGGCACTGTAATGGCCTCTCCAAACAGCAGCCACGCTTCAGCTGCCGTCAGTATGGGAACCAGGTAAAAGTAAGTAGCGACTTTGGTTGCTTCACCGCTTCGTATCATAAAAATCAGCAACATAATCGCCAGAACCGATACGCCAATAACCAGCCAGCCCAGACCCAGCGCAAATGATAAGCTCCACTGCGTCGGAGCAGATTCGAACATCAGGCTAATTGCACCCATCGATATTGTCAAAGTGACGTACTGTAAAAACGTGTTCGCAAAGATATGTCCATCTCCCTGAGCACGGCGCTGATAAAGCGCTCCGATCGTTACGCCAAATAACCCCAGCATGACCGACCCAAAAGCCACAGGATCCAGTGCAAAGCTATGCTGCCCTGGCGAGAGCACCAGGAAAACGCCCGCAAAGCCGATCGCAATACCCAGCCATTTCCGGGGATGCAGGGACTGACGGTGCATAAGTGAAACCAGTATTGCAGTCAGTACCGGCTGCAGGCCGGTGATGAGCGCCACAATGCCTGACGGCATGCCACGATGGATGGCATAAAAGCATCCGCCCAGAAAGAAGCTCTGCAGGAAAAGGCCGACAATCAGGTTGCGAACCATTCCTCTGCCGGACGGAAAACGGGCCCTGAACCCCAGTGTAAGCAGCAGAAAGACCAGACAGGAAAATGCGCCACGCAGGAATAAAAGATGAAACGGCGCGCTGTACTGCACGGTAAATTTGGCTGCGACAAACCCTGTACTCCAGAGGAATACAAAAAGCCAGGGCGCAAGAGTAATGAGCCATTTTTTTGTGAGGCGGTGATATTCATAGTATTGCAGGTGAGTTCTTGTCGGGCGATATGAAAGGGGATCTTCCCGGTCACTATTGTGTGCACCGGGAAGGAAGGTGATCAGACTGCGGGTGACCACAGGTCGTAATTCAGTGCGAAGCTGTTACCTTCACGGATAACCTTACCGGTAGTAGGCAGGTTGAAGTGCATACCACTGACAGCCAGGTTATCGCTCGCTGCGCGGTCAAGCACTTTGCCACGGATGGCCGCCGCCGCCGCAGGATCGCTGTCGAACGCGATAGTAACGTCAGGCTGAGCAACCTGAATGTGCGGGAAGTGAACAATATCACCCCAGATGAGCAGCGACGCTTTTTCATCACCCAGCAGATAACCGGTATGTCCTGGTGTATGGCCGAACAGCGGTACAGTCTGAATACCTGGTAAAATCGCTTCCTCGCGGAATGGCACTAGTTTGTCGTCATAAGCGCTGAAGGCGTTCCGTGCTACTTCAAAGAACGGCTTGAATGCGTCAGGTGCGCCAGCGGAAATGGTTTCATCACGCCAGAAAGCGAGTTCTTTCTCATGCACAAACAACTGCTGAACATTGCGGAAAACGGGAGTCTGCAGGGGGCCTGCAAGCCCGCCGATATGGTCAGGATGCGCATGAGTCAGGAGAAGGGTATCAATCTGAAGCGGGTCAATGCCTGCCGCGGCCAGGGCTACCTGAAGCCGACCGCCCCAGCCATTGATACCTCCGGCACCACTGTCAATCAGGATGGTTCGCTCAGGCGTCTGGATAACGTAGACGTTGATATTAATACGGGGTACTGCTGGCGCACCGCGCTTCTGCAGTAAATCCTCGGCACGTGAGCCGTCAATACCAGACAGCAGCTCAAAAGATACGTCCAGATAGCCATCACTCAGCATGGTCACAGTCATGTCACCTACTTTTTTGCGATTGATGGCCGGGGCCTGCCAGTTTAGTTGTGAAGTCATATTGGTCTCCGTTACGATTAGAGGTCGTCAGGTTTTACTTTAGCAATGGTAACGAAATTTCCGGTTCGAACTGCTCATCCTGCTACGTAAACCGCTCATTCTTAAAATCCGGAGCACAGCAGGTTATATTGCTTTTGCCTTTCTCATGTAAGGTGTCGGTATTATCTTTACCGGAGCCTGTAATGGACATTATTGGAATTATCATGTCGGCGGGAAAAGCCTCTGTCGACGTTGCCTTATATACGCTTATCCCTGTTATGGTGGTAATGCTTATTATCATGAAATATCTGGAGCAGAAAGGCGTTCTTGATGCGGTTGTGCGTATAATGTCGCCGCTGCTCAGGCCGTTTGGCATAACGGGGCTCGCTATTTTTGCTCTCATCCAGTTGAATTTTGTCAGCTTCGCAGCCCCTCTGGCCGCGCTGGCAATTATGGAAAAACGCGGCACATCGGACAGGCATCTTGCAGCAACACTGGCTATGTTGTTTGCGATGGGACAGGGGAATGTTTTTTATCCTCTGATACCCTTCGGCCTGCACTGGGGTAATACGTTACTCATTTCAATCATCGGGGGTCTGGCTGCTGCTGCGTTCACCTATCGTCTTACCGGGCGTAAACTGTCTTCTGTGGCAGAGAGCCGTCCGGAAGAGGATATACAGGACGGTAAAGCTTCCCAGGGGCTGATTGCTGTTATCAATGGCGCAGGCTCCGATGCAATCCGGCTTGCGCTTGGCTCTGTACCCATGCTGGTTCTGTCGCTGACTGTGGTAGGACTGCTGAAGGCGGGCGGCGCGATTGAAGCCCTTACCTCCCTGCTTTCTCCCTTACTGGCTGTTTTTAATATTTCCGATGTTTATGTGATGCCGGCGCTTACAAAATTTCTTGCCGGTGGAACGGCGTACTATGGTGTGATGACAGATATCATCCATAAAGGGCTGATGACCCCTCAGCAGATCAACGCTTCAGCTGGATTTTTGATCCAGACGTTTGATCTGCCTGGGATCGGTATTTTTCTGGGCATTGCCAGCCGGTTTGTCAGGCTTTTTCGTTATGCCTTACCGGGCGCGCTGATTGGTATCCTTATTCGCGGCATCATCCACGTATTGCTGAGCTGAATCATCAGAATGCCAGAACCGGCGCAGAGCCGTCCCGTTTCTGGCATTTATTGTTATTGAAACTGATAACATAGTAGTTCCACGCCAGACGTATTTCTCTCCTCGCTGAATCAATAGAATAAAATTCACACTGCCACGTTGCTCTGAATGCACAAAGGCAGGAAAGCCATATTTTCTGTTAATGTCAGACGGTGATAAAAATGTCCTTAAATGCTGTACCACATTCATCAGCCCGGAACGTCAGTAGTACTTCCGGAAGCTGTTACCTAATTCACCTATGTCTACTTCTGGCACAATTCAGAAATGAGATAGATTTACTTTATCCGCTTCTCGCTCAAAGCTGTCCGTAATCCCTTGCCTGCTTAAAAAAACCGGATTAACGTGTGATGTTTTTACGTTTTCCAGGCAGCCTTCATCGGTAAGTACCTGTCTTACAGACTTCAATGCACTTAGTTAAGAAACATCCTAATCGTCCTTTCGCCGATAGCGAGATCTGTTATGGCAGCTAAACTCGATTGATACCCCAATCCGCCGGGCAGCATTTCCTTTCCGGACGCAAGAAGGAGAAGATCATGAAAGCAGTAATTTACAACGGTCCTTATGATGTAAAAGTAAAAGACGTACCGGATGCGAAAATTGTCCGCCCCACGGATGTACTCGTCCGCATCACCACCACCAACATTTGTGGGTCGGACTTGCACATGTATGAGGGCCGGACCAGCTTTGAACAGGGACGGATTCTGGGTCACGAAAACCTGGGTGAAGTGGTCGAAATTGGCTCAGGCGTTGAACGTATTAAGGTGGGCGACTATGTTTGTCTGCCGTTTAACGTGGGATGTGGTTTTTGCGAAAACTGTGAAAAAGGTCTGACCGGCTTTTGTCTCACTACCAATCCGGGTACGGCAGGCGCAGCTTATGGGTTTGCTGAAATGGGCGCGTGGGAAGGCGGTCAGGCGGAGCTGCTTCGGGTCCCCTTCGCGGACTTTAACTGCCTCGTGCTCCCGCCTGACGCAGTAGAAAAAGAAGATGATTATGTGATGCTCTCTGACATCTTTCCTACCGGTTGGCACGCAACAGAACTCGCAGGATTAAAGCCTGGTGAAAGCGTGGCCATTTATGGCGCGGGGCCGGTGGGTCTGATGGCTGCCCATTCAGCCATCATAAAAGGTGCTTCACAGGTGTTCGTGGTGGATACACACAAAGACCGTTTGGCCCTGGCAGAGAAACTGGGAGCGACGGCCATCAATGCGACCGGCGATGAAGCCGTACAAAGAATTCTCGACCTGACGGACGGACGTGGCACCGATTGCGGCTGTGAGTGTGTGGGCTACCAGTGCTGTAACAAACATGGCCATGAAGACAATTCGATCACGATGAACAGTCTTGTGGCGTCAACCAAAGCAACCGGGGGAATTGGTGTGGTTGGCGTATTTATTCCTCAGGATCCGGGAGCGGCATCAGACCTCGCTAAACAAGGTAAAATGCCTTTTGATTTCGGAAGCTTTTGGCTTAAAGGACAGGCAATACGTACCGGACAGGCCAACGTCAAAGCCTATAATCGTCAACTGGCCCGTCTAATCCATCAGGGAAAAGCCAGCCCCGGCGACATTATCTCACACCGCCTCTCGCTTGAAGAGGCGCCCACAGGATATAAACATTTTGACGATCGCGACGAAGGATGGACGAAGGTTATCCTTAAGCCTTAAATAGAGTTATCCGGTATGAGAAAGCAAAAACCGGGAAAGAATGTATGACTTTTGACAGGGTGCAATAAAATATCCTGTCAGGGCGTTATTATTCATACTTTCAGCTGCCAGGCGCTTCCATATCCAGATTTGTTCCCTGATTTTGCCGACGAGACAGCAAAATTAATACATTCAGGAGGAGGCATCTGCGGTTGATCTGTTCCGTATTTATTAACGCCCTGTGCTGTAAGTATTGTCTGCCTCTGCCACATAGCAGACATGTGCGCAGGAACGGTCCGCTATGAGCGAAAAGCGGACCGTTCCTTGCGCAAACTCCCGTTCCGAGAAGTTGCAGTTCACAAATCACCTGTTAAAGAAGGTATGGTAGCCCACAGCATTAATTTTGCTTCCATCTTCAGTCACACTGGCCGGTAGCCGGCTTGACAGCAAGCCATATGGTACGACTGTTACACTGTCTGTCTTCTACAACATGCCTGACTGTCTGGAAGCCATAATGTTGCATTAGTGAGGCATACTCAGACGGCGACAAACTGGAATGAGCAAGCAGCTCTCCCTGTAACTGGCCAAAGGCCTCTCCTTCTTCAGGGCTGGCATTGAACATTAAAGCTGTACCCGGTTTGGCATTAGCAGAAAAAATAGCGAACATATCACGTTGATCGCTATGGCAAAGATGAAAAAAACTATCCCATGCCAGAATGCCGTCGAATGTTTTGCTCAAATTCTGACGCGGAAAGGAGCTCAACGGTTTTTCTGATATCCATGGCATTGCGTCCGAGGCGATCCAGCTTTGTTACGATTAAAACATCACCGTTCTCCATTCGGTCGAGTAGCCGCATAAATCCTGGGCGCTCTACAGCCGCGACTGAACCACTGATATATTCTCCGATTGGTAAATTGCATGGTTTCCAGATCAATCTTTGACTTTGCCACAGAGCTTGCTGGCGAGCTCGTCGAGTTCCCTGTCATAGGAAGTACGCTCTGCAGCGCTGAGAAACCCCTGCTGCTTAACAAATTGCATAGTATCATTACGCACCCGTGATGAGTGCTGCCATAGCATGTCAGCCTGCGCCTGCGTCAGGCGACGGGCCTTGCGTGCCGTGCTGATATCAGCCTGCAGTACGTTGACCCTTACGGAAATATGCGCTTCCAGCGGATCTGTGATGCTGCCTCTCGTTTCTCCTTTGACGTCACGCTGCGTCTGCAAGTCGCATGAAGGATAAGACTGCTCAGACGTAACGCCTGCCATTACCTGAGCGGATGCCAACATAACGAATCCTGTAATGATTCATGTATTTACTCCTGTCTGGTTTTGTCCCTGGTAAGTGTAGATGGCTTCCAGAGTGGGGCGGGGGTACAGGACAGTCAACGGTTGAGTTTCCTTCAATATTTCAGTGAGACAATTTATTGATTAACGGCTAATGAATGACGGTTTGACCGAATAGCGTACAAGATCTCTCTTTGGTACCAATCGTCATTCAAATTATTCTGTTACAACCATAGTTAAAACCTGATTTTTCTTATCTTTATTTTTGCAGTTCCGTGCCGATAAAGCATTGTTAGCATATTTTGTGCCAGCGTTTTTTGACCAGGAGAAACAATGTTTCGGAGTTTATTCAGAAAAGAGCCCGTCACAGAGCGGGTCCCGACAGTCGTAACTGAAATGTCGATCAATGAGACGTCTTATGTAAACAGCAGCGACGCCATAATGCTGAAGTCTGTAATGGGCCTTGTTCAGGAGGGAGTATGGTATGTGGAAGCGCCTGACCTGCAGAATGATTCGCCGGCCTTTTTCTCACCTGTAGCTCGTCGTCTTTTAGGCCTGCCTTCAGGGCAGGGGACCGGTCTGGCTTCGCTGACACAGATGATTCATCCGGATTACAGAGACGTTTCCCGTTCAGGATCTCCGATAACATTATCAGAACCATTTAGGTTCATGATGCCGATTCTGTGAGCCATCAGGCAACCCCCCCGTTCCGCTCATCTAATCATAATTCTGACAAATCTAGATATTGATAAATCTCGATGTGTGGAATAAAGTGTCATGGTTCTGCGGCTACATCGGCCAAACGACGACATGTCAGGTCGTAAATGCTGAGACAAGGCGTTTCAGTGATATTGAAAATTCGCTATATCAGGATATGTAATGAAGACAAAAAACCTGTTCTCTCCCACCAGACTCGGCCCCTACACCCTGAAGAATCGTGTTGTACTTCCGCCTTTAACCCGCTCACGGAGCTCACAACCGGGTGATATTCCGAACGAACTGATGGCTGAATATTACGCACAGCGCAGCAGTGCCGGGTTTATGGTGACCGAAGGAACGCAGATCGAACCTCGTGGGCAGGGTTATGCGTGGACCCCGGGGATCTACAGCTCACGACAAGTGGAAGGCTGGAAGAAAGTGACGCGGGCAGTGCATGAAAAAGAAGGCATCATTTTTGCCCAGCTCTGGCATGTCGGAAGAGTATCCCATACCTCCCTGCAGCCAGGTAACGCCTCGCCTGTTGCACCGTCGGCAATACCGGCAGGAGATAACGTTAAGGTATTCATCGAAACCGGGCCGGGAGAGGGGGCGCTGGCTACCGCTTCTTGCCCCCGCGCACTGGAAACAGAGGAAATTAGTGAAATTGTCAGGATGTACGCCAGAGCAGCTCAGAACGCCCTTGATGCCGGTTTTGACGGTGTGGAAATTCACTGTGCAAATGGATACCTGGTTAACCAGTTCATGTCATCCTACAGCAACAAGAGAGAGGATGAGTATGGTGGCTCATTACATAACCGGCTGCGGTTTCTGCGCGAAGTGACGCAGGCTGTCGCTGATGTGGTCGGGAAAGACCGTGTTGGAGTCCGTTTTGCTCCGCTCTTTCAGACCACGGATGAAGTAAGGGTCTATCTTGGCCTGGTGGAGGATGATCCCCATGAAACCTATACTGAAGCCGTTAAAATTCTTGAAAAAATTGGAATAGCCTACATTTCTCTTGCTGAAGCTGACTGGGATGATGCACCCGAGTTACCTGAAACATTCAGATCAGAAGTCCGTAAGTTATTCAGCGGTGTGATCATGTATGCCGGACGATATACGCAAGAAAAAGCCGAACGGATTATTGGTGCTGGCTGGGGAGACATTATCGGGTTTGGCCGCCCGTTCATAGCAAATCCGGATTTACCGCAGCGCCTTTATCATGAATGGCCACTGAATCCGGTCGATCCAACAACCATGTATGGTGGAACGGCAAAAGGCTATACAGATTATCCCGCCTTTGGCTAAACATTCTTATGAGCATCAGCTTTTTAAAAGCTGATGCTTAACGCTGAGAAGTATCGTAACATTGCAGTTCCTCAATGCGACAAGTGACAGAGTTTTATGCCTGATATTGATTTGAATGACGTGATTAAGGCGCTGGGAAACCCTGTCAGAAGAAAAATTCTGCACATGCTCAAGGAACCGAAAATACACTTCCATCAGCCTTATGCTGATGCGGACGAGGTCGGCGTATGTGTCAGTATCATTCAGGAAAAGATCGGGCTTTCACAGTCTACCGTTTCTCTTTACCTCTCATCCCTTCAACGGGCACAACTTGTTACCTCTCAGCGCATCGGCCCCTGGACGTACTACAAACGTGATAATGATAAAATCAGGGCTGTTCTTGAGCTGCTGAAAAATACGATCTGATACAGGACTGATTACATTCAGTGTAACAGTACCGGGGGGTCGTACTTGCGATCCCGGCAGGCATTCCATGAAAGCGCACTAATTCCTCAATATCAGGCTGCAGACCGGTCATAAGAGGCTAATAGTTTTGCAAATTATCCACCAGTTTGGGTCAAATCAATCTGTCGGTTGGTGTGCATACTCGGGGCAAGGACCTGCAGATATTTAAGATGGCGGATAGCTTGTTACAGCGCCGCTGATGACATTCCGACCCTGTTGCAGTCCGGGTAAGATAATACCTCTGACAGCGGCCATAAAAGCTCAATATAATCGTCTTTCGAGCCATATATTAATCGCTCATCGCGCTCTCTTTTTCGAAGAGTGTTACTTAATCATGATCGGTCAGTACAAAAATACAGTGCTTTTCCAAATCCCGGACGGTTGTATGCGAAAACGGTGAAGCGCAACAAATGGTGTCGTCGCTGTGCAATGCTCTGCGAGCTCACTCTTCCAGTTAACTGTTTGGTTACAGCTTCAATGAAGTATTTCAGTTAATTCACAGCGAGGGTTTGAGGGAACCACGCAGTGATTAACCGCAATATCCGATTGTCAGAATGAGCCGGCAGAGAAGTGAGGTTGCTATTCAGCCAGTCTTTTCAGCCCTTCAAGTAAATCTTGTTTTAGGTCGTCCATGTCCTCGAGCCCAACCTGCAACCGGAGGGCCATTCCACCCGGTGACCATTTCGTTGCTGTGCGGTAATCTGCGCAATCAAACGGAATAATCAGGCTTTCAAAACCGCCCCATGAATATCCAAGACCAAAAATACTCATATTATCCAGCATGTTGTCTACAGAGGACTGCGAGAATTTTTTATCTAAAATAATTGAGAAAAGACCAGTCGATCCGGTGAAATATTTTTTCCAGTTTTCATGCCCGGGACACTCTTCGAAAGCAGGATGCAGAACCCGGGTGATCTCGGGCTGTCTTTTTAACCATTTCGCCAGTTCAATCCCTCTTGCTTCAGCCTCCTTTACTCTGAGGTGCATGGTGCGTAAACCTCGCAGTGCCAGGAAACAATCCTCTGCACCAGGCAGCATTGCCATTGCATCATAAGCCTCACGTAACGCAGGCCAGTGGCTTGAATTAGCAGATACCAGACCCATCAGCAAATCTGAATGGCCACTGAGATACTTGGTACCGGCTTCTACTGATAGGGGTCAGTTTGGATATCGAAAATTATTGTACGTTAAGCGCATTTTTCGACCCTCGCAGAGGGCTACTCATCCCTACCCCCGACGAAATCTGACTGAACCTATTCATGTACCAGGTCCCGCAGATATCATCCGGGCAGGGGTCTTCCTTCCGGGCCCGGATTATGCCATTCATAAGATATTTTAAACCGTTGTTTTATATAATAAAAAAAATTTCAGGGCTGGCTCTTTGACATATTTATATACTATAGTGGGGTATTCGTTGATTTTAATATAATACTCCCCTATAGTATATGAACTAAAGAGCAGTGAGGTAAGCAATGCCCAGTACTCCTGAAGAGAAAAAAAAGGTCCTAACCCGGGTTCGCCGTATTCGGGGTCAGATTGATGCTCTGGAAAGAGCACTTGAAAGTGGCGCTGAATGCCGTTCCGTTCTCCAGCAAATCGCCGCCGTCCGGGGCGCCGCTAACGGACTGATGGCAGAGGTGCTGGAGAGCCACATACGGGAGACCTTTGACCAGAATGACAGCTACAGCCATGAAGTCAGTAAATCAGTTGACGATACGATTGAGCTGGTTCGTGCCTATCTTAAATAGGTGAGGCCATTATTACATTGAGGATATATTACGTATGAAATCACGTGCCGCTGTTGCATTTGCACCAGGGAAGCCCCTGGAGATTGTTGAAATTGATGTTGCTCCGCCTAAAAAAGGCGAGGTGCTGATTAAAAACACCCACACAGGAGTCTGCCATACCGATGCCTTTACCCTCTCAGGGAATGACCCTGAGGGCGTTTTCCCGGTGGTTCTTGGCCACGAGGGAGCCGGTATCGTCGTTGAAGTGGGGGAAGGCGTCACCAGTGTGAAGCCGGGTGACCATGTTATTCCTCTTTACACCGCTGAATGCGGGGAGTGTGAATTCTGCCAGTCCGGTAAAACGAACCTCTGTGTATCGGTTCGCGAGACTCAGGGCAAAGGACTGATGCCTGACGGGACCACTCGCTTTTCATACAACGGTCAGCCTCTGTACCACTACATGGGATGTTCCACATTCAGCGAATACTCCGTAGTGGCCGAGGTTTCTCTGGCAAAAATTAACCCGGAGGCGAACCATGAACACGTCTGCCTGCTGGGTTGTGGCGTGACTACCGGTATTGGCGCCGTCCATAACACGGCTAAAGTGCAGCCGGGCGATTCAGTTGCCATTTTTGGTCTGGGGGCAATTGGTCTGGCTGCGGTCCAGGGGGCCCGTCAGGCAAAAGCGGGCCGTATTATCGCTATCGATACTAATCCGACAAAATTTGACCTGGCCCGTCAGTTCGGGGCCACTGACTGCATTAACCCGAATGATTATGACAAACCGATTAAAGATGTTCTGCTGGATATCAACAAGTGGGGTATTGACCATACCTTTGAATGTATCGGTAACGTTAACGTCATGCGTGCAGCGCTGGAAAGTGCTCACCGTGGGTGGGGGCAGTCCGTTGTCATTGGTGTCGCAGGGGCCGGACAGGAGATTTCCACCCGTCCTTTCCAGCTGGTCACCGGGCGCGTATGGAAAGGTTCCGCGTTTGGCGGAGTAAAAGGCCGCACTCAGCTCCCCGGTATGGTCGAGGATGCCATGAAGGGCGATATTGACCTTGAGCCATTTGTAACCCATACGATGACACTGGATGAAATCAATGACGCCTTCGAGCTTATGCATGAAGGTAAATCTATCCGGACAGTGATTCATTACTGATCCCATCAGAATTTTAATCAACTCAAACTGAAGGAAGTGGAAAATGACAACTCCTGTAATTTCTGGTGACGGCATCTTTTCTCATGTGTTCATTGGCGCAGCCGATGTCGAGAAATCCTCCGCATTTTACGATGTCGTCCTGGGCACGCTTGGTATCAATAACCTCGGCCCGTTTGGCAACGGCTGGGTACTCTATGGCCGCGAAAAGCCGGCATTTATCATTGCCCGTCCGGGCAACGGTGAAGCACCTTCCGCTAACGGGGTGACTGTCGGCTTCGCTGCTGCCACCCCGGAAGAGGTTGATGCTTTCCATGCTGCCGGCCTTGCCGCCGGTGGCGCTGATGAAGGTCAGCCTGGCCCGCGTGGTCACCTTCCCGGGGCCTATGCTGCCTACCTGCGGGATCCGGCGGGTAACAAAATCACGGCGTATACGTTTATCTGACGTGCAGATTTAAAGATACTTCCCCTGGCTTCGGTCAGGGGAAATAACCATGAGATAACGGCTGATGGAACTCATTGAGCAGCATGCCAGCTCTGGCGGCTGGCAAAACGTGTACCGGCATTATTCACAATCCCTTAATTGTGAAATGAATTTCGGTGTGTATCTTCCTCCCAAAGCAGTAACAGAAAAACTGCCGGTACTATACTGGTTGTCGGGCCTGACCTGTACTGAGCAGAATTTCATCACCAAATCAGGTATGCAGCATTATGCCGCCCGGCATAACGTCATCGTTGTTGTCCCAGATACCAGTCCCCGGGGTGATAATGTCCCGGATGCCGACAGTTACGATCTTGGCCAGGGGGCCGGTTTTTATCTGAACGCGACGGAACAGCCGTGGAATGTTCATTACAGGATGTATGACTATATTCTCAGAGAGCTTCCGGATGTCGTCATGAATCATTTTCCTGCAACGGCAAGAAAATCTATATCCGGTCATTCTATGGGAGGGCTGGGTGCTCTGGTGCTGGCTCTGCGAAATCCTGGTGAATATGTGAGCGTATCAGCATTTTCCCCGATAGTATCGCCTTCTCAGGTGCCATGGGGGCAACAGGCATTTAGCGCTTACCTGGGTGAAAACAGAAAAACGTGGGAAGCCTACGATCCAGTCAGCCTCATTTTAAAGGGTGAAAAATTACCAGAAATCTTCATTGATCAGGGGCTGAGTGACGCCTTTTATGAAGAGCAACTGCGCACCAAAATCCTTGAGAGAGTATGCAATGAGATGAACGTCAATGCGTCGTTCCGATATCATACTGGATACGACCACAGCTATTATTTCATTTCCAGTTTCATTGGCGAGCACATTGCTTACCATGCAAACAGACTAAGGTTGTTCGGGTGATTTAATTTCTTTCCACAGAAAATGTGCTTAATTCCTGGCCCTGTACAGGGCCTGAATCCTGCAGACCTGGGATGTGCTGTAACCGGTGGCCTCAGACGTTTCTTTGATACTTAGTTTCTTTACCTGCCGGTAGTAAATTACCTTTTGATGCCGTTCCTGGTCTGCCTGTTTGCCCTGGTATTTACCCAGCGTATGTGCCCGTTCAATGCCCTGTTTCTGGCGCTGGCGACGGCTCAGCCAGTCCTTATGTGACATTGCGGCCATCAGGTCGATAAGCATATTGTTGATGGCGGTGATCACTGCGCGGGTGATCGGATCAGCCTGCGAAGGGTCTTTATCTGACAATGTCTGCCATGAGGTGGGAACATCCAGGCTGACAATCCGCAGCTCGTGTTGTTCTATCTGCTTTTTCAGCGTCATCCAGTCGCTGTTGCTGAGACGTGTCAGACGGTCTATCTGCTCGACCAGCAAAATATCATTGTGATGACTGTCCATCAGTAAGCGCCCCAGCTCCGGGCGGTCAAGTTTTGTCCCGCTGATGTTCTCCCGATAGTAGCTGGCGATTTTATGCCCCCGTTCCTGGACAAACTGCTCCAGCATCTCTTTTGCCCGATCAATACAGCACATTACGGAAATATGCCCCGCGCATGTTGTCCGCTTTACAGTTAGTCGCCATCCCGGCAGCGCAACCTCTGGCTGATGCCCTGGTTGTGATCAAGGATATGTACCGGAATCAGTCACGTAAAGTTCCGGCGACAGCATCGCTTGAGTTTGTCCCTGAAAGCTGGCGCAAAGTGGTGATTACACCGACGGGTATTGACCGGCAGTACTATGAATTCTGTGCGCTCAGCGAGCTTAAAGGGGCGTTGCGCTCCGGGGACATCTGGGTTAAAGGCTCACGCCGCTACAAAAACTTCGATGATTACCTCATTCCCGAAAAGGACTTTGACAAACTCACACCGGCGCTGCCACTGCCTGTATCTGCTGATTATCATGAGTACATCACCAGCCGTATGACCCTGCTTCAGTCTAGGTTTGAAGAGGTCAATGCCATGGCTGCCCTTGGTGAATTACCCGATGTGGAAATATCTGACAAAGGTGTAAAAGTCTCTCCGCTGGATAACTGCGTTCCGGTGCAGGTTTCACCGCTGGCAGAGCTGGTTTACAGCATGCTACCGCGCCCTAAAATCACGGAAATTCTCGACGAGGTAAACAGCTGGACAACGTTTACCCGACATTTTTCGCATATAAAAAATGACATCGCCCGTCCCGATACCCGCCTGCTTCTCACCACCATTCTTGCGGATGGCATCAATCTTGGCCTGACCAAAATGGCTGAAGCCTGCCCAGGAGCACCAAATCCTCGCTCGAAGATATTCAGGCATGGTACATCCGTGACGAAACCTATTCAGCCGCCCTTGCAGAGCTGGTGAATGCGCAGGGAAAACGGCCGTTAGCGGCATTCTGGGGAGACGGGACAACCTCATCATCAGATGGACAGAATTTCAGAACTGGCAGCTCAGGCCGCTACGCAGGGCAGGTTAACCCGAAATATGGGCAGGAGCCCGGACGACAGTTTTATACCCATATATCGGATCAATACAGCCCGTTTACACCGATACCGCGGGTTTCACCGATCATGTCTTTGCCCTGATGCATCTGCTGGGGTTTGCGTTCTGTCCGCGAATCAGGGATCTCCACGACAAAAAGCTGTTTATCAAAGGGAAAGCGGAGCAGTACACGGCGCTTCAGTCACTGATATCCACGACCAGCCTGAATCTGAAAGAGATCGAAATTCACTGGCGTGAAGTGCTGCGTCTGGCGACCTCGATAAAGCAGGAAACCGTGACAGCGTCTCTGATGCTGAAAAAACTAGCCAGCTACCCGAAGCAAAAAGGACTTGCCAAATCACTGAGAGAAATTGGCCGCATTGAGCGAACGCTGTTTATGCTCGACTGGTTCCGCGATCCTGCGCTGCGTCGGCGGGTACAGGCGGGACTGAATAAAGGTGAAGCCCGTAACGCGCTGGCGCGTGCGGTATTCCTGCACCGACTGGGAGAAATCAGGGACAGAAAACCGGAAAATCAGAGCTATCGCGCCAGTGGTCTGACGCTTCTGACGGCTGCGATCTCGCTGTGGAATACTGTGTATATGGAAGGGCGATCGATGCCCTGAAGCGTAAGGGACTAAAGATCAACGAACAACTGTTGTCGCATTTGTCGCCGTTAGGCTGGGAGCACATCAATCTGACAGGCGATTATATCTGGAAAAGCAACCGGATACCGGCTTCCGGTAAGTTTCGTCGGCTGAGGCCCGCTAAAGTAGAGAGGTCAAAAAATAACCTTAACGTACAATAATTTTCGATATCCAAACTGACCCCTAATTAGGTGGACACCTGATGACTGACTTAAAATTTCTATCACGCCAGCGTTACACATCCGCAGTCGCATCTTACGGGGTTCAGCGGGGTGTTGCAGGCGGACGTGCACGTGCGGACGCCCTCTGACACCACGACCGAAGCGCTGTGCCGTATCGGCGAGCTGTATGGCATCGAGGCGGGCATCCGGGGCAAAAGCGCGGCGGAACGGCTGGCCATTCGGCAGGAAAAAGCGGTACCGCTGCTGACCGCGCTGGAGGGCTGGCTGCGTGAAAAGCAGAAAACGCTGTCACGGCACTCGGAGCTGTCGAAGGCGTTCGCGTACGCGCTGAACCAGTGGGATGCGCTGAAATTATACCTGCGGGAGATTACTGATACAGAACACGCCGGGAATGTGCCGCCATTGACACAATGACGACACAGCCCTTTTTAACCGTTCCGTGAGAGTTCCCTGGCAATATACTGTGCGGTACGGCTTTCTTTGACCTGCGATACCTGTTCGGGAGTTCCTGCGGCAACTAGGCGTCCTCCCTCATGTCCCGCTCCAGGACCGATGTCGATAACCTGGTCTGCCTGAATAACCGCCCGCATATCGTGTTCAATCATTATCACCGTATTTTCTGCATCAACAAGCCGCTGCAGCTGCACAAGGAGGCGGTCGGCGTCTGAAGCATGCAGGCCGGTTGTCGGTTCATCTAGGATATACAACGTGTGGCCACGTTGGCTACGTTGTAGTTCGGTTGCCAGCTTGATCCTTTGCGCCTCCCCTCCGGATAACTCGGTTGCTGGTTGTCCCAGACGCAGGTAGCCCAGACCAATTTCACTCAGCAGACGGAGGGGACGAGCCACTGGTTCTTCAGTCGCAAAGAACTGACTGGCTTCATCCACCGTCATATGCAGGACCTCCGCGATATTTTTGTCCTGCCAGCAGATCCTGAGAGTATCCCGGTTATACCGCGCGCCATGGCAGGTCGGGCACGGTGCATACACGCTCGGCATAAACAACAGCTCCACGCTGACGAATCCTTCACCTTCACAGGTTGCACAGCGGCCTTTTGCCACATTGAAAGAGAATTGACCCGCATCGTAATGATGGAGTTTGGCGTCAGTCGTTCCGGCAAAGAGCTTACGAACAGGATCAAACAACCCGGTATATGTCGCCAGGTTTGAACGGGGGGTCCTGCCTATCGGTTTCTGGTCAACCTGAACCAGACGCTTTACCAGTCCGGTATCACCGGTCAGAGTACCGTACGTTTTCTCCGTTACGGATGGCCCCTCAGCGTCGCTGGCTTCGGAAAGCACGTCTTCTGGCTCACCGCCAAGTGAAGAAAGCACCAGTTCCGGTAAGGCCTGGGCAATCAGACTGGATTTACCGGAGCCAGAGACTCCCGTCACGGCTGTCAGCACACCCAGAGGAATATCAACATCGATCCACTTAAGATTGTGGCGATGGATCCCCTGCAGTTTCAGCCACCCGGATGGGATACGGGCAAAAGATTGTGGTGGCCGGACTTCATCAAATAAATAACGCGCGGTACGAGATTGGGTGACGGCTTTCAGATCTTCAGGAATACCACTGTAGAGAACATGTCCTCCCTGTTCACCAGCCGACGGTCCCACATCAACAAGCCATTGCGCCCGTCGCATCAGGTTAAGATCATGTTCAACGACAAACACCGAGTTGCCGGCATCACGAAGGTTCTCAAGCGCATCGTAAAGCGCTTTACTGTCTGAGGGGTGCAGACCCGCAGACGGTTCATCAAGAACATAGACCACACCAAACAGCATCGAACTGAGTTGCGTGGCAAGACGCAGTCGCTGAAGCTCTCCTGCAGATAGAGTTGGGGTTGCTCTGTCCAGCGTAAGATAACCCAGCCCCAGCTTCTGCAACTGATACAACCGGGCCATGACACCACCGGTCAGCCGTTGTGCCGCCAGTCGTTTCTCTTCCGATAACGCCGATGTCCGGCAGACATCGGCGTTATCGGAATGGACCGCTTTTCCGGATGCAGCACGCTCTGTCAGATCCCGACGGGTGATATCCCTGTCGGCATCTGCGCCGGCGTGGTGGGCACTGAAATCCCCCCGGGAGATTGGAAGGAGCAATTCCGCCAGCTGGTCTAAGGGCATCTGCATAAATTCACCAATGTCCACACCGGCAAAGGTGACGGACAATGATTCTGACTTCAGTCTTTTCCCGTGACAGACCGGACACAGCTTGCCTTCCATAAAACGGGAGACTCGTTTTCTCATCAACGCGCTTTGCGTGCTGGCGAAGGTATGTAGCACATAACGACGTGCCCCGGTGAAGGTCCCCATATAACCCGGCGTCATTTTTTTCCTGACGGCTTCGCGCGTATCTTCCGGACTCAGTCCCGGGAAAACCGGTACCGTGGGGGTGTCTTCGGTAAAAAGGATCCACTGACGGTCCTCCGCTGGCAGATTTTTCCAGGGAGTGTCGATGTCATACCCCAGCGTCACCAGAATATCCCGCAGATTCTGTCCGTGCCAGGCCGGGGGCCAGGAAGCAATAGCCCTTTCACGGATACTAAGTGAGGGATCGGGCACCATCAGTGTTTCAGTTACCTCATAGATATGGCCCAGACCATGGCAAGAAGGGCATGCCCCCTGCGGCGTGTTGGGAGAAAAATCCTCGGCATACAGCATCGGTTGTCCGGCAGGATAAGCGCCCGCCCGTGAGTACATCATTCGCACCAGACTGGATAAGGTGGTCACGCTGCCGACAGAGGAGCGCGCGTTACTGGCACCGCGTTGTTGCTGAAGCGCAACGGCTGGCGGTAGTCCGTCAATGGCATCCACATCCGGAACCCCGACCTGATCAATGAGGCGACGAGCGTAAGGGGCAACCGATTCAAAGTAGCGCCGTTGCGCCTCAGCATAAATGGTTCCAAAGGCCAGTGAAGACTTACCCGAGCCTGACACACCCGAAAAAACAACCAATGCGTTGCGCGGAATGGAAACATCCACCTCATTAAGGTTGTTCTCGCGAGCACCGCGAATCACAACTGAATTGCTGTCGTCAGTCAGGATAGGATGATAGCCGAAAAGTTTCTTTGCCATAGAATTTCCTGTGTTAGGTGTGTCCGCTCTTAATAAGGCCACCTCTTGTGACGGTATCTGGTGTGCCGGACCGCTCGATCAGAAAGCCCGTCGAAAAAAGCGTTTGTGTGACCGGAAACAGATTGCTGAAGCTGGGCCCGGTGGTACCATGTCGGGTACCAATTAAAAAATACAGATGAATAATCTTCCAGAACCACCACGCCAGTGCTCCCTGGAAGTACGTCAGGGATCCGGTGATCAGTAGTGGATCACCGTACGAATAGATCTACCTTCGTGCATCAGGTCGAAGGCTTCATTGATGTCATCCAGACCCATAGTATGGGTCACGAAAGGCGCCAGATCGATCTCACCTTTCATGGCGTCTTCTACCATGCCAGGAAGCTGGGTCGGCCTTTAACACCACCAAAAGCAGAGCCCTTCCATACACGACCGGTGACCAGCTGGAACGGGCGCGTGGAGATCTCTTTACCGGCGCCTGCGACACCAATGACAACTGACTGACCCCAGCCGCGGTGCGCGGATTCAAGCGCAGAACGCATGACGTTTACATTGCCGATACACTCAAACGTGTGGTCAACACCCCAGCCAGTCAGCTCAATGAGAATGTCCTGGATAGGTTTGTCATAGCCTTTCGGTTTAATGCAGTCTATTGCCCCGAATGAGCGGGCCAGTTCAAATTTCTCAGGGTTGGTATCGATGGCAAAGATACGCCCCGCTTTTGCCTGACGTGCACCCTGCACCGCTGCAAGGCCAATGCCGCCCAAGCCAAAAATAGCGACCGAGTCACCCGGCTGTACTTTGGCGGTATTGTGTACTGCCCCGATACCTGTCGTAACACCGCAACCCAGAAGACAAACATGCTCATGATTCGCCTGCGGATTGATTTTGGCTAAAGACACTTCAGCGACAACGGTATATTCACTGAAGGTGGAGCAGCCCATATAGTGGAAAAGCGGCTGACCTTTGTAAGAGAAACGGGTGGTGCCATCAGGCATGAGTCCTTTACCCTGCTTAGCACGAACAGAGATACACAGGTTAGTTTTGCCGGATTTACAGAACAGACATTCGCCACATTCTGCGGTGTAAAGCGGAATAACATGGTCGCTAGGTTTAACGCTAGTGACGCCTTCACCCACTTCCACAACAACGCCGGCACCTTCGTGCCCCAGAACCGCCGGGAAGACACCTTCCGGATCGTCACCAGACAAGGTAAATGCATCGGTATGACAGACGCCGGTGTGGGTTATTTTTACCAGAACTTCACGTTTACGAGGTGGTTCCACATCAATCTCAACGATCTCAAGCGGCTTACCAGGTCCAGATGCAACAGCTGCACGTGATTTTATATGTCATTTCCTTTCATTACAGTTTAAGACCCCATCAGACATCTGCCTGGCAGAGTTAACGGAGATAGGAGCGGACTATCGAAATGGTGTCGTCGATTGACTGGACTGACCCCGCCCCGGTAGACGATCCTGCCCTATAGTTTGAGTATAGGAGGAGCGTATGGGC
>OKCO01000102.1_pt1 | contig 25871 bp, 20 predicted proteins | sample 1612531 | NCBI WGS metagenome assembly OKCO01 (sample SAMN04436802, study PRJEB24849) | human gut metagenome | biome: human gut; feature: NICU; material: stool | host: Homo sapiens | place: USA: Saint Louis, MO | collected 2011-06-07
TTCAGGTTACAACACGATGATCTCACATCTCGGACTTATTCGCACCTTCCCTAGCGCGCCAGACGCCTGGCTTTACGTTCCGCAATACCCTGCAGCTTCAACAAACAGCCGATGATCGCCACATACAGCAGGCCGGCGGCGAGGATCGGCGACAGCGGCTCGTAGGTGACCGAGGAGATACGGTTGGTGACCCGGGTGAGATCCACCACGCCAATCACGGCGATCGCCGGGCTACCTTTGATCAAAAAGGACATCTCATTGACCAGCGCCGGCAGGCTCTCGATCCACATCTGCGGCAGCATGATGTAGCGGAAGTAGGTCCAGCGGCGCATCCCCACCGACTCCGCCGCCTCCCGCTGTTCGCGCGGAAAGGTGCGGAAGGCATTGCGCCAGATCTCAGCGTTAAACGCCGACGTGTTAAGCGTCAGCGCCACGATGGCGGCCACGTTCTTGTCGAGGTTAATGCCCATCGTGGGCAGGGAAAGGAACAGAAATAGCACCAGCGTCACCAGCGGCGTCGCGCGGGCCAGACTGATATAGACCACCAGCAGCTGGTCGATCACCGGCAGGCGCAGCATCCGTACCAGGGCGATCAGCAGGCCAGCCACCACCCCGAAGGCGATAGCGATGGCCGAAATCCAGAGGGTCGTCCATGCGCCTTCGATTAATAACTGCCAGGAAATTGCATCCATGAGGCCCTCCTTCTCAACAACAGGCGGCGGTCGCCCGCCGCGGAATATTACAGTCCGGCGAGTTTGTGAAACTGTTCCGGGCTGGTGATCGCCTCGGTCGGCAGGTTGTCATAGGTTTCGCCGAACCATTTTTTCTGCAGCTCGGCGAGCTTGCCGGTCTCCTTCATGTGGTTCATAAACCTGGTCATATAGGCCAGCAGCTGCGGCGAGTTTTTCGGGATCGGCCACGCCATATAGCCCGGTCCGGAGACGGCCAGCCCTTTGGCGAAGACCTTCGGTTTGGCTTTCGCCAGGTCGTTTACCGAGATCACCACGTTAATCACGTAATCCAGTCGCTTGTTCGCCAGGTCGGCGTAGGCTTCCGGATAGGAGGGATACTCCACCACCGGCCCCAGCTTGCCGCCGGTCTTCTCCAGCATCGCCTTCAGCTCCGGCAAACGCGCCAGCAGCGCGCTCCCGGCCTGTAACCCCACTTTTTTGCCGCTGAGATCGGCAATGGTATTTAGCGAGGTATCGCCAGCGCGTTTGACGAAATAGTGCTGCGCGGAGGCCCACGGTGGGGTGAAATCAAAGACCTTCAGCCGCTCATCGGTAATAACCGCCCCGGTTAAGGCCATATCGTATTGCCCGGTGGAGACAGCCGCTAATAATCCGGTCCACGGTAATATGCTCTGGTCGACATGGAATTTGGCGTACTTACGTAATTCCTCAAGCATATCTTTGTTAAAGCCATCAGCCTGGCCATTATTCATAAAGTTAAACGGCGCATAATCATCTTCCGTCGCCACTTTCAGGGTGCCGGATTTTTCTATTTCCGGAAGATCGGCCGCGACGGCGTGATAAGAAAAAGCGACCGTTAATACAGCGCTCAGACACATTGATGCCAATGATTTTTTCATTATTTCACCCCTGATGGATTGGCCAGACGGGTTCATTCCAGAACGCGAAAAGGTTTCTGCAAAATAGTGGCCGGGGACGTTCCAGTCCACGGCGGCTGAATACGTTTTTAATGTGGGAGCGTTTTTCAATTCCGTATAGAGCCAGATGGGCCGCATCGCTGTGTCAGATGGCGGCAGGGTGGTATGGAATTTGCTGAGTGTAACGGGTGGTCGCAATGCGTTATTGCCAGAGGAGCCCCGTATGATCCGTCACCTGTTACACGTTGATTTTCAGCCTGGCCGCGGTTTGCAGGAACAGGTGCGAGAGACGCTGGTGAATGCCATTCTCAGCGGGATCTTCGCCGCCGACACCCCGCTGCCCTCCTGTCGCCAGTTGGCCAGCCAGCTTCGCGTCTCGCGCAACACCACCGCGCTGGTGTTTGAAAGTCTGGTCAACGAGGGCTACCTGATTAGCCGCCCACGCAGCGGTTACTACCTGCATCCCGACTATCATGAAGCTTCGCCTGCCGCCGTCGAGAGTGCACCGCAGCGCGAAGCCGCTGCACCACGCTGGGGCGACCGGCTGCAGATGACCCCCAGCCAGCAGGAGTCGATCCTCAAACCGGCGGGCTGGATGCACTACCGCTACCCGTTTATCTACGGCCAGCCCGATACCCGGCAATTCCCGCTGGCCACCTGGCGCTCGGCGGCGAACTGGCTGCACGGCGGGGTGCGCGACCCGGCGTGGGTCATCGACCATATTGACCAGGATGTGCCGATGCTGATCGAGCAGATCCGCACCCGGGTGCTGCCCAAGCGGGGCATTGTCGCCGCGCCGGATGAAATTCTCATCACCCTTGGCTCGCAAAATGCCCTCTACCTGCTGACCCGACTGCTGCTCTCTTCCACCACCCGCATTGGCGTCGAAAACCCCTGCTTCCGCGAAGCCATCAACACCTTTCTGCTCGCCGACGCCGAGGTGGTGCCGCACCCGGTGGATGAAGAGGGGATCGTGCTTAATGAGCGTCCCTGCGATTACTACTATGTCACTCCAGGCCATCAGGTGCCCACCGGGGTGACCATGAGCAGTGCGCGGCGTCGCCAGTTGCTGGAGCATGCCGCCCGCCATGACGCGGTCATTATTGAAGATGATTATGACTCGGAGAGTAACTTTACCCTCAACCCGCTGCCGGCGCTGAAGGCCAGCGATCGCAGCGGCCGGGTGGTGTATGTCAGCAGCCTGTCAAAAGCGCTGTCACCGGGGCTGCGGTTGGGGTTTATGGTCGCCGACCCGGACCTGATCGACGAGGCGCGCGCCCTGCGCCGGCTGGTCTATCGCCATCCGCCGACCAACATTCAGTACCAGATGGCCCACTTCCTTGCACAGGGCCATTATGAAACCCATCTGCGGCGCTACCACTATGACTCCGCCCAGCGCTGGGAGCGTCTGCACGCCGCCCTGCAGCGCTATCTGCCGTCGTGTCGCGCGCTGGCAGGGAGCGAACATGCTAACGCCTTCTGGCTGCAGACCCCGGCGCAGATCAACACCCAGCAGCTCACCTGGCGCGCCGCCCACGCCGGCGTGCTGATTGAGCCCGGGGCGCGCCATTTTCTCAGCGCCGCGCCGCCGGATAACTATTTTCGCATGGGATTCCACGCCATTAACCCTGACGCCATCGCCCAGGGGGTGGAGGTCCTGCGCGGCCAGCTGGAGCAGATGGGTTAGCGGTATTGTTCATACTCAACGGCGTCGCGCACGCTGAGCAGCGCCGGGCGCAGGCTGTCGAAAGGCACCGATCCGAGCGCAATGCGCAGCGCCTGCGGGATCGTGGCGGAGACGCAGAACGGCTCGGCGGTCGATACCGAAATGCGGCGTTCCATCAGCGCATTCGCCAGCCGATCGGCCCGGCTCTCTTCACCCAGCGGCAGCCAGACGAAGTACGAATCGGGATGACTGACGACGGGAAGCCCACAAAGCACCTCGCGGGCCACCTGCTGCCGCTGTCGCGCATCCTGGCGTTTCTGCGTTTCAAAGCGCGCCACCGTGCCATCTTCAATCCAGGCGCAGATCAGCGAACTTATCAGCGTCGGCGTATTCCACGTCGTGGCCCGGATGGCGCGCTCAATCTCCGGCCGATAGCGCGGCGGAGAAATCACCACCCCCACGCGCAGTCCGGTGGCGATATTTTTTGAAAATCCGGTGACATACACCGTTCTTTCCGGCGCATAGCTGACCACCGGCCGCGGCGGATGGCTCACCAGCCGGGCATAGGCGGCATCTTCAATAATCAGCAGATCGTGCTGGCGCGCGAGATCGGCCAGCGCCTGTCGCTGCCCGGTGTTGAGCACCCAGCCCAGCGGATTGTGCAGCGTCGGCATGGTATACACCGCCCGCACCCGCCGCTGCTGGCACAGCGTATGAAGCGCCCGCAGGTCCGGTCCCTCCGGCCGACAGGGGATCGCTGCCAGCTCCAGATGATACAGCGCCGCCAGAACTTTGAAGCCCGAATAGGTCAGCGCATCCACCGCCACCACATCCCCCGGACGTAACAGCCCCATGACGGTCACCGCCAGCCCGTGCTGTGCGCCGTTGACGATCAGGACATTTTCCGCGTCCGGCGCAAAGTGCTGGCAGGTCAAATGGCGGGCGATAATGTCCCGCTCGGCGAGCCGCCCTGCATGAGGCTGATAGCGCAGATGCGAGTCAATATCGCCCGCCATCGCCAGCTGCCTGAGCGCCTCGCGCAGCGCATCGCCCTGCTCCGGCAGCGAAGGGTAGTTGAAATTGAGATCCACGACATCGGCGGCGACCACCTGCTGATCGACCCCGTGCCCCGGAGGCAGCGAGAGGTCGCGCACGAAGGTGCCGCGGCCGGTTTCGCCGCTGACCAACCCCATCTCTTCCAGTTCACGGTAGACGCGCGTGGCGGTGGCCAGCGAGAGGCGTTCTCCGGCGGCAAGGGTACGGTGCGTCGGCAGACGGCTGCCTGCGGGCAGCTGCCCGCTGCGGATCGCCTGCGCATATCGGTCGACAACGGCTTTATATCGGGCTTTCATCGTGAAATGTATCTATGACAATAATTTGATTGTATTAGATTGGGCACATTACCATCGCCGCAGACGATGCTCAAGCGGGCGCAGCCCAATCTGATAACGCGAGGTTAACGTGGTAGATTCAACACTGGATAAATCGGCGCCCGGCCCCTGGTCCGGATGGCTTCATGGTTTACTGGGGGTGATCATTTTCAGCGGGTCGCTGCCCGCGACGCGGCTGGCGGTGCAGGATATGGATCCGTTGTTATTGACCTTTCTGCGCGCCTCCATCGCCGGGCTGCTTGCCGTCGCGCTGCTGGTTGGCTTTCGTCAGAAACGCCCGCGCCTGGCGCAGCTTGTGTCCCTGATCATCGTCTCATCTGGGGTGGTGCTCGGCTTTCCGCTACTCACGGCGCTGGCCCTGCAGCACATTACCTCGGCGCATTCGATTGTGTTTATTGGTCTGCTGCCGCTGATGACCGCCCTCTTTGGCGTACTGCGCGGCGGCGAACGCCCGCGGCGGGCTTTCTGGATCTTTTCGCTGCTGGGCAGCCTGCTGGTGGTGGGATTCGCCCTGACGCAAAGTGCGGCGGCCTCACTCAGCGGCGATCTGCTGATGCTGGCGGCGGTTATCGCCTGCGGCCTCGGCTATGCGGAAGGGGCGAAGCTGACGCGGGAGCTCGGCGGCTGGCAGGTGATCTGCTGGGCGCTGGTGATTGCCCTGCCGTTGATGCTCCCCGCCTCGCTGCTGGTTCAGCCCGCATCCTGGCATGCCATCTCGGCCTCCTCCTGGGCGGCGCTCGGCTATGTGTCGCTGTTCAGCATGCTGATCGGTTTCATCTTCTGGTACAAAGGGCTTGCCGCGGGCGGGATCGCCGCCGTCGGCCAGCTCCAGCTATTGCAGCCGTTCTTCGGACTAGGCCTGTCGGCGGCGCTGTTGCACGAAACCGTCAGCCCCTTGATGCTGGCGGTCACGCTGGGCGTGGTGCTGTGCGTGGTGGGCTCGCGCAAATTTGGCCGCCAGCGGGTTGGCGCAGGGAGCCCGAGCCGTGATTGACCGCCCCGTCATCCGCCGTCCCGGGTCGCGGCGGCGTAACCGCCTTACCCGGGCTATAGCATGATAAACGGCTGGAGGTCGCGTCGCCGGGGAGGACGACCGTCTACACCGGCCGCGCGTACTGAAGCATCACCTGCAGCAGCACGTTGGCGCCGGCGGCGACGTGCTCCGGCGAGGCATACTCAATTTCGTTATGGCTGATCCCGTCCTTGCAGGGGATAAAAATCATCCCGGTGGGCGCCAGGTAGCTCATATACACTGCGTCATGCCCGGCGCCGGAGACGATCGGCCGCGCCGGATAGCCCAGCCGCTGCGCGGCATCGGCAATGGCCTGCTGGCATTCGGCATCGAACGGCGCCGCCGGATAGTGGCTTACCTGCTTCAGGGCCACCTGCAGACCGCTCTCCCGCTCAACCTCCGCGATAAACGCCCGCAGCTGGCGATCCATCTCGTCCACCAGCGCATCGCTGAGATTGCGCATATCAATGGAGAAGGTGACCTCCCCGGGCACCACGTTGCGGCTGTTGGGCCACACCTGCACGCTACCGACCGTGCCGCGTCCCTCTTCGCTGCGCCCGGCAATGGCCACCACTTCCTGCATAATGCGGGTCGCCACCTGCAGGGCATCCTGACGCAGGCGCATCGGCGTGGGTCCGGCGTGCGAGGCCTGGCCGGTGACCACGCAGTCGTACCAGCGGATCCCCAGCACGCCCTGCACGATACCGATGGTTTTCGCTTCATCTTCGAGAATCGGCCCCTGCTCAATGTGCGCCTCAAAATAGGCGCCGACGGGATGCTCCCCCGGGGTCTGCTCGCCAATATAGCCGATCTGCGCCAGCGCCTCGCCGACGCTGATGCCCTCTTTATCCGTGACGGCCCAGGTCTCCTCCAGCGGGAAGACGCCGGCAAAGACCCCGGAGCCCATCATCACCGGTACAAAGCGCGACCCCTCTTCGTTGGTCCAGAACACCACCTCAATCGGCGCGTCGGTATCAATCTGCAGATCGTTGAGCGTGCGCACCACCTCCAGCGCCGCCAGCACGCCGTAGTTGCCGTCAAATTTGCCGCCGGTGGGCTGAGTGTCAATATGGCTGCCGGAGACGATGGGCGGCAGGCCGGGGTTGCGGCCTTCCCGGCGCATAAACACATTGCCGATTTTATCGATGGTGACGCTCATCCCGGCCTCCCGCGCCCAGCCTATTACCTTGTCCCGCCCCTGGCGGTCGAGGTCGGTGAGGGTCAGACGGCGGCAGCCGCCCTTCGGCGTGGCGCCGATCTGCGCGAGATCCATTAACGACGCCCACAGGCGGTCGCCATTGATGCGCCAGCCGGTGGTGTCGGTCGCGGGGGTAAAAAGTACATCACTGCTCATGGTAGTCTCCTGACATCAAGGTCGCCGCCAGCGTAACCGGCGGTGGGAATGCGCTATCAACGCCTGGTCTTCATCCTGTATGGTTTTTTGCCGCCGATCAGACGGCCAGGGCCTGGGCGTTAGCGTCAATCGCCAGCTCGCGCCAGCGGTGGCAACTCACCGCGTGGCGCTCCGCGACGGATTCCGTCGGCGGCAGACTCTGCTCACAGACCGGGCGACGGTGCGGGCAGCGCTCGGCAAAGGCGCAGCCGGGCGGCAAGCGCGCCAGATCCGGCGGCGCGCCGGGAATGCAGTGCAGGGCATCACCTTTCTTAAGCCCCTCTTTCGGCCGACTGCCCAGCAGCACCTGGGTATAAGGATGGCGCGGGTGGCGCAGGATCTCGCTCATCGACGCTTCCTCGACGATCCGCCCGGCGTACATCACCGCCACCCGGTCGGCGATCTCCACCGCGGCGCCGATATCGTGGGTCACAAACACGATCGACAGCCCGCGCTGCTTTTGCTGCTCGCGCAGCAGGATCAGGATCTGGATTTGCACCGTGGCGTCGAGGGCGGTGGTCGGCTCATCCGCCAGCAGCAGCTGCGGGTTACAGGAGAGCGCAAGGGCGATCATCGCCCGCTGGCGCATTCCGCCGGACATCTCGTGCGGGTAAGCATCCAGCCGCCGCTCGGGGCTGGGAATGCGCACCTGGCGCAGGGCCTCCAGCGCCCTGTCCCGGGCCGCCTGGCGCGACAGCCCTTCGTGGCGGCGCAACCCTTCAATAATCTGCTGCCCGACGGTGTAGACCGGATCGAAGGCCAGCAGCGGCTCCTGAAAAATCATCGCGCAGCGTCCGCCGCGATAGCGCCGCAGCTGGCTGGCGCTCATCGTCAGCACCTCGTCGTCCCCCACCTGCAGGGTGCCGGAGAGCTCACTGCTCCCTGGCGGGTGTAGGCGCATCAGCGCCCGCAGGGTCACGCTCTTGCCGGAACCCGACTCGCCAATCAGCGCCATCACCTCCCCCTTTTGTACCTCAAAGGAGACCCCGTTGACCGCGTTGATGGTCTGTCCGTCGCGGCGAAAGACGACCCGCAGGTCGCGCACATGGACAAAGGCGTTATCCGACATGGCTGACCTCCTTAAGGGGGATGCTTTGATGCCAGGGCGAGGCCGGCTGCGCCATCAGGCAGGCGCTCTGGTGCCCCTCCCCGACCGCCTCCAGCTGCGGTTTCACTTCGGCGCAGACCGCCTTCGCATGCGGGCAGCGGGTGTGAAAGCGGCAGCCGCTCGGCGGCGCGATGGGGCTGGGGGGATCGCCGCTTAGCGGCGAGGTCAGGGTGCGGTTTTCCGGGTCCATGGAGGGCATCGAGCTTAACAGCGCCCGGGTATAGGGGTGGGCGGAGGCGGTAAACAGCTGCTCCGCCGGGCCAATCTCCACCACTTCGCCAAGGTACATGACGAGGATCCGATCCGACAGCCAGCGAACCACGTGTAGATCGTGGCTGATGAACACGTAGGTCAGCTCGAGAGTCCGTTTAAGCTCCTGCAGCAGCTGCAGCACCTGGGCTTCCACCGATTTATCCAGCGCCGACACAGCCTCATCGAGGATCACCAGCCGCGGCTTCATCGCCAGCGCGCGGGCGATATTCACCCGCTGCCGCTGGCCGCCGGAGAGCGCATGCGGGTAGCGGTCGGCAAAGCGCGCCGGCTCAAGGCCAACGTGCGCCAGCAGATAGCGGGCATATTCGCTGGCCTCTCTGGCGCTGACGCCGTGGACGCGCTGGCCGAAGGCGATGCTCTCCTCCATGGTCAGGCGCGGATTGAGCGAAGCATAGCTATCCTGGAAAACCATCTGCACCTGGCGACGGTAGGCTTTCAGCGGCAGACGTGACGAGCCGACCCCCTGTCCGTCGAAGATCAGTTCGCCGCTGTCCTGGGTGAGCAACTGCATCAGCAGCCGGGCGGTGGTCGATTTGCCGCAGCCCGACTCGCCGACCACCCCCAGGGTTTCGCCTTTCATCACCGTGAAGCTGATATCGTCCACCGCCTGCACCACCTCCCGGCCTTTGCCGCCGCGAAAGTACTTCAGCAGGTGATTGACCTTCAGCAGCGGCTGCGCCGGCCCGCCAAGGTCGATATTGATAAAGGGTTGCATCGCTTACTCCTTAATCGCCATTGCCGCACGCAGGCGGTCCGCGAGGATATTGAACGAAATGGAGGTGATAAAAATCATCAGGCCCGGCAGGGCGGCCACCCACGGCTGGGTATAGATTGCCGTGCGCAGCGTATTGAGCATCAGCCCCCACTCGGGCTCCGGCGGCCGCACGCCGAGGCCGAGAAACGACAGGCCGGAGGCGAGGATCATGCACACCGAAATCAGCCCGGTGGAGAAGACGAAGATCGGCCCGAGCACGTTGCCCAACACCTGGACGCGGATAATGGTCAACGCGCTGGCGCCAGTGGCCCGGGCGGCGTCGATATAGTCCATATGCCGCACCTGGGCGGTCACGCTCTCGGCAATCCGCGCCACCTGCGGCACAAACACGAGGGTCAGCGACAACAGCGCATTGCCGATGCCCGCCCCCAACGCTCCCGACAGCGCAATCGCCAGCAGGACGGAGGGAAAGGCATAGAACACATCCACGGTGCGCATAATCACGGTATTGGTTTTGCCGCCCGTATAGCCGGCGATAATCCCGATGGCCCCGCCGATAAAAAAGGCGAACACCACCGGGACAATTCCCATAAACAGCGACAGTCGGGTGCCAAGGATCAGCCGCGACAGCATGTCGCGTCCCAGCTCATCCGAGCCCAGCGGGAAGCCGTCGCTGCCGATGGGTTTCAGGCGCAGGAACATCGACGTTTGATAGGGATCTTTGACGATAAGCCACGGACCGAACAGCGCCAGGGCCAGCAGCAGGAGGATCACCACGCCCACAACCACCCCGCCGGGGTCGCGCAGTAGGCGGCGCAGCACGCCGCGCCAGTAACCTTGCCGGGTAGCGTGGGCCGCTGCGGCCGGGACCACTTTCGTCGTTGCCGTATCCACCATGGTCAGCTCCTCTTAATACGCGGGTCGAGGGTGGTCTGCAGAATATCCACCAGCAGGTTGAGCAGCACGAAAAACAGCGCCAGCACCCAGATGGTGCCCTGCAGCAGGGGCAGGTCGCGCTGAAAAATGGCGGTATTGAGCAGCAATCCGGTTCCCGGCCAGGAGAAAACGGTCTCCACAAGGATCGAGCCGCCCATCAGATAGCCCACCTGCAGCCCCATCACCGCCAGCGCGGTGGGCGCGGCATTTTTCATGACATGGACAAAGATGCGCGACTCGTTGAGCCCGCGGGCGCGCAGGCCAACGATAAACTCCCGGCTGAGGATATCGGCCACCTGCGAGCGCACGGTGCGGGCGATAATCCCGGTCGGGATCACCGACAGGGTGAGAGCCGGCAGCAGCATGAACTGCAGGTGCGCCCAGTCCCATTGCCAGCCCACCTCGCCTATCGGCCCGCCGCCGGTGGCCGGCAGCAGCGCGAACTTGACGCTGCAGAGGATCACCAGCAGCATCCCCAGCCAGTAGTGCGGCACGCTGACGCCAAACACCGACAATACCGAGGCCAGACGGTCAATGACGCTGTTGCGAAAATAGCCAGCGACAAAGCCGAACAGGCTGCCGAGGACAAAACCGATCGCCGTCGCCAGCAGCGCCAGGCGCAGAGAGTAAGCCACCGCGGTCATCACTTCGTCTATCACCGGGCGGCCGGTGGCGACCGACATACCAAGGTCGCCGTGCAGCGCCCGCCACAGCCAGTGGATAAACTGCAGGGGCAGCGGCTTATCAAAGCCGTAAGCCTGCATTAATGTCTGACGCAGCGCCTCCGAGGCGTCCGGCGGCATCACCGACACCAGCGGGTCGCCCGGGGCGATCTGCACCAGCATGAAACAGATCACCGCCACCCCCAGCATGGTGGGGATAGCCAGCAGAATGCGGTATAGCAGCGTATTGATCATCGGTCGCCCCTTTCGCGATTACTCTTTTTTGCTCACCAGGCTGAAGTCGATAAACCAGCTCTGCGGTTGCACCACCCCGGTCACCGCAGGGGAAATCGCACGCGGCCCGACGTCGTGGGCGACAAACAGGAATGGCACCTGATCCACCAGCGCGGCGTGCAACTCACCGGCCGCTTTGTTCATCTCCGCCGGGGTAAAGGCGTGCTTGACGGCGGCGGCCAGCTTCTCCGTCTCCGGCGTGGAAAAGTAACCCCAGTTGGTCGCCACCGGCGGAAACGCTTTGGCCGTCGAGAAGCGGATCAGGCCAAAGTAAGGATCGTTAACCGCGGCGCTGACGTTGATCGCATCGATCCCTTTCGCCGAGGGGTCCCGGGCGCCCAGGCGCCAGTTGGTAAACAGGGTGTTCCATTCCACCACTTTGATATCCACATTGAAGAAGCAGCTCTTCAGGCTCTGCTGGATATACTCGTTCATCGGCAAGGGCTGCATCTGCCCGGAGCCGGAGGCCGAGGTAGCCACCGTGACGTGCAGCGGTTTGCTGGCACTGTATCCGGCCTCGGTCATTAGCTGGCGGGCGGCGTCCGGGTCATATTTGATCTGGAAGGTGGGTTTGCCATGCCACGGGCTGTCAGCCTCGTAGACCCCAGTGGCCTCGGTCATGTAGCCGCCGAGGTAGCTCTTCAGCTCAGCACGGTTCAGACACAAGTTGGCCGCTTTGCGCACGCGGATGTCCTGCCACGGCGATCCTTTTTCAAAGGAGAACTGCCAGGGCCACAGATGCGGCTGGGTGTTGGCGTAGAGGTGAAAACCCTGAGACTTGATCTGATCGATAGCGTCCGGCGCCGGGGCTTCAATCCAGTCCACCTGCTTCGACAACAGCGCCGCGGAACGGGCGTTGGCCTCCGGCAAGGGGATCAGCACCACTTTATCCACCCGGGGAATGCGATCTTTGTTCCAGTAGTCGGGGTTTTTATCGAGGATCAGCTGCTGACGCGGCACCAGCTTCTCCAGTTTGAACGGGCCGCTACCCACCGCGTGGGCGGCGAAGGCGGTCCACGCCTGTTTGCTGCGCGCGGCGCTATCTCTCACGCTGGCCGGCACCGCGTCATACTGCTTCTGCCACGCCGTCGGCGAGACGATAAACAGGTTGGTGATGTTGTACGGCAGCAGCGCATCCGGTTCCGAGGTGGTCAGCGCCACGGTGTGGTCGTCAATTTTCTCTGCGCCGGTGAGGGTCGGCATGCGCGACAGGGTGTTGCCGATCTGACCCGGGGCGTACTGCGGCGCCGCTTTATTCAGCACCTTATCCACGTTCCAGACGATGGCGTCGGCGTTCACCTCCGTCCCATCATGAAACTTCACCCCCGGACGCAGGGTGAAAATCCAGCGGCTGGTGTTCTGCGGATCGATGTGCCACTCGGTCGCCAGCCCCGGCACCAGACCGCTGGGCTTTTCACCTTGCGACAGATCCCACTCCACCAGCGCGTCGTACAGCGGGATGCCGGTAAAGCGGTTGCCCTCATAACCTTGATCCGGCTGGCCAAGGGTTAACGGAATATCCGCGGCGGTCATGGCGATCCGCAGCGTGGAGGCGTTGGCAGGTAAGGCGGCGCCCGCCAGGGCCAGTGCGCCGCTCACCGCCACGGCGAAACGACCGGCACGCGAAAATAATCTCGTTTTGTGCATCACATGATCCCTGTTAAATAAAATGTCACGGATTAACAGGCAAAATGCGTACCAGTTCTTACGCGGACGAAAATAGGCCAAAACCGACCGGTAAAATAAGAATGACTTATATTATCACCATGATAATTATGGGAAAATAATTGCATCTTATTCCGCCGCACCGCCAGCGGGAAATATGTTGCAGAATTGCACCAGCCGCTATATGGCAAATTTCAAATAATCACTCTGCGTCACTTTTTATTCATCCCCCGTCCACCGCCGCCGCGTATTCTCCGTCGGGATCAATCCCTTCTATACTTCAGGGAACACATCGACCGGGAGAGACTATGCCTTTAGCCGATTTTCACCGCTCCGATCCTTTTACCCTCGGTATCGAACTGGAGCTGCAGGTGGTGAACCCGCCGGGTTACGACCTCAGCCAGGATGCCTCGACGCTGATTGCCGACGTCCAGCATGAGCTGACCGTGGGAGAAGCCAAACACGACATCACCGAGAGCATGCTGGAGATCGCCACCGGGGTGTGCCGCGACATCAGCCATGCGCAAATCCAGCTCAGCGCCATCCAGCAGGCGGTCCAGCGCGCGGCGCTGCGCCATCATCTGCAGATCTGCGGCGGGGGTTCCCACCCCTTTCATGCCTGGCAGCGCCAGCAAATCAGCGATAACCCGCGCTATGTCAAAACCGTCGAGCATTTTGGCTATCTGGCGCAGCAGGCGACGGTCTTTGGCCAGCATGTGCACGTCGGCTGCCAGAGCGGCGACGACGCCATCTATCTGCTGCATGGCCTGTCGCGCTTTGTACCGCACTTCATCGCCCTTAACGCCGCCTCGCCGTGGTTTGACAGTACCGACAGCCGTTTCGCCTGTTCACGCCTGAACCGCTTCTCCTCCTATCCCGACAACGGTCCGATGCCGTGGGTGGCCGACTGGCAGGGGTTTCGTCGCCTGTTCCGCCAGCTGAGCTACACCAGCATGATCGATAGCATGAAGGATCTGCACTGGGATATTCGCCCCAGCCCGCAGTTTGGTACCGTCGAGGTGCGGGTGATGGACACCCCCCTGACCCTTGCCCAGGCGATCCACATCGCCGGCTTTATTCAGACCCTGGCCTGCTGGCTGTTGACGGAGCGTCCTTTTAAGCACCAGCCTGATGATTATCTGCTGTACCCCTTTAACCGCTATCAGGCCTGCCGCTACGGGCTGGACGGGACCCTCACCGACGTGCGCAGCGGGGAGCAGCGCAGCATCCGCCAGGAGATCCTGCAGCTCGCCGACCGGCTGGCCCCTTTCGCCCATCAGCTGAAGGCGACGGCAGCGCTGGAGGCGGTGGTTCGCCAGGCGAAATCGCCGCAAAGCGAGGCGCAGCAGATGCGCGACTTTATCGCCAACGGCGGTTCGCTTTCCGGGCTGGTGCAAAAACACTGTGAGATTTGGGCGGCATAAGGCAGCGAGGCGGGTATACTCGGCGCAGACTATAGAAAGGACTGCCCATGTTATTACGTTGCCTGCTCCCTCTGGCGCTGCTGCCCCTGGCCGCCGTCGCCAGCGCCGCCTGTACCCTCACCGACCCGACGCTGACCCTGCAGAGCTATCGGGTGGATGCGCAGAAAGAGCGCATTGCGATGTACTGGCAGGATCGGCACGGCAAAGCCTGGGGTTCCCTGCGTTCGCTGCTGGCGGGTATCGATGGCGACGGCCGGGTGCAGATGGCGATGAACGGCGGCATTTACGATAAGGCCTACGCGCCGCTGGGGCTGTATATCGAAGACGGCAAACGGCTGACGCCGGTAAACCGCTCCGCCGGCGGCGGGAACTTCTTTATCCGCCCCGGCGGCGTATTCCTGGTGGAAAACGGCCGGGCGAAAATCGTGCCGCTGCCGGCGTACAAACCCTCTCCCGCCATCCGCTATGCGGTGCAGTCCGGCCCGATGCTGATTGAAAATGGCGCCATCAACTGGCGACTGAAGCCCTCCGCCAGTTCGCGCAAGCTGCGCAACGGGGTTGGTATCGATAAGCAGGGCCGGGTGGTGTTTATGCTCAGCGATCGCGAGACCAACTTTTACGATTTTGCCTGCTATGCGCAGTCAAAGCTTGGCGTGCGGCAGATGCTTTATCTCGACGGCACCCTTTCGAAGATGTACCGCAAAGGCGGCAGCGTGCCGTGGCAGTATCATCCGTTCGTGACCATGATAACGGTGGAGAGAAAATAGCGGGCGCGTTTGGGGGCGGCCATTCCAGCCAGGAGAGTGAATAAATTAACGACAGGCCGGGCAAGGTATTGCCGCCGTGCCCGATGTCCTTGCCCGGTGGCGCTGCGCTTACCGGGCCTACAGAGTCTGTTCGCTATGGTATGGCCCCTGAAATCTACGGGCGTGCAGCAGGGCTGATTCCCGCTGAAATCAGCTAACCGGAGGTCGGCAGATAAGGCGGGGTTCACGCCCAAACGCAACGTGAACGCAAAACCCACCCTCACCCTCCCCCTCTCCCAAAGGGAGAGGGGACCGCCCGGTAGTCGTTGCAGCCTGGAGTATCCCCGTTACCGACCGGTAGCGCCGCGCTTACCCCCGCCGATGCGCCCACTCGCGCATACGTTGAAACAGTACATACAGCGACGGGATAAACAGGATGCCAACCATCGTCGCCACCAGCATCCCGCTGAATACCGTGGTGCCGATGATCCGCCGGCTCTGCGCCCCGGCGCCGGTGGCGAGCATCATCGGCATGATACCGATAATAAACGACACCGCGGTCATCATTACCGCGCGGAAGCGGCGGGTAGCCCCCTCTCGCGCAGCGTCGACTATCGACAGCCCCTCCTCGCGCCGGCTGCGGGCGAACTCAACGATCAGAATCGCATTCTTCGCCGCCAGGGCGATCAGCAGCACCAGCCCTATCTGAACATACACATCGTTGGCATAGCCCGCGGTCCACAGCCAGAGCAGCGCTCCGCCGATGGCGAACAGCACCGAGAGCATGACGCTCGCCGGCAGCGTCCAGCTCTCATACTGCGCCACCAGGAACAGCCACGCCATCGCCACCGCCGCCAGCACGATCCACACCGCCTGATTGCCGGTCTGCTGCTCCTGCCAGGAGATCCCGCTCCAGGCATAGTCATATCCCGACGGCAGATGGGCCTGCAGAATCTGCTCCATGGCCGCCATCGCCGTGCGGCTGCTGACCCCCTCGGCCGCTGAACCGCTCACTGAAACGGACGGGAACTGATTGTACTGCTGAATAAACGGCGCCCCCACCGTCGGCGTAATGGTGACCAGATTGCTCAGCCGCACCCGCTCGCCGTCGCGGCTGCGGACGTACAGCTCGCTAATCTGCTCTGCCCGCTCGCGCCACTGCATCTCATTTTGCATCACCACATGATAGACACGATTGTTACGGCTGAAATCGCCGGCGCGCGTGCCGCCGAACGCCGTCTGCAGGCTGCTGAAGATCTGCGCCACCGGCACATCCAGCTGCGCCGCCCGATCGCGGTCGACCGTCAGGGTCAGCTGCGGCACGTTGCTGCTCCAGGTGGTAAACACCCGGCTCAGCTGCGAATGCTGGTTCGCCAGCTGGAGGATCTCCCGCGTCACCTGCTCCAGCTCCGCCGACGACTGACCGGCCTGCGCCAGGATGCGCAGATCAAACCCCGAGGCATTGCCCAGGCCCGGCAGGGTCGGCGGCGCGAAGGTCATGATCGTCGCCTCCGGTAGCGACAGCAGCTGGCGCTGAATATCCGCCATCACCGCATCCAGCGGCGGCCGCTGATGCCAGTCCTTGAGCATTACCGAGATAAACCCGCCGTTAGAGGCGCTGGTGCCGTTGAGAATGTTGAACCCGGACACCTGAATCACATCCTCCACCGCCGGGTTAGCCATCAGCAGTTTACGCGCCTGGGCCATCACCGCTTCGGTACGCTCCAGCGACGCCGCCTCCGGCAGCTGCACGCTGGCAAACAGGTAACCCTGATCTTCCTGCGGCAGGAAGCCTTTCGGCATCGAGGTGAAGCTGAACGCCACCAGCGCGCCTGCCGCCACCGTCGCCGCCAGCGCCAGCCAGGGGCGGCGGTTCATCCAGCCTACCAGCCGGCCATAGCCGTCGCGGATGCCGTCGAGAAGACGGTTAAACGCCCGCCACACCGCCGCTGGCCGGGCAGGACGCGGGCGCAGCAGCAGCGCGCAGAGGGCCGGCGTCAGGGTTAGCGCCACCAGGCTCGACAGGGCCACCGCGGTGGAGAGCGTCACGGCAAACTGCCGGTACAGCTCGCCGACGATCCCCGGGAGCAGCGCCACCGGCACAAACACCGCCAGCAGCACCAGGGTCGTGGCGATCACCGGCCCGGCGATCTGCCGCAGCGCCTGGGCGGTGGCCTGCAGGCGATCCAGCCCTTCCGCCATTTTGGTTTCCACATTCTCCACCACCACAATGGCGTCATCCACCACCATCGTCAGGGCGAGAATGATCGCGAACAGGCTGAGGGTGTTGGCGCTGTAGCCCAGCAGATAGAGCACCGCAAAGGTGCCGATCAGTGACACCGGGATCGCCAGCACTACGATCAGCGTCGCCCGCCAGCTCTGCAAAAACAGCGACACCACCACGACCACCGCCAGCAGGGTCAGCGCCAGCGAGACGCCGATCTCTTTGATCGTCGCCGCCACAAAGCGGGTGGTATCGAACTTCACCTCCCAGGTGAGATCCGCCGGAAAGCGAGTGTGCAGGCGGTTAAGCTCCGCACGCACTGCGCTGGCGACCTGCAGGGCGTTGGCGGTGGGCGTCGGATAGATCCCCAGATAGGCCGACGCTTTACCGTTCAGCTGGGCGCCGGAGCTGTAGCTGCGGGCGCCCAGCTCAATGGTCGCCACGTCGGCGAGGCGCACCAGCTGCCCCTGCGCGCCGCGGCGGAGGATAATCTCGCCAAAGCTGGCCGCCTCGTTCAGACGCCCCAGCCCGTTGATGGTCAGCGTCTGCTGCTGGCCGTTAAATACCGGCGGGGTGCCCACCTGCCCCGCCGCGCCCTGCACATTTTGCTCGCGCAGCGCCTGGGCGACATCATCCGTGGTGATGTTGAGCGCGTTCATGCGGTCCGGGCGCAGCCAGATACGCATGCTGTAATCCCGGGCGCCAAACATCTGCACCTCGCCGACGCCGGGCAGGCGGGCCAGCGCCTCGCGCACCTGGGTGCTGGCGTAGTTGCTGACAAACAGCGGCGACAGCGTGCCCAGCGGCGAGTAGAGGCTTACCCCCATAAGCAGATTGCTGGCGCGCTTGCGCACCTGGACGCCATTCTGCTGCACCTCCGCCGGGAGCTGCGCCAGCGCCTGCGCCACCCGGTTTTGCACGTCGATCGCCGCCAGGTCGGCATCGGTGCCCGCCGCGAAGGTTATGCTCAGGCGGTACGTCCCCTCATCCGAGCTGGTGGACTCCATATACAGCATATGATCGACGCCGTTGAGCTGGGTCTCCAGCGGGGCGGCGATGGCTTCCGCCACGTCTGACGCGCTGGCGCCCGGCCAGCTGGCGCTGACGTTCACCACCGGGGGGGTGATCGCCGGGTACTGCTCCACCGGGATCAGCTTCAGCGACACCGCGCCGACAAAGGTCAGCAGCAGCGCGATCACCATGGCAAATCGCGGACGACGGATAAAAAAGGTCAGCATCCCTTCTCCTTAGCTAGTTCAGCACCTGCACCGCGGCGCCTTCGCGCAACCGCTGCGCGCCGTCGGTGATCACCTGCTCGCCCGCCTGCAGCCCTTTCTCGACCGCAAACTGCTGCCCCTGCTGCCCCGCGAGGGTCAGACGACGCTGCCCGGCGGTGTGGTCCGGCTTCAGCACCCAGCTGAAAAAGCCCTGCGGATCCTGCTGCACGGCGGCGGCCGGGACCATCACTCGCGACGGCAGTTCCTGCGGACGGAACAGGATCGTCACGCTGCCGCCCGGCAGCAGACGGTGCTGCGGATTGGCAAACTCGGCCCGCACCGCTACGCTGCCGGTGCGGGCGTCGATCCGGTTATCGATAGAGGTCAACACCCCGTCGCGCCGTTTACCATCAACCTCAATCTGCGCCAGCCACGCCTGCTTCAGAGCGTGGATATCGGCGTGCTGGCCGGTTTTGCTGAAAAACGCGGCTTCGTCGAGGGCGAACGAGACCCGCACCGGATCCAACTGCACAATGTCCACCAGCACGCCGCTGGACGAATTGACCAGCGTCCCGACGTGAAAGGCGCTATGGCCCACGCGACCGGTCACCGGCGCCGCAATCTGAGTGTAGCTGAGCACAATCAGCTGGGCCTCGACGCGGGCTTTGGCCTGCTGTACGGCAGCGGCGGCGACGTCGCGCTGCATCCGGGCCGTATCGACGTCGTTGCGGCTGATGGAGTGGTTGTTGATAAGCCGCTCGTAGCGAGTGAGCAACTGCTGCGACTGACGTAATGAGGCTTCGGCGCTTTTCAGCTCGGCCTGCGCCAGAGCCAGCGCCGCGCGGGGCTGCGCGTCATCGAGGGTAAACAGCAGGTCGCCTTCGGTAACATACTGGCCGTCCTGGAAGTGGCGCTGAACAATCACCCCTTCGGTGCGCGCGCGAATGTCGACGGCGCGGATCGCCTCGACCCGCCCGGGGATAGCGCGTTCTTCAGCATGAGGAGCCAGTTCAACCGTGGCGACGCGGACCGGCACCGCCGGCGCGGCGGTCGCCGTCAGGGTGCCGCCGACCAGACCGCAGGCCAGCAGAGCAAAGCGGAAGGTTTTAATCATAGAGGATCCTTGCGACAGTAACGCGCGCCTGCAGCGAGGCGCGCGAGATTGTTCAGGCCGTTTTGCGGAACCGGCGCGTCAGACGCTTCTCGACTTCCACCACCAGGAACATGGCGACGCCGATGACCAGAGTGACAAACCAGTAGCGCAGCGGCAGCGCTTCCGTACCAAACATGCTCTGCATCAGCGGGACATAGATAATGACCAGCTGCATCAGCAGCAGGACGCCGGTCACCAGCCAGATGCCTTTGTTGCGCAGCAGACCCATGCTCAGGGAGAAGCTGTCGCTGCTGCGGCAGTTGATCATGTAGACCCACTGCGCCGTCACCAGCATCTGCAGCAGCACGGTGCGGATAAACTCCGGACTGTGGCCGCGCGGCGCCAGCCAGGCCTCAAGGATAAAGGCGGCAATCGCGATCATCGACCCGACGAAAGCCACTCGCCACACGGCGAAACCATCCATCACATGCTGGCCGGTTTTACGCGGCGGACGGTTCATCACGTTGCGCTCTGCGGCCTCAAAGGCCAGGCCGAAGGATAGCGTCGCCGACGTCGCCATGTTCATCCACAGGATCAGCACCGGGGTCAGCGGAATAATGTTCCCCGCCAGCAGGGCGATGATGATCAGCAGCCCCTGCGCCAGGTTGGTCGGCATGATGAAGAGGATGGTCTTCTTCAGGTTGTCATAGACCCGACGGCCCTCTTTTACCGAGCTGGCGATGGTCGCGAAGTTATCATCGGTTAACACCATGTCGGCCGCCTCTTTGGTGACTTCGGTGCCTTTGATACCCATGGCGATACCCACGTCGGCCTGGCGCAGCGCCGGCGCGTCGTTGACGCCGTCGCCGGTCATGCCGACCACTTCGCCGTTATCCTGCAGGGCTTTCACCAGGCGCAGCTTATGCTCCGGGCTGGTACGGGCAAAGATGTCGTACTCCACCGCCGCCTTCGCCAGCGACGCATCGTCCATGTGCTCCAGCTGGTAGCCGGTCATGGCCTGGCTGCTATTGGTGATCCCCAGCATCTGGCCGATGCTCATCGCCGTCTGCGGGTGGTCGCCGGTGATCATTTTCACGCGTATGCCGGCGGTCTGGCAGGCGTGGATGGCGTCAATGGCTTCCGGACGCGGGGGATCCATCATCCCGGCGATGCCGAGGAAAATCAGTCCCTCCTGCAGGTCCTCATGGTTGAGGGTGGTGGCATCAAGGCTGGCCGGCTTACAGGCCGCCGCCACCATCCGCAGTCCCTGACGGGCGAAGCGCGCCATCTCCTCTTCCCAGTACTGCGCCTCGAACGGCACCGCGCCGTGGCGGCTCATCTGCTCGCGGCACATGGCGAAGATAACGTCCGGCGCACCGGTGATCAGCACCCGGGCATTGCCATCGATGTGCTGCAGGGTCGACATATATTTGTACTGCGAGTCAAAGGGGATCTTGGCCACCAGACGGGCCTCCACCGCCGGGAGCTGCGCTTTCGCCGCCAGCACTTTAAGCGCCCCTTCGGTCGGCCCGCCGGTGATCCCCCACAGACCGCGCTCATCCTGGGTAAGCTGGCTGTCGTTACACAGGTCGATGGTGCGCAGCCAGGTCTCCAGCACGGTGCCGGGCTGAACCTGCACGGGCTCATCGCTCCCCTCGAGGAAGATCCGCCCCTGCGGCTCGTAGCTGTCGCCTTCCACCCGATAGCAGCAGTCGGCGGTGATGATCGCTTTGACGGTCATTTCGTTCATCGTCAGGGTGCCGGTTTTATCCGAGCAGACCACGGTCATGGCGCCGAGGGTTTCCACGGTCGGCAGCTTACGAATAATCGCCCGCTTGCGCGCCATCGTCTGCACGCCGAGCGACAGAATAATCGAGATGATCGCCGGCAGTCCTTCCGGTACCGCGGCTACCGCCAGGCTAATCAGCGACAGCAGCAGCTCGCCCATCGGGATATCCCGCAGCGCGAGGCTGAAGATAAACAGCGCCACCATCATGGCGAGAATAATGGCGAAAATCGCTTTGCCGAGCTTATCCATCTGCACCAGCAGCGGGGTACGGTGCTTCTCAATACCCGCCATCATCTGGTTGATATGGCCGAGTTCGGTCTGCGCGCCGGTGGCGGTCACCACGCCGACGCCGCCGCCGGCGCTGACGGTGGTCCCGGAGAAGACCATGTTCACCCGGTCGCCCAGCGGCAGATCGCCCTCCAGCGCGTCGGTGATTTTATCCACCACCGTCGACTCGCCGGTGAGGATCGCCTCTTCCACCCGCAGGTTGTGGGTTTCAATCAGGCGCATATCCGCCGGCACGCGGTCGCCGGCGCGCAGGATAACGATATCCCCCGGAACCAGGTCGCGCGTCGGGATAGTCTCATGCTTGCCGTTACGCTGGACGCGGGCATCGCTGGAGAGCATGTTGCGGATCCCCTGCAGCGATTTTTCGGCGTTGCTCTCCTGGATATGACCGATCAGGGCGTTAATCACCGTCACGCCGAGGATTACCAGGGTATCGACCCAGTGCCCCATGATGGCGGTCAGCGCCGCGGCGGCCAGCAGCACGTAAATCAGTACGTCGTTAAAGTGGGCGAGAAAGCGCAGCCAGCCCGGTTTGCCTTTCTTTTCCGGCAGCGCGTTCGGCCCACAGGTATTCAGGCGCTCGGCGGCGTCTGCGGAACTTAACCCAGCGGCCTGGCTTTTGGTCTGCGCCAGCACTGCGTCAACGGTCTGCTGCCAGACCTGCCGTGGCGCGGTGTCGCCCGAGGGCGGCGTAAACTTTGGGTTATTCATCTTGGTCAATTTACATTTTCCTTATAAATTCCGTGAGTCGGAAAGCCTGAAATCATTCCTGGCCAATGAGGTAAAAGAGGGCAAAAATGCCGATAAAAATGTGAACCAATACAAGTCTAAATTTTTCGCAAAATAAAAATTTTGTGATAAGTTAATTCCACAAACCAACTATTACAGAATATTAATAAACCAAAACTAAACGAGGTAAAATATGTTTGGAATCTACCGCGGGCGCCGTCTGGCGCTGTACATCGCGTTAGCCATTATCATTGCTACGCTGGTGGGATATAGCACTTACAGTTTTGTAAAAGCGCTGGCATAATAATGACGTTAATTTACACCCGGCTGCAATTAACTTAATTACAAATTATTTCAGATTAATTAACATGAGAGCGAAAGGCAGGCGATAATATTTAAAATAGTCGTGTTATAGCGAGTAAAAAAACAAAGCATATTGCGTTAAGCATTATTTTACCGGACAATATGTTTTTTAACTGATGATTAACATGACATGAAACATCCACTGGAAACGCTGCTCTCCGCCGCCGGGATCTTACTGCTGGCCCTGCTCTCCTGTCTGCTGTTGCCCGCGCCTTCGCTGGGCCTGACGCTGGCGCAAAAGCTGGTTGAGACATTCCATATGATGGATCTCAACCAGCTCTATACGGTGCTGTTTTGTCTGTGGTTCTTAGCGCTGGGCGCCATTGAGTATCTGGTGCTGCGCTGGGTGTGGCGTCGCTGGTTTTCCCTCGAGCGGTAAACCAGGAGAGGCGCGCCTCAGTGGGCGCGACTGTGGTTCTCTTTGCGGTAGGCGCCCGGCGGCTGATTGAAGGTCCGGGTAAAGACGCGGGTAAAAGTCTGTTGCGAATCAAAGCCATACTTGAGGCAGATATCGTAGACCCGCTGATCGGTGTCGCGCAGATCGCGGGCGGCCAGCAGCAGCTTCCTTTCGCGAATATAGCGCCCCAGGCTCTCCCCTTTGTACTGTAAAAACAGCCGTTGCAGATGCCATTTCGAATACCCGGCATGGCGAGCGATATCATCAATACGCAGCGGTTGATGCAGGTTATCATCAATCCACTCGACGATAGTATCAATCACCTGAGCGGAAATCGTCATATGCTCTCTCCTCTGATACTGCACTGGCGCTTAGCGCCACCAGGCGTTAAATGATTGCGTCTTATCGGCGACCCACACCGGCTCGCCCTGCACAGGCGTCAGCAGACGCCAGGCCCTTCCTTCGCTGGCAGCCGCCAGCCGTTGATACGGTTCATCCCAGCTGTGTTTCGCCAAAACGAATCGTCCTGCATGCCCAGGCAGCACCGCGCGAGCGCGCAGGTCGTCGGCAGCCTGAGCCGTTTCATCCGGCATCATGTGGATATATTTCCAGTCCTGGTCATACTGCCCGTTCTCCATGATCGCCAGATCGACCGGACCGAACTCATCGCCTATTGCTTTAAAGTGCGGCCCATACCCGCTGTCGCCGCTGTAATAAATCTTTTGCTGCCGGGTAACGAACAGAAAACTGGCCCACAGCGTCTGGTTACGCTTCAGCCCACGGCCGGAAAAGTGCCGCGCCGGCAGCACGTGGACGGTGAGCTCGTCGCTGGCCGGTACCGCCTGCTGCCAGTCCGCTTCGGTAATCAGCGCCCCGTCCATTCCCCAGTAGCGCAGATGCGATCCGACCCCCAGCGGCGTAATGACCCGCTTAATTTTCGGCAGTAAGGCGCGAATGGTGGCGTAATCCAGATGGTCGTAGTGATCGTGGGAGATGATCAGCAGATCGATCTCCGGCATCCCTTCCGCCCGCCACGGATAGTCGCCGGGGAAGGCTTTATTGATAAAGGAGAACGGCGCCGCGTAATCGCTGAACACCGGGTCGATCAGGATGCGTTTTCCCGCCAGCTGCAGGTACCAGGAGGAGTGGCCGAGCCAGACCATCACGTCCTGCCCGAGGGGCAGCGTCGCCAGATCGGTCTTCACCAGCGGCAGCGGTTGCGCGGGACGGGCGTTTTCCCGTTTGGTCATCAGGAAATCCCACCACGCCGCCAGCATATTTTTCTGCCCGGTGAACCCTGGCGTGGGCAATTGGTTATGGAACTGGCCGTCCCGGTAGTGGGGAGACGCTTCCACCTGGCTAAGCTGTGCCCCCTGCGGCGCTTTACCAAAACCGGCATTAAGAACAAACGGCAATGTCGTTGCTGCTGCGAGTAACATGATGGCGACCACGCTGAAAGTGACACGGTTCATATCCTGACCAGACAAAAGCCCCCATCCCGGAGGCTTTATGATATAACTTGATTATGAGTGAGTACGCACTCATTATTAGGAAAGCGATGAAAGTCGTCAAGACGATTTTCAATTTTTGCGTTCCGCCGTTGCAGCGACCTGGTCAGACGTGCCAAGATCGGCGGTTTGTTTAAACCTGCGTGAGGAAAAAAGTAGTGGCTCGTCCAAAGAGTGAAGATAAAAAGCAAGCGTTACTGGAAGCTGCCACCGCGGCTTTCGCCCAGTCCGGCATAGCCGCCTCGACGTCGGCCATCGCCCGCAGCGCCGGTGTGGCCGAGGGAACGCTGTTTCGCTATTTCGCCACCAAGGATGAGTTGCTCAACGAGCTGTACCTCGCGATTAAGCTGCGCCTGGTGCGCACAATGATCGCCGGGCTGGATCCGGACGAGAAGCGCCCGAAAGAGAACGCGCGCAATATCTGGAACAGCTATATCGACTGGGGCGTGCGCAACCCGATGGAGCACAAAGCGATCCGCCGGATGGCGCTCAGCGAGCGCATCACCGACGAAACCCGCCGCCAGGTAAAAGAGAGCTTTCCGGAGCTCAACGAAATGTGCCAGCTGTCGGTGAAAGAGATATTCCTCAGCGAGGCGTACCGCGCCTTTGGCGACGCCCTGTTTCTGTCGCTGGCGGAAACCACCATCGAATTCGCCAGCCACGATCCGCAGCGCGCCCGGGAGATTATCGCCCTCGGCTTTGAAGCCATGTGGCACGCCCTGCATGAGGCGGACGCATAATGACGCCGGAAACACTGCATCCCTGCGCTCACCGTATCGCCCTGACCTACCCGTTTACCGAACACTGCTGGCCCTTTGGGCCAGAGTACGACGTGTTTAAGGTCGACGGCCGCATCTTTATGATCACCATGACTATTCGCGGGCGGGCGCTGGTCAATCTCAAGGCCGAGCCGCAGAAGTCGCTGCTGAATCAGCAAATTTATCGCAGTATCGAACCCGGCTACCATATGAACAAGAAACACTGGATCACGGTGGTGCCAGGAGAGGATATCAGCGAGGATCTGCTGGCCGAGCTGATTGACGATTCGTGGCATCAGGTGGTGAACAAGCTGAGTAAAAAGGCCCAGCAGCGCCTGCGTCCGCGCTGATTTTCAGCCAAATGCGATAAGTGTTATCGCATTTTTCACCCTTATCATTTTGCGATCTTCGCTGTACTCTTCCTCTCCTGAACGCACCGGTAAGGTGCTGTAAACTGTGAGGAAGAGTTATGGATATCGTATCGGTCGCTTTGAAGCGCTATTCCACCAAGGCCTTTGACGCCACGAAAAAGCTGACTGCCGGGGAAGCGGAACAGCTGAAAACGCTGCTGCAGTACAGCCCGTCTAGCACCAACTCCCAGCCGTGGCACT
>OKCO01000117.1_pt1 | contig 23979 bp, 17 predicted proteins | sample 1612531 | NCBI WGS metagenome assembly OKCO01 (sample SAMN04436802, study PRJEB24849) | human gut metagenome | biome: human gut; feature: NICU; material: stool | host: Homo sapiens | place: USA: Saint Louis, MO | collected 2011-06-07
AAAAATCAAAACAATACGAAAAAGAGATGACCCGCTTCCTGCGCGATATGATCGCCATCCCCAGCGAAAGCAGCGATGAGAAGCGCGTGGTGCACCGTATCAAAGAGGAGATGGAGAAAGTCGGGTTCGACAAAGTGGAAATCGATCCGATGGGTAACGTGCTGGGCTACATCGGTCACGGCCCACGTCTGGTCGCCATGGACGCGCACATTGATACCGTCGGCATTGGCAACATCAAGAACTGGAACTTCGACCCGTACGAAGGTATGGAGACCGATGAGCTGATCGGCGGACGCGGCGCGTCTGACCAGGAGGGCGGAATGGCCTCCATGGTTTACGCCGGTAAAATCATTAAAGATCTGGGCCTGGAAGATGAGTATACCCTGCTGGTGACCGGTACCGTTCAGGAAGAGGATTGCGACGGCCTGTGCTGGCAGTACATTATTGAACAATCCGGCATACGTCCGGAATTCGTGGTCAGCACCGAACCTACCGACTGCCAGATTTACCGCGGCCAGCGCGGGCGTATGGAGATCCGCGTGGAGGTTCAGGGCGTCAGCTGCCACGGCTCCGCCCCGGAGCGCGGCGATAACGCCATCTTCAAAATGGCGCCCGTTCTCACCGAGCTGGAACAGCTTTCGCACAAGCTGGGCGATGACGAATTCCTCGGCAAAGGCACCCTGACCGTTTCCGAGATTTTCTTCACCTCGCCGAGCCGCTGCGCGGTAGCGGATAGCTGCGCCGTCTCCATTGACCGCCGTCTGACCTGGGGCGAAACCTGGGAAGGCGCGCTGGAAGAGATCCGCGCGCTGCCGGCGGTGAAAAAAGCCGCCGCGGTGGTCTCGATGTACAACTACGAACGCCCCTCCTGGACCGGCCTGGTCTACCCGACCGAATGCTACTTTCCTACCTGGAAAGTGGAAGAGAACCACTTCACCGTTCGCGCCCTGAGCAACGCCTATGAAGGTCTGTTCGGCAAAGCGCCGGTGGTGGATAAGTGGACCTTCTCCACCAACGGCGTCTCCATTATGGGCCGCCACGGCATTCCGGTTATCGGCTTTGGGCCTGGGAAAGAGCCGGAGGCGCATGCGCCGAATGAGAAAACCTGGAAATCGCATCTGGTAACCTGCGCCGCGATGTATGCCGCTATCCCGCTGAGCTGGCTGGCCACGGAGTAATTGTTCGTCCTGTCTGCCGCCGCGCTCTGCGGCGGTATGTTGAGGTTTCTATGCGCGTACTGATTAAAAATGGCCTCGTCGTCAACGCCGACGGACAGCTAAAGCAGGACCTGCTCATTGAAGATGGCCTCGTCAAGCGCCTTGCCAGTTCTATTGAGGCAGAACAACCCTGCGAAGTGATTGACGCCGAGGGCTGCTACGTGATGCCCGGCGGCGTCGACGTTCATACGCATTTCAATATTGATGTGGGTCTCGCCCGCAGCTGCGATGATTTCTTTACCGGCACCCGGGCCGCGGCCTGCGGCGGTACCACCACTATTGTTGATCATATGGGCTTCGGGCCCGTCGGCTGCCACCTGCGCCACCAGTTCGAGGTCTATCGCGGCTACGCCGCCTATAAAGCCGTTATCGACTACAGTTTTCACGGCGTTATCCAGCACGTTAACCACGGCATTCTCGACGAGATCCCGATGATGGTGGATAGCGGCATCAGCAGCTTTAAGCTCTATCTGACCTACCAGTACAAACTCAGCGATGATGAGATATTGCAGGCGATGCGCCACCTGCAGCGCGCCGGCGCGCTGACGACGGTGCATCCGGAAAACGATGCCGCCATCGCCCAGCGCCGGGCGGAATTTATCAACGCCGGTAAAACCGCGCCGCGCTATCACGCCCTGAGCCGCCCGCTGGAGTGCGAGGCGGAAGCCATCGCCCGAACGATCAACCTCGCGCAGCTGGCGGGAAACGCGCCGCTCTATATTGTTCATCTTTCCAACGCCCTGGGCCTGGAGTATCTACGTCTTGCCAGAAGACGCCACCAGCCGGTGTGGGTAGAGACCTGCCCGCAGTATCTGCTGCTCGACGAGCGCTGCTACGAGCGCGAAGACGCGCTTAACTATCTGCTCAGCCCTCCCCTGCGCAACGCCAGCAACAACGATGCGCTATGGCGCGGTATCCATGATGGAGATATTGACACGGTCGCCACCGACCACTGCGCCTTCTCTGCGCAGCAGCGCAGGCAGATCTCCGGCGGCGACTTTAGCCGCTGCCCGAACGGCCTGCCGGGGGTGGAAAACCGGCTACTGCTGCTGTTCTCGCACGGCGTGATGACCGGGCGCATCACCCCTGAGCGCTTTGTGGCGCTCACCAGCGCCAACCCGGCGAAGCTGTTTGGCCTGTGGCCGCAGAAGGGGCTGCTGGCGCCCGGCGCCGATGGCGACGTGGTTATCATCGATCCGCAGCGTACCACCACCATCCGTCATGCCATGCTGCACGACAACGCCGACTATTCACCCTATGAAGGCTTTATCTGTCAGGGCGCGATTCGCCAGACGCTCTCCCACGGCAGAGTGATCTTTGATAACGGCACCTTTACCGGCATCGCCGGACAGGGCCGCTTTTTACGCCGACAACCCTTTTCCACCGCTCACCAGGCCGTCAGCGGAACAGAAACGTAATGAGAGGAAGCTATGAGTAAAAAAATTGTTCTCGCTCTCGGCGGGAATGCGCTGGGCGACGATCTCGCCGGACAGATGCAGGCCGTACGACACACCGCACGGACGATCGTCGATCTTATCGCCCTTGGCCACCAGGTGGTGGTCACTCACGGCAACGGTCCGCAGGTGGGCATGATCAACCAGGCCTTCGAGGCCGCGGCAAAAACCGAGGCCCATACGCCCATGCTGCCGATGTCGGTCTGCGTGGCCCTGAGCCAGGGCTACATCGGCTACGACCTGCAGAACGCGATTCGTGAAGAACTGCTAACGCGCCAGCTGGATATCCCGGTGGCGACCTTGATAACCCAGGTGGAAGTGGATGCTAACGATAAGGCATTTCTTAATCCGACCAAGCCCATCGGCTCGTTCTTCAGCAAAGAAGAGGCTGACAAGCTGAGCCAAAACGGCTACATCATGAAAGAGGACGCCGGGCGCGGCTACCGTCGCGTCGTCGCGTCGCCCATGCCGGTAGATATTATCGAGAAACAAACGGTAAAAGCGCTGATGGATGACTGCCACGTGGTGATCACCGTCGGCGGCGGCGGCATTCCGGTGATTCGCGAGGGTAACCATCTGCGCGGCGCCAGCGCGGTTATCGACAAGGACTGGGCCAGCGCGAAGCTGGCGGAGATGATCGACGCCGACCTGCTGATCATTCTCACCGCCGTAGAAAAGGTGGCGATCAACTTCGGTAAACCTGACGAGCAGTGGCTGGATAACCTCTCCCTGCGCGATGCCGAACGCTTTATCGAAGAGGGGCACTTTGCCAAAGGCTCAATGCTGCCAAAAGTGGAAGCCGCCGCCGCCTTCGCCCGCTCAGGGCCGGGGCGTAAAGCGCTGATCACGATGCTGAGCAAAGCCAAAGAGGGGATTGAAGGAAAAACGGGCACCATTATTAGCCAATAAGCTGTACGCCACGGGTTGCCGGGAACCTCCCGGCAACATTTTCCTCGCAGAAGCTCAGACCTCCACCGCCTCAGCCAGACAATCCGGCTGGCACGCTTGCCTCACCTGGTTCATCAGCCCCCCCGGCGCGCCGTTTTTCACCTGCAGGATCTCCGCCAGCACGCTGATGGCAATCTCGTTTGGCGTCTCGGCGCCGATGTCATAGCCAATCGGCGCCCGCAGACGGCTGATATCCGCCTCCGTTACGCCGTTTTCCCGCATCTGGCGGACAAAGGCCTGCACTTTCCGCCGGCTGGCCAGCAGCCCCAGCCACGCCACCGGCTGGGTTATCAGCCTGTCCAGCGCCTCCCGATCCTGGTTGTTGGTGGCAATCAGCACGAAATCCTGCGGCCTGACCGCCATCGCCTCCACCACGTCCGTAAAGCTGGCAGCGTGCACCAGCCGCGCCGAAAGCGGAAAAGCGTCGGGGCAAAGGCTGGCGGAATAGATATCGCCGACGCAGATGTCAAAATCCACCCGCGCCGCGGCGTGGGCAACCGCGCGGTTGACGTGCCCGGCGCCGACCAGCAGCAGGCGCGGGCGCAGGCCGTGCACGCTAATGTAAACCGACATCGCGCCGCCGCAGTCGGAGCCCACGGCGTCGCTGCCGGTGCGCGCCATGCGGCCGTGAAACATTCGCGACGCCCGTTCGCGCAGCGCTTCCAGCGCCGCATCGATGACTTTACGCTCCACCATTCCGCCGCCAATGGTGCCCACAATCGAACCGTCCTCCCGGATAAGCATCTGAGCGGAGTGTCGGGGGGTGGAGCCCCGACTTTCGACAATCTGCGCCAGGGCAAAGGGGCGATTCTGCTCCTCAAGTCGTGCTGCTTCTGCAAAAATATTCATACCAACCTCAAAGGCGATGTTTACGGCTCTATTTGTTTACCTGCGATATTTCCCGGGTTCTCAGTTTGAGAGTTTACCCGGCGTTGAAATAGCGTCGCAGCGACCCGTATCGACTATGCAATATTTATACTTAGCCGCCGTTTTTCATCGCAAATTGTGAGACAGGTCATTTCGTTAGCCGTAATGACGCTGCAACCGGGATCCTACGCCGAATATTTCCTCTGTCGCCGCGATAAAAGAAAGCCGCCCGCTGAAATCACCGCCGAACGGCCGGCATAAATTATCATTCTGATATTCAGGATCTGATTTTGAGAAATCTCGCCGAATGATAAAGCGTATTGATTTGAGTTCTCATTTCCCCGCTGTGGAATTATTCACGCATTCGCGTCGAGTTTCGACCTGGTTCACAAATTAATTATTCTACCGCCGCGGTTTGAATAACTGGTGTGATTGTTGCTCCTCTTTCGTTATCCGTCGGGATGATTACCACCGGCAATGTCGATCTTACAATGATATCTAAGGAGAGGGTTATGGGAGATATAATGCGTCCCGTGCCGTTTGAGGAGCTTTTAACGCGCATTTTCGACGAGTATCAGAGTCAGCGGACTATTTTTGGCATCCCCGAGCAACAGTTTTATACGCCGCAGGCGCAGCGGTCGATCGGCGTATTCGGCGAAAGCTGCGCGACGCCGCTCGGCCCGGCAGCCGGGCCGCATACCCAGCTGGCGCAGAACATTATTACCGCCTGGCTAACCGGCGGGCGGTTTATCGAGCTGAAAACCGTACAGATCCTTGACCGCCTGGAGCTGGAAAAGCCCTGCATCGATGCCGAAGATGAGTGCTTCAACACCGAGTGGTCCACCGAATTTACCCTCAAAAAAGCCTGGGATGAGTACCTGAAAGCCTGGTTCACGCTGCATCTGCTGGAGCAGGTCTTTCCGCTGGGCACCCATAAAGAGAGCAAGTCGTTTATTTTCAACATGAGCGTCGGCTACAACCTTGACGGTATTAAGCAGCCGCCAATGCAGGAATTTATCGACAACATGATGGACGCTTCCGCCCATCCTAAATTCGCCCAGTACCGCGACACCCTGAACCGCTGGCTGCAAAATAGAACCTTTATCGACAGCCTGCCAACCTGCGCGCGCAAAGACGGGCTGGACAATCTGGCCCAGCGCGTGCCGGCCAGGCTGGTTCAGGGCGTCACCCTCTCAACCATGCACGGCTGCCCGCCGGACGAGATCGAAGCCATCTGCCGCTATATGCTGACGGAGAAAAATCTCAATACCTTTGTGAAGCTCAACCCGACCCTGCTCGGCTATCCGCGCGTTCGCCAGATCCTCGACGCCTGCGGCTTCGGCTATATCGGCCTTAGCGAAGCGTCGTTTGACCATGACCTTAAGATCGACCGGGCGCTGGAGATGCTGACGCGCCTGATGGCGCTGGCGAAAGCGCGCAGCCTCGGCTTTGGCGTCAAGCTGACCAACACCCTCGGCACCGTCAACAACAAGGGAGCGCTGCCGGGAGATGAAATGTATATGTCCGGCCGCGCGCTATTCCCGCTATCGATCAACGTAGCCGCCCTGCTCTCGCGGGCGTTTGACGGCAAGCTGCCGATCTCCTACTCCGGCGGCGCCAGCCAGCTCAACATCCGCGAGATTTTCGACACCGGCATTCGCCCTATCACCATGGCCACCGACCTGCTGAAGCCGGGAGGATATCTGCGCCTGAGCGAGTGCATGCGCGAGCTGGAGAAAGCCGACGGCTGGAACATGACGCAGATCGACGTCGAGCGCCTCAACGCGCTGGCGGAAAAAGCGGTGAGCATGGACTACACCCAGAAACAGTGGAAGCCGGAAGAGCGCATTGATACCGGCGAGCCGCTGCCGCTGCTGAGCGAGGTGGCCGACCGCTGCCGTCAGCACGGCATGATGGCCAATATCGAAATTAAACCGACCACCGGCACCGGGCCGCTGACCGGTAAAGCGGTGGCGCTGGCGGCGCGTGAGCTGTGGCAGGGGATGACGCCGCCGCTGCTCTCATCGTTTGACGTTGATGCGCTGGAAGCCGCGCAGGAGGCGGTGCCCGAACTGCCGCGCGGGCTGCTGCTGGATGAGTGGCGCAACGACTGGCGCGAACTGACCGCGCGTCTCGGCTGCGTCTCTATTCACCTCAACCATAAGCTGCTGGATGAAGCGCGCGTGGCGAGCCTGAAGGCCGCGGGCCTGCATATTCTGGTCTATACCGTTAACAAACCGCAGCGCGCCGCCGAGCTGCTGCGTTGGGGCGTGGACAGCATCTGCACCGATGCGATTGACGTCATCGGCCCCAACTTCCCGGCGTAATCCGCTTCTGCGTCAGGCGGCCCTTACGGGGTCGTCTGGCGCTGCAGCATCCCACCGTTGGTGTTAGGGAGAGGCTGCTCACGGGTCAGATTGTTATTCTGCTGTACCCGCTGCCGATCGTTATTCAACTGCGTCTGAAGATGCTGCTGCTGCGCGCGCGACTGGCTTTGAATACTCTGCTTAAGATTGTTTTGCTGCTGCATTTGCTGGGTCTGCATCTGATTTTGCATCCGCTGCTGGCTGGGCACCACGTACCCCGGCTGATTGGGGTTATTGTCGATATTGATCGGCTGCGCCATGACGCTCAGAGGCAGCAGCGCCGCCAGATATAACATTGCTTTCATTATTCTCTCCTCACTTCATGGGATCGCTTAAGTTTACTCCCTTTCCGGCGCAACAATGATTTTTTAAGACTTATCATCCAGGATTATGGGTAAATAAAAACATCATTCAGGAGTATGACAATGATAAGAACAACGCTCTGGCGTCAGGTGGTCATCGCTGCGTTGCTGGCGGGCGGCAGTTTTACCGTCGCGGCAGATCCCGCCCCTCCGCCGGTATCTTATGGCGTAGAGGAAGATGTATTTCACCCGGTCCGCGCTCAGCAGGGGATGGTGGCCTCGGTGGACGCGCTGGCAACGAAGGTAGGCGTGGATATTCTGCGTCAGGGCGGCAACGCGGTCGATGCCGCCGTGGCGGTGGGCTACGCGCTGGCGGTCACCCATCCGCAGGCCGGTAATATCGGCGGCGGCGGGTTTATGATGCTGCGGACCAAAGACGGTAATACCACGGCGATCGACTTCCGCGAGATGGCCCCGGAACAGGCCACCCGGGATATGTTTCTCGACGATCAGGGCAACCCGGACAGCAAGAAATCGCTGACCTCGCATCTGGCTTCCGGCACGCCGGGCACCGTCGCCGGGTTCTCCCTCGCGCTGGAAAAATACGGCACAATGCCGCTCAACAAAGTGATTCGCCCGGCGATTAAGCTGGCCGAAGAGGGCTTCACGGTAAATGATGCGCTGGCCGACGACCTGAAAACCTACGGCAGCGAAGTGATCCCCGACCATGCCAACAGCCGGGCTATCTTCTGGAAAAACGGCGAGCCGCTGAAAAAGGGCGATAAGCTGGTGCAAAAACAGCTGGGGAAAAGCCTGGAGCTGATTGCCGAGCTGGGGCCGGATGCCTTCTATAAAGGCGCGATTGCCGACCAGATTGCCGCTGAGATGAAGAATAACGGCGGGCTTATCACCAAAGCGGATCTGGCGAATTACAAAGCGGTCGAACGTACGCCGGTGAGCGGCGAGTATCGCGGCTATCAGGTGTTCTCGATGCCGCCCCCATCGTCCGGGGGAATTCATATCGTGCAGATCCTCAATATCCTCGAAAACTTCGATATGCATAAGTACGGCTTCGGCAGCGCCGACGCCATGCAGGTGATGGCGGAAGCCGAAAAGCACGCCTATGCCGACCGTTCGGAATACCTTGGCGATCCGGACTTCGTCAAGGTGCCGTGGCAGGCGCTGACCAGCAAAGCGTACGCCAAATCGATTGCTGAGCAGATTGATATCAATAAGGCGAAGCCGTCGAGCCAGATTCGCCCCGGTAAGCTGGCGCCGTATGAAAGCAATCAGACCACCCATTTCTCGGTGGTGGATAAGGACGGTAACGCCGTTGCCGTGACCTATACGCTGAATACGACCTTTGGAACCGGCATCGTGGCGGGGAACTCCGGCATTCTGCTGAATAATCAGATGGATGATTTCTCAGCTAAACCCGGCGTGCCAAACGTCTACGGGCTGGTGGGCGGTGACGCCAACGCCGTCGAGCCGAAAAAACGTCCGCTGTCGTCGATGTCGCCAACGATTGTGGTGAAAGATGGCAAAACCTGGCTGGTGACCGGTAGCCCCGGCGGCAGCCGCATCATCACCACCGTCCTGCAGATGGTGGTGAATACCATTGATTTCGGAATGAACGTCGCGGAAGCCACCAACGCCCCGCGCTTCCATCATCAATGGCTGCCGGACGAACTGCGTGTAGAGAAGGGATTTAGCCCGGATACGCTGAAGCTGCTGGAGAGCAAAGGGCAGAAAGTGGCGGTGAAAGAGGCGATGGGCAGCACCCAGAGTATTATGGTTGGCCCGGACGGCACGCTGTACGGCGCATCCGATCCGCGTTCCCCGGATGATTTAACGGCAGGGTATTAGGTTTACCCTCACTCCGACCCTCTCCCTGCCGGGAGAGGGTTAGTTGAGCGTCACCCCTTCAGCCGCGCCATAAAGTAGGCATCGACATATTCGCCGTTGCGCAGGGCATACTTTCTCCCCGTCCCTTCAATTTCAAAGCCTAATTTCTGATACACCGCCACCGCGGGAGCGTTATCCACAAACACCGTCAACTCAATACGGTCAACGCGGAGCCAGTTGTCGCACATGTCGATCATGGTGCGAATCAGCTCACTGGCAACGCCGCGATTGTGCCATCGTGAATCCACGCAAATGCCGAAATCGGCGACGTGGCTCCGGCGCGGGCGCTGGATAACCTCAATGGCGAGGTGTCCCACGACCTGGTCATCTATGCTGGCGACCAGCTGTTTGACGCCCGGTCGGTCGGTTAGTCGCTCGTGCCACATATGGCTGGAAGGATGAGGAACCTGTAGCGTATTGCGATATACCTCCGGCTGAGCATGGATCTGATGGATTGCGTCGTAATCTTTGGCTTCGGCATGGCGTATCACTATGTCGCTCATTCTTCATTTACCTTTTTGGGTTAATCGTCCCCTTAAAGATCGCTGACTTTAAAAAAGGGAGCAACGCCTATTTTTTGCAAAAAGAGGTGGACAAGTGCGAATGAGAATGATTATTATTGCTCTGCATTCAGGGAGACCCTTGCGGAAAGCCTGAAAGCACGACATTGCTCACATTGCTTCCAGTATTACTTTAGCCAGCCGGGTGCTGGCTTTTTTTTTGCTTTTTTCCGCCGCCCCGGATGGCAGTTACTGCGCCTCAACCTTATCTTTGGTTTCAATAGCGGTATCGGCGATAAACCCCACCACGTTGCTCTTTTCTGCCGCAGGCAGCAGCTCTGCCTGGCCGGAAAAAACGCCGCCCTTGTTAATGGCCAGCGTGCGGTAGGCCAACGTACCGGTGACCTGGCCGTTCTTATCGATTTCAATCGTCTCGCTGCGGCACTGACCGAGGATGCAGCCGTCGATAATCAGCTCGCGGCAGGTGATATTTCCCTCGACCAGGCCTCCGGCCATAATCTTAATCTGGCTCTCTTCGGCGTCGATATTGCCGCTTACGGTACCGTAAATATCGACATCTCCCTCAGCGATAATATTGCCGTCAAAGCGGATGCCGCTGGCGATAACCGTGGCGGCAGGTTTGCGGGAAACGGCTAACGGGGATGCGCTGTTGAGTACCGGCGTAGCCGCCGTCTGTGGCGTCGCTTCAACGTTTTTATTCTTTTTAAACATATGGTTAATCCGATGATATTGAAAATGAAAAACGAAAGATGACAAGGAGAAAGAGCCCGATAGCCAGGCCAGATACGTGGATTCGCAGCACCAGGCCATCAGGCCAAGCAGCCAAAAGAGAAGGGCGCTATTCAGGGCGATATACTTGCTTTCCATACGAACGAGATGGCTACTCCTTTAGTCATCGTGTTTTGGGAAACGGCGAGCGAGATACGGCGTCATGCTCCCACGCGCTGGATAAAAAACGTTCTTTTCCCGAGGGCCCTCTTATCCAGAATTTAGGCCGTAGGGTCAATGAATTTGAGCGTTAAATTTTACATTTAAGAATTTGGCACACTTATTGAAGGGGTTAAGTTCGCAGCCAGCTTGCGCTATGGTTAATAGCAGAGACCTAACAAAGGACCGCGTTATGACTTTGCACTGCGCATTTATTGGATTCGGCAAAAGCACCACCCGCTACCATCTTCCCTATGTCCTGCACCGAAAAGACCGCTGGCACGTGGCGCATATCTTTCGCCGCAGCGCAAAGCCAGAGGAACAGGCACCGGCATACTCGCATATTCATTTCACCAGCGACCTCGACGAAGTGCTTAACGATCCGCAGGTCAAGCTGGTGATTGTGTGCACCCACGCGGACAGTCATTTTGCCTATGCCAAAAGGGCGCTGGAGGCGGGCAAAAATGTACTGGTCGAAAAGCCCTTTACCCCGACCCTTGATGAGGCAAAAACGCTATTCGCCCTGGCGAAAAGCAAGGGATTGACGGTCACGCCGTACCAGAATCGTCGCTTCGACTCCTGCTTCCTGACCACGAAGAAAGTGATTGAGAGCGGAAAACTGGGCGAGATCGTCGAGATTGAAAACCATTTTGACAACTATCGCCCGGTAGATGGAGGGAAACCCGGCCTGCCTCAGGACGGCACGTTTTACGGCCTGGGCGTCCATACCCTGGACCAAATTATCTCCCTGTTCGGTCGCCCTGACCATGTCTCTTACGACATCCGTAGCCTGCGCAACAAGGCCAATCCGGACGATACCTTTGAGGCCCAGCTGTTCTACGGCAACCTGAAGGCGATTGTCAAAACCAGCCATCTGGTGAAGCTGCCCTATCCAAAATTCATCGTCCATGGTCATAAAGGGTCGTTTATTAAATACGGTATCGACCAGCAGGAGACCAGCCTGAAGGCCAATATTATGCCGGGCGAGCCGGGATTCGGCGCGGACGAGACGGTTGGTCTGCTGGAGTACGTCAATGAGGCGGGCGAAACCGTACGGGAAGAGATCCCGCTTGAAACCGGCGACTATGGGCGGGTCTATGATTCGCTGTATGAAACCCTCGTTAACGGTCAGTCAAATTTCGTCAAGGAATCTGACGTTCTCACGAATCTGGAGATCCTCGAACGCGGCTTTGAACAGCCATCTCCGGCCACGATTACCCTTACCCGATAAGCCCTCATGGCTCCTCTGTACTCGTTCATATTTTTTGAACAGAGGAGTCAATTTTCACCCTCTATGATCGCCAGGGGATTGGGTCCACACTTATCCCATCGAAAACATACGGGGGTGCAACATGATCTACTTACGCAAAGCTAACGAACGCGGCCACGCTAACCACGGCTGGCTGGATTCCTGGCATACTTTCTCTTTCGCTAACTATTACGACCCTAACTTCATGGGCTTCTCGGCGCTGCGGGTGATCAATGACGACGTGATTGATGCAGGCCAGGGCTTCGGTACCCATCCGCATAAAGATATGGAAATTCTGACCTACGTGCTGGAAGGGGCCGTTGAGCACCAGGACAGCATGGGGAATAAAGAGCAGGTGCCGGCGGGCGAGTTCCAGATCATGAGCGCGGGTACCGGGATTCGTCACTCGGAGTACAACCCAAGCAACACGGAAAAACTGCATCTGTACCAGATCTGGATTATGCCGGAAAAAAATGGCATCACGCCGCGCTACGAACAGCGCCGCTTTGACGCCGCGCAGGGCAAGCAGCTGGTGCTGTCGCCGGATGCCCGCGAAGGTTCGCTGAAGGTGTACCAGGATATGGAACTGTACCGCTGGGCGCTGCTGAAAGACGAGCAGTCGGTGCACCAGATTGCCGCTGAACGGCGGGTGTGGATCCAGGTGGTGAAAGGTGAAGTCACCATCAACGGAACGAAGGCCACCACCAGCGATGGCCTGGCCATTTGGGACGAGCAGGCGATTTCCGTACACGCCGACGGCGATAGCGAAATTCTGCTGTTCGATCTGCCGCCCGTCTGATCGTTCTCCGATCGGGTCTAAATAAATTGCGCAACCTTCCCTGATGTTAGGGAAGGTTGCGCTTTGTCCGTGATAAACTGAGAAAATGTTTCCCCGTTGATCACAGTCAGGACGATGAAAAAGAAAAGACCCGTACTTCAGGATGTAGCCGATCTTGTCGGCGTGACCAAAATGACGGTCAGTCGCTACTTACGTAACCCGGAACAGGTTTCCGAAGCGCTGCGTGGCAAGATAGCCGTTGCTCTCGATGAACTGGGTTATATTCCTAATCGCGCCCCCGACATCCTCTCGAATGCCACCAGCCGCGCTATTGGCGTGCTGCTGCCCTCGTTAACTAACCAGGTTTTCTCAGAAGTGCTGCGCGGTATTGAAAGCGTGACCGACTCTTTCGGTTACCAGACGATGCTGGCGCACTACGGCTATAAGCCGGAAATGGAAGAAAAACGCCTGGAATCCATGCTTTCCTGGAATATTGACGGCCTGATCCTTACCGAACGAACCCATACGCCGCGCACCCTAAAGATGATTGAAGTGGCGGGTATCCCGGTTGTGGAGCTGATGGACAGCCAGTCGCCGTGCCTCGATATCGCCGTCGGCTTTGATAACTTTGAAGCGGCCCGGCAGATGACCGCGGCGATTATCAATCATGGCCATCGTCACGTTGCCTATCTTGGCGCACGTCTTGATGAACGTACTATCATCAAACAGAAGGGGTATGAGCAGGCGATGCTTGATGCCGGAATGACGCCCTACAGCGTGATGGTTGAGCAGTCTTCCTCTTATTCATCGGGGATTGAGCTGATGCGCCAGGCGCGTCGCGAATATCCGCAGCTTGACGGCATTTTCTGTACCAACGATGACCTTGCGGTCGGCGCGGCGTTTGAGTGCCAGCGGCTGGGGCTTAAAATCCCTGACGATATGGCGATTGCCGGTTTCCACGGCCACGATATCGGCCAGGTGATGGAGCCGCGCCTGGCCAGCGTGCTGACGCCGCGCGAGCGGATGGGGCGGATTGGCGCTGAACGTCTGCTGGCGCGTATTCGCGGTGAAGCGGTGACGCCTAAGATGTTAGATTTAGGTTTCACATTGTCACCGGGCGGATCTATTTAAACTGACAAATTTGAAGTAGATCACACATATTCACATCTGGCACGAATGGTTATTGCTTCTCCACAACTCCGGCATGACAATGTTACCGATAACAGTTACCCGTAACAATTAACCTGTACGCCAGTATTCCATGCCGTTAAACGTTGCCAGGCTGCGCGTATGTGTCCAGTGGGAGGAAGCTTTGAGCACGACTAACCATGATCACCACATCTATGTCCTGATGGGCGTTTCCGGCAGCGGCAAATCCGCTGTCGCCAGCGAAGTGGCGCATCAACTGCACGCCGCGTTTCTCGACGGCGACTTTCTGCATCCGCGCAGCAACATCAACAAGATGGCTTCCGGCGAACCGTTAAATGACGATGACCGCACCCCGTGGCTGCAGGCGCTGAACGATGCCGCGTTTGCCATGCAGCGTACCAATAAAGTGTCGCTGATTGTCTGCTCCGCGCTGAAAAAGAGCTACCGCGACATCCTGCGTAAAGGTAACCCGAACCTCTCATTTATCTACCTGAAAGGCGACTTCGCGGTTATCGAACAACGTCTGAAGGCGCGTAAAGGCCACTTCTTTAAAACCCAGATGCTGGTCACGCAGTTTGAAACGCTGCAGGAACCGGGCGCGGATGAAAACGATGTTTTAATCGTCGATATCGACCAGTCATTGGAAGGCGTGGTCGCCAGCACCATTGAGGTGATCAACAAAGGCAGTAAATAGTGAGTACATTAACGCTTGTTTTAACAGCAGTCGGCTCCGTTTTGCTGCTGCTGTTTTTAGTGATGAAGGCGCGTATGCATGCCTTCGTGGCTTTGATGGTGGTTTCTATTGGAGCAGGGCTTTTTTCCGGAATGCCGTTGGACAAGATCGCGGCGACGATGGAAAAAGGCATGGGCGGCACGCTGGGCTTTCTGGCTATCGTCGTCGCGCTGGGGGCTATGTTCGGTAAGATCCTGCATGAAACCGGCGCGGTCGACCAGATTGCCGTTAAGATGCTGAAATCTTTCGGCCACAATCGCGCCCACTATGCGATAGGCCTGGCCGGACTTATCTGCGCGCTGCCGCTGTTTTTCGAAGTGGCGATCGTGCTACTGATCAGCGTGGCTTTCTCAATGGCGCGCCACACCGGCACCAACCTGGTGAAGCTGGTGATCCCGCTGTTTGCTGGCGTAGCCGCTGCGGCCGCGTTCCTGCTGCCGGGGCCCGCGCCGATGCTGCTGGCCTCGCAGATGCACGCCGACTTTGGCTGGATGATCCTGATTGGCCTGTGCGCCGCGATCCCGGGGATGATTATCGCCGGGCCGCTGTGGGGTAACTTTATCAGCCGTTACGTTGAGCTGCATATTCCGGACGATATTAGCGAGCCGCACCTCGGCGAAGGCAAAATGCCGTCATTCGGCTTCAGCCTGTCGCTGATTCTGCTGCCGCTGGTGCTGGTTGGCCTGAAAACCATCGCCGCGCGCTTTGTGCCGGAAGGCTCTACCGCCTACGAATGGTTTGAGTTTATCGGCCATCCGTTTACCGCGATTCTGGTGGCGTGCCTGGTGGCTATCTATGGCCTGGCGGTACGTCAGGGGATGGCCAAAGATCGGGTGATGGAGATTTGCGGTCATGCGCTCCAGCCTGCGGGAATTATCCTGCTGGTCATCGGTGCGGGCGGCGTGTTCAAACAGGTGCTGGTCGACTCTGGCGTCGGTCCTGCCCTCGGCGAAGCGTTGACCGGTATGGGCCTGCCGATTGCCATCACCTGCTTCGTGCTGGCGGCGGCGGTGCGTATTATTCAGGGCTCCGCGACCGTTGCCTGCCTGACGGCCGTTGGGCTGGTGATGCCGGTTATCGAACAGCTGCACTACAGCGGCGCGCAGATGGCGGCGCTCTCTATCTGCATCGCCGGCGGCTCTATTGTCGTCAGCCACGTTAACGACGCGGGCTTCTGGCTGTTCGGTAAGTTTACCGGCGCGACCGAAGCGCAAACGCTGAAGACCTGGACGATGATGGAAACCATCCTCGGCACCGTCGGGGCGATTGTCGGCATGATTGCGTTTACGCTATTGAGCTAAACGACAAAGTGAAACACCCGGCGGAGCGAGGCGATGCCGGGTTAATTTTTCCGCTCTACTTATATCGAAAACCCTTAGCTTTACCCCTCTCCCGATCTGCCACTATCAGAAATACGATAAACGTCATACGGCTCACAAACCCGCGCCACGCCTGGCTTTAACCGGTTTGGTTAGCAAGAGTAAAACAACCGAATTTCTGCCGTAATCCATAATCCTGATCAATAAAATAGCGGCGGAAAATATTTCCTTCGCGATATAAATTCCCTGATAATTATTAGGGTATTCCGGGGGGCCAGCGACGGCTGCCGCTATGCAAAATTAGTTACGTTACTGATTGCCTGGCAATCATTGATTAATTTCACTTGCGACTTTAGCTGCATTTTGTAATGTGAAGGACTAACCAGTAGGAAACTGGCCTGGAACAAACAGCACACACCTCGCAGGAATACGTTATGAAAAATGTTGGTTTTATCGGCTGGCGCGGAATGGTCGGCTCTGTCCTCATGCAACGCATGGTTGAAGAGCGCGATTTTGATGCCATTCGCCCTGTTTTTTTCTCCACCTCCCAGCTGGGGCAGCCTGCTCCATCTTTTGGTGGCAGTACCGGTGGCACGCTTCAGGATGCATTCGATCTGGAAGCACTGAAGGCGCTGGACATTATTGTCACGTGTCAGGGCGGCGATTACACCAACGATATTTACCCGAAGCTGCGTGAAAGCGGCTGGCAGGGCTACTGGATTGACGCCGCCTCTTCGCTGCGCATGAAAGACGACGCCATCATCATTCTCGACCCGGTGAACCAGGACGTTATCACCGCAGGTCTGAACAACGGCGTTAAAACCTTTGTCGGCGGCAACTGTACCGTCAGCCTGATGCTGATGTCTCTCGGCGGCCTGTTTGCTCAGGATCTGGTTGAGTGGGTTAGCGTGGCGACTTATCAGGCGGCTTCCGGCGGCGGTGCGCGGCATATGCGCGAGCTGCTGACCCAGATGGGCAAGCTGCACAGCCATGTTGCGGCTGAGCTGGCGGATCCGGCTTCCGCGATCCTGGATATTGAACGCAAGGTCACCTCGTTGACCCGCAGCGGCGAGCTGGCGGTAGACAACTTTGGCGTTCCTCTGGCGGGCAGCCTGATCCCATGGATCGACAAACAGCTGGATAACGGCCAGAGCCGTGAAGAGTGGAAAGGCCAGGCGGAGACCAACAAAATTCTCGCGACCGCCTCACCGATTCCGGTAGACGGCCTGTGCGTTCGCGTTGGCGCGCTGCGCTGCCATAGCCAGGCGTTCACCATCAAGCTGAAAAAAGATGTTTCTATTCCGACCGTTGAGGAACTGCTGGCCGCGCATAACCCGTGGGCCAAAGTGGTACCGAACGATCGTGATATCACCATGCGTGAGCTGACTCCGGCTGCCGTTACCGGCACCCTTACCACCCCGGTGGGTCGCCTGCGTAAACTGAACATGGGGCCGGAGTATCTGTCGGCCTTCACCGTTGGTGACCAGCTGCTGTGGGGGGCCGCCGAGCCGCTCCGCCGCATGCTAAGACAGCTGGCGTAGTCGTCACAAGATGAGAAAAGGGGTGTTGAAACACCCCTTTTTTTTGCGTAATACAAGGAGTAAACGCGAATGTTAGATTTTTCCCAACGGAGGTAACTCAGCCTTGGCTATGCTTTAAGTAAGGAGTCACGATGTCTCCTTACCTGAAGGTGGGACGGAGCAGGGGGACGCATAACGTGCTGCGCCGTTCAGGTCAAAAAAAAGTCGCCGGATACAGGAAAGGGCGACACCTACAACAGGATGAAACCATGTCTAATCGTATTGATAAGGACGTGATTAATGCGCTTATCGCCGGCCATTTTGCGGATCCTTTTTCCGTGCTTGGCATGCATTACACCGACGCCGGGCTGGAAGTTCGTGCATTATTACCCGATGCCACCGATGTGTGGGTCATTGAACCAAAAACCGGACGCAAAGTCGGCAAGCTGGAATGCCTCGACTCGCGCGGTTTCTTCAGCGGCGTTCTGCCGCGTCGTAAAAATCCTTTTCGCTATCAGCTGGCCGTCACCTGGCACGGGCAGCAGAACCTGATTGATGACCCGTACCGTTTTGGTCCGCTGTTGCAGGATCTCGATGTCTGGCTGCTGTCGGAAGGCACGCATCTGCGTCCTTATGAAACGCTGGGTGCGCATGCCGATACCATGGACGGCGTGGTCGGTACGCGTTTCTCCGTATGGGCGCCGAATGCCCGCCGGGTATCGGTCGTCGGCCAGTTTAACTACTGGGACGGCCGCCGCCACCCGATGCGCCTGCGTAAAGAGTCCGGCATCTGGGAGCTGTTTGTTCCCGGCGCGCTGAACGGCCAGCTGTATAAATTCGAGCTTATCGATGCCCACGGCAACCTGCGGGTGAAGTCCGATCCTTACGCTTTTGAAGCGCAAATGCGTCCGGAGAGCGCCTCGCTCATCTGCGGGCTGCCGGAAAAGGTCGCACAGCCGCCGGAGCGCAAGCAGGCTAACCAGTTTGATGCGCCGATCTCGATTTATGAAGTACACCTCGGCTCCTGGCGCCGCCACACCGATAATAACTTCTGGCTGAGCTATCGCGAGCTTGCCGACCAGCTGGTCCCGTATGCCAAATGGATGGGCTTTACCCACCTCGAACTGCTGCCGGTTAACGAGCATCCGTTTGACGGCAGCTGGGGCTATCAGCCGACCGGGCTGTACGCGCCCACCCGTCGCTTCGGGACCCGGGAGGATTTCCGCTACTTTATCAACGCCGCGCACGCTGCGGGCCTGAACGTGATTCTGGACTGGGTGCCTGGCCATTTTCCGGCGGATGATTTTGCGCTCGCCTCGTTTGACGGCACCTCGCTGTATGAACACAGCGACCCGCGCGAAGGCTACCATCAGGACTGGAACACCCTGATTTACAACTACGGCCGCCGCGAGGTCAGCAATTACCTGGTCGGCAATGCGCTGTACTGGATCGAACGCTTCGGCATTGACGCGCTGCGGGTTGATGCGGTGGCGTCGATGATTTATCGCGACTACAGCCGCAAGCAGGGCGAGTGGGTGCCGAACGAATTCGGCGGTCGGGAAAACCTTGAAGCGATTGAGTTTCTGCGCAATACCAACCGCGTGCTGGGCGAACAGACGCCGGGCGCGGTAACCATGGCGGAAGAGTCGACCGATTTTCCCGGCGTTTCCCGTCCTTCCTCCACCGGCGGGCTGGGTTTCTGGTTCAAGTGGAACCTCGGCTGGATGCACGACACCCTCGACTACATGAAGCTGGACCCGGTGCATCGCCGTCATCATCACGACAAGATGACCTTCGGTATGCTCTACAACTACACCGAAAACTTTGTCCTGCCGCTCTCTCATGATGAAGTGGTGCACGGCAAAAAATCGATACTCGACCGCATGCCGGGCGACGCCTGGCAGAAGTTCGCTAACCTGCGCGCCTACTACGGCTGGCTGTTTGCCTTCCCCGGTAAAAAGCTGCTGTTTATGGGCAATGAGTTTGCTCAGGGGCGCGAATGGAACCACGACGCAAGCCTCGACTGGCATCTGCTGGAAGGCGGCGATAACTGGCACCACGGCGTCCAGCGGCTGGTGCGCGACCTCAACCATACCTATCGTCACCATAAAGCGCTGCACGAGCTGGATTTTGATCCCTACGGCTTCGAATGGCTGGTGGTGGACGACCATGAGCGTTCGGTATTTATCTTTGTTCGTCGCGACAGGGCGGGCAATGAAATTATCGTCGCCAGCAACTTCACCCCGGTCCCGCGTCATGAGTATCGCTTTGGCATCAACCAGCCCGGCCGCTGGCGTGAAGAGCTCAACACCGACTCCATGCATTACCACGGCAGCAACACCGGCAACGGCGGCGTCGTTGAGAGCGACCCGATCGCCAGCCACGGTCGTGAACACTCCCTCTCCATTACGCTGCCGCCGCTGGCGACGGTGTGGCTGGTGCGGGAGGCGCAATGATCGCACTCACGGCAGGAAAGCCCGCGCCTTTAGGGGCCAGCTACGACGGTAAGGGCGTGAATTTCGCGCTCTTTTCCGCCCATGCGGAGCGGGTGGAACTCTGCGTGTTTGACGAGCAGGGCAATGAGCGACGCGTCGACCTGCCCGCGCGCAGCGGCGATATCTGGCACGGCTGGCTCGCCGATGTCGGTCCTGGCCTGCGCTACGGCTACCGCGTCCACGGGCCCTGGGACCCAGCGCAAGGGCACCGCTTCAACCCGGCGAAGCTGCTGCTTGACCCCTGCTGCCATCAGGTAGACGGCGGGTTGCCTGACGATGAACGTCTCCACGGCGGCGATCGCGTTCCCGATCGTCGCGACAGCGCGGCGATAGCGCCGAAGTCGCGGGTGATCGACCTGCATTACGACTGGCGCGGCGATAAGCCGCCGCGCACGCCGTGGGGCCAGACGGTGATTTATGAAGCCCACGTCAAGGGGCTGACGTATCTGCACCCCGATCTGCCGGAGAATATCCGCGGCACCTATAAAGCGCTCGGTCATCCGGTGATGATCGATTACTTCCGCATGCTGGGCATTACTGCACTAGAGTTAATGCCGGTGGCGCAGTTCGCCAGCGAACCGCGCCTTCAGCGGATGGGGTTAAGCAACTATTGGGGCTACAACCCGCTGGCGATTTTCGCCCTCGACACGCGCTACGCCAGCGCGCCGGAGCAGGCGTTAAACGAGTTTCGCGATGCGGTAAAAGCGCTACATGCGGCGGGCATCGAAGTGATCCTTGACGTGGTGCTGAACCATAGCGCGGAGATAGACCTGGAAGGGCCGACCTTCTCCCTGCGCGGAATCGATAACCGTAGCTATTATTGGATCAGGGAAGACGGCGATTACCACAACTGGACCGGCTGCGGGAACACCCTCAACCTCAGCCACCCCGGCGTGGTGGAGTATGCCCGCCAGTGCCTGCGCTTTTGGGTTGACGAGTGCCACGTCGACGGCTTTCGTTTCGACCTCGCCTCGGTGATGGGGCGGACGCCGGCGTTTCGTCAGGATGCGCCGCTGTTTGAGGCCATCCGTAACGACCCGCGTCTGGCTGAGGTCAAGCTGATCGCGGAACCCTGGGATATCGGCCCGGGCGGCTACCAGGTGGGTAACTTTCCGCCGCTGTTCGCCGAGTGGAACGACCATTTCCGCGATACCGCGCGTCGATTCTGGCTGCAGCAGAACGTCTCGCTGGGCGACTTCGCTCAGCGTTTTGCCGCATCCAGCGACGTTTTTCAGCGTAACGGCAGAGCGCCTTCGGCGGCGGTTAACCTGGTCACCGCGCACGATGGTTTCACCCTGCGCGACTGCGTTTGTTTCAATCAGAAACATAATGAGGCAAACGGGGAGGAGAATCGCGATGGGACTAACAATAACTACAGCAACAATCATGGTATAGAAGGATTAGAAGGGAGTCTTGCCGTGATTGAACGGCGCCGTGCCAGCGTTCACGCTCTTCTGGCGACGCTACTGCTGGCGCAGGGAACGCCGATGCTGCTGGCGGGTGACGAACACGGTCACAGCCAGCATGGCAACAACAATGCTTACTGTCAGGACAATGCGTTGACCTGGCTGGACTGGAACCATACTAACCGCGGGCTGACCGCGTTCACCGCCGCGTTGATTCATCTGCGCCAGCGCGTTCCGGCTTTAACCGAGAATCGCTGGTGGCAGGAGGGAGACGGCAGCGTTCGCTGGTTAAACCAACATGCGCAGCCGCTGTCCGCCGATGAATGGCAGCACGGTGCGCCGCGTATGCAGATCATATTGTCCGATCGCTGGCTGATGGCGCTCAACGCCACCGCCGAGGTGGCAGAGATGGTTTTACCCGCGGTGGAATGGCGCGCCATTCCACCTTTCGCCGGAGAGGATAATCCGGTCACTATAGCTGTCTGGCATGGGCCCGCGCACGGAGTGTGCGTATTTCAAAGGTCGTAACCTCGGGGCTTCCGGTTGGTCTCGAAGCGGCGGCGCGACGAGAAGGGCAGGCAAGCTGGGGAGTAAAAAAGGAGTTAATTATGGTTGGGGTAGAAAAGAACGATCCATTGATGCTGGCGCGTCAGTTGCCGATCAAATCCGTTGCGCTGATCCTTGCCGGGGGACGTGGTACCCGTCTGAAGGATCTGACCAATAAACGCGCGAAACCTGCTGTCCATTTCGGCGGCAAGTTCCGCATTATCGATTTTGCGTTATCTAACTGTATTAACTCAGGCATTCGACGCATCGGCGTCATCACCCAGTATCAATCGCATACGCTGGTGCAGCATATCCAGCGCGGCTGGTCGTTCTTCAATGAAGAGATGAACGAGTTTGTTGACCTGCTGCCCGCCCAGCAAAGGATGCAGGGGGAAAACTGGTATCGCGGCACGGCGGATGCGGTGACGCAGAATCTCGACATCATTCGTCGTTACAAGGCGGAGTACGTCGTTATCCTCGCGGGCGACCATATTTACAAACAAGACTACTCGCGCATGCTTATCGATCACGTCGAAAAAGGCGCGCGTTGCACCGTGGCCTGTATGCCGGTGCCTATTGAAGAAGCACGGGCGTTCGGGGTCATGGCGGTGGACGAGAGCGATAAGATTATCGATTTCGTCGAAAAACCGGCTAATCCGCCAGCGATGCCGGGCGATGCCAGCAAATCGCTGGCGAGTATGGGTATCTATGTCTTTGACGCGGATTACCTTTATGAGCTTCTGGAAGAAGACGACAGCGATGAAAGCTCCAGCCACGATTTTGGTAAAGACATCATTCCGAAAATCACCAAAGCTGGCATGGCTTATGCACATCCTTTCCCGCTCTCCTGCGTGCAGTCCGATCCGCAGTCTGAGCCCTACTGGCGTGATGTCGGGACCCTGGAAGCGTACTGGAAAGCCAACCTCGATCTGGCTTCGGTGACCCCGGAACTGGACATGTACGATCAGAACTGGCCGATTCGCACCCATATGGAGCCTTTGCCTCCGGCAAAATTCGTCCAGGACCGCTCGGGCAGCCACGGGATGACCCTGAACTCGCTGGTTTCAGGCGGCTGTATTATCTCCGGTTCGGTGGTTGTGCAGTCGGTGCTGTTCCCGCGCGTGCGGGTGAATTCATTCTGTAATATTGATTCGGCAGTCTTGTTGCCAGAGGTTTGGGTTGGCCGTTCGTGCCGCCTGCGTCGCTGCATTATTGACCGCGCCTGCGTGATCCCGGAAGGTATGGTTGTTGGGGAGAACGCGGAAGAGGATGCACGCCGTTTCTACCGCTCGGAGGAAGGTATCGTGCTGGTCACCCGCGACATGCTGCGGAAATTGGGGTATCCACAGGAGCGCTAATGCAGGTATTACATGTATGTTCAGAGATGTTCCCGCTGTTAAAAACCGGTGGACTGGCGGATGTGATCGGCGCGCTGCCTGCAGCGCAAATTGCCGGGGGCGTCGACACGCGCGTACTGCTGCCCGCATTTCCTGATATCCGCCGCGGCGTGACGGATGCGCAGGTGGTGACGCGCCGGGAGACGTTTGCCGGGCGCATCACTTTGCTGTTCGGTCACTTTAACGGCGTGGGCATCTATTTGATTGATGCCCCGCATCTCTACGATCGCCCAGGGAGCCCTTACCACGATACCAATCAGCGCGCCTATACCGACAACGTGCTGCGCTTTGCGCTGCTGGGATGGGTCGGTAGCGAGATGGCCTGCGGCCTGGATCCTTTCTGGCGCCCTGACGTTGTTCACGCCCACGACTGGCATGCGGGCCTGACGCCGGCCTATCTGGCGGCGCGCGGCCACCCGGCTAAGTCGGTCTTTACGGTGCATAACCTGGCCTACCAGGGGATGTTCTACTCGTGGCATATGAACGACATTGAGCTGCCGTGGTCGTTCTACAACGTTCATGGCCTTGAATTTAACGGCCAGATCTCCTTTCTGAAGGCGGGGCTCTACTACGCCGACCATATTACGGCGGTCAGCCCGACCTATGCGCGCGAAATCACCGAGCCGCAGTTCGCTTACGGCATGGAAGGGCTGCTGCGTCAGCGGCAGCATGAGGGCCGCCTTTCCGGGATCCTCAACGGGGTGGATGACCATATCTGGAATCCGGAAAGCGACCTGCTGCTGGCCGCGCGCTACGATCGCGATCGGCTGGAAGATAAAGCGGAAAACAAACGCCAGCTGCAAATCGCCATGGGGCTGAAGGTGGATGACAAAGCGCCGCTGTTTGCCGTTGTCAGCCGTTTGACCAGCCAGAAGGGGCT
>OKCO01000126.1_pt1 | contig 22595 bp, 20 predicted proteins | sample 1612531 | NCBI WGS metagenome assembly OKCO01 (sample SAMN04436802, study PRJEB24849) | human gut metagenome | biome: human gut; feature: NICU; material: stool | host: Homo sapiens | place: USA: Saint Louis, MO | collected 2011-06-07
GCGGCAGAGGTAGCCGGGCCCTGATTGATAGTGCGAAATCTGGCACTGAATCGTTTAGCTGTCCAGCCAGCGCCCTTTTGTGTGATACGGATCACATGAATATAGGGGGCAAAGCGCTTTTTGTAGTGATGCTGATCACATAATTCCTGTGTAAAAAAACAACACAGCGCCTTTTTAGCCGCTGATCTGCCTTTTTGTGTGATATTTGTCACAATTTTGTTTCGTGGTTTTGTTGTTTGTTTGTGATTTTGATCACAAAGAATTTCACGGTGGATTTTTGCCGCTGTGATCTCGGCCCGGTTTTGCGGCCAGGGCGAGATGGCTCTGTAACTAAGCAACCTTAACTGCCGAATAACTTTTTTACGCCGGATGGCAAAAATGAAAGGCGTGAATTATGCTCAAAATAGCGGCCCGAATGTCAGTGGGTCGTGAATAAAATTCATATAAATTATTAGCGTAAAGCCGAGGGAATTATGTTTCTCAATTATTTTGCGCTGGGCGTTCTGATCTTCGTTTTTCTGGTCATTTTTTATGGGATTATCATTATTCACGATATTCCTTATTTGATCGCCAAAAAACGCAACCACCCTCATTCCGATGCTATTCATGTCGCCGGATGGGTCAGTCTTTTTACTCTCCACGTCATATGGCCGTTTTTATGGATTTGGGCCACGTTGTACCAGCCTGAGCGCGGCTGGGGCATGCAGCATAAGGCGAATACGGCCCCTGACGAACCTGAAAAAGAGACCGATATACAACAGCTTCGCCAACGACTGAGCGACCTTGAACACCAGGTGGCGGCCATCCAGCGGCCGCAGTCCACCTCTGCGGCGGAGAAATAATCTATGGATCTGTTGATAATTTTGACCTACGTGGCCATCGCCTGGTCGATATTTAAAATCTTCAAAATACCGGTAAATAAATGGACGGTACCTACCGCGGCGCTGGGGGGCGTATTTATTGTTAGCGCGCTTATTTTATTAATGAACTATAACCACCCTTACACCTTTCTGGCGCAAAAGGCGGTGATATCTATTCCTATTACGCCGCAGGTTACCGGAGTGGTTAACAGCGTCACCGACAAAGCGAATCAGCGCGTCAAAAAGGGTGAGGTGCTTTTTACTATTGACCCGGCGCGCTATCAGGCGCGGGTCGACCGTCTGCAGGCCGACCTGGTGACGGCGCTGCACAGTATTAACACCCTCAAAGCGCAGCTCTCTGAAGCCCAGGCCAACACCACCCGCGTGTCGGCGGAACGCGATCGCTTATACAAGGACTATCAGCGCTACCTGAAAGGGAGCCAGGCGCGGGTGAACCCGTTCTCGGAAAGCGACATCGATAACGCCAGGCAGAATACCTTGCCCAGGACGCGCTGGTCAAGGCGTCGGTGGCGGAGCAGGCGCAGATCCAGAGCCAGCTGGACAGCATGATCAACGGCGAGCAGTCGCAAGTGGCCAGCCTGCGCGCCCAGCTGGCGGAGGCGAAATATAATCTCGATCAGACCACCGTGCGGGCGCCAAGCGATGGGTATATCACCCAGGTGCTGATCCGTCCGGGGACCTATGCCGCCTCGCTGCCGCTGCGTCCGGTGATGGTGTTTATCCCCGAGCAAAAACGGCTGATCGTCGCCCAGTTCAGGCAAAATTCGCTGTTAAGGCTGGAGAAGGGCGACGACGCGGAAGCGGTGTTTAATGCCCTGCCCGGACAGGTATTCCACGGCAAACTGGTGAGCATTTTACCGGTGGTGCCGGGGGGAACCTATCAGGCGCAGGGGGCGTTGCAGTCGCTGACCGTGACGCCGGGCAGCGATGGCGTGCTGGCGACCATTGAGCTCGATCCGAATGCCGAAATCGATGCACTACCCGATGGCATCTATGCGCAGGTGGCGGTCTACTCCGACCATTTCGCCCACGTTTCGGTGATGCGTAAAGTGCTGCTGCGCATGACCAGCTGGATGCACTACCTCTATCTCGATCATTAATGCGATCGGCGGCAGGTTGAGCGGGACGCTCACCTGCCTTTTGTCCTGCCCTGAGCCATACTCATATCTTTGTTGGCGATAATTTGTTGGCGATAAGGAGCAGGTTATGAAACTGATCGGCAGCTACACCAGTCCCTTTGTGCGCAAAATCTCCGTGATCCTGCTGGAAAAGCGCATCCCTTTTGAGTTTGTCAACGAATCCCCCTACAGCGAAAGCAACGGTGTGGCGCGCTATAACCCGCTGGGCAAAGTGCCGGCGCTGGTGACAGATGACGGCGAATGCTGGTTTGATTCTCCGGTTATCGCGCAGTATCTCGAGCTGCTGGGCGTGGCGCCGCCGATGATTCCCGCCGATCCCAGAGCCGCTCTCAGGATGCGCCAGCTTGAGGCGCTGGCAGATGGGGTGATGGAGGCCGCCCAGGCGCTGGTGCGCGAAAAAGCTCGCCCTGCGGCCCAACAGTCAGAGCAAGAGCTGCTCCGCCAGCGGGAGAAAGTGGCGCGCGGCCTCGACAGGCTGGAAGCCTGCGCGGCGGACGGAACGCTACGCGGTGACGAGGTCAATCTGGCGACCATCTCTACGGCCTGCGCCATTGCCTACCTGAACTTTCGCCGGGTGGCGCCGGGCTGGTGCGCCACCCGGCCGCAGTTGGTGAAGTTGGTGGATGCGCTGTTCCAGCGCGCCAGCTTTGCGCGCACCGAACCGCCGCGGACTTGACCCAGGCAGGTAACAGTTTGCGCAAGGAGGCGTTACAATCGCCGCTGATTGTTGACTCCCTCTCCCGTCGGGAGGGGGGAAAATAACTTACCGCCAGGCCCATTCATGACTACCGAAATTCGTGCGCTTTATACCCGGCTTCCGGCCATTGACCGCTTACTCCGCGACCCCGCTTTTTCCTCCCTGCTGGCGCAGCACGGCCATTCGCAGGTGGTGACGCAGCTGCGCCAGATGCTGGATGAGGCGCGGGAACAGATTAGCCAACGGCAGACGCTCCCTGACTGGAGCCATGACTGGCAGCACGCCTGTGAGCAGCGGCTCACCGCCGGCCAGCGGAGCGCCCTGCGTCCGGTGTTTAATCTCACCGGTACGGTATTGCATACCAATCTGGGGCGCGCCATTCAGGCGGAGTCGGCCGTGGAGGCGGTCGCCAGCGCGATGCGCGCGCCGGTGACGCTCGAATATGATCTCGACGACGCCGGGCGCGGCCATCGCGATCGCGCCATTGCCGATCTGCTGTGCCAGATCACCGGCGCGGAAGACGCCTGTATCGTGAACAACAACGCGGCGGCCGTTCTGCTGATGCTGGCGGCCACCGCCAGCGGTCGCGAAGTGGTGGTCTCTTGCGGCGAACTGGTGGAGATCGGCGGGGCATTTCGCATCCCCGACGTGATGCGCCAGGCGGGTTGCCAGCTGCACGAAGTGGGTACCACCAACCGCACCCATGCCAAAGATTATCGCCAGGCGGTGAATGACAATACCGCGCTGCTGATGAAGGTCCACACCAGCAACTACAGTATTGAGGGCTTTACCAAAGCCGTCGACGAAGCGGAGCTGGCGGCCATTGGCCGCGAACTGGATGTTCCGGTGGTAGCCGACCTGGGCAGCGGGTCGCTGGTGGATCTCAGTCAGTATGGCCTGCCAAAGGAGCCGATGCCGCAGGAGATGATCGCCGCCGGGGTGAGCCTGGTCAGTTTCTCCGGCGACAAGCTGCTCGGTGGCCCGCAGGCCGGGATTATCGTCGGCAAACGCGCGCTGATTGCCCGGCTGCAAAGCCACCCGCTGAAGCGGGCCCTGCGCGCCGATAAAATGACCCTCGCGGCGCTGGAGGCTACGCTGCGCCTCTATCAGCACCCGGAGGCGCTGAGGGAGAAATTGCCGACGCTGCGCCTGCTCACCCGTCCGGCGGAGGAGATCCGCCGGCTGGCTGAACGCCTGCAGCCTGACCTGGCGGCACACTATGCTGATTTTGCCGTCAGCGTGGCAGCCTGCCAGTCGCAGATTGGCAGCGGCTCGTTACCCGTCGACCGCCTGCCCAGCGCGGCGTTGACCTTTACCCCGCATGACGGCCGCGGTAGCCGGCTGGAGGCGCTGGCGGCCCGCTGGCGCGCGCTGCCGTGTCCGGTGATTGGCCGCATTTATGACGGTCGGCTCTGGCTGGACCTGCGCTGTCTGGAAGATGAAACCCGCTTTATGGAGATGTTGTTACGATGATTATTGCCACCGCTGGACATGTTGACCACGGCAAAACGACGCTGCTGCAGGCGATAACCGGCGTGAATGCCGATCGTCTGCCGGAAGAGAAAGCGCGGGGAATGACGATCGATCTCGGCTATGCCTACTGGCCGCAGCCGGACGGGCGGGTGCTGGGATTTATTGACGTTCCCGGGCACGAAAAGTTTTTGTCCAACATGCTGGCGGGGGTGGGCGGTATTGACCATGCGCTGCTGGTGGTGGCCTGCGATGACGGGGTGATGGCGCAAACCCGCGAACACCTGGCGATCCTGCAGCTGACCGGAAAGCCGACGCTGACCGTGGCGCTGACCAAAACGGACCGCGTGGCGGCCGCCAGGGTGGCGGAGGTTCAGGCAGAGGTCGAGCAGACCCTGGGCGAGCTGGGCTTTGACGCCGTCGCTTTCTTTCCCACCGCGGCGGCGGAAAACATCGGTATTGCGGAACTGCGCAGCCATCTGCTGCAGCTTGCAGAGCGCCCCCGCCCGCAGCAGCAGCGGTTTCGCCTGGCGCTGGATCGCGCTTTTACCGTCAAAGGCGCGGGGCTGGTGGTCACCGGGACGGCGCTCTCCGGCGAAGTACGGGTCGGGGATACCCTATGGCTTACCGGCGTCAACACGCCGATGCGCGTCCGCGGCCTGCATGCCCAGAATCAAGCGGTTGAGCAGGCGCACGCCGGACAGCGCATTGCGCTGAACATTGTCGGCGATGCGCAAAAAGAGGCAGTGCACCGCGGCGACTGGCTGCTCTCCTCACCACCGCCGGAGCCAGCAGAACGGGTGATTGTCGAGTTGCAGTGCCATACGCCGCTCAGCCAGTGGCAGCCGCTGCATATTCACCATGCTGCCAGCCACATTACCGGCCGGGTGTCGCTCCTTGAGGACAACCTGGCGGAGCTGGTGCTGGATACTCCGCTGTGGCTGGCGGATAACGACCGGCTGGTGCTCCGCGATATCTCCGCTCGCTTGACGCTGGCGGGCGCACGGGTGGTGACGCTGGATCCTCCGCGCCGCGGCAAACGTAAACCGGAATATCTGCAGTGGCTGCACGCCCTGGCAGCGGTCGGCGCTGACGATGCGCAGGCGCTGGAGCTGCATCTGCAGCGGGATGCCGTCCGGCTTGAGCACTTCGCCTGGGCGCGGCAGCTCAGCGAAGCCGGAATGGCGGCCCTGATCCAGCGACCGGACTATCTGCAGGCCGGACAGCGCCTGCTTAGCGCGCCGCTTGCCGCCCGCTGGCAGCGAAAATTGCTGGATGCCCTTGCGCGCTACCATGAGCAGCATCGAGACGAGCCGGGCCCTGGCCGGGAGCGCCTGCGCCGCATCGCGCTGCCGATGGAAGATGAAGCGCTGGTGCTGCTGCTGATTGAGCAGATGCGCGAGAGCGGCTTAGTCCACAGCCATCACGGCTGGCTGCATTTGCCGGAGCATAAAGCCGGGTTTACCGACGAGCAGCAGGCGGTCTGGCATAAGGTGGAGACTCTGTTCGGCGACGATCCGTGGTGGGTGCGCGATCTTGCGCGCGAAGTCCATGTTGAAGAGTCCCTGATGCGCGCGGTGCTGCGCCAGGCGGCGCAGCAGGGGATGATTACCGCGATCGTCAAGGATCGTTACTACCGCAACGATCGCATTGTGCAGTTCGCCCAGCGGGTGCGCGAGCTGGATCGGCTGCGCGGTTCAACCTGCGCGGCGGATTTCCGCGATACCTTAAACGTCGGGCGGAAGCTGGCGATCCAGATCCTGGAGTATTTCGATCGGATTGGCTTCACCCGCCGTCGCGGCAACGATCATATCCTGCGCGATAAGGCATTGTTCCGGTAATCATTAACGTCGGCTCCCCGGCGGACTTCGTGCCGGGGAGCTGGCGAAAAGAACTTGTTAAAACCACTACGTGAGACCGCCGAAGCAATTTCGCGTGAGCTGGGTTTCACGGTGCGTGAAGCGTCAGGCAAATGACCACATCCTGCCAGCCATCTGACAAAAAACAGCGCTGATTCCATTCAGGATCAAAGCGCGGGCAGGGGATATTCTGGCACCCTGCGGTTTTATCCCCAGGGAGCAGAGGATGAACCAGTTTCTTATTGCCAATGCCCAGCGGTGCATCGGCTGTCGTACCTGCGAAGTGGCCTGCGCGGTGGCGCACCAGCAGGCGCAGGATGTCGCCGCCCTGTCGACGAACCATTTCGCGCCGCGTATCCGGGTGGTGAAAAGCGGTGACATATCGACGGCGATGGCCTGTCGGCAGTGCGAGGATGCGCCCTGCGCCAGCGTTTGCCCACAGGGGGCGATTCAGCGCGACAATGACGTCTGGTGGGTCGACCAGCGGCGCTGCATCGGCTGCAAAAGCTGCATGGTGGCCTGCCCGTACGGCGCGATGACCGTTACGGTAATGAACCAGCAGGCGCAGGCGTTGAAATGCGATCTATGCCATCACCGCGCCGAAGGACCGGCCTGCGTGGCCGCCTGCCCGACGCAGGCGCTGCGGGTGATGGTTCCCGCGGAGCTGGAAGCGCTATGCGCGCAAAAACGCCAGCGGCTGGCGCTGGCGTGAATGGGGTCGCTGACGAACGTTACCCGCCCGCGGCGTCCGAGACTATGCTTCCTGTTCGCGCCAGGCAAATTCAACCTCTTCGGCGAGGATTTTCACTCCGGCTTCGATTTTTTGCGGGTCCGGTACATAGTTCATGCGCATACACTGGTGGGTGTGCGGCCACGGTTTATCCAGACCAGGGAAGAAGTAATCCCCCGGCACCATCAGCACGCCGCGCTTTTTCAGCCGCTGATACAGCAGCTCGGTGGAGATCGGCAGATCCTTAAACCACAGCCAGAGAAAGATTGCCCCCTCCGGTTTGTGAATAAGGCAGCGCTCCTCCGGCAGATAGCGGCGAATAATGGCGATGGTTTCCTGCACCCGCTGGTAATAGAAGGGCTTGATCACCGTCTCTGACAGGCGCAGCAGATCCTGTCGTTTAATCATTTCGCACATCATTGCCGGCCCGATGCCGCCAGGGGCGAGGCTGATAATGCCGTTCATGTTGCTGATGGCGGTGATGATTTTTTCGTTGGCGATGATAATCCCGCAGCGGCTGCCCGGCAGGCCCAGCTTGGACAGGCTCATACACAGCACGATGTTCGGATTCCACAGCGGTCGGGCGTCGCTAAAGATAATGCCCGGGAACGGTACGCCGTAGGCGTTATCAATCACCAGCGGGACCCCGTGCTGATTCGCCAGCGCATCCAGTTTGATCAGCTCTTCATCAGTGATGACGTTGCCGGTCGGGTTGGTGGGGCGCGAGACGCAGATCATCCCGGTCTCTTCCGTCACCTGCAGATGCTCAAAATCAACATGGTACTTAAACTGGCCTTCCGGCAGCAGTTCGATGTTCGGCCGGGTGGCAACGAACAGATCCTCTTCCAGACCGGCATCGGCGTAGCCGATATATTCCGGCGTCAGTGGGAACAGTACCTTACGGGTGGTGCCATCTGCCCGACGGCCTGCAAACAGATTAAATAAGTAGAAAAATGCGCTCTGACTGCCGTTTGTTAGCGCAATATTCTGTGGTTCGATCTCCCAGCCCAGCTCGTCGCGCAGCATATTCGCCAGCAGAGCCAGCAGCTCGCTTTTGCCCTGTGGGCCATCATAATTACAAAGCGCATCAAGGGCTTTGCCATTATCCAGCATGTCGGCCAGCAGCTGCTGGAAGTAGTCATTCATTTCCGGGATCTGAGCGGGGTTGCCGCCGCCCAGCATAATAGCGCCCGGCGTGCGCAGACCGTCATTAAGGTCTTCCATCAAGCGGGTGATGCCTGAATGACGGGTGAATTTGTCGCCGAAAAGGGAAAATGTCATCGCGAATAGTCTATCGGTGGTTCTGGAAAGTGGCTAACCATAACGCCAGCGCTGGCGTGGTGCAAATCGGCGGGAGGAGGCGGCTTTTTATCTTTATCCTGTAAATTGCTATTTTGTTAGCGTTTTGTTCTGAATGGCTCCCCGCCAGGGCGGAGAGCCACCTGTGGATTACTGCTGCTGTCCGGCCCAGATGACCATCACTTTGTCTTCACCGCTCTCACGCACGAACCCGTAACCACGCGACATCGACAGCGTTGTCTGTTTGCCCATGCCGATTGCCGGATGGCGAGCGCGGAACTGGCCGATCTTCTGCCAGTGGGTAACGCTGCGGGCCGCCTTGCCGTTGACATCCTGCCAGTTCATCTCCGAGCGGGTACCCTGCAGCGGGTCCGAGCCGGTGGGGCCGAACGGGCGCGATGATTCGTCGCCATAGAAAATCTGCACGGCGCCAGGGGCCAGCAGCAGTAGCTCCGCCGCGGTGGTGCCGCCTTCACGGAACAGCCGCGTATCGTGCGAGGAGAGGTAGCTCAGGACGTTAAAGCTCTGCAGCTTGTCCGCCATTTGCTGCCAGGTGAGGTCAATATTGGCCATACAGGTCGCCGCTTTCGCCGCCTGGTCCTGGTAGTCGAAATTGATCATCGCATCAAAACCGTGGCGATAATAATCGCTCTGCATCACTCCATGTCCCCAGGCTTCGCCGGTCATCCAGAACGGCGCCGCATCCAGCGCTTTATCCGGATTGGCTTTCTTCCACTCCGCCAGCGCGGCGGTGGCCTGGGTTTTTAACTGCTGCCAGGCGTCCATCTCCACATGTTTGGCGGTATCGACGCGGAAGCCATCGATGCCGTAGTCACGTACCCACTGGCTCAGCCAGTGTGTCAGATAGTCGCGCGGCGTATAGCCCGGGATCGCTTTCGCTGCGGTGTCTGGTTTATGGTTATAGAAGTTCGGCAGGCCTGAGACCTCCTTCGATTCGGTTTTCAGGTCCGGCAGGAAGGCCAGCGACATGGTGAGATCGTCATAGCCCGGATTGTCGTAATCGCCGATATCGGTGCGGATCCACTTCTTACCCCACCATTTCTCCCACCCGGCTTTGTCGCTGAAGTTGATATAGTCGTTAAAGCTGTGCCAGGTCTGTCCCGCGCCCGGCTTCCAGTCCGTCCAGCGCTCGCCGAGAGTTTTTTTCAGCTCATCGCCTTGCAGATACAGGGAGCCGAACTGGAACTCCTGCATGTCGGCCAGGGTGGCGTAGCCGGCATGGTTCATCACCACGTCGAACAGAATACGTATTCCGCGCTTATGCGCTTCATCCACCAGTCGGCGGAGATCCGCTTCGGTCCCCATGTTGGCGTCCAGTTTCGACCAGTCCTGGGTGTAATAGCCGTGATAAGCGTAGTGAGGGAAATCGCCCTTCGTGCCGCCGCCGACCCAGCCGTGGATCTGCTCGAGCGGGGAGCTGATCCACAGGGCGTTAACTCCCATCTGCTGCAGATAATCCAGCTTGCTGGTTAATCCCTGCAGGTCGCCGCCGTGGAAGGTGCCGATCTCCTGCATGCCGTCTTTATGGCGACCATAGCTGTTGTCGTTGGCCGGGTTACCGTTTACGAAGCGATCGGTCAGGACGAAGTAGACGGTGGCATTGTGCCAGTCAAACGGCGCCGGGGCGGCGGTCTCGGCACGCTCGAGTAGCAGCAGGCCATTGCTGCCGAAGGCGGGCTGCAGGGTGATTTTGCCGCCGCTGACGGTCGCGACATTGCCGCTGTAGAAATCGCGGACCTTGCTGCCCTCGGCGAAGGTTTTGCTGACGTCGATGGTCAGCGGTTTTCCGTCCCACTTCGGACACTGGCGGATCTGCGGCGCCGCGGCGCTGGTCTCTTTTTCCTCCAGCGAAATTATCATCGTTGGCGTGCCGGAACGGGTATCCACCTCCAGGGTATACAGACCCTGGCGGAAGATGCGCCATTGCGGCGGTGTGCCGCGACAGGGCTCCATGGACAGCATCTGGTTGAGCTTAATGCCGCCGGAAGGCTGCCAGCACTGCTGGTCAAAATTTAGCTGCAGGGGACGTGTACCCTTCTCAACCACTTTCTGGCTGATGAATCGGCCGGTCCCTTCTTCGGTAAAAGCAGGAAAGTCGGTGGTAGTCCAGGCGGCAAAGGCCATCCCAGGCACGAATAACGTGGCAAGCGCAGCGAGTTTCATTGCGAGATCCTGTGAGCGGTTTTTATCTAGTGTGCCTTGTCGCCGCGCGGGTGAACTCCTCCTGACGCGCGTTTTACCAGGAGGATGAAAAGGGGTGAGTGACACCGCTCAAAAAATAGGCTAAAAATGAGACGAAGCTAGCATTTTCGCGCTGGCGATGCGCCGCAGAAACCGATTTCAGATGACAGCAATTCGGAATTGGACTATTTCTGTTGATGCCCTCAGTGCGTATTTTTGATACTATTAGCGATTCAGCTATCGTTTTTTTGTGAAAAACAAGGTGTTGGAATGCATATATCCGACCAGGAGACCTGATGATATCGAATCCCATACGACGATATGGGGCCGCCATACTTATGTTACTAACCTGCATCTTTTCAGGTAGTGTGTTGGCGACAACGCACACAGCGACAAAGAGTCATAAAGCCCCAACGGTAAAGAAGATAAGTAGTACTAAGGTAAGCAGTAAACAAGAGTATTCTCGCAATAGTGTAAAGAGCAGTTCACTTCCTGACTTGCGAAAATACCCTTCCGGAACACCAAGGAAAAAAGCGTTTCTCCGGACGGTCATGCCTTATATTACCAAGCAGAATCAGGCGATTACTGCGGATCGTAACTGGCTTATTTCCAAGCAGTACGATGCTCGCTGGTCACCGACTGAGAAGGCGCGCCTGAAGGATATCGCTTCCCGTTATAAGGTGAAGTGGTCAGGCAATACGCGTCATGTGCCCTGGAACGCGCTGCTTGAGCGTGTCGACATTATTCCGAACAGCATGGTGGCGACCATGGCGGCGGCGGAAAGTGGCTGGGGTACCTCCAGGCTGGCGCGCGAGAATAACAACCTGTTCGGCATGAAGTGCGGCGCCGGTCGCTGCCGCGGCGCGATGAAAGGTTACTCGCAGTTTGAGTCGGTAGAGCAGTCGGTGCAGGCTTACGTAACAAACCTGAACACCCACCCGGCCTATTCTTCTTTCCGCAAGTCGCGCCTGCAGCTGCGCAAGGCGGATCAGGAAGTAACCGCCAGCACCATGATCCATAAGCTGAAGGGGTATTCGACTAAAGGGTCGAGCTACAACAACTATCTCTTCGCGATGTATCAGGACAATCAGCGGCTCATCGCCGCCCATCTGTAATCCGGATGCCCGGCCTTGTCGCCGGGCATTTTTTTTACCCTACAGCATCACCTCGCTGTGCCGATCGCGGTACTCCTTCGGCGTCACGTCGTACTCCTTCTTAAACACCGAATAGAAATATTGCAGCGACGGATAGCCGCACATCTGCGAAATCTCATTGATCGACAGACTAGTGGACACCAGCAGGCTACGCGCCTTTTCCAGTTTTTCGCTGTGGATCACCGTGTGGATGGTCTCACCGACCTCCTCTTTGAAGCGTTTTTCCAGATTAGAGCGAGAGATGCCCACGGCGTCGAGCACCTGTTCCACCTTGATGCCTTTGCAGGCATTGTTGCGAATGTAATGCATCGCCTGTATCACGGAGGGATCGTTTAACGACCGGTAGTCGGTGGATCGTCGCTCAACGACGCGCATCGGCGGGATCAGCTGGCGCTGCAGCGGGAGGGCCTCGTTATTCAACAGCCGGTGGAGTAATTTTGCCGCCTGATAACCCATCTGGCGGGTGCCCTGGGCGACAGAGGAGAGGGCGACGCGAGAGAGATAGCGGGTTAGCTCCTCGTTATCGATGCCGATAACGCACAGTTTCTCTGGCACCGGGATATGCAGTAGCTCGCAGGCCTGCAGGACGTGGCGGGCACGGGCGTCGGTGACGGCGATGATGCCGGTTTGCGGCGGCAGGGTTTGCAGCCAGTCGGCGAGCCGGTTTTGCGCGTGCTGCCAGTTCTCCGGCGCTGTCTCCAGCCCCTGGTAGACCACGCCGCGATACTTCTCCTTCGCGACCAGCTGGCAGAAGGCATACTCGCGCTCTACCGCCCAGCGTTTACCGCTGGAGGCGGGGAGTCCGTAAAACGCGAAGCGGTGCACCCCTTTTTCCTTCAAATGGAGAAAAGCGCTTTCCACCAGCGCGGCGTTGTCGGTGGCGATATAGTGGACCGGCGGGTACTGCTCTGGCTGATGATAAGATCCGCCGACGCCGACGATGGGCACGTGGACATCGGCCAGCAGCTTTTCGATTTCGGGATCGTCATAGTCGGCGATAACGCCATCGCCCAACCACTCTTTGATGTTTTCGATGCGTGCCCGAAAGTCCTCTTCAATAAAGATATCCCATTCCAACTGGGAGGCCTGCAGATACTCGCCGACACCTTCAACTACCTGGCGGTCATAAGCTTTGTTGGCGTTAAATAACAGCGTAATACGGTGACGCTTTTCAAACATAGATAATGTTCCTGCTCTAACCCCGGTCATACCCCTTCATTCAAGATGTTGCCGATGGCCTGACTTACCACTCATCCCGGCCACGTACGCCGGTACGCGGCCGGGGGCGCCGTCTGCAACCCGAATGATGTTGGGTATACACTACCGGCTAATGCCCGAGATATTTCAAGCGCCTTATGGCGAAGTTTGGCGGTAGCGCAAAGAATTCAGACATTCTTCAGAGAGTCTCTGCTTATGCGCGCCGCTTGGTGGCAGAGTCCATCCACACCGCCAGCAGCAAAATGGCGCCTTTAACGATATATTGCCAGAAGGTGGCGACGTCCATCATGCTCATGCCGTTATCCAGGGCCGACATAATAAACGCCCCCATTACCGCCCCGGCGACGCTGCCGATGCCGCCCGCCAGGCTGGTGCCGCCGATGACGCAGGCGGCGATGGCGTCCAGTTCGGCGATATTGCCCGCCGAAGGCGACCCCGCGCCGAGCCGTGAGCTGAGGATTAGCCCGGCAATGGCGACCATCAGGCCGTTAATGGCAAACACCGCCAGCTTGGTACGCTCGACGTTAATCCCGGACAGACGGGCCGCCTCCAGGTTGCCGCCGATGGCGTAGATGCGGCGACCAAAGGCGGTGCGGGTGGCCATAAACAGGCCCGCCAGCAGCAGGGCGGCGAGGATCAGCACCGGGGTCGGTACGCCGCGATAGTCATTGAGCAGCCAGATTGCGCCCAGCACAATCACCGCGGTAATGGCCTGGCGGCCGACGGCGGCGGTGGAGGACGAGGTCGCCAGACCTAACGCCTGCCGGCGCATCCGCCCGCGCCACTGCCAGACGATAAACACCGCCATGCCGACAACGCCGATGCCGAAGCCGATGCCGTCTGGCAGGTAGCTTTGGCCGATCTGCGACATCGCCGGGCTGGTGGGCGAGACGGTGGTCCCGTTGGTGATGCCGATCAGAATGCCGCGAAACGCCAGCATCCCGGCGAGGGTGACGATAAACGAGGGCACCTTGCGATAGGCTACCCACCATCCGTTCCACGCGCCGAGCAGCAGGCCCATCACCAGCGTCACCAGAATGGTGAGCGGCAGCGGCCAGCCGAGCCAGACGTCAAAGATCGCCGCAGCGCCGCCCAGCAGCCCCATCATCGAGCCAACGGAGAGGTCGATTTCTGCCGAAATAATCACAAACACCATGCCGACGGCGAGGATGCCGGTGATGGCCGTCTGCCGCAGCAGGTTGGAGATATTGCGTGCGCTCAGGTAGGCGCCATCGGTAACCCAGGTGAAAAACAGCATAATGACGACGATGGCGGCGATCATCACGAAGACCTGGAGATTCAGCCCCTTCAGCGCCGGCAGGGCCGCGGGGGCGGTTGGGGTGAGTTTGATTTCAGACGACGTGTTCTTCGACATGGCGTTCGCTCCTCAGCGCGGCTTCCATCACCTGTTCCTGGGTCAGATGTTGATTAACCAAATTGGCTTTTAGTCTGCCTTCGTGCATGACCAGCACCCGATCGCTGAGACCGAGCACCTCGGGCAGTTCGGATGAAATGACAATGACCGCGATGCCCTGCTGCACCAGCTGGTTAATCAGTTTATAAATTTCATACTTCGCCCCGATATCGATGCCACGGGTGGGTTCGTCGAGGATCAGAATGCGCGGATTGAGCAGCAGACAGCGCGCCAGAATCGCCTTTTGCTGGTTGCCGCCGCTCAGACGGCCAATCGCCAGCTCCGGCGAGGAGGTTTTAATTTTCAAACGCTGAATGGACTGCTGGATGCAGTGCTGCTCGGCGGCGTCGTCCAGGCTGCTCATTGCGCCGGTGAACTGGTTGAGCGCCGCGAGGGTAATGTTTTTGCCCACCGCCATCACCGGCACGATGCCGTCTTTTTTGCGGTCTTCCGGCACCATGGCGATGCCGTGGGCAATGGCCTGCTGGCAGTTAGAGATGCTCACCGGCTGGCCATCAATAAAGATCTCCCCTTGCCAGCGCCCCGGCCAGACGCCGAACAGGCACTGTACCGCCTCGGTACGTCCGGCGCCGACCAGCCCGGCGATGCCGAGGATTTCTCCGCGACGCAGGGAAAATGAGACGTCATTGACCCGTTTAATATGGCGGTTTACCGGGTGCCAGGCGGTTAAATGTTCAACCCGCAGGATCTCCTCGCCGTGGGCGTGCGGCTCGCTGGGATAGAGCGCGGTGAGCTCGCGGCCGACCATCATGGTGATGATATCGTCTTCGCTCATGCCGCTGGCATCGCGGGTGCCGATGTGCTGGCCGTCGCGGATCACGCAGATCGTATCGGAGATCGCTTTGACCTCATTGAGCTTATGCGAGATATAGATGCAGGCGATATCGTGGTTTTGCAGATCGCGAACGATCGCCAGCAGCGTCGCGGTTTCTTGTTCGGTTAAGGAGGCGGTCGGTTCGTCGAGGATCAGCAGGCGAACCTGTTTATTCAGCGCCTTGGCGATCTCCACCAACTGCTGCTGACCAAGGCCGAGGTCGCCGACGCGGGTATCGGGCGAAATGGGCAGATTGACCTGCGCCAACAGTTTCTGACAGCGCAGCGTCATGGTTTCATAATCCAGCAGACCATGGCGGGATATCTCGGCGCCGAGGAAAATATTCTCCAGCACGGTGAGATGTTTCACCAGCGCCAGCTCCTGATGAATAATGGCGATGCCTTTGCGTTCGGTATCGCGAATATGGTTTGCCTGCAGCGTTTCGCCGGCAAAAATAATCTCGCCCTCATAGCTTCCGTGCGGATAGATACCGCACAGCACCTTCATCAGCGTCGATTTCCCCGACCCATTTTCACCGCATAACGAGACCACCTCGCCTGCGTTCAGGCGCAGGCTGACGTTATCCACGGCTTTAACAGCGCCGAAGGTTTTGGTGATGTTCTTCATTTCGAGTAGCCAGGTCATAAAGACTCCGCAACAGTGATATCCGGCGGGATGAAAATGACGCCCCGCAGCGGGGCGTCAGCCATTACAGTTCACTCTTTTTATGGAAACCGTCTTTAATCACCGTGGCGTCGATATTCTCTTTATTCACCTCAATTGGCGTTAACAGGCGCGAAGGGACGTCTTTTAAGCCGTTATTCAGCGTGGTATCGGCCTTCGGCTGCTTATCGTTACCCAGCTCAACGGCGATTTCAGCGGCGTTGGTGGCCAGGGTGGTTATCGGTTTATAGACGGTCATCGTCTGGGTACCGGAAATAATGCGCTTCACGCCCGCCAGGTCAGCATCCTGACCGGAGATCGCCACTTTGCCGGCCAGCCCCTGGGCGGTTAAGGCCTGGATGGCGCCGCCGGCGGTGGCGTCATTGGAGGCGACCACGGCATCGATCTTGTTATTATTCGCCGTTAGCGCGTTTTCCATTATTTTCAGCGCGTTCTCCGGCAGCCAGCCGTCAACCCACTGATCGCCGACAATCTTAATTTTGCCATCATCGACATACGGCTTGAGAACCTTCATCTGTCCGGCGCGGAACAGTTTAGCGTTATTATCCACCGGCGAACCGCCCATCAGGAAATAATTACCCTGCGGCACTTTGTCGACCAGACTTTGCGCCTGCATTTCACCAACTTTTTCATTATCGAAAGATATATAGAAATCAATGTCGGCATTATTAATCATACGGTCATAGGCCAGGACTTTAATACCTTCCTGCTTGGCTTCTTTAATAACGTTACTGAGTACCTGGCCGTTATAAGGAATAATGACTAACACATCGACGCCGCGGTTGATCATGTTTTCAATTTGCGACATCTGCGTTTCTTCATTGCCATTAGCGGACTGGACAAAAACTTTGGCGCCTAAGGATTCCGCTTTATTGACGAAAATATCACGGTCTTTCTGCCAGCGCTCCAGACGCAGATCGTCGATGGCCATGCCAATCTTCACTTCTTTCGCCATCCCCGCCATGCTGGCGAGCAGGAGGGAGCTGGCGCAAAGCGTAAGGCAAAGGTTCTTTATCTTCATAATAACGATACCTTTTTTGTAAGGGTAGGTAAGACGAACGGAAAATAATGTTTGATACATGAGGTTGCGGATACGTTACAGATTCTTAACGCGGAAAGCAGGGCTGGCAATTACCGGTTCTTATTTTGCCGTTATGAAATTTCGTTTAATGTGCAAATTATGACGGCGATCGTATTTTATTCATGCACGCTCTTATTATTGCACTGGACTGTCTCTGACAGAGCGGCGCAACGGCGACTGGATATTATTTTTGCGAGCTGGCGCACGTTTGTGGATTCTCTCAATGGCGGTGTGAAATAACGTAATTGAGGAAAATGAAAGCGAAATTCTATATTGGCTTAAACCCGTCATACTTCAAGTTGTAGGTGGGTTGGTGACATTCGTTGCTCCGCCCCCGGTTACCGGGGACTCGCGCTCCTGCCGCCTTCCTGCAACTCGAATTATTTAGGGTATCTGATTGGTTATTCGCCGCATCTCTGAATATGGAGTTCTCTATGCAGACCTATTTCGATCAACTCGATCGCGTTCGTTACGAAGGCCCGAAATCCACTAACCCGCTGGCTTTCCGTCATTACAACCCGGATGAACTGGTGCTGGGCAAACGGATGGAAGATCATCTGCGTTTTGCGGCCTGTTACTGGCACACCTTCTGCTGGAATGGCGCCGATATGTTTGGCGTGGGCTCCTTTGATCGTCCCTGGCAGCAGCCTGGCGACGCCCTGGAGATGGCCAAACGCAAAGCCGATGTGGCGTTCGAATTCTTCCATAAACTCAACGTGCCTTACTACTGCTTCCACGACGTTGACGTCTCGCCGGAAGGCGCTTCGCTCAAGGAGTACAGCAATAACTTCGCCCGGATGGTCGAGGTGCTGGCTGAGAAACAGCAGCAGAGCGGCGTGAAGCTTCTGTGGGGGACCGCAAACTGCTTTACCAACCCGCGCTACGGCGCCGGCGCGGCCACCAACCCGGATCCGGAAGTATTTAGCTGGGCGGCCACCCAGGTGGTCACCGCCATGAATGCCACCCATCAACTGGGCGGTGAAAACTATGTGCTGTGGGGCGGTCGCGAGGGCTATGAAACCCTGCTGAATACCGACCTGCGCCAGGAGCGTGAGCAGATTGGCCGCTTTATGCAGCTGGTGGTGGAGCATAAGCATAAAATCGGCTTTAAAGGCACACTGCTGATTGAGCCCAAACCGCAGGAGCCGACCAAGCATCAGTATGACTATGATGCCTCTACCGTTTACGGCTTCCTCAAACAGTTTGGTCTGGAAAAAGAGATTAAACTGAATATTGAAGCTAACCACGCGACGCTCGCTGGCCATTCGTTCCATCATGAGATTGCGACGGCCATCGCGCTGGGGCTGTTCGGCTCCGTTGACGCCAACCGCGGCGATCCGCAGCTGGGCTGGGATACCGACCAGTTCCCGAACAGCGTCGAAGAGAACGCGCTGGTGATGTATGAAATCCTCAAAGCGGGCGGCTTCACCACCGGCGGGCTCAACTTTGATGCGAAAGTGCGCCGGCAGAGCACCGACAAATACGATCTGTTCTATGGTCATATTGGCGCGATGGATACCATGGCGCTATCGCTGAAGGTCGCGGCGCGGATGATCGAGGACGGCGAACTGGATAAGCGCGTGGCCAGACGCTACGCCGGCTGGAACGGTGAGCTGGGGCAGCAGATCCTTAACGGGCAGATGACCCTGAGCGATATTGCCCAGTATGCCGCTCAGCATCAGCTGGCGCCGCAGCATCGCAGCGGCCAGCAGGAACAACTGGAAAACCTGGTCAACCATTATCTGTTTGACAAGTAATCATACGGCGGCGCCCGGGGTGACCGGCGCCGCAACCAGGATGCTCTGTTCGCGCCACGCTCAGCCGTGGCGCGCGTTTAAGGAGAGGGAGTATGTATATCGGCATCGATCTGGGGACGTCGGGCGTCAAAGCCATCCTGCTCAATGAGCAGGGTGAGGTAGTGGCATCGCATACCGAAAAACTCACCGTCTCGCGTCCGCATCCGCTGTGGTCGGAGCAAGATCCCGAACAGTGGTGGCTGGCGACGGACACGGCGATGAAAGCCCTGGGCGCGCAGCATAGCCTGCGCGACGTGAAGGCGCTGGGCATTGCCGGGCAGATGCACGGCGCCACCCTACTGGATAAATCGTTACAGGTGCTGCGTCCGGCCATTTTATGGAATGACGGCCGCTGCGCCGAAGAGTGCCAGCTGCTGGAAGACAAAGTCAGCGCTTCCAGGCAGATCACCGGCAACCTGATGATGCCGGGCTTTACGGCGCCGAAGCTCTTATGGGTACAGCGCCACGAGGCGGCAGTGTTCAGCCAGGTCGATAAAGTGCTGCTGCCCAAGGATTATCTGCGCCTGCGCATGACCGGCGAGCTCGCCAGCGATATGTCTGACGCCGCCGGCACGATGTGGCTGGACGTCGCCCGGCGCGACTGGAGCGACGAGATGCTCGCCGCCTGCGATCTCAGTCGGGATGCGATGCCAGCGCTGTTCGAAGGCAGCGACGTCACCGGGCAACTGCGACCTGAGGTGGCGCAGGCGTGGAATATGCCGCCGGCGCTGGTGGTGGGCGGCGGGGGCGACAACGCCGCGGGCGCGGTCGGGGTCGGCATGGCCGATGCCGGTCAGGCGATGCTGTCGCTGGGCACCTCAGGCGTCTACTTCGCCGTCAGTGAAGGGTTCCTTAGCAAACCCGAAAGCGCGGTGCACAGCTTCTGCCATGCCCTGCCGGGCCGCTGGCATTTGATGTCGGTGATGCTCAGCGCGGCCTCCTGTCTGGACTGGGCGGCAAAATTAACCGGTCTCGCCAGCGTGCCGGCGCTGATCGCGGTGGCGCAGACGGCGGATGAAAGCGCCGGTCCGGTGTGGTTCCTGCCCTATCTGTCGGGCGAACGCACGCCGCACAACAACCCGCAGGCCAAGGGCGTCTTTTTTGGCCTGACGCATCAGCATGGGCCGGCAGAGCTGGCGCGGGCGGTGCTGGAAGGGGTGGGCTATGCGCTGGCGGATGGTATGGACGTGGTGCACGCCTGCGGCATCAAGCCGCAGAGCATCACGCTTATCGGCGGCGGGGCGCGCAGCGCTTACTGGCGGCAAATGCTGGCGGATATCAGCGGCCTGCAGCTCGATTACCGTACCGGGGGCGATGTCGGCCCGGCGCTGGGGGCGGCCAGGCTGGCGCAGCTGGCGGTTCACGACGAGGCAGACCGCCCCGGGCTGCTGAAGCCGCTGCCGCTTGAACAAGCCCATCGCCCGGACGATCGCCGTGTGGCCCACTATGCGCCGCAGCGGGAAACCTTCCGCCAGATTTATCAGCAACTGAAACCGCTGATGTCTTAGCCTCAGTCCGTCCGGCAGCGCCGGGCGGATTCCCTTCCTGAATGTCCCGGCTACATCCATCCATAAATGCGTATTTATTTATTCCGAAATCTCCGCTTTGTCGTACGTAATCTGAGGCATCGCCGAGGGAGTCGGTCATAATCAGCCCCTGTCGACCAGGGAGGTGAGATGATCACAAAACGCAATATTGCCAGGGGGATGATGGCGACAGGATCGCTGGTTTATCTGCTCGGTATCTGGCGGACCTGCCCGCTGTTCAGCGGCAAAGGGTATTTTCTCGGCGTGCTGGTGATGGGGATGTTTGCTGTTCTCGCCCATCAGCGCGCCAGTCAGTGGCAGGAACAGGACGACGGTTTTATTGCCTTATGCCGGCTGGTGCTGCTGCTATCGGTCGGCCTGCTGCTGGTCGGCGCCTGGTATGTACCGGCAGACTGGCATGAAAAAGCCGTCTATATCGCGGCATGGTTTGTCTGCTTATATGGCGCATCGGCAACCCCCGAACGGACCCGCATCGCCCGCGCGATGCAAAAAACGGAATAAGCGCCGCCCCGAGGCGCGTAAAAGGTAAAAAGTGATGGAAAACAAGCACGCGACGTATTCTCCTGCGTTTCATTTGATCTCCTGGATTGCCCTGATCGGCGGCATCGTCACCTATCTGGTGGGGCTGTGGAATGCCGATATGCAGTTGAATGAGAAAGGCTATTATTTTGCCGTCCTGGTACTGGGGCTGTTTGCCGCGGCATCTTATCAAAAGACGGTGCGCGATAAGTATGAAGCCATTCCGACCACCGCGCTGTACTACACCACCTGTCTGGTGGTCTTCGTTATCGCTGTAGGTCTGCTGGTTATCGGACTGTGGAATGCCACTCTGCTGCTCAGCGAGAAAGGGTTCTATGGGCTGGCGTATTTTTTGAGCCTGTTTGGCGCTGTTGCGGTACAGAAAAACGTGCGTGATGTCTGGGACCCGACGCGCTTACGGGAACCTCTCAGCGTGACGGAAGAGGGGCCTGAGACGTAAGTCGGGCCCCTCCGGGCGGCGGACCGTTAGCTGACCAGCCGGCGGCTATCAATCCGCTGCACCAGGCCTGACAGCAGCAGGCTGCCGAGCAGGGCGGCGCTAAATATCCACACAATATCCAGCAGCGGCCAGCGGGATAGCTCCAGATGGCTGGCGCGCAGCGCATGCACTATCAGGGCATGAAAGCCGTAGATCCCCAGCGAATGTCGCGCAATGCAGGCGATACCGGGCAGGGGACGCGCGTTAAGCCAGTTTTTGGCCAGCGTCAGCAGGGTGACCGCGCAAACAAACACCGCCGGTCCGCAGTAGAGATACCAGGTGTCGCCGAAGTCTCCGCGCCAGCGCAGCTCATGCAGCGTGCCGCGGGAAATGACCCACACGGCGGCGATGAACAGCGCGGCGCAGAGCGGTGTTAGCCATTTTTTATCGGTGTCCAGGGTGCCAATGGCTCTGCCCAGCACGCCGTAGAGCACGTAGTAGAAGGTGTCGCCGTTGATATAAAGGTTGACTGGCAGCCACTCAATCCCGGCGGCTTTAACGCTGACCATATTGGGGTTGGCCAGAATGCCGAGGATCGCCATCAGCGCCAGCAGCATTGTGCTACTGGTGGACTTAACCTGAATCAGCGGCGAGAGCAGGTAGATGACGGCGATAGCAAAGAAAAACCACAGGTGGTAGAAGACAGGCTTCTGCAGCAAATTCTTTAACGACAGCTCGACGTTGATATGGGTAAACAGCGTGATATACAGCAGAGATAGTGCGCTATAGAACGCAATGCACAGGCCAATCCGCCAGAAATGGCGCGGCTGGGCGCTGCGTTCCCCAAAAAAGAGGTAGCCCGAGATCATAAAAAACAGCGGCACGCTGACGCGGGAGGCGGAATTGAGCAGATTGGCGATATCCCATTGCAGCAGGGTAATCGCATGGGGGTGAGTGATATACCAGCTGGTGCTGTGGATCATCACCACCATCATGCAGGCGATGCCGCGCAGGTTGGTGATCCAGTGTATCTTTTCTTGCATCAGTCCCTCAATGTCTGCTGGAGAAATAACATATGACCTGCCCGGTTTCCCGGTGTCGCAATAGATTAGTCTGAGTTTTCGGTCACAGACTTGTCGCAGTTTCATGATATTCGCAAAATACCTGTAATACTGAATCTTTAAGATAACAACTTGCTAACAAGGCGGTGGAGGAGAACGTGGTGAAAGGTGTTGTTTCCGTCATGCTGGTGCTGCTCCTCGCGGGCTGCAGCGAGACCGTCTCCCCGCCGACGCAAAAAGCGCAGCGCGCTCGTATTACGCCGCAAACCACGCTCAATATGGCGCAGCTTTGCAAGGATCAGGCGGCTATCCGCTATAACACGCAAACGCAGCTCGTTGACGTGAACCACTTTGAACAATTCCAGGCGAGCTATGAGCTTTCTGGCCGTACCGGCAAGAATGAGCGTTTCATCTGTTCCTTTGACCCGGACGGCCAGTTTATGCATCTTTCGATGCGCTGAATCGACCCCGCCTGGCGTAAATTTCGTCCGTTTTCCTGAAACAACGCCGTTTCGTACTGTATATCTCGCAGCCAGCGGGTATACTGACTCCTTCCTTTAAATCCACACG
>OKCO01000170.1_pt1 | contig 18086 bp, 19 predicted proteins | sample 1612531 | NCBI WGS metagenome assembly OKCO01 (sample SAMN04436802, study PRJEB24849) | human gut metagenome | biome: human gut; feature: NICU; material: stool | host: Homo sapiens | place: USA: Saint Louis, MO | collected 2011-06-07
TGACCGAGATCTTCGAAGAAGTGGCGGAAGCGCACCTGATCCAGCCGACCTTCATTACCGAATATCCGGCAGAAGTCTCTCCGCTGGCGCGTCGTAACGACGAGAACCCGGAAATCACCGACCGCTTTGAATTCTTCATCGGCGGGCGTGAAATCGGTAACGGCTTTAGCGAGCTGAACGATGCGGAAGACCAGGCGCAGCGTTTCCTCGATCAGGTTAACGCGAAAGCCGCCGGTGACGACGAAGCGATGTTCTATGACGAAGACTACGTTACCGCGCTGGAGCACGGCCTGCCGCCGACCGCGGGCCTGGGTATCGGTATCGACCGTATGGTGATGCTGTTTACCAACAGCCACACCATCCGCGACGTGATCCTGTTCCCGGCGATGCGTCCGGTAAAATAAGCATTACGCGAATAAAAAAACCCAGCAGAGCTGGGTTTTTTTATGCCTGATTGCTAAAGCTGATTAATGCGTTACGCGCATTATCGTCCGCCGCCTGCAGCACCATCCACGGACTAAAAGCCCAGGGCGTCGCGCGAATCCCGCTTAACACATCCGCAAGATTGCTCCACTGAAAATCCATCACTTCGTCAGCATTTATCCGTAACGCGCTGGCGACTCGTGCCGCATAGACCGGGCAGACCTCGTTTTCGACAATGCCATTCGGCGCAACGGCCCGATAGCGGAATCCCGGAAAGACCGGGGCGATGCGGGTAATCTCAACGCCGAGCTCAAAGCGGCAGCGGCGCTCAACGGCCTGTTCGAAGGTTTCGCCGGTTTGCGGATGCCCGCAGACTGAATTCGTCCATACGCCTGGCCAGGCTTTTTTGCCCAGCGAACGGCGCGTGACCAGCAGCTGACCTTGTTCATTGAACAGCCAGCAGGAAAACGCGAGATGCAAAGGGGTATCGAGGGTGTGGGCGGCATACTTCTCCAGCATACCTGTAGGCTTATCTTGCTCGTCCAGCAAAATGACATGTTCCCCGGCCATGACAACTCCTGAAATAAAAAATGACCCGGCACAAACCCGCCGGGTCATGTACTCAGGCCACTAGGGTAGCCCATAAATGGGAGAAAGGCATTACCAAAACAAGCCCTGGCAGCATGTTGGCTACCGGAAAGAGCTTAATGTTACAGATACGCAATCCGGTCGCCACCATCAGCAGCCCGCCGGCGCAGGAGAAATCCGCCATCATGTCAGGCGAGATCGATGGCAGAATAACCACCGCCAGCATCGCCAGCGCCACCTGAATAATGACCTGCGGGACAGCAATGGTCATTACCGCGTAGCCCAGCAGCGTCGCAAAGATCCCGGCGGTAAATAGATCGAGAATCGTTTTGATATACAGAATCGACGGATCGCCGCTCATGCCTTCGGTCATTGCGCCGAAAATGCCGGTGCCGCTGGCGCAAAAAAGAACCAGGATAGCGACGAATTTCTCGGTAAACTCTTCGTGGCCGAGGCCATTGACCGGCGGCAGCACCTTGTTGATCAAGCCGCGCGTGGAGCCTGCGGCTTTACCGATGCCTTTTTCCAGATGCAGCAGTTCGCCGAGGATGGCGCCAATCACCATGGCCAGCACGACGGCGGGCATATATTTCACTTTGAGCACCAGCGTGATGCCAAGACCAACGGAGCACAGGCCGAAGGTCATCGGCAGCGCCGTTTTTACGCGCTCGGGGAGCTTGCCGCCCGCCGCAGCGCCGATGAGTCCGCCGATAATCACGGCGGCTCCGTTTACATATGGGCCAATTAACATTGAGTCATTTCCGGTTAATTAATACGTAGCTCGCCTTCACCCCAGCGGGGGATGTTGTTGACCTGCAGGTCAAACAGATCGAGCGCGCGATTGACGCTATGGGTAACGATGTCGTCCGCCGTTTGCGGACGCTGGTAAAGCGCCGGGACCGGCGGAAAGATAATTCCGCCCATTTCGGTTACGGCGGCCATATTGCGGATATGGCCAAGGTTCAGCGGTGTTTCCCGGGCCAGCAGCACCAGGCGGCGACGCTCTTTCAGCACCACGTCCGCAGCGCGGGTGAGCAGGTTGTCGGTCAGGCAGTGGGCGATGGCGCCTAAAGAACGCATTGAACACGGCGCGATCAACATTCCCAGCGTTTTAAACGAACCGCTGGAGATAGCCGCCCCAAGATTGGCGATGGGATACACCACGTCGGCCAGCGCCATCACGTCGTCCAGGCGGTAATCCGTCTCCAGCTCGCAGGTTTTTTCCGCGCCTTTAGAGACGACCAGATGGACCTCAACGGGATGCGGGCGCAGCAGCTCCAGCGCCTTAACGCCGTACTGAAACCCGGATGCGCCGCTGATACCAATGATGATGCGTGTCGCCATGGTGTTCTCCTTTTATTCGAAATCCGGCAGGAAGCGCTTCACATCCACTTCTTTAAATCTGGAGCGCTGGAAGGTGTGCTTCAGATGGAACGGCACCGTGCAGTCGAATATCGTTTTGCAGGACATTCCCTGCTGCAGGATGCTCGGGCTGTATTCCGGTACCTGCGACGGATCGAGCGGATGGCAGCGAACGCCGGGAATAACGATCGTATCGACATCGCCCTGGTAGCGGGTTTGCATGGCCCAAAGCACGTCGTCGCTGTCGAAAATATCGACGTCTTCATCAACCAGAATGACGTGCTTCAGTTCCGGGAAGGCTGAGAACGCCAGCAGAGCAGCCTGACGCTGGCGCCCTTCGTCCGCCGGGGAGGATTTTTTAAACTGCAGCACCGCCAGCAGTTTGCCGCCTCCCGCGGAATGGGCGAAGACGTTCAGCAACTTGCCGGGCATCGCGCGCTCGACCATATCCAGAATGCTGGCTTCGGTCGGGATACCGGCCATATTGACGTGTTCTTCGCCTGGCCCTACGGTGGTGCGCCAGATAGGATTGATACGGTGAGTGACGGCTTTCACTTTGATGACCGGGATCGCCTCTTTAGCTTCGCCGGTGTAGCCCGGAAACTCAGGCATCGCGCGGCCGGTATGGGTGTTCTGATCTTCTCGTACGCGCGCGTTGGGCAGCAGTTCGCCTTCAATCACGATCTCAGCGTGGGCGATCGCTTTCTCGTTAATAGTTTTACACTGCGTCATCTCCACCGCTTTGCCGCGCAGCGCGCCGGCGATGCTTAACTCATTGAAGCCCAGCGGGGTGGTCGGCGGCTCAAAACAGGCGGCAATTTCAATGGCCGGATCGACGCCGATGCTGATTGAAATCGGCAGCGGCTGGCCTGCCGCTTCCGCCTTCATGCGAAAAGCATCGATATGGCGGCCGGGCGTTAGCCACATGGAGAGTTCGTCGCGGCTCTGGACGCACAGGCGATGAATGGTGATATCGGACTCATGGGTTTCTGGATCGGAGGCGTAGCACAGGCCCATCGTAATATAGGGGCCGGCGTCTTCTTCAGTATTCGTCGGCGCCGGCAGCAGCTTGCGCAGATCGAAATCGGCATCGCTCGCCAGGTGGACCACTTGCTGGCAGACCGCTGCGCCCTGAGCCATCACCGGCGCTATCGCATTCTCCACCGAATCCTTCAGCAGATGCCCCAGTTTAGCCGGTTCACACTGGAGGAAATGGCTGACGCGCTGGCGGGAGCCATTCAGGCCAATCGCCACGCTGATATCTTTAAAGCCTTTGATTTTGTTAAAGACCATGACCGGGCCATTTTTGCGGGTCGGACGCTGGCAGGTCCCGCCGGCGCCTACGTAACGATAGACGCCGGAGAGTTCAGCATGCGGGTCGACTTCGGTATCGGTTTCAACATACTCGCCGGGAAGCGTTTTCAGCAGTTCCAGCGCGGAGCGTAAATCATGTACCGATGAGGGGGTTTTGTTATCACTATTTGCCATGGGATGTTCCTTCGGAAAAGAAGTTTTGCTCCCGGCACAATATTTTCCCTGGCGCGCATAAACAAATACCGTTTACCGGATGGTCAGTAGATCAAAAAAGTTTATTTTAACAAGGTGTTAAATAATGATTAATTAATATGAGGAGCAACGCTGCGGCTTTTTATTTCTCCGACTAAGTGTGATACTGGTGATAAATTACACTGCGGATAATGATGATGGATTTAAAGCGCTTACGCTATTTTTGTCGGGTGGTGGAACAAGGTTCAGTGAGCCAGGCGGCGAAGTCGCTGAACATGGCGCAGCCGCCGCTCAGCAAGCGAATTCAGGAGCTGGAAGAGGAGCTTCAGGTATCGCTTTTTGTTCGCCGGGGAAACCGCATTGAGCCTACGGAAGCCGGTTTTTTTCTCTATCGAAAAGCGTGTGAAATATTACGCCAGGTAGAGGATACGGCGCGGGAAACGACGGATATTGCGCACAAAAACAGAACTGAATTGAGAATCGGCTTAACTCATCTCTATCAGAATTATTTTAAAGCGTTGCTGATGGAGGTATATCGACGTCATCCGGATACCTCAATAAATATTTCCGTTACTGACTCCAGCCATCTCGAAACGTTATTAACCGAGGGCGCAATTGATTTCGCCTTAATCCAGCGCCCCTACCGTAGCGAAGGCTTTGATTATGTCTCTTTTGACCCGATTAAGCTGGTCGCGGTGATCAATAAAAGATGCCTGCCGGGGCCGCCGTCTAATCCGTATAGCTACACATCGCAGGCGGCGCTGCCGCTGGTGCTGCTCCATAGAGCAAAGGATTCAGGGACTTATGAGATGCTTATGGAGCTGTTTCGTAAGTCCGGAATCAACGCGAAGGTGATTATGCATATTACGCAGCCGGGCGTGATCCTCGACTGGCTGGAGTCAGGACTGCAGGCGGCGACGCTGCTACCTTCTTCTGAAGTGGAAGCCGATAAACTTAGCCAGTGTTACGTAGTCGATGTTTTCCCCTCGCCGCAAATATTCTACCCGGCGCTGGTCAAATTGCCGTCTATGCCTTATCTGCCCGCGTTGATGGATATTATTACGCATGGCTATCCGTTTAATACTTCTGTATGACGGGTAGCGATTGGGGAATGCCCTGGGGACTGGTATGATAATCGCCCTGGTTTTGAGGTGAATGTTAGTGTTAAGCGCAGGACGCCTGATGAGAAAACGCTTTGTTATTGCAATAATGTTGCTGAGCAGCCTGATCGTCGCGGGGTGTTCCAGCTCATCCGATTCCGGTTCAACCTACACCGTGAAGCGCGGCGATACGCTGTACGCTATCTCACGTTCCACTGGCACCAGCGTCAGGGATCTCGCCCGTCTCAATAATATTTCACCTCCTTATACCATCGAAGTCGGGCAAAAGCTGAAGCTAAACAGCGGTTCCGGGACCACGGCGAAGGCGGGGGCATCCGGCAAGAAATCGTCGACGAAACGTACCGCCGCCGTGACGCCATCTTCGGCGGTGCCGCAATCCTCCTGGCCGCCGGTCGGGCAACGCTGCTGGCGCTGGCCAACCAGCGGTAAAGTAGTGCTGCCATACTCCACCAGCGATGGCGGCAATAAAGGTATCGATATCGCCGGTAAGCGCGGCCAGCCGGTGTATGCGGCAGGGGCGGGCAAAGTGGTCTACGTGGGCAACCAGCTGCGCGGCTACGGCAACCTGATTATGATTAAGCATAATGAGGACTATATCAGCGCCTACGCGCACAACGACAAGCTAATGGTGAATAACGGCCAGAGCGTGAAGATTGGCCAGCAGATTGCCACCATGGGCAGCTCGGATGCGGACTCCGTGCGCCTGCACTTCCAGATTCGCTACCGGGCGACGGCGATCGACCCGCTGCGCTATTTGCCGCCGCAGGGCAGTAAGCCTAAGTGCTAAAAGGTTATTTTATCGACAGTTAGCCTGTTATGGGCTTGTCAGCGGGTGCGTAAGGTCTATAATGGCCCTCGCACCTCTTCGCGGGCGTAGTTCAATGGTAGAACGAGAGCTTCCCAAGCTCTATACGAGGGTTCGATTCCCTTCGCCCGCTCCAGTAATCTCCCCAGGTGGAGAAGCCTTAAAAAGCCTTCTCTTTCAGCATGTTAGACAGATGCCTATCTAAAATGCTTCCTGTGTTCTACCATTGAAACTGCCCTAAGTAACTGCTACGAAATGTTATCAGGCAAGGTGAGATTATAACGCTTCGTTGGCAGTAGTTCCACCGTTCATACTGCGATAGCCCAACATGAACAAGAAGCCTCTCCTGTGGCATAGATACATCTCATCGACAGACTGATCACACGCATTTAAGCCCGATGTGCGGCCCTGTGGCTGCGTAAACAGGTTTATGGTGATATTGGTACTTGCACACCACATGCAAGCTCTATCAGCGTTTCAGCCACGCTCCGAAAGGTACACGGTTATCCTGATAAGGTGTGATCCCTCTGACAATCTGATGAAGTCGCTACGCTCCGCTTGTTGCTGTATCACCAACGGGGCTTTATGGCTCCTATTGTCCAATGCCTCTAAAACGCTCTGTAACGCATTCTAAGAGGTTTTATTGTTAGGCTGTAGGGTGGTGGCTTTAAATGAAGAAAGGGCCGTGTAGGCCCTTATATGCTGCTTATATTTGATTTATAGTGTTGCTCTCAGCACTGATAGCCATTCCAGCAATAGCTTTAGCTCCTTCCCGGTTAAACGGGGGATTGTCACCCGGCTATTTGTTCCGGCGTTGCACAGCGCGAGCGCTAACGCCATAATGTTGCTGTTCTGCATTTCCTTCTCTCCGTTGGTAATGTTGAATACGGCGGGGGCTGTCTTCCGGCAAGTTGCCAGCCTTCGCCACTTCTTCATTTACTGCTTTTCTAAGGTTTGTTGGTAATAGATGACGTTGTATCGTCGTTCCTGCCAGCTTCACTACCTGCACATACACTTTCACAACGGCACCACACCAGATGAAGGTGGTGATCGGCTCCTCCTTCTTTTTCACTCTTCTGAATCCTCTGTATCAAAAGTTTTGGCATAGGGGCATTTCCCTTTAGTTACGTAAGTGAACAGATAATTGCTGTTCTGATAGATGCACAGCGTTTTCCCGTTCTCCGTCTGTTCCTCCTGTGGATTGGTTAAGGTTATCTGTCCGGCATTCGCCAGGGCTGGCAGTAGCGCCAGCGTCAGCACAAATAAGTGTTTCATGTTGATCACCATTCTAATGAAAACTCCTCTGCTAAATCGTCCTGCACATCCTGACCATACCCGATGTAATACATAGTTGAGCGCGGATCTGTCTGCCCCAGGAAATGGGCGATTGTTTCAATAGCTACCCCATTCTCGAATAGGATTCGCCCCCGACTTTTTCGCGGCGTATGGCAGCCTACGTTAGAGAATCCTGCTCTACGTCCCATCTTCCCAAATTCAGTGAATACCGTGTTACGTGTAACGGGGTTTCCTCTACTGCGTAATGTGGCAGCACTGAAAATGTAATCTGTAGCTAGCCGCTGTGTTTTGCAGCATATGGTCTTTATTGGTGGTGCCAGGGATGGGAACAATCCAGGGTTTACGCGCAAGGAGCCATGCCAGAGCAATCTGTCCCGGTGCGGCATTTTTTCGTATTGCCCAGGATTTCAGTAGTTCAACCAGCTGTAAGTTGTGTGGCAAGTTTTCAGGCGAGAAACGCGTTTCTGTCGCGCGGAAATCACCGGCAGCGAACCGGGTATTCTCATCAATCCAGCCCGTTAAAAATTGCACGCCGAGTGGACTCCATGGCACGAACCCAATGCCCAGCTCTTCACACACCGGAAATACCTGATTTTCAGGGCCACGCCAGAGCATGGAGTATTCACTTTGCACGGCGGTAACGGGTAATGCCGCATGAGCGCGTCTCAACGTATTGATGCCCATTTCAGACAGACCCCAGTGCAGGACTTTCCCCTGATCCATTAAATCTTTCACCACACCGGCGACATCTTCAATGGGGATCTGTGGATCAACCCGGTGTTGATACAGTAAGTCGATGCGATCGGTACGCAGGCGTTTGAGCATATTGTCGACGACCTGTCGGATATGCTCAGGTCTGCTGTTAAGGCCCGGCAGACGCTTACCCGTCTGTTGGTCAATGTTCCAGCCAAACTTGGTGGCGATAACGATTTTGTCCCTGAACGGGGCGACGCCTTCCCCGAGAATTTTTTCGACTTCAAACGGGCCGTAGGCTTCAGCAGCGTCAAAGAACGTTACCCCTTCATCAAATGCACGGTGGATAACATTGATCATCTCGGGACGCCAGGGAACGGAGGTGTCGTATTTACGACTCATGTTCTGCACGCCCAGACCGATGGCAGAAACTTCCAGCTTCCCGAGTTTACGCTTGCCAGGAGTTGAAGGACGTTGGCTGGGTTGTCTGGACGAATCGACCTGAGAGGTTTGGCTCGCCGCTGATACGTGAGGAATCAGCGAGGCGGCGGCAATACCGGCCCCGGCGACTAATAGCTTGCGCCGCTCTGGCATTGTTGGGGCATTCTGGCTTTTCATTGATCGCTCCGTTTCTCAGAAAATTAAACATGACTCTCATTTAGGCGGGACCATTCTGCGTTGTGATTGCCAACATAAAGCTGACGGCTACCTGACAGCGCTGTCAGAAATGCTTTCCCATCCCAGCCTATTTCCTGACAAAAATGTTATTTCCCTGTCACGATGCTGACAGCCCTCTCCGCCTACTCTGAGCCTGAAAATTTGATTCTGCGAGCCTGTATAACCAGGCCGACACTCATCGGGAGAGACCATGAAATTCACGCTTATTAGTGCAATGCTACTCACGGCTATGGCCGGAGTGACCTCAGTCAATGCGGCTGATTACAAAAAAAATCCATTCACTCTCGTCTATGACGGAGCCATCACCGAGAACGTCAAAGGCAAGGTCAACATTCACCCAGTGAAATACGATCTTCATGGCATCCAGATTGCTGCGAATGTCTATACCCCTGCTAACTACGATCCCGCCAAAAAATATCCGGCCGTGGTGGTTGCACATCCTAATGGCGGCGTAAAAGAACAGGTCGCCGGGTTGTATGCTCAGCGTCTCGCCGAGCAGGGCTACATCACGATTACCGCCGATGCGGCGTATCAGGGCGCTAGCGGTGGGATGCCGCGCAGCGTGGATAAACCTGCTAATCGTATTGAGGACATTCACGGCATGGCTGACTACATCAGCCAGTATCCTGGTGTCGATACCGCCCGCCTCGGTCTGCTTGGCATTTGCGGTGGTGGTGGCTATTCACTAGTTGCTGCCGAGACGGACAAACGGTTTAAATCGATTGCAACCATCAGCATGTTTAATTCAGGTCTTGTGCGCCGTAACGGTATGCAGGATTCACAGCTGGATACTATCCAGCAGCGTCTTCAGCAGGCTTCTGACGCTCGAGCTCAGGAAGCAGCCGGAGGAGAAGTGCTTTACTCCGGCGATGCCAACCTGACTGATGAACAGATTGCTAAATTACCTTTTGCCTTGTATCGCCAGGGCTACGAGTACTACTGGAAAACCCACGCCCACCCGAACTCCACGTTTAAATACACCACCAGCAGTCTGCTGGATTTGATGAGCTTTGACGTAACGGACCATATCAATCTCATTAATAAACCGCTGCTGATGATTGCCGGTTCAAAAGCGGATACGCTCTATATGACTGAAGATGCGTTCGCGAAAACCACCGGTACGAAGGACAAAGAACTTTTCCTGATCGATGGCGCTACCCATATCGAGACGTATTGGGTGCCAAAATACGTTGACCAGGCAATGCAAAAGTTAGATGTTTTCTTCGATAAGAATATTTAGTTAGCCTCCGATGATGCCCCAGCCGCGCAGGCTGGGTGTGTCCATCAGCTGTAGCCACGTTCCGCTTGCGTATTCACGCGATAGACCCAGATTAACGAAGTTGCGGTTAAAGATAATTACGCTGCTTAAATAGGCGCTATGAATGGAATTCATAGACCTAATCTGGAGCAGGGAATGAAAACGATGAGCCTGATGTGACAGGATGGATCGGGAGAGACTGAATCATTCACTTCAAATTACTTTCAGGCGGAGAAGCAAATGAGTACGCAAGAGCCAACATTTAGTGAGGTAGTAAAAAACAGATACTCGGCTAGAGCCTTTCTTCCATCTCCCATCCCCAGCGATATCCTCAAAGACATTTTGCTCGAAGCGCAATGCGCACCATCCAACTGCAATACTCAACCCTGGACCCTGCATATCGTTGCAGGAGATAAACTTCGTGAGTTAAGCCACGCACTGACGGAAGATCTGAGGGCCGGGAACTACAGTCTTGATTTTACCTTTGATAAAGAAGCTTATCCCGAGCCATTCAGGCAACGGGCTTCGGAGCAGGGGCGCTCGTACTATCAGGCACTGGGCGTTGCGCGGGGGGATAACTTAAGTCGCTCAGAAGTGGTCGAGCGTAATGTGAGATTTTTCGGCGCGCCTCATGTTGCTCTGCTGTTCATTCCTGCTGTAGGGGACAACGTTCGCGTAGCCTCTGACGCCGGTATGTATGCGCAGACATTCCTGCTTTCCCTGGCAGCTCGCGGTTACGCAGGCGTTCCACAGGCAGTGCTGAGTTATTTTGCCCAAACGGTGCGTCGAATATTAAATGTTCCTGAGGGTTTCAGGCTGCTTTACGGTATTTCTTTTGGGATCCCAGATAAAACGCATCCCTCCCTGAGTTACAGGGAAGGGCGGGTATCTCTGGACGAAAGTGTCGTCTGGCATCAATAACGACGTTTTATTTTTTTAGCTGAACGGTCAGTGCCATCAGGGCGCTGGCTGCAGAAAACAACGCAATTATCCAGCCCATCGTCCATGGCGTGCCATCACTGAACAAAGCGAGAAGCAGTGAAGAGATGATGCCGCTGCCGTATTGTAACGCGCCCATTAGCGCCGACGCGGAGCCGGCCACATTAGGCACTGCGTCCAGAGCGCAAGCCGTGGATGTCGCCGCGATGATGCCATTCATGGAGAAGAATACGAACACAGCGCCGACAATCACGGTAATTCCACCTACGCCCAGGCCGGTGGTGACCGCCAGCACTATTGCGGCAATACCCTCTGTCAGTTGTATTTAAGTGACCTGATTAACCCGCCAGGCATACTTGCCTCTTGTTTTTTGTTACTTAATACATCTGTTTTTTCATATGTGATATTGAACTTATATCTCTGTGGAGTATCCTGTCCGTCGACGATTGGGAGGAATGATGTCATTAACACCCTTACAGCTTTTTAAAAATCTGTCCGATGAAACCCGTCTGGGTATTGTGCTGCTGCTTAAAGAGATGGGGGAGCTGTGCGTGTGCGATCTCTGCGCGGCGTTGGATCAGTCGCAGCCCAAAATCTCCCGTCACCTTGCTATGCTGCGGGAAAGCGGATTGTTGCTGGATCGCAAGCAGGGTAAGTGGGTGCACTATCGCTTATCACCGCATATGCCTGCATGGGCGGCACAGGTAATAGAGCAGGCCTGGTTAAGCCAACAGGAGATCGTACAGGCCATCGCCCGCAAGCTGGCATCAGCAAACTGTTCTGGAAGCGGTAAAGCGTTCTGCCTTTAAAAATTTGCCTTAACATATATGTTTTTTCGAATGTGATTTTCAGGGAGGGGGTATGCTACTGGCAGGTGCTATTTTTGTCCTGACCATTGTTCTGGTTATCTGGCAGCCGAAGGGATTAGGCATCGGCTGGAGCGCGACGCTGGGCGCGGTACTGGCTTTAATTGCTGGCGTCGTACATGTAGGTGATATTCCGGTGGTGTGGAATATCGTCTGGAACGCGACGGCGACCTTTATTGCGGTGATTATTATCAGCCTGCTGCTCGATGAGTCCGGCTTTTTTGAATGGGCTGCGCTGCACGTATCTCGTTGGGGAAACGGTCGTGGCCGTTTGCTGTTTACGTATATCATTCTGCTCGGCGCAGCGGTGGCGGCGTTGTTTGCCAACGATGGTGCGGCATTAATATTGACGCCCATCGTGATTGCCATGCTGCTGGCACTAGGATTCAGCAAGGGTACGACGCTGGCCTTTGTGATGGCTGCCGGGTTTATTGCCGATACTGCCAGCCTGCCGCTTATTGTGTCGAATCTGGTGAACATCGTCTCGGCGGATTTCTTTGGGCTGGGATTCACCGAATATGCGTCGGTAATGGTACCGGTCGATATTGCCGCCATTGGCGCCACGCTAGTGATGCTGCACCTGTTCTTTCGCAAAGATATCCCGCCGGCCTACGATCTGGCCCTGCTTAAATCACCGGCAAACGCAATTAAAGATCCGGCTACGTTCCGCACCGGCTGGATAGTATTGATTGTGCTGCTGGTAGGTTTTTTCGTCCTCGAGCCGCCTGGCATTCCGGTCAGTGCGATTGCCGCGGTAGGGGCGGTAATACTGTTTACCGTGGCGAAACGAGGCCATGCCATTAACACCGGCAAAGTGTTACGCGGTGCGCCCTGGCAGATCGTGATTTTCTCGCTGGGAATGTATCTGGTGGTATATGGTCTGCGCAACGCCGGGCTAACCGAATACCTTTCAGGGGTGCTGAACGTGCTGGCGGATAAAGGACTCTGGGCCGCGACGCTGGGTACTGGCTTCCTGATGGCTTTCCTGTCTTCCATCATGAACAACATGCCTTCCGTGCTGGTTGGTGCGCTCTCTATTGATGGAAGCACCGCAACCGGCGTTATTAAAGAGGCGATGATCTACGCTAACGTAATTGGCTGCGATCTGGGCCCGAAAATTACACCAATCGGTAGCCTGGCAACGCTGCTCTGGCTGCACGTACTTTCACAGAAGAATATGACCATCACCTGGGGCTACTATTTCCGCACCGGGATCGTCATGACTCTGCCTGTGCTGTTTGTAACGCTGGCCGCGCTGGCGCTACGTCTCTCTTTCACTTTGTCATGAGATACTGCTATCTATGAGCAACGTCACCATTTATCACAATCCGGCCTGCGGCACCTCGCGTAATACGCTGGAGTTGATCCGCAATAGCGGTACTGAACCCACCGTTATTCATTACCTTGAAAATCCACCGTCACGCGATGAGCTGGTCAAACTCATTGCCGATATGGGGATCGCGGTGCGGGCGCTGCTGCGTAAAAATGTTGAGCCTTATGAAGAGCTGGGCCTCGCAGAAGAGAGATTTACTGACGATCGGTTAATCGACTTTATGCTGCAGCATCCGATCCTGATTAACCGCCCGATTGTGGTGACAGCGTTGGGAACGCGTCTGTGCCGTCCTTCTGAAGTTGTTCTGGAAATTCTTCCCGATGCTCAGCAAGGAGCTTTCGCTAAGGAAGATGGCGAGAAAGTGGTGGATGACGCGGGTAAACGGCTGAAATAAAAAAATCCGGGGCGATCTCATTCTTTATGAACATTGCCGTGGAGGTGACGATTATCTGTTGATGCCTCCTGATGCCGCTTACGCAGTTCCAGCAGCCGGGAAACCAGTATTACCACGGCGATACCGGCCATCAGCGCCGCGCAGTGGAAGGCGATTCTGCCTCCGGCATGGAAGTAGATCCAACGGGTTGCCTCAATGGAAGCGGCAAACGCGCTCAGGGCCAGAATATTCAGCGTGGCGGACACGGTACCTTTTGGCAGATGATGGGAAAAGAGCGTGAAGCGGAACAGCACCGGGTAGAGTAGCCCAATCCCCAGCGCATAAATGCTGGTACCCAGCACCGACCAGAACCAGACATGCGGCCACAGAAGATTACCGACCAGCAGGATCAGCAGGCCGGTCAGCTGTATCGGAACGGTACGCCAGATAAAGCGCGGTGAAGTTGGGTCTTTTACCACGTTCGCCACGATCGCGCTGGCGATAATCAGCCCACTGAACACCGGCACCTGAGTCCAGGCATATGCCGCAGGAGACAGGCCGCCGTGTTCAATCAGAATCACCGGAGAGAGCGCCACCCAGGTGATCATCGGCACGTTGCCAAAGGCCACCGCCAGCGAACCGGTCAGCACCACGGGATGACGAAACGCCGCGATGAAATCAGCCAGCACTTCCCCCGGTTTAAATCCCCGTCCCTGAGAGATAACGGTTTCCGGCATTTTAAAAAGCAGCAGGGCCCAGGCCACCAGGCCCAGCGCGCCAATAATGGCAAACAGCAGTTTCCAGTGCATCACCGTCATTAGCGTCGCGCCCGCCAGCGGTCCGATAACTGGCGCAAGCAGGACGATAGAGGTTAGCGCAGCCATGATTCTGATCGAATCGGTTTCCCCAAACGCTTCCTGAATCGACACATAGCCCACGGTTGAGATAAAGCAGATGCTTGTTCCCTGGATAAAACGGGCGACGAAGTATTGCGCGATCGAAGCGACAAACAGCATGCTCAGGCAGGAGAGAGCAAAAATCAGGGCGCCGGTGAGCAGAACGGGGCGGCGGCCGATACGATCTGACAGAGGGCCCAGCAGCCACTGCAGCGCCAGGCCTCCAGCCATATACAGGCTGACCGATACCGGAGCCAGGGTGACATCAGCCTGAAGCTCGTTGATGATATGGATAATGCCTGGCTGAATAAGATCCGTGGTCAGGTAAGCCGAAAAATCATAAATAATCATCGCCAGCGGAAACAACATGACGCTGCCGTACTGGATTAAACGCCGTGGCGGGGTATTCATGCGGGCTCCGGGGAATCTGCCATCCTGCATCTTAGTATCTGTAAACAAACTCAACAGACCCTAAATGGAGATAAATTAACCATGTTTTTTTGTGGTTTTTTGACCTTATCCCACATGCGCGCATCAGCGCTGGACGTGAGGCGATCGGCGCTCTATTGTCATCAACGTCCGGAAGTTGTCATTCATTAAAGGCGCTTAAATAACGGGATATCTATGTTACTGATCTTTGGCGGTCTGCCCGGTACCGGGAAATCAACCATCGCTCGCCTGCTTGCCGCCAGGCTGGGGGCCGTCTGGTTACGGATTGATTCAATTGAACAGGCGCTGATCCGCGCCGAAACCGTCACCCGGCACGATATAGGACCGGCCGGATATCTGGCGGCGTACGCCATTGCTGCGGATAACCTCAGGCTGGGCAACGTGGTGATTGCCGACTCAGTTAACCCTATAGCCATTACCCGCCAGGCCTGGAGAGCGGTCGCGACCGAGAATGCCGCGCCTTATCTGGAGATAGAACTGACCTGCTCCGACCAAATGCAGCATCGGTATCGCGTGGAAAACCGAGTGGCGGATATTCGCGGTCATATTCTGCCGGACTGGCAAAAGGTTATCACCCGTGAGTACGAACCCTGGCGCACCGCCAGCCTGACTCTGGATACCTCGGTGCTGACCGCAGAAGAGGCGGTAGAGCGGATCGTTGAGCATATTGCGTCACGCGATCGCCACGCGCCGGTAGGTTCGTAGAAGCCGCCGGGCCATCGGCGGCAACAACCTACATAAAGAATTTCACGGCCTGCTGGAGGGTGGTACCGACGCCCCATAACAGCGGCACGCTCACCGCCAGCCAGCTTACGGTTAACAGCAGCGTGGACGGGCGGGGCTCCCACGTGAGCTGGGCATCCTTGTTGATGGTATACAGTCCTTTCGCCTGCTGCTGCTGTTCCGCGGTCATCGCATGCTCTTCCGTCAGCGGACGCACCAGCTGATTACAGATAAAACCCAATACCAGCAGGCCGGTCAGGACCATCAGCGTAATATCGTAGACGCGCTCGGGCGAGACCCCGTGCGTCAGCTGATACTCGCGCAGATAGTTCACCAGAACCGGGCCGCTGATCCCCGCCGCCGACCAGGCGGTTAACAAGCGTCCATGAATCGCGCCCACCATTTGTGAGCCAAAGACGTCGGCCAGATAGGCGGGAATACTGGCAAAGCCTCCGCCGTACATCGAAATGATAATGCACATCGCGCAGACATACAGCGCGATATAGCCGCCGTGATTCACCAGCGGCAACGTGCCGTACAGCACGGCGCCCAGGCAGAAAATGATCGCAAAGGTCATTTTGCGTCCGCACAGGTCGGATACCGATGCCCAGAAAAAACGTCCCAGGATGTTAAACAGGCTGAGCAGGCCGGTAAATCCTGCGGCCATGGTTGCAATGCGTTTCAGCTGCTCGCCGTTCAGCTCATGCCAGCTGAGATCGAGCGACAGCAGTTTGCCGGCAAAGATCTCCTGCAGCATCGGCGAAGCCATACCGAGAATGCCGATCCCCGCGGTGACGTTGAGCCACAGCACCATCCACAGCAGCCAGAACTGCGGAGTGCGGCAGGCAACGCGGACGTGCACCTGGATCGTGGGATTATTGCGAATCGTTTTTTGCGCCTTCTCACCCGAAGGATGCCAGCCCATGGGCGGCAGGCGATAGCCAAAGGTACCGGCGAGCATAAACAGCGCATAAATCGCCGCCAGCGCCAGAATGCTTTGCCATACCCCGTTGCCGGCCGGCCCGGCGAAGTAATTCATCAGACCGTTTGCCAGCGGCGCGCCCACCAGCGCTCCCCCGCCAAAACCCATAATCGCCATCCCGGCCGCCATTCCGCGCTTGTCAGGAAACCAGCGCAGCAGCGTCGAAACCGGTGAAATATAGCCCAGTCCGAGACCGATTCCGCCGATGACCCCGGCCCCCAGCCACAGCAGCCACAGCTGATGGAAATAGATAGCGACGCTGGATAGCAGCAGGCCGCCGCACCAGCACAAGGTGGCAATAAAGCTCACCAGCCGCGGTCCAACCTTCTCAAGCCAGCTGCCCCACAGCGCCGCCGAACAGCCGAGAAAAACAAAAAACAGCGTGTAGGTCCAGCCCAGCATGGAGATTTTCCAGTCGCAATCGCGGGTAAACAGCTGCTGCCAGAACGACATCGTGGCGGGGCATTGCAAGGACGCGCTTCCTCCTATGAGCTGCGACATAGGCAGCCAGTAAACGGAAAACCCATAGGCCATACCTATACAGAGATGAACCGCCAGCGCGGCCGGTGGCACCAGCCAGCGGTTAAAGCCGGGCCTGGCGATGATACGGGGTTTCGCGAAAAAATCGCGGAGGGGAGAGACCGGTGCGGTCGCGATGTTTTCATTCATTTGCGCCATTTTCCTGTCCTTTTTATCGATATTGGCCGACGAATGCTGCGGTCGGGGAACGTAGATAAAAGGCAAGAACGGTGCCATTTGATTAAATTATGTACAAAAATGGCGACTGAAGCGAGCAAGCTCCGCCGAACGGCTGAGGCGAAAAGCCCGCCACCGGCGACGGAGGCACCGCCCGCGATAAAATCGCCGGGCGCGCTATTATTTTGATAAACGGCGATCTCAGAGTGATACGCGGTACCAGGTGGCGAGGGCGCGTACCGGCCTGCTCGCCCGCCGCACGTTAGCTTAAGGTATCAATCCATTCGCTCTGGCGCGGGTTCTGCCGACGATAGCAGTGTACCGACACCGCCAGCTGCGTCAGGTCGGTGAAGACCATCGGATCGAGCTGAATATGCTTTTTAATCTGCTGCAGCCGGTAGGTGAGCGTATTGCGATGAATCCCCAACAGCAGCGACGTTTTGCCCGGCTCGGCGTTATTGGCAATAAAGCTGCTGAGGGTATCCAGCAGCACTTCGCCGGAATCATGCTCAAGCAGCTGGCGTACGTTATTGATGAAAAAATTGACCATATAGCTGTCTTCCAGCACCCGGAACAGGCAGAGCATCGCCATTTCGCGAAAGTAGTAGATCTGCCGCTGCGGCTGCACTTTGCTCCCCACCTCAATCACCGACCTGGCGAATCGGATGGCCTCGCGAATATCCGGGGCGCTGTCCGCCTGCACGCCAATGCCGATATGGTAATGGCTGATCTGATTGCTGAGGACAAACTCGATGCCCCGCAGCAGCGTTTCCTGGGGGTCGCTCAGCGTATTGAGGAGCAATATTTCATTGCTGCCCAGCAAAATCACGTCTCTTACCCCGGACAGCTGCGAGAATTCCCGCAGCAGCGTACTCAGTATTTCGCTTAGCTGGTGCTGTTCGACCTGGACGGTTACCACGACCGGCACCAGCGGCGCATCAAAAGCGAAGCCAAGCTCCACCAGGCGATGCAGCGCTTCCTGTCCGGCGGGCGAAGCGCCTTGATCAAGATATTGACCAAACAGGGTATCGCGCAGACGCTGTCGCCAGTTGGTTTCCCGCATCTCTATGGCCTGGCGGACCAGCAGTTCGGCGGTGA
>OKCO01000181.1_pt1 | contig 17671 bp, 19 predicted proteins | sample 1612531 | NCBI WGS metagenome assembly OKCO01 (sample SAMN04436802, study PRJEB24849) | human gut metagenome | biome: human gut; feature: NICU; material: stool | host: Homo sapiens | place: USA: Saint Louis, MO | collected 2011-06-07
AGCTGCTGGACCTCACTCCCGCCGAGTTCCGGCTGCTGAAAACCCTCTCCCAGGAACCGGGTAAAGTCTTCTCGCGCGAACAGCTGCTGAATCACCTGTACGATGATTACCGCGTGGTGACCGACCGAACGATCGATAGCCATATCAAAAACCTGCGGCGTAAGCTGGAGTCGCTGGACGCCGAGCAGTCGTTTATCCGCGCCGTTTACGGCGTAGGGTACCGCTGGGAAGCCGACGCCTGCCGGCTGGCATAGTTAGCCCCTGCCCGACTTTTCCCCGGCTCGCGCTGCGCTTAGCCGGGCTACTGGCTCACCGCCGTCTGCGGGCGGGGTAGCCCGGACAGGCGCGTCAAGCGCCGCCTCCGGGGAAAAAGCAGCGGCTGAAACCGGCAGATAGCGGCCGCTTGATGCATACCCGGAACTGATTTGCCGTCCGCTTATCGCCAAAGATACCCGACTGATATTTACTCCCCTCCCCCAGGGCGCTACAATGCCCGCCCTTAATGTGGGGGCACTCCCCAACTCGCCGTACCGGGTGCGGCGAATCTGACCTGTCATCAGAACGAGAAAATCATGTTTAAACCGGAACTCCTTTCCCCGGCGGGAACGCTGAAAAATATGCGTTACGCTTTCGCTTATGGCGCAGATGCCGTTTACGCGGGCCAACCGCGCTACTCCCTGCGCGTGCGTAATAACGAATTCAATCACGAAAATCTGCAGCTCGGCATCAACGAAGCCCACGCGCTGGGTAAAAAATTCTATGTGGTGGTCAACATCGCCCCGCATAACGCCAAGCTGAAAACGTTTATTCGCGATCTGAAGCCGGTGGTGGAGATGGGTCCGGACGCGCTGATCATGTCCGACCCGGGGTTGATCATGCTGGTGCGCGAAAATTTCCCGCATATGGATATTCACCTGTCGGTACAGGCCAACGCCGTCAACTGGGCGACGGTCAAGTTCTGGCAGCAAATGGGGCTCACCCGCGTTATTCTCTCCCGCGAGCTGTCGCTGGATGAAATCGCCGAAATTCGCAGCCAGGTGCCGGAAATGGAGATCGAAATTTTCGTTCACGGCGCGCTGTGCATGGCCTACTCCGGCCGCTGCCTGCTCTCTGGCTATATCAACAAACGCGACCCAAACCAGGGGACCTGCACTAACGCCTGCCGCTGGGAGTATAACGTGCAGGAAGGTAAAGAAGACGACGTCGGTAATATCGTGCATAAGCACGAACCGATCCCGGTGCAGAACGTCGAGCCGACGCTGGGCATCGGCGCGCCGACTGACCAGGTGTTTATGATTGAAGAGGCCAAACGTCCGGGCGAATACATGACCGCTTTCGAAGACGAACACGGCACCTACATCATGAACTCGAAGGATCTGCGCGCGATTGCCCACGTTGAGCGCCTGACCCAGATGGGCGTCCACTCGCTGAAAATCGAAGGTCGCACCAAATCACATTACTATTGCGCCCGTACCGCTCAGGTCTACCGCAAGGCCATTGACGATGCTGCCGCTGGCAAACCGTTCGATATCTCCCTGCTGGATACCCTGGAAAACCTCGCACACCGTGGCTATACCGAAGGCTTCCTGCGTCGCCACACGCACGATGACTACCAGAACTACGAGCACGGCTACTCTGTTTCCGAACGCCAGCAGTTTGTCGGCGAATTTACCGGCGAGCGCAACGGCCAGCTGGCGGCGGTGGCGGTGAAAAACAAATTTTCCGTCGGCGACAGCCTTGAGCTGATGACCCCGCAGGGCAACGTTAACTTTACCCTCGAGCATATGGAAAACGGCAAAGGCGAACGCATGCCGGTCGCGCCGGGCGATGGCCACACAGTATGGTTGCCTGTTCCGGAAGATATGGCGCTGCAGTATGCGCTGCTGATGCGTAATTTTACTGGTCAGACGACCCGAAACCCGCACAGTAACTAGTTAATTTGGGTTATTTTTTCACGATGTAAAGATATTAGAAACGGATCACATACCGGTTCGTTCAAAGCAGATATCATCCATTTCGCTGAAAAACATAACCCATAAATGCTAGCTGTACCAGGAACCACCTCCTTAGCCTGCGTAATCTCCCTTACGCGGGCTTATTTTTTTAAAGTAACACAATGAAATAAATGGATTTATTTCATGTCTCGTCCACATATCGACCACATCGACCACAAAGCCACAGTAATCGCTGTGGCTTGCTCTTTCCCAAAAGGAGGGATAATGCAGGAGTTTAACGGTGCGCCGTTGCATACGGCGTTATTTGCGGGGGTTGAAGTGTATTGCTCCGCAGAATTAACACCATTTGTTGAGCAACATTTCCAACTCGACGGATTAAATATTGGTCGAACGATTTGCCTCTCACCCAATGCGCCAGGTAAACTAAGCCTCGTCTTCGAGCTTGCCACTCAAATTAAGAGCGTAGCGGGATCACTTATGGGTTTACTTAATCGAAACGACATTGAAATAGAGCTACATCTTGGTACTCGCGATGAAAAGCCAAAATCGGCCATAATCAAACTGCGCGATGTTAAAGATGTTGAGGCGTGCGAGCGGCTGATTGATAAACTTGGAGCCGTCGTCATTCGACCTCAAAAAGATGAAGAATGAATCAAAAAAAAGCCCCGTAAATTCGGGGCTCTTTTTATATGGCAAAACTGAGCTGATCGTTGCCGTAATGCGAGGCTGGGAACGCATCTGAGGGGATAAAGCCAGGCGGCAACTTTTCGCGATGGCCGCGCTTTGTGACCAGTTTTTCAACGCTGTTCAGGGTGGTAAAGGTAATGCTGCACTCGAAGTTTTGGCACTGGTGATAATGTCGGACGGTGGTATTACTCAATGGGCGACTGGTGCGCGTTTTGGCAACGGCACCGCAAACAGGACATTTGAACATGATGGCCTCCCGGCTGGGAGTTGAACTCGCTCATATTATGGCCGTTAACTCTCACTTTCTGCAATCCATTCAGGTATTTTCGCTTCAAGCTCCAGCTGCGTTTTAAATCCGCCGTCGTCGATCGTGTGCGTGGCCTTCGCGATTATCCAGTCCTGATTATTCATATCCGTCTTAAATCCCGATACCGTGCCGTGCATCTCCGGGTACAGATCTGCGCGGCCATAGGCCAACGTCATAGTAAATTCGGCAGCGCCGCGCTTGAGCTGCTGCCACTTTGCCGCAGCGGCCCGCTGGGCTGCTGTTTCGCTGCTATAGGTTGTCCGCAGCACAAAAACGTTTCCGTCTTCACCGGCGATATAGTCCCCTTCCCGGCTGCTGCTGCGCGGCTTCTTCTCGGTTTTCTTCTTGCGGGCTTTAACGGTGACTTTTTTCTTTTTGCCAAACTCCAGATCCAGCCAGTACGCCTGCACGCCGGTGTAAGCGTCACGATCGGCGATGCGGAAGGAATGCCGGTCGCCGCTGGATCGGGTGATCGCAAACTCCGGCAGAGCTTTGCCGTTCGCGCTGACGCCACCACCCGGCAGGATAAACAGGAGACTGCCGTTTTTAATGGTGGCAATAGCCCCCAGCAGGTCGGCCATCCTCGTCAGAAATGACATATCGCTTTCCTGGGTCTGGTCAGCGTGGTCAATCTCGGCGCTCATCAGCTGCTCGGAAATCACCGGCGTCAGTTTGTAACGCCTGGCGATGGCTGACACGATGCGCTCAACCGTCACGTCATGCCATGACACTTCGCGTTTGACGTTGAACTCGTCCCGAAAATCTGCACTGCGGGCGGTGATTTCCAGCCTGTCCGGCGGCCCCGAATGGGCGACCTCATCAACGGTGTAAACCCCTTTGTAAACCAGCGGCTCGCCCTGCCATCCCAGCGATACCGACAGCTCAGCACCACGCGGCGGCAGTTCGATCAATCCGTCGCTGTCGTCGATAGCAATAGTCAGCTCGTCGGCCTCAAATCCTCGGTTGTCGGTCAGCTCCAGCGAAATGATACGCGGATCCAGCTGTGTCAGTGCTTTGCCGCCCATCAGGATACTGAAGGCCGGTACGCGCGACAGTTCGGACTGATAGTCCTGGAATCGCTGCGACCCTTCGTCCAGTAGCGCTTTTGCTTTGTCGATAGTGTCTGTCGTCAGTGCCATATGCATTCCCCCGCCGTTGATGGTTTCATGCGCGCGCGATACTGGCGATGGCTTTTTGTTGTGGCAGACCGGTCACAACCCTGAAGGCACGACAGCGGCCCACCATCCCGGCGATGATGACCGCGAACTCACTCAACATGATGGCGGCAGAGTATGACCGACAACTTTTTTCACGGGGCGCGCGTCAAGGAAAATACCGACCTCCAGACCGCGATCAATGACATTGATTCAACGGTCATTGGTCTGGTCGCGGTAGCCGAAGACGCCGACCCTGCCACCTTTCCACTTAACACTCCGGTGCTTGTGACGCGGGTTATCAGCGTGCTCGGCAAAGCAGGTAAAACCGGTTCTCTTTACAAATCGCTGAAGGCCATTTCCGACCAGGTCAGCACCCGCGTGATTGTCGTGCGCGTAGAAGAGGCCGGAACCGGCGAGAACGATCCGACGCAGTCGCAGCTGATTATCGGCGGCACTCAGGCAGACGGCAGTTACACCGGTATGTTTGCCTTTCTGACGGCGGAGCAGAAAACCGGCTATCGCCCGCGCATTCTCGGCATTCCGGAGTACGACACCGCCGAAGTGACCGCGCAGCTGCGGGTTATCGCGAAGCAGTTGCGGGCGTTCTCATACAGCTACTGTGATGGCTGCGACACCATTGCGAAGGCAAAAACCTACCGCGAGACGTTTGCGGAGCGTGAAGGCATGCTGATCTGGCCGAACTTCATCGCCTATAACCCGCTGACCGGTGTGAATGAAGAATTCCCGGCCGTGGCTTATGCGCTGGGTCTACGGGCGCTGATCGACAACGAGCAGGGCTGGCATAAATCACTGTCTAACGTGCCGGTCAAAAACGTGCTGGGGATTGCGAAGGACGTGTTCTGGGCATTGCAGGCGGAAGACTCTGACGCCAACGAGCTGAACGCCAACGAGATCACCACGCTGATTAAGCGCGACGGTTTCCGTTTCTGGGGCAACCGCACCACCGAGACCGAAGAATTTATCTTCGAGGTGTACACACGAACCGCGCAGATTCTGGCAGACAGTATCGCGGAAGCGCAGTTCACCACCGTGGATACCCCGCTGACGCCTGCCAACGTGAAAGACGTGGTGAGCGGCATTAACGCCAAACTTCAGGCGCTGGTTACCGCCGGCAAGCTGATTGGCGCGGCGTGCTGGTTTGATATCGTCGATAACCCAACCGTTGGGCTGCGGCAAGGTAAAGCGATCGTGCGCTACAACTACAGCCCGGTGCCGCCGCTGGAAGACCTGACGATGATCCAGACATTCACCGATCAGTATTACGAATCCGCTTTTGCATCGCTGGGAGGTGAATAGTGGCTATTCCTAAAAAACTCCGGCTGTTCACCGTCTTTGTGGACGGCGTGAACCATATCGGCAAAGTCCCCAGCGTGACGCTGCCGAAAGTGACCCGCAAGACCGAAGATTACCAGGGCGGCGGTATGCTCGGTTCGGTGGCGGTTGATCTGGGGCTGGATTCCGGCGCACTGGACGCATCAATGATTGTCGGTGGCGTGGTCGAAGAGCTGATCCTGAAATATGGCGGCGATATAGACGAAATGCGCCTGCGCTTTGTCGGCGAGTTTTACAGCGGCGGTACCAGCTCGTTACTGGAAGTTGAGATGCGCGGACGTATCACGGAAATCGATCCGGGTGATGCGAAACAGGGTGATGATACCAACCACACCTACGCCATCAAAAACACCTACTACAAGCTGTCAGTGGACGATAAGCCGCTGCTGGAAATCGACCTGCTGAACTTTATCTACAAGCGCAACGGGGAGAATCTCTACCCGGATCGCATTATGTCGGCGCTGGGCCTCGGCAGCTGATAACCCTTTTTACTCACCCTTAAGGCGGTCTGCTGGCCGCCCGGAGAAAATACTATGCCCGTTATTCTCAGTAAGCCGGTTAAGCGCGGCGATCAGGAAATTATCACCATCACTATCACCGACACCATCAAACAGGCGGGATCACTGCGTGGTCTGCGTCTGGTTGATGTGCTGAACTTCGATTTTGATGCGGTCTCCACCCTGCTGACGCGCACCACCAGTCCGCAGCTGACCAGTACCGAAATTGCCGCGCTGGCAACCGGTGACTTCACCGCGCTCTGTGAAGAGATCACGCCTTTTTTGACGAAACCGGCGCCGTCCGTACCGAACGTGGCGGAGACGGGGAGCGAATAAGAGAGGCGGTATTTTCTGACGTCGACGATCTGATCGCCGATATTGCAGTTATTTTTCACTGGCCGCCCTCCGAGATGTACGGCATGGAGCTGCGCGAGCTGATGGCCTGGCGCGAGAAGGCGGCCATCAGAAGCGGCAACCATGAACAGGAGGATGACGACGATGGATCTTAGTATTCGCGTTGCGTTCAGCGCCATTGATAAGCTCACCCGTCCGGTCAGTGCCGCCAGTAAAGCTATTGGCGGCCTTTCGGACTCCCTCAAGCAGACGCAGGGATCAATCAAAGAGGTTGAGCGGCAATCTGCCGCCTTCAACCGTCTGCGCGACAGCGTTAAAAAAACCTCCCGCACTATCGACGACACCACCCGCACACTGGAAGGACTGAAGCAGGCCCAGCGGTCAGGTGCGACGCTGACGGACAAGCAACGCCAGCAGATGACCGATCTCGCGGCGAAGCTGGATCGCCTCAAAGTCCGACGAGATAAAGAGACAGAAAGTCTCCGGGGGGCCTCTGAGGCGCTCCGTCGTCACGGCGTATCCCTTGCGGGTGGCAGTCAGACCATTGCCAGCGCCATTCGCCGAACCGAGCAATATAACCAGACCCTTGAGCGCGAACGCCGCCAGCTCGCCGCTGCCACGCAAGCGCGCATGCAGTATGACCGCGCGAAAGAGATCGCCGGCAAGATGCGCGGTGCCGGGCTGGCGATGACGGCGGCCAGTGCCGGGGGGTTCTATCTGGGTTCGCGGCTGATGGCACCACAAATTCAGACACAGGAGCACGCCTCCGTTATTGCTGCCCAGAATGGCGAGGGCGCGGCATCCGGCGGTCGCTACTCCCGCATCATTCAGAACATTAACGCCGCTGGCGTCAGTCGCGATCTGGCCCGTATATCCGAGGCGGTGGCGGGTGTTCGCAGTACGCTGGGCGCGCTCGGCACGGTGGGTGACGAGGAGTTGACGCGCATTTCCCGCAAGGCGCTGGATCTGCAAGCCGCCCTCGGCGGGGATATGACGGAACATATCCAGATGGCGGCGATCATGATGAAAAACGGGCTCGCCCGCAGCAGTGATGAGGCATTCGACCTTATCACGTCGGGCATGCAGCGCGTTTCCACGCAGATGCGCGGCGAGATGCCGGAAATCCTTCATGAGTATTCGACTCACTTCCGCAATATGGGCTTTACCGGTGCGGAAGCTATGTCGCTGCTGGTCAATATGGCTCAGCAGGGTAAGTTCGCACTGGATAAAACCGGGGATGCCATCAAGGAATTCAGCATTCGCGGCTCGGATATGTCAAAAAACAGCGTCAGCGCCTACAAGGCGATCGGTCTTGACGCGGCAGCCATGTCATCGGCGATAGCCACGGGCGGCGAAAGTGCGCGCAAGGCGATGGAGAAGACCGCAAAAGGGCTGCTGTCCATTCAGGATCCGGCGACGCGGGCTAATGCCGCGATTTCGCTTTTTGGTACCCCGATTGAAGACCTGTCTATCGATCAGATCCCGGCGTTTCTTTCGGCGCTGGCGAACGTTTCTAATCGTCTTGGTGATACCAGGGGAAGCGCCGACAGGCTGGGCGATACCCTGCGCGATAACCTGCCTGGTGATATCAGCAAGCTTGGCGGGGCATTCGACGGACTGCGCACGGAGGTGCTGACGGGGATGGATACCAGCCTTCGGACAATCACGCAGACGCTGACGGCTTTCGTCAACAACCTGCGGGCATGGGTGAGTGAAAACCCGGAGCTTACACAGACCCTGGTACTTGTCACTGCTGCGCTTGTGGCCCTGACTGGAGCGGTAGGCGTAGCGAGTCTCGCCGTCAGTTTCTACGTTGGCCCCTTTGCAAAGCTAAGGCTGGCAATTCAAAACATCGGCCTGTCCTCGATCACTGCGACCTCCAGTATCGCCAGGCTCAATCTGGTGCTTTCCGGCCTGCGCGTCATTCTTGCTACATTGCTGGGCATCCCCGGTCTGATTGCGCTGGCATTTATCGCGGCGGGGCTGATTATCTGGAAATTCTGGGAGCCTATTAAAGCATTCTTTGGTGGTTTCCTTAGCGGAGTCTGGGAGGGATTAACCCCGCTCAGGAACGCATTTTCAGCAATGGCCCCGGTGTTTTCTGCGCTGGGTAACGGCGTTAAAGCTGTGTGGGAGTGGTTCAAAAACCTGCTTAGTCCAATGCAAACCAGCAAAGACACTCTGGATAAGTGCGCCTCTGCCGGGGAGACCTTTGGCCGGGTGATGGGGACGGCGCTCAGCGTTCTGTTGTGGCCGCTTCAGCAGTTAATGAACGGTGTGGACTGGTTGCTTAAGAAGCTGGATCTCATTCCTGAGGGGATCGACAAAGCCAGGCAGCAGGCTGACAAAGCACAAAGAGATCTTGAGGCCTCTGCGGTAGCGCTGGCCGGGCATCAACTCCCATTAGCGAAGGCAGATGTGTACAAGCCCGCTGGCGGCGATAAGCCGCCGGTTATTACCGGCGTTCAGGGTCACCTGAAAAACATCGATACGAACACCAAAGCAACGGCCAACAACACGAAGAAAGTCGGCCCCGGCGATATTGTCTTTAAAAACCTGCCGCGTGCTTTGGCGCTGCGTGGCGCCTATCAGGAAGCGCGGGTTATTCCGCAGCCTGTGCCGCGCGTGTCTGCGGCGGCGGCCGGCGGTGTGCTGTCGGTACCGACGGCGACGCAGGGGGCGGCGTCTGCGCCGGTCGCGGCATCGTCAGGCGCAGCACCGTTCTTCCAGTTGGTCTTTAACGACGTCGGCAAGCGTTCGGATCAGGAGCTGGAAAAAATGGTTCGCAACGCCGTGCGCGATGCAATGACCGGCACCCGCAAAACTAACCGTGGCTCATACCGCGACCGTGAGTAAGGAGGTTTTTATGATGATGGTATTCGGGATGTTTGTTTTTACGCTGCGCACTGTCCCGTATCAGCAGCTGCGGCACTCGCAGGAGTGGCGTCACGTTAAGAATGACCGGGTTAATCAGTCGGCGGGATGGCAGTACATTGGGCCTGGTGACGACACGATCACTCTTGATGGTGTGCTCTACCCGGAAATCACCGGCGGCCGGTGGTCGCTGTCTGCGCTGGAGACGATCGGTTTTGCCGGTCGCCCCTGGCCGCTGATTGAGGGTGACGGGCAGATCTACGGGATGTACGTAATGACGCGTCTGGAGCGAGGAAAAACGGAGTTCGATCGCTACGGCAACCCCAAAAAGATTGAATTTACGATCAGCCTAAGCCGCGCGGATGCTGATTTTCGCGAGAAGCTACAGACGTCGTCGGTCAGTGATGTACTTGATGATCTCAAAACCAGCGCAACCAAAGCCGTTAACTCGGTATCAAACTCCCTCAACAGTCTGTTTTAACCCACAAAAAAGCCCCTCACCTGAGGGGCTTTTCACTACCGGCAGATATCGCCATTTCTGACTATGACGGTACCGCACCGCCACTTCTGACGACCTGCAGTACTGTTATTTTTGACGGTGCTCGATACTCACGCCACCCGCGACCAGCACATCAGCAGGATGTGAGATTCAACAACGCTAAGGGCGGTACCGTTGCCCAGACTGTCTGTCTTACCGCTGAAGGTATGTTCTTGTGCCGGGATGTCTATTTCATGGTCATGATCGTCCACTTCGTCAGTTTCACCCAGATTGGCGGGGTTAAATTGCTGACTGATATCGCCGCCAATTTCCCAGGGGTTTTCCCGGCTGGGTACACCACCATGTTTGTGCCTGCCTGCGGGTTTTGTGGTCAGCGTCTGCGCCGGGTGGTCGTTGATTTCGCCACTGACGTTGATTTGCGCTGCCGGAAGGTTGGCCTTCTGAATGTTGACGGTATCACTGCCGCCAGTTGTACCAATATCGGAACCATTGGCGCTGCCGACACGAATGGTCTTTTTCTCCCCCGTATATGCCCACTCAGTCCACGGATAACGCTCATTAGGATCAACGTTCTGCGCGTAGAATTTCACTGTACCAACGGGGTTGTCCAGCTCCCATGCTGAGCGGATGGCTTCGGCAATAGCCAGCTTTACGGCGTGAGGCGTCGCCGCTTTATCCTGATCGTCGCTATCAATCTTATTGCTCAGTTGGGTAAATCCCTTTTCATCCAGCGTCGCATCGGGGTGGTTCCGCGACGCCGCGTGCTCGCTCAGCTGCTCGTCAGCGTAGTCTTTAGCATCGTTACCGGCGTTAATCACATCTTCAACAGTTGCCAGTACAATCCCCGGATCCACAATAAGCTCGACGGCCTCAGTGCTACTTACTGCCAGCCATATACGAAGGATGGTAAAGCGCCCTGAACCTTCGGTCAGTGCGGGCTTATAGGTTTCCGGGACATTGGCAACCGCCATGCACTCGCCGGCATCATCAAACAATGCCGCCTCCCGGATGGTAAACCCCCCCACCTCCGGAGGAATAATCATCTCAGCAATGATGATGCTATCGGCATCGGACAATTTCAGGCTGTTCAGCTGAGTACGAAAAAGCTCGTTTACCAATGAGGTTTGCTCTTCGCTCGGGGTTGTCGCACTGCCGCCACCATCACCGACAGACATTTGAGAGAAAACAACCTTGTCCCCGTTAACAATTGCAGCAGCTATTTTCTCCCTGCCGGCGGTCGTAATTAACGATTTGAAAGTTTTGTTCATCTTGATTGATTCCGCATTGTTTGACGGTTATCGGTTATCACATGTTAAGTTCGCCTGACGCCCGCCATCTCACGTCGATTATAATGGACTCACGAGATCGATACCCTACGTAGCTGCGCTCGCCATCTGCTTTCGAATTTACTGACCTTGCAACCATCTTTGATGGGGGCAGTTCATTACTGGCGGGATTAATTAGTACTAAATATCAAGCCAGTCTTCAGACTGGGTATCAAGGTCTGATGTTATGTATGTATTGTCGCCACCTGCGGCGTAGTTAATGACGTATACGCCATCGAGGTAATAAATAAATTCATCTTCCGGCCATTCCTCACGTTTTACCTTTCCACCCTTTCTGGCTGACTCCATGGCTTGTTCATAATTCATATTCACATTACCTGTAGTGTCTTGCGGTAGTTTGGTGCCCAGGGTAACGCACCAGAAGTAATTGCAATTTCTTTAATCTGAAGAGTAAAAGCATCTGTGTTTGCCGCCGTTGCATCCAGCCTCAGCCTGAACCCTGTATTCGCCGCCGCTGAGTTCACCGGAAATTTACCCAGTATAAAGACGTCCGCCCCTGTGGATTCAGGAGTCCACCGAATCTCCGTGTCAAAGAGGTTGATGCTTAACCTGTGAATACCGATAGTGGCTGATGAACACGACACTTTCAGCATGACATAAACGTAATCATCCCCTGCGACACCCTGCCTGAGATTCAACGGCAGGGGGAAGGTAATGGATGGACTCGCAGCCCCCGTTGTCGCCGGATACGTTAACTGAAGATAGCTGTCAGTTTGCACGGCTTTCATATCAACGTTTTGTGATGTGGCATTAGTGCACTTTTCTGACGCGACAGTGTTAAAGAAATCGAACGAACGCTGTACTATCACATCAGACTTGAATTGCGGCCCATCCCACTGTGTGTTAACACCGGCATCAACAATCCAGTCAGTAAACCACTTGCGGTAGTTATAGGGTGCAGAGGTGCCAAACGGATTGCGTATTGTGCAGTTCTGGAATTGGGTGTCTACAGCCGTTGAAAGAACCTGAAGCTGTGGTACGTAATTTCCGGCAGCATCTGTTGAGGCGCCAAACACCATTTTACTGAATGTTACGCTTGCTGCGTTAGCTACTCGCAATCCGCCGTTAATTAAAGAACCCCGGTACACTTCATCAAAATCGCTCCATCCAAGACCATTAATATCAATCATTGGGTCAGAGGTTTTTACGATGCCGTCGCCGCTGAAATTACGGAAAGTCAGGTTTGTGTTTCGAATGTCACTGTTTGAATACACTTTTACATGTGTTGCGGCTTTTGCAGACGTATACCACCGCTCAAAGAGGATGTTAAATATCTGCTTCCCAACGTTATAAATGTTCAGAGATATTGGGGCTGTGGCTATTGTCGTATTGTCAGCAAATGCAGTTGAAATGTCGATGTTACGTACCGACCCGTCTGTCCAGTTTCCGCTCCCCCATTCCGTAGAAAACTGGAGGTCGAATGCCTGATAAGCGCCTTGTGCTCCTGAATTAACAATCATTATCTTATCAATATTCAGGTTTACGATATCCTCTGCTGCTGTTTGCCCTGCCGCATTTTCAGGCTTAATAACGAACCCACCACCATAACAATCCTGAACAAAAATATTCTGTATATGCGACGTGTAACATCCGCGTTTTAATGCAAACCCCGCAACATTTTTATCCCGGTAGTTACCGCCCGTGAACCCGAGGCCATCAATGATCACACGAGGCTTACCTGTGGCCGGTGGTATCGTGAATATAAACGTGTTGTCAGGTGTACCAGCAACAGGGACCAGACGACACTTCCCATGCCCGGTGGCCAGGATAACAGCACCTTCTACCCACTCAGCAGGTGATGTAGGAAAGAAGAAATTCTGACTTGATGTCACTCCTTCGAGGTATTTCGCCGGCGGCCCGCAAAAAACTAAAGGTTTTCCACTAAATGCAGCGTCTTTCTGAGCCTCCATTATGGCGTCGTGAAGGTCTCCGATATTCGCTTCTGCCGTGGTTGGGTCATTAAGGTATTTCCATTTACGGGGCCTGATGTATTGAAGTATTGAAATGTGCGACACCGAATCAATATATTGCTGTACTGTCAACCCTTTGACAGTTGTACCCATCATCCCTGCGCCTAACGTCTCCTCGTTTGAAGCTATGTCTTCACGAATCACGGCATCAGACGTATACGCCCAGCGGCCGGCGCCAATTCCGCCTGCCCCCTGAGGTGTGCTGCCAGCCAGAACCGTTTTCGGAAACTCCCCAGTCCACACCAGACGATAACCGTCGAACAGGATCTCTTCGCGCGGGGATTCCAGGGTTGCACCCTCAGCAAACGTCTTTACCGCGCTGACTTTTTCGGCAATTGATTTATTTGCTGCGTCAGCCTGATCTTTGAGATACCGCGTACGGTTTGCCAGGCTTTTCAGTGGGCGGTTTGCTGGGCCATCCAGTCCCCCGGCGACACGCTCGCTCCGGGAGATCAGCTCAATCTCTTCTTCCCACGATGAGGACTCTGGAAGTCTGGTCATACTCTTACCCGTAATTAAAATTGCCATCGTGAAAAATCACGCCGTTGTAAGTAATGTTCTCTTCCGGTTCAAAATCCTCCGGATAGATGCTGATGATGTCGCCGCCACATAGCGTGGATCCGGCCCAGATATCCCCCGTCAGCTTAACGGCGATATTGAGCTGGGCGGCATGCCTGCTGACCGGTTTTGCGTCGTCAATCAGGCGATTCAGTTCTGCCCAGGTCTTTTGTGTCAGTCCGACCTCATTGATATCGACTTCAAGGCGGAATGTCCCCGGCTCATCACCGACGTCGAACCACTCCGCGAACGTCGCTGAAAACCCCATATCCTCAATGACGCGCCGCACCGCTGCACGCGTACCCTTGCGCCGGTGCAGCCAGTACGAATGCTGAATAGCAGCAATCTTTCGCTCCGCCGGCCAGCCCTTATCCCACCTGTCAACCGACAACGCCCAGGCCAGATACGGCAGCAGATCAACCGGACAGGTAGTCGGCGTCCACAGTGTGCGAAGTGCAACGGTGATCGCCGAAAGTCTGGCGGCACCCGCTTCGGTATGGCGGAGCCAGTCTCCGGAGGATGGCGGCAACAGAGAGTTACTCATCCGTTCCGCCGTTTTCCACTTCGTAGCCGGTATTTCGTGCCACCTGCGTGTTATCGATCTGCAGATCGCTTTCCGGTGAATTGATCACCACACGCTGTACCCCCTGGACATGCAACGCTGCCGAAATGGCGGAGCGCACCACATCACGGCCGATTTTTTTATCGGCGTTCGACAGAAAGGTTTGCAGTGAGGCCAGGGCGGCATTAATGATCGGTTCCGACTCCGGACCCGGGTACAGGTACAGGGTGGCATCAATCGCATATTCAATAATCTCAGCACCCTGCACCGTCACACGATCGCCCAGGGGGCGCGTATCTTCATCATTGACGGCGGCCTGAACTGTCGCTAGCAGTTCGGCTGATGGCGTGCCGTCTCCGTCACTGGAGAGGATGGCGATCACCACTTCTGCCGGCGACGGGCTGGTTGCGCGCACAGCAGCAACCTTGCCACTGGCGCTGCGGGCGAAATACTCATAGGCAGCTGACGGCCCGGCAACACTCATCCCTTCGAAGGCCGCCTGCGCGCGCAGGCGTAGCGCTTCATCGCTCTCCGTCACTGCGTCTGCGGTGTTGGTGGCTTCGGTGATAATCAGGCGTTCTGTGTCCAGGTTGGCGGCAATATTATCCAGATCGTCGCCGGTCGCATGACTCAGCATGCAGGCTGCGGCACCTTCATTGATGCGCTGACGAAGCAGCAGTTCACGGTATGCTATCGCCTGAGCGATAATATTTAGTGGCTCTGATTCCAGTGTCATTGCTGCCGCAACGGTGGACTGCTGATCCTCCGGGAAAGCAGCCACCATCACCGCTTTCACCTCAGCAAGAATAATTTCGAAGTCCAGCTCTTCGATAATGCTCGGCGATGGCAGCTGTGACAGATCAATTGTCGGCATTGGAACCCCCTTTTAGTGTCACCGCGCGAGTGCTCTTTTCCATGGTCTCGGTCAGCATGCCGGACAGTTCTGCTGTCACGGCGCCACTGTTGGAGTACGTCACGTTGATGGTGTCCAGCACAATGCGTGGCTCCCACGCGGACAGCGCGATGACTGCCGCGCTCATCAGCTGCAGGCGGGTGACGTCGTTTTTCGGGCTGTCGATAAGGTCAGGGCACAGAGAGCCGTAGTTACGGCGCATCAGGCGGCTACCGACCGGCGTCAGCAGAATGTCGTTAACCGACTGCCATACGTGATCTTCGTCAGTCAGGGTGCCGGTGCCTGCGGCGTTCATGCCGCGATAGCGCTCTGTCATCGCGTACCCTCCGTCCAGCTTCCGCCGCGCTCAACCGCGCCGTGATCGTGATTATCCACCTGCACGCCGTTAGACTTGAATGCTCCGCCGGTGTGATTAAAATTGCCGCGCATCTCCCCACCCTCGGAAATATCCAGATTTTTCGCGCGCAACAGGTTGGTGCAGTCCACCTCCGGCGTATCCAGCGTGATTTTGACTGACGCCTCAACCGCGGCGGATTTAATACCCTTCACCTGCAACGCGCCCGCCTCCGCGTCATAGCGGAACGTCGCCCCGTCCGGAGCGGTCACCATCATCTCGTTACGCGACGCCCCTGGCGCCGGGTTGTCGGCGCTGTACAGACTCCCGCCGATGAAGGCAACGTCGGTATTGCCGCCCAGGCACAGGAACCAGACCTGCTCGCCGATGGATGGTGGCACCCAGACTTTAAACGCACCGGCGCGCTGTGCGTTCCAGCGCAGCCAGGTGGTTTCCAGCTCGCCGCTTTGCACGCGGACGCGCCATTTTCCCTCGTCGATCTCCGTTACCGTGCCGGTACGGGCGATGTTCTCAAGCAGGCGAAGCAGTCCGGCAATCTCCATCAGCGCCCCTCCAGTGAGTTGATCACGTGGCGGAAAATAGCTGTGCGATCGGCTTTACTCAGGCCCAGCAGCTCGCGGCGCGGATAGTCCGCCATCGCGCCACTGTCATTAATCCGATCGCGTAGCCCTTCCTGGTGTGCTCTGGCGATACGCGCAGCCACGCCGGAATAGCCCACTTCAACGCCATCTGCCGTGGCGCGTGACTTCAGGAAACGTGCGGTTCTCAGGCGACGGAACATCGGCTCGGCCGTCGTGGTATTGCGGCGCGTTTCACTCAGGTTGATATCGAGATAACGCTCAATATCCTCGCGATAGAATGACCGCTGCGCCCCGCGCTCCACGTCATAACCGCTCACCATGCGCCCCCGCCTGCTGCGGGTTGTACGCCAGTTGCGCAGGTTTCTTTCCTGCCCCTGCCACATGAATTTGATGCCTGCGCGCGCACGCAGCACCTTGCGGCGGCGGCCTTCATATTTCGTGCCGTCCGGGTCTTCCTGCTTGCCGATGCGCCGACTCTGACTCTGGCGCAGCATCGTGGCCATCCCCCTGGCCATGCGCAGGCGGCCTTGTACGGACGCCCCCGCCAGAATGGCTGCAAACACTTCATCAAGCTGATGAAATGACGGATCGTTGCTCATGCCAGTGCGCCTCCGGACTCAGGATCAAAGACCATCTCCCACTCGCCACCGCTAAAGCGCGGGCGAGACTCGGCCAGGTGCTCCGCCTTCGGTGTGCCGTTGTCGTCGGTCACCATGACACGCTCCCAGACCGGCACCTTAAACAGAATGTCGGCGACATCGTCATTGACGATATCCGCATCAAACTCCACCTTGCGGTTATTGTCCGGATTCAGCAGGAGATCGGGCTGTTGCTGCCATACCCACGCCAGCAACGGCAGCATGAGATCGTCAATCTGGCCGGGAAAATCCATCGCCAGCACCTGAATGGTGTAGTGGTATATGAATGACGCTTCGCCGGTCGCCTCGATCTGGATGTGACCTTTCTCCACCCAGACCGTGATTTGTTCCGGGTTGGCCTTGCACCAGGTGTTACCGGCGGTCAGCGCGGCGCGCAGTAGTTCAGCTTTTTTCACTTTACCCCCCTGGCAATACGCCGCAGTTCCAGCTCACGGATCCCCGCCTTATCGGCGTTGCAGGTATCCAGCGCGTCAAGTAATAAGTCCGTCCAGACGGCAAGCCCGCCCCACGTCATCGGCCTGGCCGGTGGTGGCGGAACATCAGTTTTTGCCGTCAGGCTTTCGGGCAAGGGCTCCTGAATAATCTGCGGCGCTGACTTCTTCGGCTCGCTGGTACAGGCTGTCAGCGCCAGCAGCAGGCACAGGAGCAACGGCGCAGCCGTTACCGGCCAGTGCGGTTTTGATGTTTTCACGTCGGTGCTCTCCCGTTGCGGTGCGCTGCTGGTTTAGTGCTTTCAGTCCGGCTTCAACCTGGCTGACGTCGTGACGTAGCGCCCTGACCTCGGCCAGCACGTCGCCGGTCTGTTTCAGTTCTTCCCTGGTGCCTGTCAGTGATTTTTCGGCCTGTTCGCGCTTATGGCTTTGCCAAGCAAGCCCACTAACGGCAGCGATTAGCAGCGCAAACATCACGATGGCAAGAATGGCAGTCGCTTTCATTTCGCCCCCTTCAGCACCGGATCAGATAAGCACCAGGCTTTGAACTCTTCCCGGCGGTTGACCAGCCCTTGCAGGCGCTTGCCGCCAGAGTTCACAAAGTCCGTCAGTC
>OKCO01000193.1_pt1 | contig 16833 bp, 9 predicted proteins | sample 1612531 | NCBI WGS metagenome assembly OKCO01 (sample SAMN04436802, study PRJEB24849) | human gut metagenome | biome: human gut; feature: NICU; material: stool | host: Homo sapiens | place: USA: Saint Louis, MO | collected 2011-06-07
TATTCCCAAACGGCGGCGGGGCAACAGGCAGAAGCTACTCTACCGCGCAATTATACCATCCTGACGCAAAATGTGCTGAAAACATTTTATTATCCGCCAGGAAATAGCACCCGCGGCACCCAAAATCGCTCGGGCAGTCGGTAGCCGCGTAATACCGACAGATAGTCCAGATAATCGCGGCGGGGAATATCCACTGCGCCTAATGACGCGGTATGGTTGTTCAGTACCTGGCAGTCAATTAATTTACCGCCGCTGTGCGCAAAGTCCTGGCAAAATACCAGCAGCGCGGTTTTGGAGGCATTTTCTGCCCGGCTAAACATCGATTCGCCGCAAAACAGCGCTCCCTGCGCTACGCCGTACATTCCTCCCACCAGGGTATTCTCCTGCCAGACTTCAATGGAGTGGGCATGACCCAGCTCATGCAGCTGGTGATAGGCGCGAACGATACTGCTGGTTATCCAGGTGCCTTCGTCACGATCGCTGGCGCAGCCCTCAATCACTTCGCCAAAGGCGTGGTTGAGCGTTACCCGGTAGGGCGAACGCTGATGAAAGCGCTTCATGCTGCGGCTGAGATGGAATTGCTCTGGCCAAAGTACCGCCCGGGGGTCGGGCGACCACCAGAGGATCGGGTCGCCAGGGGAAAACCAGGGAAAAATACCACGCTGATAGGCCATCAGCAGCCGCGCGGGGCTCAGATCGCCGCCGAGCGCCAGCAGGCCATTAGGTTCTCGCAAGGCGCCTTCCGGAGAGGGGAAGGCGATAGAGTGCCGGGAGAGCTGAACCAGACGCATTTTAACCTCAATACGCATCAGCAAAAATTAGATAATAGAATAGCCTACAGACGCTGTTTAAACTGGAAGTACCGGCCCTGTTTAGCGAGCAGATCCGCGTGACTACCTTGCTCAATTATCTGGCCGTTGTCCATGACTATTATCTGATTAAAACCCGCCAGGCCCCGCAGGCGATGGGTCACCATCAGCACGGTTTTGTCGCGCATGACATCTGCCAGCAGATGCAGGATCTGGCTTTCGGTGGCCGCATCCAGACCTTCTGTCGGTTCATCGAGCAGCATCAGCGGCGCATCGTGGAGCAGCGCGCGGGCAATGGCCAGTCGGCGCAGTTCGCCGCCGGAGAGCTGACGCCCGCCTTCGCCCAGCCAGCCGTTAAGACCACCATCTTGCAGCAGTTTTTCGAGGCCCACCTTCTCAAGGGTAGCGCTGAGATGAGCGTCATCCGCTTCAGGCGCCGCCAGCAGCAGGTTGTCGCGCAGGGTGGCGCTGAACAGGTGCACGCGCTGCGGCACTACGCTCATTGCCTGCCGCAGAGTGGCTTCGCTGAGGCCGGAGAGCGGCTGATTGTTGAGCAGAATCTCTCCCTGTGACGGGTCCCAGGCGCGGGTAAGCAACTGCAACAGCGTCGATTTTCCGCAGCCGGTCCGGCCAAGAATGGCGATGTGCTCTCCGGCGGCAATCTGCAGGGAAATATTCTCCAGGGCAGGGGAGGGCTGCTGAGGATAGCGGAAGGTGACCTCCTGAAGCGTTAGGGCCACCTGCGCTGGCGGACTGGCTTCATCTTCGACAAAGGTGACCTCCGGCTGCTGGTCGGTAATCTGCGAGATCCGCCGCGCGGAGGCCATCACCTGGCCTAAATGCTGGAAAGCGCCAGTGACTGGCGCCAGGGCTTCAAAAGCCGCCAGCGCGCAGAATACGAATAGCGCGATCAGCGCCCCGGGCTGACTATTGCCGCCGACGCCGTCTGAGGCCAGCCAGAGCATGGCCACCACGGCGATGCCACAGATTAACAGCATTACCGCCTGCGAAAGCGCGGTCAGCTCGGCCTGGCGCCGCTGTGCATCCTGCCAGCTCAGCTCGGTCTTTTCCATTTGTGCGCGGTAGCGGTCGCTGGCGTTAAATACCATCAGCTCCGCCTGACCCTGCAGCCAGGCGGTGAGCTGTTGGCGATACTGGCCGCGCAGCTGCGTCATACTTTCGCCGGCTGGCTTACCTGCGCGATAGAACAGCGGCGGCATAACCAGCAGGGTCGCCAGCATGATACCGCCGAGCGTCAGCGCGAGGGTGACGTCGAGCAGACTTAATCCGCAGGTGACGACCACAATCACCACCAGCGCGCCGACCAGCGGCGAAATGACCCGCAGGTAGAGATGATCCAGGGTGTCAACGTCGGCCACCACCCGGTTGAGCAGCTCACCCTGGCGAAAGCGCGCCAGCCCCGCCGGAGAGAGGGGGAGCAGTTTGCTGAAGGTGAAAACGCGCAGGTGCTGCAGCACGCGAAAGGTAGCGTCGTGGCTGACCAGGCGCTCAAAGTAGCGCCCGGCGGTACGGATAATTGCCGCGCCGCGAACGCCCGCGGCAGGCAGCATATAGTTAAAACTGTAGATCCCGGCGACGCCCACCACCGCTGAAGCGGAGAGGAACCAGCCGGAGAGCGTCAGCAGGCCGATGCTGGCCAGCAGGGTCACAATGGCCAGCACGACGCCAAGCAGCAGCATCCATTTATGGCGTTTATAGAGCGCCAGATAGGGTAAAAGTGCGCGCATTTAAATCTCCTCCTGACGATGGGCCAGCAGCGCCGAGAAGACCCCACCAGCACGGGCCAGCGTGGCATAGTCGCCTTGTTCGATAATCTGTCCGTCCTGCATCACCCAGACGTCGTCCCAGTCGGCCAGCCCCTCGAGCTGGTGGGTGACCAGCAGCGTGGTTTGCTCACTGGAGGCGTGGGTCAGGGCCTGCATGACTCGCTGTTCGCTATGGGCGTCAAGGCTGGCGGCAGGTTCATCCAGCAGCAGCAGGCGGCACGGCACCAACAGCGCGCGGGCGACCGCGATACGCTGCGCCTGGCCTACCGACAGACGCCCCGCCTGATCGCCTACGGCGGTATGGATCCCCTGCGGCAGCAGGGCGATAAACTCGCTGACCCAGGCCTTGTCCAGCGCCAGCCTAAGCTGTGCTTCGCTAGCTTCGGGCCACGCCAGCAGCACGTTTTCCCGCAGCGTGGCGGCAGGCAACTGCGGATTCTGTCCTACCCAGCTCAGCAGGCGGCGCCAGCGCTCAGCGTCCAGCTCGCGCAGCTCTACGCCGTTGACCATCAGCGACCCCTCATAGGGCAGAAAGCCGAGCAGTGTATTCAGCAAAGAGCTTTTCCCGGATCCGCTCTGGCCGACCAGCACCACGCGAGCGCCGGCGGGCAGCGCAAAATTAAGCGGCCCCGCCAGAACTTTACCTTCCGGAGATTTGATCACCAGGTCGCGCGCTTCCACGCTAATCAGATCGTTGTCATTTAACGTTTTCTCGCCACGCTCTACCTGGGTCAGCGGCGTTTCCATAAACGTTTTCAGGCTGTCTGCGGCGCCCACGGCCTGAGCTTTGGCATGGTAGAAGGTACCCAGGTCACGTAACGGCTGGAAAAATTCCGGGGCGAGGATCAGCGTCAGGAATCCCGCCATCAGCGTGACGCCAGCGCCATAGTGGCCGAAGTTCAGCTCGCCAAGGTAAGAAAAGCCAAAATACACCGCTACCAGCGCAATGGAGAGGGAGGTGAAAAACTCCAGAACCCCGGAGGAGAGGAAGGCCAGACGCAGGACTTCCATGGTGCGTTGGCGAAAATCCTGCGAGGCGTCGCGAATATTATCGGTTTCTGCCTGACCGCGATGAAAAATACGCAGGGTTTCCATGCCGCGCAGGCGGTCGAGGAAGTGGCCGCTGAGGCGGGCCAGCGCCTGGAAGTTACGCCGGTTGGCGTCGGCGGCGCCCATCCCGACCAGCGCCATGAAAAGCGGGATCAGCGGGGCGGTGCCGAGAAGGATTAGCGCGGCGGCCCAGTTAATCGGAAAAATAGTAATAACGATCAGCAGCGGTACGCAGGCCGCCAGCGTCATCTGGGGCAGGTAGCGGGCATAATAGTCGTGCATGTCGTCGATTTGCTCAAGAATAAGCGTTGCCCAGCTGCCGGCCGGTTTGCCCTGGATCCACGCCGGGCCTGCCTGCTGGAGGCGGTCAAGAACCTGGCGGCGAATTTCATAGCGAATATGCTGCCCGGCCTGAAAGCCGACCCGCTCACGCAGCCAGACCACCCAGGCGCGTAGTACAAAGATCAGCACCAGCAGCGTGAGCGGCAGCAGCAGGGCGGTCGCTGGAATATTCTCCATCACCATCCGGTGCAGGATCCGCGCCAGGAACCAGGCCTGCGCCACGATCAGCAGACCGCTCGCCACGCCAAGCAGGCGGGAAATCATCAACCAGCGACGGGAGATAATGCTTTGCTGTTTTAACCAGCGGGTTAACTCTTGTTGACGGGTTTTATTCATTGCGCGCTTTGCAGGTGTCGTTATCGGAGTATTGGGCACGGCAATGTTACATCGCAGCAAAAATAAAGGCGACTTTTCGTCGCCTTCTTTACCTTTGTTACTGACTTGTAAAGATTATTTGCAAGCGTCAGCCAAACCGTCGAGGTAACGCTCCGCGTCCAGCGCCGCCATGCAGCCGGTGCCCGCAGAAGTGATGGCCTGACGATAGATATGGTCCATGACATCGCCGGCGGCGAACACGCCCGGGATGCTGGTCTGGGTCGCATTGCCGTGGATACCGGACTGCACTTTGATGTAGCCGTTCTCCAGCTCCAGCTGGCCCTCAAAGATGGCGGTGTTCGGGCTGTGGCCGATGGCGACAAATAAACCAGCCACTTCCAGGGACTCGACATTGTCGCTGTTTTTGGTATCGCGCAGGCGCAGGCCGCTGACGCCCATCTGGTCGCCGGTCACCTCTTCGAGGGTACGATCGGTATGCAGCACGATGTTGCCGCTTGCCACTTTATCCATCAGGCGTTTAATGAGGATTTTTTCCGCACGGAAGGAATCGCGACGGTGGATCAGGTGTACCTCAGAGGCGATATTCGACAGATACAGAGCCTCTTCCACTGCGGTGTTGCCGCCGCCGATCACCGCCACTTTCTGGTTGCGATAGAAGAATCCGTCGCAGGTAGCGCACGCGGAAACGCCGCGGCCTTTGAAGGCTTCTTCGGAAGGCAGGCCCAGGTAACGGGCGGAAGCGCCGGTGGCGATGATCAGCGCGTCACAGGTGTACTCGCCGCTGTCGCCTGTCAGACGGAACGGGCGGTTTTGCAAATCGACGCGGCTGATATGGTCGAAAATGATCTCGGTTTCAAATTTTGCGGCATGCTCGTGCATGCGCTCCATCAGCAGCGGACCGGTGAGATCGTTCGGATCGCCTGGCCAGTTTTCCACTTCCGTCGTGGTGGTCAGCTGACCGCCTTTTTCCATCCCGGTGATCAGCACCGGCTGCAGGTTGGCGCGTGCGGCATAGACCGCCGCGGTGTATCCCGCAGGTCCAGAACCAAGGATAAGCAGTTTACTGTGTTTGGCTGTGCCCATGAGATCCCCATAATAATTGGCATACATTGGGCTGGGATTGTAGGGAATTTGTTGTCGTAAAAAAAGAGCACAGCGATTTTGTTAACGATGTGTGCAATAGAAGCTGCCAATGAATTGGTGATTTTCCCGGCAAGGAATATAACTATTTCTACTGTCGGCGGGACAATTATAAGACGAAAAAATGAGAATCAACCAGGGCGGATGATGAATATCTGGCATCTTGTACTAAAAATCGATGTTTTGCTTTGACAATCACCTGTGCTTTTGCGAAAACATTCAAGGAAGAAGAAAAGCAGTATTTAGCGTGCGGCGAATTTTCATGCACGCAAATGCCATTTTTATCCGGGTTAACGAAATCTACGCATGGTGTGGACAGACGCCATGCGTGATGTCGGTGACTGCCGTCAGGCAACGGGCTTCTCACGTACCCCTGGGTTACCCAATGTCGTACGGGTGATAACAGGATGGGCTCTGGCAGTGAAGGCTCAGAGCCGGAACAGGAGTAGGGAAGGAATACAGAGAGACAATAATAATGGTAGATAGCAAGAAGCGCCCTGGCAAAGATCTCGACCGCATTGATCGTAACATCCTGAATGAATTGCAAAAAGATGGGCGAATTTCTAACGTCGAGCTTTCTAAACGGGTGGGACTTTCTCCGACGCCTTGCCTTGAGCGTGTGCGTCGTCTTGAAAGACAGGGTTTTATTCAGGGCTATACGGCGCTGCTCAACCCGCATTATCTGGATGCATCACTTCTGGTATTTGTTGAGATTACTCTGAATCGTGGCGCACCGGATGTGTTTGAGCAATTTAACGCCGCAGTACAAAAACTTGAAGAAATTCAAGAGTGTCATCTGGTTTCCGGTGATTTCGACTATCTGTTGAAAACCCGTGTACCGGATATGTCAGCGTATCGTAAATTACTGGGCGAGACCTTGCTGCGCCTGCCGGGCGTTAACGACACCCGTACCTACGTGGTAATGGAAGAAGTCAAGCAAAGTAATCGTCTGGTTATTAAGACGCGCTAACACGGAACAGGTGCAAACTCGACGTAGTTTGATTACACTCCTGTTAATCCATACAGCAACAGTGCCGGGGAGACCCGGCGCTGTTGTCCGTTTTAGCAGCAGGCAGGAAACAGCCTGATACCTGGAGAGCCTTTCTTGAGCCAGGAATACACCGAAGACAAAGAAGTCAAACTAACCAAACTCAGCAGCGGGCGCCGACTCCTTGAGGCGATGCTCATCCTTTGCTCCCTCTTCGCCATCTGGCTGATGGCGGCACTACTGAGCTTTAACCCCTCGGACCCCAGCTGGTCGCAAACGGCATGGCATGAGCCTATTCATAATTTAGGCGGCGCCCCCGGCGCGTGGCTTGCCGATACCCTCTTTTTCATTTTTGGCGTCATGGCCTACACCATCCCGGTGATCATCATCGGCGGATGCTGGTTTGCCTGGCGGCATCAGGAAAACGACGAATACATTGATTATTTTGCCGTTTCCCTTCGCCTCATTGGTGCGTTAGCCCTGATCCTGACCTCCTGTGGTCTGGCGGCGATTAACGCCGATGATATCTGGTACTTCGCCTCCGGCGGGGTGATCGGCAGCCTGCTGAGCACCACGCTGCAACCCCTGCTGCACAGCAGCGGCGGCACCATCGCCCTGTTGTGTATCTGGGCGGCCGGGCTGACGCTGTTCACCGGCTGGTCGTGGGTCAGCATTGCGGAAAAGCTGGGCGGCGGCATCCTGTCCGTTCTCACCTTTGCCAGCAACCGTACCCGTCGGGATGATACCTGGGTCGATGAAGGCGAATACGAAGACGACGAGGAAGAGTACGACGACGAAGAGGCGGCCAGGCCGCAGGAATCGCGTCGCGCCCGTATCTTACGCAGCGCGCTGGCGCGGCGTAAGCGTCTGGCCGAGAAGTTTACCAACCCTATGGGGCGTAAAACCGACGCTGCGCTTTTCTCCGGCAAACGGATGGATGACGGCGAAGAGGTGGTGCAATACAGCGCCAGCGGGGCGCCTGTTGCCGCCGACGATGTACTGTTTTCCGGCGCCAGCGCCGCGCGTCCCGCAGAGGATGATGTGCTGTTCTCCGGCGCCAGCGCCGTGCGCCCGGGCGATTTCGACCCTTACGATCCGTTGTTGAATGGCCACAGTATCGCTGAGCCGGTAAGCGCAGCGGCGGCGGCTACAGCCGCGCCGCAGGCGTGGGCAGAATCACCGGTGGGCCATCACGGCGCTGCGCCAGCTTATCAGCCGGAAGCCAGCTATCCGCCGCAGCAGGCCTATCAGCCTGAACCCGCTCCGTTCCAGCAGGCTGCTTATCAGCCGCCAGCGGGGCAAACCGCACCGCAGGCGTATCAGCCTGAGCCAGCGCCGTATCAACAGCCGGTTTACGATCCGCGTGCCGGTCAACCTGCGCCGCAGGCCTATCAGCCTGAGCCAGCGCCGTATCAGCAGCCGGCTTACGATCCCTATGCCGGTCAACCTGCGCCGCAGGCCTATCAGCCGGAGCCAGCGCCGTATCAGCAGCCGGCTTACGATCCCTATGCCGGTCAGCCTGCGCCTCAGACCTATCAGCAGCCGGCTTACGATCCGAATGCCGGTCAGCCCGCGCCGCAGACCTACCAGCAGCCGGCTTACGACCCGCATGCCGGCCAGCCCGCGCCGCAGCCGTATCAGCCGGAGCCAGCGGCGTATCAGCCGCAAAGCGCGCCAGTTCCCCCACCGGAGCCAGAGCCCGAGGTCGTGCAGGAGGAAGTGAAACGTCCGCCGCTCTATTATTTCGAGGAAGTGGAAGAGAAGCGGGCGCGCGAACGCGAGCTGTTGGCCTCCTGGTATCAGCCAATTCCTGAGCCGGAAAGTCCGATTGCCACTAAACCGCTGACGCCGCCGACCACTGCGTCCAAACCGCCAGTGGAGACAACCGTAGTCTCTGCGGTAGCGGCTGGGGTGCATCAGGCTACCGCCGCCAGCGGCGGCGCGGCGGCAGCAACCTCGTCCACTGCCGCATCCGCTGCGGCTACGCCATTGTTCAGCCCGGCGTCCAGCGGCCCACGGGTTCAGGTGAAAGAGGGCATCGGTCCAAAACTACCGCGGCCCAATCGCGTGCGTGTTCCTACGCGTCGGGAACTGGCCTCCTACGGCATCAAGCTACCGTCGCAGCGGGAGGCGGAACAGCGCGCGCGGCAGGCGGAGCGCGATCCGCATTATGATGATGAGCTGCTCTCGGATGAGGAAGCGGATGCTATGGAGCAGGATGAACTGGCTCGCCAGTTCGCCGCCACCCAGCAGCAGCGCTACGGTCATCGCTGGGAAGACGATAACGCGACTGATGACGATGAGGCCGACGCCGCGGCGGAAGCGGAGCTGGCGCGTCAGTTTGCCGCTACCCAGCAGCAGCGGTACGCTACCGAGCAGCCGCCGGGCGCCAACCCGTTCTCGCCGGCAGATTATGAATTCTCGCCGATGAAAACGTTGGTCAATGACGGCCCGAGCGAACCGCTGTTTACGCCGACGCCGGAAGTCCAGCCGCAGCAGCCGGCCCAGCGCTATCAACAACCGGCGGCCGCTCCGCAGCAGAGTTATCAACCTGCGCAGCATCAGCCGATACACCATCAGCCTGTGCCGCCGCAGCCGCAGTCCTATCCGACTGCGTCGCAGCCCGTACAGCCGCAACAACCGGTTGCCCCGCAGGGGCATCAGCCTGCCGCCCCTGCGCCGCAGGAGAGCCTGATCCACCCGCTGCTGATGCGCAATGGCGATAGTCGACCGCTGCAAAAGCCGACCACGCCACTGCCGTCGCTGGATCTGCTTACCCCGCCGCCGAGTGAAGTCGAGCCGGTGGATACCTTTGCTCTCGAGCAGATGGCACGCCTGGTGGAAGCGCGACTCGCCGATTTCCGCATTAAAGCGGATGTGGTGAACTACTCACCGGGGCCGGTGATCACCCGCTTCGAACTGAATCTGGCGCCTGGCGTTAAGGCCGCACGGATCTCTAACCTGTCACGGGACCTGGCGCGATCGCTGTCAACGGTCGCCGTGCGCGTGGTGGAGGTGATCCCGGGCAAACCGTATGTCGGGCTTGAGCTGCCGAATAAAAAACGCCAGACCGTCTACCTGCGTGAAGTGCTCGACAACGCCAAGTTCCGTGATAACCCATCTCCGCTCACCGTGGTGCTGGGTAAAGACATCGCTGGCGATCCGGTAGTAGCCGATCTGGCGAAAATGCCGCATCTGCTGGTGGCCGGTACCACCGGTTCCGGTAAGTCTGTTGGCGTCAACGCCATGATCCTCAGCATGCTCTACAAGGCGCAGCCGGAAGATGTGCGTTTCATTATGATCGACCCGAAAATGCTCGAGCTGTCGGTCTACGAAGGAATTCCGCACCTGCTGACGGAAGTGGTCACCGACATGAAAGACGCCGCCAATGCGCTGCGCTGGAGCGTCAATGAGATGGAGCGCCGCTACAAGCTGATGTCGGCGCTGGGCGTGCGTAACCTGGCGGGCTACAACGAGAAGATCGCCGAAGCCGCGCGCATGGGACGTCCGATCCCGGATCCGTACTGGAAGCCTGGCGACAGCATGGACGCCGTACATCCGGTGCTGGAAAAACTGCCGTACATCGTGGTGCTGGTGGATGAATTCGCCGATCTGATGATGACCGTCGGCAAAAAGGTGGAAGAGCTGATCGCTCGCCTGGCGCAGAAAGCGCGCGCGGCGGGGATCCACCTGGTGCTGGCGACACAGCGTCCGTCGGTAGATGTTATTACCGGCCTGATTAAGGCCAACATCCCGACGCGCATCGCCTTTACCGTGTCGAGTAAAATTGACTCACGTACCATTCTCGATCAGGGCGGCGCGGAATCGCTGCTGGGTATGGGGGATATGCTTTACTCCGGGCCGAACTCTACCACGCCGGTGCGTGTCCACGGGGCGTTTGTGCGCGACCAGGAAGTCCACGCCGTGGTTCAGGACTGGAAAGCCCGCGGTCGCCCGCAATATGTGGATGGCATTACCTCCGACAGCGAAAGCGAAGGCGGCGGTGGCGGCTTCGATGGCGGGGAAGAGCTGGATCCGTTGTTCGATCAGGCAGTCAACTTTGTGACCGAGAAGCGCAAAGCGTCGATTTCCGGGGTTCAGCGTCAGTTCCGCATCGGCTATAACCGTGCCGCGCGTATTATCGAACAGATGGAAGCGCAGGGTATCGTCAGCGAGCAGGGCCATAACGGTAACCGCGAAGTGCTGGCGCCGCCGCCCTTTGAATGAGTGCAAAGTTGGGTAAATAAGCGCAAAATCAGCCAATTCTTCTGTCCCGCCGCCGCCGGCGGTCCTACAGTAGGGGCAGAAGAGGCTCCCGCGTCGGGAGTGACGCACATTAAGGAAGAACAATGAAAAAACTCGCAATCACCTGTGCATTACTGTCTGGTATGGTCGTCAGCCAGGTCTGGGCAGATGCGGCCAGCGACTTAAAAAGCCGTCTTGATAAAGTGAGCAGCTTCCATGCCAGCTTCACGCAAAAAGTCACCGACGGCAGCGGTAACGCCGTGCAGGACGGGCAGGGAGACCTGTGGGTGAAACGCCCGAACCTGTTTAACTGGCATATGACCCAGCCGGATGAGAGCGTCCTCGTTTCGGATGGTAAAACGCTGTGGTTCTATAACCCGTTCGTCGAGCAGGCCACGGCGACCTGGCTGAAAGACGCTACCAGCAACACGCCGTTTATGCTGATTGCCCGCAACCAGTCCAGCGACTGGCAGCAATATAATATCAAGCAAAATGGCGATGATTTTGTGCTGACGCCAAAAAGCGGCAGCGGCAACCTCAAGCAGTTCACGATCAACGTCGGTCGGGACGGCACTATCCATCAGTTCAGCGCCGTCGAGCAGGATGATCAGCGCAGCAGCTATCAGCTGAAATCGCAGCAGAACGGCGCCGTCGACGCAGCTAAGTTCACCTTTACGCCGCCGAAAGGGGTGACGGTGGACGATCAACGTAAGTAGAGGCGAAAGTGAGCAATCTGTCGCTCGATTTTTCCGACAACGCGTTTCAACCTCTGGCCGCTCGCATGCGGCCAGAAAATTTAGCGCAGTATATTGGCCAGCAGCACCTGCTGGCGCCGGGTAAACCCCTGCCGCGGGCCATTGAGGCCGGGCACCTGCATTCGATGATCCTCTGGGGGCCGCCGGGTACCGGCAAGACCACTCTGGCGGAAGTGATTGCCCGCTACGCCAGCGCCGAAGTCGAACGGATCTCAGCGGTAACCTCCGGGGTGAAAGAGATTCGCGAGGCTATTGAGCGCGCGCGGCAAAATCGCAACGCCGGCCGGCGAACCATCCTGTTTGTTGACGAAGTGCATCGCTTTAATAAAAGCCAGCAGGATGCCTTTCTGCCGCATATTGAAGACGGCACCATTACTTTTATTGGCGCGACCACCGAAAACCCCTCCTTTGAGCTTAACTCGGCGCTGCTCTCCCGCGCTCGCGTCTACTTACTGAAATCGCTCACCACCGACGATATCGAGCGGGTGCTTGACCAGGCGATGAACGATAAAACCCGCGGCTACGGCGGCCAGGATATCATTTTGCCGGATGAGACCCGCAGGGCTATTGCCGAACTAGTGAACGGCGACGCGCGGCGAGCGCTGAATACCCTGGAAATGATGGCCGATATGGCCGAAAGCGATGACTCGGGCAAGCGGGTGCTGAAGGCGGAACTGCTGACCGAGATCGCTGGCGAGCGCAGCGCGCGCTTTGATAATAAAGGCGACCGGTTCTACGATTTGATTTCCGCCCTGCATAAGTCGGTGCGCGGTAGCGCGCCGGATGCGGCACTTTACTGGTACGCGCGGATCATCACCGCCGGCGGCGATCCGCTGTACGTTGCTCGCCGCTGTCTGGCGATTGCCTCGGAAGATGTCGGCAACGCCGACCCGCGGGCGATGCAGGTCGCCATTTCGGCGTGGGACTGCTTTACCCGCGTCGGGCCGGCGGAAGGCGAACGGGCGATTGCCCAGGCCATTGTCTATCTGGCCTGCGCGCCGAAAAGCAACGCGGTGTACACCGCCTTCAAAGCGGCGCTGGCCGACGCGCGGGATCGTCCTGACTACGACGTTCCGGTGCATCTGCGCAATGCGCCGACGAAGCTGATGAAAGAGATGGGCTATGGCCAGGAGTATCGTTACGCTCATGACGAACCCAACGCCTACGCCGCCGGCGAGCAGTACTTCCCGCAGGAAATGGCGCAAACGCGCTATTATCACCCGACAAACCGGGGGCTTGAGGGCAAAATTGGCGAAAAGCTCGCCTGGCTCGCTGAACAGGATCAAAATAGCCCGATAAAACGCTACCGCTAATTGAGGCGTTGCGGTAAGGTTATTACACTATTTCCGTGGTCGTAGTCTGCGGCCACTTTTCTTTTTTAATTCGATAAGCACAGGATAAGCATGCTCGATCCCAATCTGCTGCGTACCGAGCCAGACGCAGTCGCAGAAAAACTGGCACGCCGGGGCTTTAAGCTGGATGTAGATAAACTTCGCGCGCTTGAAGAGCGTCGTAAAGTTCTGCAGGTGCAAACGGAAAACCTGCAGGCGGAGCGTAACTCCCGATCGAAATCCATTGGCCAGGCGAAAGCGCGCGGGGAAGACATCGAGCCATTACGCCTGGAAGTTAACAAGTTTGGCGAACAACTGGATGCTGCAAAATCCGAGCTGGAAACGCTGCTGGCGGAAATTCGCGATATCGCGCTGGCGATCCCGAATATTCCTCATGATGATGTGCCGGTTGGTCGCGACGAAAACGACAACGTTGAAGTTAGCCGCTGGGGTACGCCGCGCCAGTTCGATTTTGAGGTGCGCGATCATGTGACGCTGGGTGAAATGCACGGGGGGCTGGATTTTGCCGCCGCCGTTAAGCTCACCGGCTCGCGCTTCGTGGTGATGAAAGGGCAGCTGGCCCGTCTGCACCGCGCCCTGGCGCAGTTCATGCTGGATCTGCACACCGAACAGCATGGCTACAGCGAAAACTATGTCCCGTACCTGGTAAACCAGGATACCCTGTATGGCACTGGCCAGCTGCCGAAATTCGCCGGCGACCTGTTCCATACCCGTCCGCTGGAAGAAGAGGCTGACAGCAGCAACTACGCGCTGATCCCGACGGCGGAAGTGCCGCTGACCAACCTGGTGCGCGATGAAATCATCGACGAAGACGATCTGCCGATCAAAATGACCGCCCATACGCCGTGCTTCCGCTCTGAAGCCGGTTCCTATGGCCGCGACACCCGCGGTCTGATCCGTATGCACCAGTTCGATAAAGTTGAAATGGTGCAGATCGTCCGCCCGGAAGACTCTATGGCCGCGCTGGAAGAGATGACCGGTCACGCCGAGAAAGTGCTGCAGCTGCTGGGCCTGCCGTACCGTAAGGTCGCGCTGTGCACCGGCGATATGGGCTTCAGCGCCTGCAAAACCTATGACCTCGAAGTATGGGTTCCGGCGCAAAACACTTATCGTGAGATCTCCTCCTGCTCCAACGTCTGGGATTTCCAGGCGCGTCGTATGCAGGCTCGCTGCCGCAGCAAGTCCGATAAGAAGACCCGTCTCGTTCATACCCTGAATGGTTCTGGCCTGGCAGTAGGTCGTACCCTGGTGGCGCTGATGGAAAACTATCAGCAGGCTGATGGCCGTATCGAGATCCCGGAAGTGCTGCGCCCGTATATGCGCGGCCTCGAATATATCGGCTAAACTTCTCACTCCTTCTTTTAAAAGCGCCTGCGGGCGCTTTTTTTACGCCCTTATTGATACCGGGCAATAATCCTTTTCGCGAATGCAGTGATACTCCCTTTGGATTAAACCAGCATAAAAAACCAATAATATCGCAAAGCATTATATATATGTCTATATAACGCTTGTCAGTTTATTGTGAGCAACCAAAGCGAGTATCCATGAAAATTAAAGCCCCTGATGCTTTACTGGCTGCTGAGGTAAGCCGCCGTGGTCTGATGAAAACCACGGCAATAGGCGGCCTGGCGCTGGCCAGCAACGCACTAACGTTACCTTTTACCCGACTGTCGCATGCTGCCGATACGCCGGCGCCCGCCAGTGAGAAGGTGGTCTGGAGCGCCTGCACCGTCAACTGCGGTAGCCGTTGCCCGCTGCGCATGCACGTGGTGGATGGCGCGATTAAATACGTCGAAACCGATAATACCGGTGATGATAACTATGACGGTTTGCACCAGGTCCGCGCCTGCCTGCGTGGGCGTTCAATGCGCCGCCGGGTCTATAATCCGGACCGTCTGAAGTACCCGATGAAGCGCGTTGGTAAACGCGGTGAGGGCAAGTTCGAGCAAATCAGCTGGGAAGAGGCGTTGGATACCATCGCCAGCAATATGCAGCGGCTGATTAAAGAGTACGGCAACGAATCCATCTATCTGAACTACGGCACCGGCACGCTCGGCGGGACGCTGACCCGCTCCTGGCCGCCGGGGAAAACGCTGATTGCCCGTCTGATGAACTGCTGCGGTGGCTATCTCAACCATTATGGCGACTATTCATCAGCGCAGATTGCTGCCGGTCTGAATTACACCTACGGCGGCTGGGCGGACGGCAACAGCCCATCGGATATTGAAAACAGTCAGCTGGTGGTGCTGTTCGGCAATAACCCCGGCGAAACGCGGATGAGCGGCGGCGGGGTGACGTACTACCTTGAACAGGCGCGGCAGAAATCCAATGCCCGGATGATAATCATCGATCCGCGCTATACCGACACCGGCGCCGGGCGTGAAGATGAATGGATCCCGATTCGTCCTGGGACCGATGCGGCACTGGTTTCGGGCCTCGCGTGGGTGATGATCACCGAGAATCTGGTCGATCAGCCGTTCCTCGATAAATACTGCGTGGGATACGACGAGAAAACGCTGCCCGCCGGTGCGCCAGCCAATGGTCATTACAAAGCTTACATTCTTGGCCAGGGCACTGACGGTATCGCCAAAACGCCGGAGTGGGCCTCGACGATTACCGGTATTCCGCGCGAACGCATTGTTAAACTGGCGCGCGAAATTGCCACCGCCAAACCGGCCTATATTAGCCAGGGCTGGGGTCCGCAGCGTCACGCCAACGGAGAGATCGCCACCCGCGCCATCTCAATGCTCGCCATTCTGACGGGTAACGTCGGGATCAACGGCGGCAATAGCGGGGCGCGCGAGGGCTCGTATAGTCTGCCTTTTGAGCGTATGCCGACGCTGGAGAATCCGGTTGAGACCAGTATCTCGATGTTTATGTGGACCGATGCTATTGAGCGCGGCCCGGAAATGACCGCTCTGCGCGACGGCGTACGCGGTAAAGATAAGCTCGACGTGCCGATCAAGATGATCTGGAACTATGCGGGCAACTGTCTGATTAACCAGCATTCTGAGATCAACCGGACCCACGAAATCCTGCAGGACGACAAGAAATGCGAGATGATTGTGGTCATTGACTGCCATATGACCTCCTCGGCGAAATACGCCGATATTCTGCTGCCGGACTGTACCGCCTCCGAGCAGATGGATTTCGCGCTGGATGCCTCCTGCGGCAACATGTCCTACGTTATCTTTGCCGATCAGGCCATCAAGCCGCGCTTTGAATGCAAAACCATCTATGAGATGACCAGCGAACTGGCAAAGCGCCTGGGCGTCGAAGAGCTGTTTACCGAGGGCCGTACCCAGGAAGGCTGGATGCGCTATCTGTATGAGCAGTCGCGCAAAGCGATTCCCGACCTGCCGGATTTCGACACCTTCCGTCAGCAGGGCATCTATAAGCAGCGCGATCCGCAAGGTCATCATGTGGCCTACAAAGCCTTCCGTGAGGATCCGCAGGCTAATCCGCTGACCACGCCTTCGGGCAAGATCGAAATTTACTCGCAGGATCTGGCGAAAATCGCGGCCACCTGGGAGCTGCCGGAAGGGGATGTTATCGATCCGCTGCCGATCTACACCCCGGGTTTCGAAAACTACAACGATCCGCTGACAGCGAAATACCCGCTACAGCTCACCGGCTTCCACTATAAATCTCGCGTCCACTCGACCTACGGCAACGTCGATGTGCTGAAGGCCGCCTGTCGGCAGGAGATGTGGATTAACCCGATCGATGCCCGCAAGCGCGGCATTGCCAACGGCGATCGTATTCGCATCTTCAACGATCGGGGTGAAGTGCATATCGAAGCGAAGGTGACGCCGCGCATGATGCCGGGCGTCGTCGCGCTGGGGGAAGGGGCCTGGTACAACCCGGACGCCTCGCGTGTGGATCAGGCGGGCAGTATCAACGTGCTGACCACCCAGCGTCCGTCGCCGCTGGCGAAGGGAAACCCGTCGCATACCAACCTCGTTCAGGTTGAGAAGCTGTAAGGAGTAACCGATGACAACTCAGTATGGATTTTTTATTGATTCCGCC
>OKCO01000213.1_pt1 | contig 15846 bp, 10 predicted proteins | sample 1612531 | NCBI WGS metagenome assembly OKCO01 (sample SAMN04436802, study PRJEB24849) | human gut metagenome | biome: human gut; feature: NICU; material: stool | host: Homo sapiens | place: USA: Saint Louis, MO | collected 2011-06-07
GAAACATCTTCGGGTTGTGAGGTTAAGCGACTAAGCGTACACGGTGGATGCCCTGGCAGTCAGAGGCGATGAAGGACGTGCTAATCTGCGAAAAGCGTCGGTAAGGTGATATGAACCGTTATAACCGGCGATGTCCGAATGGGGAAACCCAGTGCAATTCGTTGCACTATCGTTAACTGAATACATAGGTTAACGAGGCGAACCGGGGGAACTGAAACATCTAAGTACCCCGAGGAAAAGAAATCAACCGAGATTCCCCCAGTAGCGGCGAGCGAACGGGGAGCAGCCCAGAGTCTGAATCAGCTTGTGTGTTAGTGGAACGGTCTGGAAAGTCCGACGGTACAGGGTGATAGTCCCGTACACCAAAATGCACAGGCTGTGAACTCGAAGAGTAGGGCGGGACACGTGGTATCCTGTCTGAATATGGGGGGACCATCCTCCAAGGCTAAATACTCCTGACTGACCGATAGTGAACCAGTACCGTGAGGGAAAGGCGAAAAGAACCCCGGCGAGGGGAGTGAAAAAGAACCTGAAACCGTGTACGTACAAGCAGTGGGAGCACCTTCGGGTGTGACTGCGTACCTTTTGTATAATGGGTCAGCGACTTATATTCTGTAGCAAGGTTAACCGTATAGGGGAGCCGCAGGGAAACCGAGTCTTAACTGGGCGTTAAGTTGCAGGGTATAGACCCGAAACCCGGTGATCTAGCCATGGGCAGGTTGAAGGTTGGGTAACACTAACTGGAGGACCGAACCGACTAATGTTGAAAAATTAGCGGATGACTTGTGGCTGGGGGTGAAAGGCCAATCAAACCGGGAGATAGCTGGTTCTCCCCGAAAGCTATTTAGGTAGCGCCTCGTGAACTCATCTTCGGGGGTAGAGCACTGTTTCGGCTAGGGGGTCATCCCGACTTACCAACCCGATGCAAACTACGAATACCGAAGAATGTTATCACGGGAGACACACGGCGGGTGCTAACGTCCGTCGTGAAGAGGGAAACAACCCAGACCGCCAGCTAAGGTCCCAAAGTCATGGTTAAGTGGGAAACGATGTGGGAAGGCACAGACAGCCAGGATGTTGGCTTAGAAGCAGCCATCATTTAAAGAAAGCGTAATAGCTCACTGGTCGAGTCGGCCTGCGCGGAAGATGTAACGGGGCTAAACCATGCACCGAAGCTGCGGCAGCGACACTATGTGTTGTTGGGTAGGGGAGCGTTCTGTAAGCCTGCGAAGGTGACCTGTGAGGGTTGCTGGAGGTATCAGAAGTGCGAATGCTGACATAAGTAACGATAAAGCGGGTGAAAAGCCCGCTCGCCGGAAGACCAAGGGTTCCTGTCCAACGTTAATCGGGGCAGGGTGAGTCGACCCCTAAGGCGAGGCCGAAAGGCGTAGTCGATGGGAAACAGGTTAATATTCCTGTACTTGGTGTTACTGCGAAGGGGGGACGGAGAAGGCTATGTTAGCCGGGCGACGGTTGTCCCGGTTTAAGCATGTAGGCTGATTGTCCAGGCAAATCCGGATAATCAAGGCTGAGGTGTGATGACGAGGCACTACGGTGCTGAAGTAACAAATGCCCTGCTTCCAGGAAAAGCCTCTAAGCATCAGGTAACATCAAATCGTACCCCAAACCGACACAGGTGGTCAGGTAGAGAATACCAAGGCGCTTGAGAGAACTCGGGTGAAGGAACTAGGCAAAATGGTGCCGTAACTTCGGGAGAAGGCACGCTGGTGTGTAGGTGAAGTCCCTGCGGATGGAGCTGAGACCAGTCGAAGATACCAGCTGGCTGCAACTGTTTATTAAAAACACAGCACTGTGCAAACACGAAAGTGGACGTATACGGTGTGACGCCTGCCCGGTGCCGGAAGGTTAATTGATGGGGTTATCCGTAAGGAGAAGCTCTTGATCGAAGCCCCGGTAAACGGCGGCCGTAACTATAACGGTCCTAAGGTAGCGAAATTCCTTGTCGGGTAAGTTCCGACCTGCACGAATGGCGTAATGATGGCCAGGCTGTCTCCACCCGAGACTCAGTGAAATTGAACTCGCTGTGAAGATGCAGTGTACCCGCGGCAAGACGGAAAGACCCCGTGAACCTTTACTATAGCTTGACACTGAACATTGAGCCTTGATGTGTAGGATAGGTGGGAGGCTTTGAAGCGTGGACGCCAGTCTGCGTGGAGCCAACCTTGAAATACCACCCTTTAATGTTTGATGTTCTAACGTTGGCCCCTGACCGGGGTTGCGGACAGTGTCTGGTGGGTAGTTTGACTGGGGCGGTCTCCTCCCAAAGCGTAACGGAGGAGCACGAAGGTTAGCTAATCCTGGTCGGACATCAGGAGGTTAGTGCAATGGCATAAGCTAGCTTGACTGCGAGCGTGACGGCGCGAGCAGGTGCGAAAGCAGGTCATAGTGATCCGGTGGTTCTGAATGGAAGGGCCATCGCTCAACGGATAAAAGGTACTCCGGGGATAACAGGCTGATACCGCCCAAGAGTTCATATCGACGGCGGTGTTTGGCACCTCGATGTCGGCTCATCACATCCTGGGGCTGAAGTAGGTCCCAAGGGTATGGCTGTTCGCCATTTAAAGTGGTACGCGAGCTGGGTTTAGAACGTCGTGAGACAGTTCGGTCCCTATCTGCCGTGGGCGCTGGAGAATTGAGGGGGGCTGCTCCTAGTACGAGAGGACCGGAGTGGACGCATCACTGGTGTTCGGGTTGTCATGCCAATGGCACTGCCCGGTAGCTAAATGCGGAAGAGATAAGTGCTGAAAGCATCTAAGCACGAAACTTGCCCCGAGATGAGTTCTCCCTGAGACTTTAAGTCTCCTGAAGGAACGTTAAAGACGATGACGTTGATAGGCCGGGTGTGTAAGCGCAGCGATGCGTTGAGCTAACCGGTACTAATGAACCGTGAGGCTTAACCTTACAACGCCGAAGATGTTTTGGCGGATTGAGAGAATTTTCAGCTTAGATTCAGAGTTGAGTACGCAATATAAAGAATTGCGTACTGAGCACAAAGAATTTGCCTGGCGGCACTAGCGCGGTGGTCCCACCTGACCCCATGCCGAACTCAGAAGTGAAACGCCGTAGCGCCGATGGTAGTGTGGGGTCTCCCCATGTGAGAGTAGGGAACTGCCAGGCATCAAATTTAGCGTGCTGATATGGCTCAGTTGGTAGAGCGCACCCTTGGTAAGGGTGAGGTCCCCAGTTCGACTCTGGGTATCAGCACCACTTTTTAGGTTAAAGTTCGGCACGTTGTAAAGAATTTGCCTGGCGACAATAGCGCGGCGGTCCCACCTGACCCCATGCCGAACTCAGAAGTGAAACGTCGTAGCGCCGATGGTAGTGTGGGGTCTCCCCATGTGAGAGTAGGGAATCGCCAGGCATCAAATAAAGCAAAAGGCCCAGTCGAAAGACTGGGCCTTTTGCTTTTGTGTTATCTGTTGTTTGCCGATGAGCTTCTTTGCTGCCCAGGGAAAATCTAACTGGCATCGAAATGAACATTGCGCAGCAACGGCCCGGAGAGAGGGAAAGGACGTTCGCCATCATTGCTCACCATCAGAGTAAAGGCCCGCTCTTCGACCGGGCCTTTGGTGTTTGTTGGTTCTGAACCCTGAATCTGAAAAGTTTGCCGATAGCGATGGACGACTCATTGCCAGCGGTCTCTGGCAACAACAACGGCTAAGAAAGCTGGCGAACTATCGTCAGGAAGAGCCTGAATGATCGCTTACTTTGGGGAATGGAGTGGAGCAGATACAGGGGATATACCTGTATCTGCGGTTGGGGAAGCGATCTAGCGGGTCAGAGCAACGATCCCTAACGTGAGGCCGGCTACCGCGGCCGCACCCCCGGCGATTGCGCCTGCGGTTTCCCAGTTGTCTTCTGTTGTGCCTTTCATACAGGTATTGGTATGGACTAAGCGGCCTTGCGAGTCATAAACCGGTACGCAGGGAGAGTCATGGGCACAGCCTGCCAGTAGAGAGGCCAGCAGCGCCACGATTAAATACTTTTTCATGATATTACCTCTGGATAATCCGCTGGGTTGTACTGAAAGCCAGTGCAGAACGGAATGGCTTATTTTATCACCGCGGATTGTCCGGGCCGGAGGCCGAAATCATCTCAATATATGAGCCGCGTAAATATCGTGAAGATAAGCCCGGGAATATGCAGAAAAGATGGAGAGAAAGATTGTGATTCAGCGATGCTGCGTGCAATGGCGGTTGCCAGACTGCGGCGCGTTTAGCTGGCTGCCAATATTGCATGCGAAAAAAAGCGCCCGCAAGGGGCGCCTTCAAGACATAGCCGAGTTATTCAGCGTGCCGGGTAAAGCGTCGTCTAACGACTACGAAGAACACCGGAACAAAGAAGATCGCCAGCAGCGTCGCGGTCAGCATCCCGCCCATCACGCCGGTGCCAACCGCATTCTGCGCCCCGCTGCCGGCACCATGGCTAATCACCAGCGGCATGACCCCGAGAATAAAGGCCAGAGAGGTCATCAGAATAGGCCGCAGGCGCATCCGCGATGCCTCCAGCGTGGCCTCAATGATCCCTTTCCCTTCTTTCTCCATCAGATCCTTGGCGAACTCGACGATCAGGATCGCATTCTTGGCCGACAAACCGATCGTGGTCAAGAGTCCGACCTGGAAGTAAACGTCATTATTCAGCCCACGCAGCGTGGCGGCTAACAGCGCGCCAATGACCCCCAGCGGAACCACTAACATGACTGAGAAGGGGATCGACCAGCTCTCATACAGCGCCGCCAGACACAGGAAGACGACGATCAGCGAGATGGCATAGAGCGCAGGCGCCTGGTTGCCGGAGAGCCGTTCCTGGTAAGACATCCCGGTCCAGTCATAACCGATGCCGCTCGGCAGTTTACTGGCCAGCGTTTCCATCAGCGCCATGGCTTCCCCGGTACTTTTGCCTGGCGAAGCTTCGCCGAGGATCTCCATAGATGGCAACCCGTTGTAGCGCTCCAGGCGCGGCGAGCCATATATCCAGCGTGAAGTGACAAAGGCGGAGAACGGCACCATTTCGCCGTTGGCGCTACGAACATACATGTTGGTAATGTCGCTCGGCAGCATACGGAAGTGGGCATCAGCCTGAACGTACACTTTTTTCACGCGGCCGCGGTCAATAAAGTCATTGACGTAGTATCCGCCCAGCGCGGCTGATATCGTTTCATTGATATCGGAGAGCGATACGCCCAGCGCCTGCGCTTTTTCCTGATCGACATCCAGTTTGAACTGAGGGGTATCTTCCAGCCCATTAGGGCGTACCCGAACCAGCTGATCCGGATGCTGTTTCACCATGCCCAGCAGTTGATTGCGCGCCTGGGTCAGAGCGGTATGACCGAGTCCGCCCTGGTCGATCAGTTCAAAGTCGAAGCCGGTGGCGGTACCCAGCTCAATAATGGCTGGCATGTTGAACGGGAAAACCATGGCGTCTTTGATCTGGCTAAAGGCTACGGTGGCCCGCTTGATGATGGACTCCACGCTGTTTTCATCGCCGCTGCGCGCTTCCCAGGGCTTCAGGCTGACAAACGCCATACCGGAGTTTTGTCCCTGGCCGCTGAAGCTGAAGCCGTTAACGGTAAAGACGCTTTCGACGTTGGCCTTCTCGTTATGCAGGTAGTAGTCTGTCACCGTATCCAGGACCTTCTGCGTGCGCTCCTGGGTAGCACCGGACGGCAGCTGGATCATGGTCAGGAAGACGCCCTGGTCTTCGTCGGGCAGAAAGGACGTGGGCAAGCGCATGAACAGCACGGCCATCCCCACGACGATCAGCAGGTAGATCACCAGATAACGGCCAGTTCCACGTAAAATACCGCTGACGCTGTTGGTATAGTGGTTAACGCTCTGGTCGAAGCGGGCGTTAAACCAGCCGAAAAATCCTTTTTTCTCATGGTGTTCAGCTGAGGCTGGCTTCAACAACGTGGCGCAGAGCGCCGGAGTCAGTACCAGCGCAACCAGCACGGAGAGCGCCATGGCGGAGACGATGGTGATTGAAAACTGACGATAAATCGCGCCGGTTGAGCCGCCGAAAAAGGCCATCGGGACAAATACTGCGGAGAGCACCATGGCGATACCCACCAGCGCTCCCTGGATCTGCGACATAGATTTTTCCGTCGCTTCTTTTGGCGAGAGCTTCTCCTCAACCATCACACGTTCGACGTTTTCCACTACTACGATAGCGTCATCGACCAGCAGACCTATCGCCAACACCATGCCAAACATCGTCAGCGTGTTGATGGAGTAGCCAAACATCGACAATACCGCGAAGGTGCCCAACAGCACCACGGGTACGGCAATGGTTGGAATGAGCGTTGCGCGCATGTTCTGCAGGAACAGATACATGACAAGAAATACGAGAATAATTGCTTCAAAAAGCGTTTTGACCACTTCGTGAATGGAGATTTTGACGAAAGGGGTCGTATCATACGGATAGACCACCTTCATCCCCTGAGGGAAGTAGGGCTGCAGCTCGGCCAGCTTCGCTTTAATCGCGGTGGCGGTATCCAGGGCGTTGGCGCCGGTCGCAAGCTTAATACCCAGACCAGAGGCAGTTTTACCGTTAATTCTGGCGACAACGTTATAGTTCTCTCCCCCTAGCTCAATGCGGGCGACGTCTTTCAGATGGACGACAGAGCCATCGGCATTGACCCGCAGCGTGACCTTGCCAAACTCCTGCGGATCTTTGAGCCGCGTCTGAGCGATGATTGACGCGTTCAACTGTTGGCCTTTCAGCGCTGGCGTACCGCCGAGCTGACCCGCGGCGATCTGATCGTTCTGGACCTGCAGCGCATTGATGACGTCCACCGGCGTCAGGTTGTATTTATTCAGCAGGTTGCCATCCAGCCAGACGCGCATGGCGTACTGCGCGCCGAACAGCTGCACATCGCCCACGCCGTTGAGGCGGCTAATAGGATCTTTGACATTGGAGGCAACATAGTCAGAAATATCGTCCTGGGTGGTGGTCGGGTTATCAGAGATAAAGCCGGCGACCAACAGGAAGCTGCTACTGGATTTCTCGACGCTAATCCCCTGCTGCTGTACTTCCTGGGGCAGCAGCGGCGTGGCCAGCTGCAGTTTGTTTTGCACCTGTACCTGGGCAATATCGGGATCGGTACCCGATTTAAAGGTGAGCGTAATGGTTACCGAACCGGCAGAGTCGCTGGTCGACGACATATACATCAGATTGTCGATGCCGTTCATATTCTGCTCGATAACCTGGGTTACCGTATCCTGTACGGTCTGGGCATCTGCACCGGGGTAGGTGGCGGAGATCGCTACCGCAGGAGGGGCGATTGTCGGGTACTGAGCTATCGGCAGCTGCAGGATGGCCAGGCCGCCGGCAATCATCATAATGATAGCCAGCACCCAGGCGAAGACCGGTCGATGAATAAAAAACTTAGACATGGCTGGGTATCCTTATTGCACGGCCGGCGCCGCACGCTCCGCTTCCGCTTTGACAGTGACGCCTGGACGGACTTTCTGTAAGCCGCTGACAATCACTTTATCGCCCGGCTTCAGCCCACTGGTGATAAGCCACTTATCGCCAACGGCCTGAGTCGCGACCACTTCCCGGGTTTCAACCTGGTTTTTGTCATTCACCAGCATCACAGAGGCATCACCACGCGGCGTGCGGGTCACCCCTTGCTGCGGTACCAGGATAGCCTGCGGATCGACGCCTTCGTCTATGCGGGCGCGGACGAACATCCCCGGCAGCAGGACATGCTGCGGGTTAGGGAAGATAGCGCGCAGAGTAATTGAGCCCGTACTTTCATCAACAGTGACGTCAGAAAACTGCAGTGAACCTTTGAGCGGATAGGCCTGGCCGTTCTCCATGACCAGCTCAACGCTTTTGGTATCACCGCCGCGCTGCAGGCTTTCCTGCTTAAGGCGCATGAAGTCATTACTGGACTCCGTCACGTCAACATAGATGGGATCGAGCTGCTGGACGGTAGCCAGGGCATCCGACTGGCCGTTGGTGACCAGCGCCCCTTCGGTGACGCTCGATTTACCGATGCGCCCGCTAATGGGGGAGGTTACTTTGGTGTAGGCCAGGTTGATACGGGCCGTTTCTACGGCAGCTTTGGTGGCGATGACATCGGCATCGGCCTGGCGGGCGGTGGCCACTGCCTGATCGTATTCCTGCTGGCTGATATATTTAGTACCCAGCAGTGGAACGTAGCGTTTCACCGTCAAATGGGCGATAGCGGCCGCGGCTTCGGCTTTGGCCTCATCGCCTTTGGCGCTGTTCCACGCCGCCTGGTAGGTCGCCGGATCGATCTGATAGAGCGACTGGCCTGCTTCGACATCACTTCCTTCAACAAAGTTACGCTTCAGAATGATACCGCTCACCTGGGGGCGGACTTCCGCTACGCGAAAAGCAGAGGTTCGGCCCGGCAGTTCGGTGGTGACTGATAGCGGCGCGCTGTTCACGACATGGACCGTCACCTGCGGCGCCTGCGCATGGGGTTGCTGGTTGTCAGAATTATCGCAACCGGTTAGCAATAAGGCCGAGATAATTAAACCGGATAAAAGTGTCACTCTGGCGTGAGTCGTCATGGCGGTTCCTTATAGATTACGTACCCAATCAGGCGGCGAATCTGTGAAAGAAAGAGGGAATCAAAAAGCAGTTTGCCATCCTACAAATAAACGCCGTTGGATGTAAGAGATACTTATTTTTAAGCAATCAGCAAGGCACGCAAAAACAAAAAAATGGTCACTGTAGTATTGCGATTTATCGCAATTGTAAAAGTTGATAAATAGACATTATTTCAGTGAATGTATTTTCCGGTGATATTCACTTGAATAATTAATTCTCTTTTCGCATCAGGATTAACTTGTCTGCATTTTTGCTAAATAATACTTCATGGCAAATGCTAGATTAATTCTAATTAAGAATATCCTATATTATCTGCTTATCGGGAAGTGGGCCTTGTATGGCAAGAAAAACAAAAGAAGAGGCGCAGCGCACGCGGCAGCTCCTGATTGAGTCCGCAATCCAGCAGTTCGCCCTGCGCGGAGTAACCAACACCACCCTGACGGATATCGCCGATGCGGCGGGAGTGACTCGCGGCGCGGTGTACTGGCATTTTGCCAGTAAGACGGAGCTGTTTAATGAAATGTGGCAGCAGCAGCCGCCGCTTAGAGATTTGATTCAGCCCAGTCAGGCCATAGAGTACGAACAGGAGCCGTTAAATGCTTTACGCGAGCGGTTTATTGCAGGCCTGCGCTATATTGCTGCGAATCCTCGACAGCGCGCTCTGATGCAAATTCTTTATCAGCGCTGTGAGTTTTCCAGTGATATGCTTTCGGAATACGAAATTCGCCAACGTATTGGTTTTAATTATTCACTCATTGGCGGCATCCTGCAGTGCTGCGTGCGTAACAATATATTGCCAGCCGAAACAAACATTGAGATGATATTAATTGTTTTACACAGTGCTTTTTCCGGGCTGATTAAAAACTGGCTGCTCGATCCGCAACGCTTCGATCTTTATCAGCAGGCGCCTGCGCTGGTGGATAATATAATGGCGGTGGTCTGTGCTGCGCGTTTATCGGGAGGGCCTGCGCTACGGCTGGTGAATCAGTAATGAGTTCTGTTGGCGCAGATAATAAAAAAGGCGCTTCCCCATGCCGAAGAGCGCCTTTTATATCAAGCAAGCAACTGACTAGTATCAGTTCATGCCGTATTTTTTCAGTTTTTTACGCAGCGTACCGCGGTTGATGCCCATCATCAGAGCAGCGCGGGTCTGGTTACCACGGGTGTATTGCATCACCATGTCCAACAGGGGCTGTTCAACTTCAGCCAGTACCAGCTCATACAGGTCATTCACATCCTGACCGTTCAGTTGAGCAAAATAGTTCTTCAGTGCCTGTTTAACCGAGTCACGCAGGGGCTTTTGAGTTACCTGATCCTGAGAGTTAACGGTAGAAACGGTCAGTACGTCAGAATTTACGCGTTGTTCGAACATAGTTCTGTCAGCTCTTTATTTCTATTACGCAAAATTTTCGAAGTATGCCTCCAACGCCTCCAGCTGTTCGCTGGCATCCTCAATGGCGTTGAATGTGCGCCGAAACTGGTCATCTGGAGCATGTTCCTGAAGATACCAGGAGACGTGTTTACGCGCGATTCGGTACCCTTTTGCCTGACCATAAAAGTCATGCAACTCCCGAACGTGCGCACAAAGCAAGCGCTTCACCTCTGCCAGCGGCAGCGGGGGCAGCAGCTCTCCAGTGTCCAGATAATGCTGGATTTCCCGAAAGATCCAGGGTCTTCCCTGAGCTGCACGGCCTATCATCAGGGCATCAGCCCCTGTATAGTCGAGCACAGCTCTGGCTTTAAGCGGGTCAGTAATGTCGCCATTCGCGATAATCGGAATGGAAACTTTCTGCTTAACTGCCCGAATACTGTCGTACTCAGCGTCTCCGTTAAACAAGCAGGCGCGGGTGCGTCCGTGAATAGTCAGAGCCTGAATGCCACACTCTTCGGCCAGTTGGGCAATCTCTACGCAGTTACGGTGTTCCGGTTCCCAACCGGTGCGAATCTTGAGAGTCACAGGAACGTCCACCGCGTTAACGACCGCCGTCAGGATCGACTTCACCTGGTCGGGGTACTGCAAGAGGGCTGAACCTGCAAGCTTGCGATTCACCTTTTTCGCCGGGCATCCCATATTGATATCAATAATCTGGGCGCCGCTTTCCACGTTAATCCGCGCGGCGGCAGCCATCTCTTCCGGCACGCTACCGGCGATTTGCACGGTACGAATACCGGGCTCATCGATATGCACCATCCGTAAACGGGACTTGTCGCTCTCCCACACCTGTGGGTTAGAAGACATCATCTCGGAAACGGTTAAACCCGCTCCCATCTCGTAGCACAGCGTCCGGAATGGTCTGTCAGTAATGCCAGCCATGGGCGCTGCGATCAGGCGATTTCTGAGCTGGTGGTGTCCGATGCGCATGAGTTAAGAAATGACCATACTGTGACTGCAAGGCGGCGTATATTACGCATTTTTTGCACGAGATGAAAGGCCAAACTTTGAGCAATCCTCTGTTGCAGATCAATGAATCCGGGACTAGCGTAAAAGGGATGAATAAATACTTATATTAATCATTGATTTAATGGATGATGGATAATTTGTGTCCATTTATAAAATCATAAAACTTCTCGATTTTTCTTGGATAAACTGGCCGCATGGCGATATAAAACGCTGTTTTTGTAGCCAAAAAAGTGCTCTGTAGTGCGATCTGCCTCTCATTTCCTGGCATTATTTGGTGGCTACTGGAAACAAAAATGCGGCCCGTAGGCCGCATCGCGCTTAGTTTTTCCGGCCGGTAATCCGGCACCACTCTTCCTTCTCGACCACCGGGTCAAGGGTGAAGAGATCGGCGTAGGCTTCACAGACGCTCTCCGCCTGGCTGGCAAGGATGCCGGAAAGCCCCAGCAAACCGCCTGAAACGGGCAGGACGCTGATTAATGGCGCCAGCTCACGCAGCGGGCCTGCCAGGATATTCGCGACCACCACGTCGGCTTTCATCGACTCCGGTTGGTCCTGAGGAAGATAGAGCTCCAGGCGTTCAGAAACGCCGTTACGCTGCGCGTTATCACGACTGGCCTGAATAGCCTGCGGGTCGATATCAATCCCGATTGCTTTTGCCGCCCCCAGCTTCAGTGCGGCAATCGCCAGGATGCCGGAGCCGCAGCCGAAATCAATCACCGTTTTTCCGTTGAGGTCGAGTCCATCCAGCCACTGCAGGCACAGGGATGTCGTCGGATGCGTACCGGTGCCAAAGGCCAGACCCGGATCGAGCATCACGTTGACGGCATTTTCATCCGGAACATCGCGCCAGCTTGGGCAGATCCATAGCCGCTCCCCGAAGCGCATGGGGTGGAAGTTATCCATCCATTCCCGTTCCCAGTCTTTATCTTCCAGCTGCTCGATCTTATGCGCGAACCCGGCGCCCAGCAGCGGATGCTGCTCCAGTTGGGCAACGACCGCTTTCATATCGGTTTCAGCATCGAACAGGCCGATTACGTCGGTATCCCCCCACAGGCGGGTTTCCCCGGGCAATGGCTCAAATACCGGCGTATCGTGCGTATCCTGGAAGGTGATCGAGACCGATCCGGCCTCCATCAGCGCATCGCTAAGATCTTCAGCGTTCGCGCCGGTGGTATTTAGTTTCAGTTGGATCCATGGCATAGCAAAACTCTTTATTTATCAGTAGTCAAAATGGGGGGCTGTGGGGCGGGACGACCGAAACGGTTCCCCGCCACAAACGCCAGCAAACTCAGCAGCAGCGCGGGAACGATCGGGTGAAAGCCCAGAAACTGCACTTTCAGCGTGGCCAGTACGGCATACAGGACGCCGCCTACGATCATCGCGCTCAGCGCGCCAGCCGCGTTGGCGCGTTCCCAGTAAAGGCCCAGCACCAGCGGCCACAGGAAGACGGCTTCCAGGCCGCCGAAGGCCAGCAGGTTCAGCCAGATTATCATCTCCGGCGGCCGCCAGGCCGCGAGCAGCAACAAGACCCCCAGCAGGAGCGTGATGCCGGCGGACATGCGTTTAAGCCGCTTTTCGTTAGTCGCCTGATCCGGCCGCCAGTTCAGGTACAGATCTTTGATGATCGTAGCGGAACTTTGCAGAAGTTGGGCATTGATCGTCGACATAATCGCCGCCATCGGCGCGGCAAGGAAGATCCCGGCGGCAAAGGGCGGAAGCACTTTAACCATCAGCGTCGGGATCACCAGATCCGGCACGGTTAAATCGGGGATCACCGCCCGGCCTAATGCCCCAGCCAGATGCATGCCAAACATCAGGATCGCCACCACGATGGTGCCGATAATGATGCCGCGATGCACGGCTTTGCTGTCTTTGTAGGAGATACAGCGCACTGCGGTATGTGGCAGACCAATAACGCCGAAGCAGACCAGCACCCAAAACGAGGCCATAAAGGTTGGCGAGAGGATATCCTCCGCGCCCTGCGGGGACACCAGCTTGACGTCGATCGACTGCAGCGTCTCTACCGCATGGCCAACCCCCCCGGCGGCGTGGATCACGCCCACCAGCAGCACGATCGTGCCGATCAGCATTACCATGCCCTGCATCGTGTCGTTGAGCACGCTGGCGCGAAAGCCGCCATAGGCGGTATACAGCGCGATGCTGACCCCGAAGATCAGCAGGCCGGTATCGTAAGGAATACCGGCAGCCGTCTCCAGCAGGCGGGCGCCGCCGATAAACTGGACGGTCATGGCGCCGACAAAGGCCACCAGCAGACTCAGGCTGGCCAGCCAGACCAGCAGGCGACTCTGATAGCGCGCAAACAGCATGTCATTGAGGGTGACAGCATTATAGCGACGCGCAAGGATGGCGAATTTTTTCCCCAGCACGCCCAGCGACAGCCAGATGGCGGGGAGCTGGATCATCGCCAGCAGCACCCAGCCCAGGCCGTATTTATAGGCGGCGCCGGGTCCGCCGATAAATGAGCTGGCGCTGATATAGGTGGCGGTTAGCGTCATGGCCAGCACGAAGCCGCCCATCGAGCGGCTGCCGAGAAAGTACTCATTAAGAAAGCTACCTGAGGCGCGTTTTCTCATGGCGTAGAGGGATAAACCGAACACCACCACCAGGTAGGCGATCAGGGGAATAATGACCTCAAACTGCATCATCGTCCTCCAGAGAAATATCGCGGAAAATCAGTTTGACCATCGCCCAGCACAGCAGAATGAACAGCAGCGGTACCAGCAGGCAGGCCATTTCAAACCAGTGTGGCAGGCCGGTAAAGCCAATAGCCACCCCCGGCAGATAGGCGGCGGCCAGCCAGGCGGCAAGGTAGAGAAGGGTCAGCCACAGCGCCCAGCGCGCTTCTTTGTGGGCCTGAACAAAGCGTTTGTCCATTTTTTGTCCCTTGAGGATGAAGAAAGCGGGGATTGTACCGCATGGTATAGATGAGGAGAGAGAAAAAGAAAAAAGGCCGGTTTACCCGGCCTTTTGCTGAGAGAGCAGAATTATTTTTCCTGCAAGCCGAGTTTTTTCTCCAGATAGTGGATATTGGTGCCACCATGCTGGAAATTCTCGTCGCTCATAATGCGCATCTGCAGATCGACGTTGGTTTTGATGCCATCGATGATCAGCTCCTGCAGCGCATTCTTCATGCGGGCAATCGCCACGTCACGGCTTTCGCCGTAGCAGATCAGTTTACCGATCATGGAGTCATAGTACGGCGGTACGGTGTAACCGGCGTAAATATGTGACTCCCAGCGCACGCCAAAGCCACCCGGCGCGTGGAAACGGGTGATTTTGCCCGGGCTCGGCAGGAAGGTGTTCGGGTCTTCGGCGTTGATACGGCATTCCACCGCATGGCCGCGAACTACCACTTCATCCTGCTTGATGGACAGCGGCTGGCCGGCTGCGATACGCAGCTGCTCTTTGATCAGGTCAACGCCGGTGATCATTTCAGTTACCGGATGCTCTACCTGGATACGGGTGTTCATTTCAATGAAGTAGAACTCGCCGTTTTCGAACAGGAACTCAAAGGTACCCGCCCCGCGGTAGCCGATATCCACACAGGCTTTCGCGCAACGCTCGCCGATGTAGCGACGCAGTTCCGGGGTGATGCCCGGCGCCGGCGCTTCTTCGACCACTTTCTGATGACGGCGCTGCATGGAGCAGTCACGTTCAGCCAGATAGATAGCGTTACCCTGACCATCCGCCAGCACCTGAATTTCAATGTGGCGTGGGTTTTCCAGGTATTTCTCCATGTAGACCATGTCGTTGTTGAAAGCCGCTTTGGCTTCCGCTTTGGTCATGGAGATGGATTGCGCCAGTTCAGCGTCGCTACGTACAACGCGCATACCGCGACCGCCGCCGCCGCCGGAGGCTTTGATGATAACCGGGTAGCCGATGCGTTTGGCATGCGCGCGGTTAGCGTCCATGTCGTCGCCCAGCGGGCCATCAGAACCTGGAACGGTCGGAACGCCGGCTTTCTTCATGGCGGTGATGGCGGACACTTTGTCGCCCATCAGGCGGATAGTGTCGGCTTTCGGGCCGATGAAGATGAAACCGGAGCGCTCAACCTGCTCAGCAAAATTAGCGTTCTCAGAGAGGAAGCCATAACCCGGGTGAATCGCTACCGCGCCAGTGATCTCAGCGGCGCTGATAATGGCCGGAATGTTCAGATAGCTTTTTACGGACGGAGCCGGACCGATGCAGACCGTCTCATCCGCTAACAATACGTGTTTTAGATCGCGATCCGCAGTGGAGTGCACAGCGACAGTCTTGATGCCCAATTCTTTACAGGCACGCAGGATGCGCAGTGCGATCTCGCCACGGTTAGCGATGACAATTTTATCCAGCATGTTCGCCTCGTTACTCGATAACTACCAGCGGCTCGTCGAATTCTACCGGTTGGCCGCTTTCGATCAGAATGGCTTTCACCACGCCGGCTTTGTCGGCTTCGATCTGGTTCATCATTTTCATCGCTTCGACGATGCACAGGGTGTCGCCCACGTTAACTTTCTGGCCAACTTCCACAAACGCTTTCGCGTCCGGGCTCGGCGTACGATAGAAAGTACCAACCATCGGGGAACGTACGATGTGACCACTGATTTCCGCTTTCGCCGGCGCTTCAGCCGCAGCAGCTGGTGCGGCAGTCGCGGCGGCAGGCGCCTGAGGCTGCATCATCGGCGCAGCATAAGCCTGCTGCATAACCGGATAGCTTGCGGCCGGTGCAGAGCGGCTGATGCGAACAGACTCTTCGCCTTCAGAAATTTCCAGTTCGGAGATACCTGATTCTTCAACCAGCTCGATCAGTTTTTTAATCTTACGAATATCCATGAGTG
>OKCO01000214.1_pt1 | contig 15674 bp, 19 predicted proteins | sample 1612531 | NCBI WGS metagenome assembly OKCO01 (sample SAMN04436802, study PRJEB24849) | human gut metagenome | biome: human gut; feature: NICU; material: stool | host: Homo sapiens | place: USA: Saint Louis, MO | collected 2011-06-07
ATTCATCATGCAACGTGCGCGGCAGCTCTACTGGCAGGGGTATCCCCCGGCGGAGATCGCACGCCTGATGGGTATCAATCAGAACACGATTTACTCATGGAAAAAACGTGACGAATGGGACAGCACACCGCCAGTTCAGCGCGTCACGACGTCCATTGACGCACGACTGATCCAGCTCACCAGTAAGGACACAAAGACCGGTGGCGACTTTAAGGAAATTGACCTGCTGACGCGACAGCTCAAAAAGCTGGATAACGGGACGCCAGGGACGCAGCCGAAGAAGAAGATCCGCAAGAAACAAAACTTCTTCTCAGAGGCGCAGATCTCCGCGCTGCGTGCCAGCATCATCGACTCGCTGCACTGGCACCAAAAAACTTGGTATGAAAACCTTCATCACCGAAACCGGGCGATCCTGAAAAGTCGTCAGGTCGGCGCGACGTGGTACTTTGCCCGCGAGGCGCTGCTGCGTGCGCTAACGGGTGACGTGAAATACAAGCACCAGCTCAACCAAATTTTCCTGTCGGCGAGCCGTCGCCAGGCGTACCAGTTCCGCAGCTTCATTCGCGCCGCCGCTGCTGAAGTTGATGTTGAGCTCAAGGGCGGTGACATGATCCAGCTGTTTAACGGCGCGGAGCTGCACTTTCTCGGCACGTCAGCCGCAACCGCGCAGTCGTACACCGGCAACCTGTATTTCGATGAGTTTTTCTGGGTCGGGCAGTTTGCCAACCTGAAGAAAGTGGCTGGCGCGATGGCGACCCTGAAGGGGTTGACGCGCACCTACTTTTCGACGCCATCAGCAGAGAGTCATGAGGCTTACCCCTTCTGGTCAGGTGAAGCCTTCAACAAAGGCCGCAGCCACGGTAAGCGCGTGGAGTTCGACACGTCCTGGAAGACGCTTAACAGTGGGTTGATGTGCCCGGACAAAATCTGGCGCCAGATCGTCACGTTGCAGGATGCGGTCGATAACGGCTGGGATCTGACTGACATTGACGAAATCCGCGAGGAAAACAGCCCGGAAGAGTACGACAACCTCTACGCCTGCACCTTCATCAAGAACGGCGAAACGGCCTTTGACTACAACATGCTGCTGAGCTGCGGCGCAGACGGCTATGACGAGTGGCCGGACTGGAAGCCCTACGCCATGCGCCCGATGGCCGATCGCCCGGTATGGATTGGCTACGACCCCAACGGGTCCAGCGGTAAGGGCGATAGCGGGGCCATCTCAGTTAACGCGGCGCCACTGATCCCCGGCGGTAAGTTCCGCACCATCGAGACCATTCGCGTGCGCGGCATGGAGTTTGAGGCGCAGGCCGCCATGATTATTAACATGCTCACGCGCTACAACGTGCAGCACATCGGTATCGACGGCAGCGGCATTGGTGAGGCGGTTTACCAGCTCGTGAAAAAGCGTTTCCCTGCGGCGGTGTGCTACCAGTTCTCGCCAGCCAGTAAGCGCATGCTGGTACTGAAAATGCTGCAACTGATCCGCGCCGGTCGCTGGGAGTATGACCGGGGAGAGTATGATCTAATCACTGCCTTCTGTGCTGTGCGCAAAGTGGTCACGCCTGGCGGCGTCATCACTTATGACACCGACCGTGCCCGTGGTGTGAGTCACGGCGATCTCGCCTGGGCGACCATGCTCGCCACCGTTAACGAGCCGCTGGGTCAGGAAGGCGGAAACACTATGACTGTTATGGAGTACTGATGAGCAGACGAAAATCCCCGCGCGGCAAGCAGTATGCCAGAGAGCAAGCCGACCTCGCCGACGCGCTGAAGTCGGCCCCCGGCCTGAGCGCGTTCACGTTCGACGGCCCGTGGCCGGTGACTGGAGCTCATGACCTGCTGGATAACATGTACTGCGCCAACAATGGCCGGTACTACGAGACGCCGATCAGCTGGTACGGACTGGCCCGCCAGTTCGGCTATGCGAGCTGGCACCAGTCGGCGCTGTTCTTCAAGCGTAACGTGCTGGCCGGGTGCTTTATCCCGCATAAACTGTTATCGCGCCAGGCGTTCAGCGCCTTTGTGCTCGACTGGTTTGTGTTCGGTAACGCGTATCTTGAGATGCGCCGCAACCGCCTGAACGGTCCGATGGGCTTTCGTAACTCGCTGGCGAAGTACACCCGGCGTGGTTCTGACCTCGACACGTACTGGTTTATTCAGTCGGGGCTTGACGATCACCAGTTCGAGACAGGCTCAGTGTGCCATGTGATCAACCCGGATATTCACCAGGAGATCTACGGCATGCCGGAGTACTTCGCCGGTCTGCTGTCGGCTAACCTGGCGCACTCCGCCGACAAGTTCCGCAAGCTCTATTACGACAACGGGTCGCATGCCGGTTGTATCGTCTACGTCAGCAGCGCAGTGGCTGATGGGGAGAGTCTGGAGAACCTGAAGAAGACATTGACCGATACACGGCGTGGTGGGGCATTTAAAAACATCCTGCTGAGTGCGCCCGGCGTCGGCAAAGATGCTGTGCAGATCCTGCCATTCAGTCAGATATCGGCGAAGGATGAGTTTGTCGGCGTGAAGTCATCCACGCGGGATGACATGCTCGCGGCTCACCGCGTACCGCCGCAGCTGATGGGCGCTATCCCGGAAGGCAACGGATCGTTCGGTGACGTCGAGAAGGCGGCGAGAGTCTTTGCGGTCAACGAGCTGACGCCGGTGATGGAAGCGATGAAACACGTTAACGACTGGCTGGGCGAAGAGGTGATCCGCTTCAATCCATACGCGTTGCTGACGCCGCAAGACTAAAACCCCCGCCAGTGGCGGGGTTGTGCTTACTTAAGTGAGGCGGGGTATCGTTTTTGAATGGCTTTCTGGATGTGGCTTTTAATCTTCAACGCCACCTCTGAATAAGAGTATTCATCGGTACCCATAACAAAAACCGGAATGGGCTTATCTTCATCCACACTGATCGCGACATCAATCCCATCACCTCCCGCAGACATCACCTGCAGCTTGACAGGAACGGTAACAGCAGGCAAATCCCTGTCGCTACCCGTCGCAGTACGCAGAACCATTTGCAGGGTACCATCGGTTTGCATTGGCATCTCATTAATGCGAGCGGGCTGAAAAGTGCCGCCACTCCCAATAAAACCAACATCAACATACGGACGACGCTCGCCGCGTTCATCGATCCAGTGCTCAGCTGGCAGGCCCAACCAGCCCTTGTAAAATGATACCAGTCGTGTCGCCTCACGTTTAATGAGGCGCTCTACATCTTTCTTCTTTTCTTCAACCGCAAAACTTAACTGACACAGATCGTCAAAGTGGCTCATTGCTCACCTCGTAGACGTATTTAACTCACGCCCATTTTGCCCGTCGCGACAACTGCTGGCAAGGCTATCCACCTTTAAAGCCGCAAGCATCATTGCCACGCTTCACCAGCGCCACTCTGGCGGGCTTTTGCCTGTGTGCTCGCCGGATGCACCGCGAAAGTGCGCGCCCGGCAGGCGGCTTTTGGCGAAGCATGCCGCCCCTTCCCTACCCCCAAAGCGCGCGCTTGCTCCCCCGCCTCGCCTGCGCGCTAAACACGTCTCTTTTTGTGCACTTTGTGCAGACCGTCCAGGCCCGCCAGTACTGGCGCTACGTAGCAAAAACATCGTTCCAAAAATTGTGCAAATTTGTGCACTTTTTTGCATTATGATTCTATAAGACGCATGGCTTTGTTAAATAACATTGATATAAATGATGGAGGAGAGAAGATGACTGACCATAACATTTTGGCCGTAGTTCAAAAAGCAGCCAAGCCTTTATATAATATAGTAAAGGTTACTGGCCCTTTTCTGTTAGCTCAATCCAAAACAGCTGTTGAAAACTACTCAGACTTTAAACTTAACAAAGCCCGCCTCGAAGCAATATCTACGCTCCTTCAGGAAGAAGCTAGAAATATATCAGAAGACAGAGCGAAGCTGCGTGATAAGATCATCAATACTAAAGGTCTCGAGAGAGCTCGTGCTCAAGATGACTATAATTTATTAACAAAAGAATTAAACAAGCTTTCAACGATCGATAAGGTAAAAGATTTCATTAGTGATGACGAGATTATAAATGTTGATCGAGAAATCAGTGATGAGTGGATTGATAGATTTAACCAACTAGCATCATCTCTCAATGAGCCATGGAGAAAACAATTACTCGCCAACGCCTTTTCTTGTGAATTAAAGCAGCCTGGCTCTGTTAACTTCATCATATTGAATTGCATTGCTTCATTTGATGAAAGGGCTTTTAGATTGTTTGGTTTCCTCGTTAATTCAAGCATCAGAATGTATGAAGTTAACATCCTCCCAACAATAGAAGGCAATAAAATATTTGAAATTGATGGTGAAGAGTACAGTATGAATAGCCTTATGTATTATTTAAGCCATCTCAACCTAATTAAAAATGATGGCAATGGCACTATTGACATAGAAAACAGTAAAAATAAAGATGTTTATCTAAGATATGGGCGCCGAGTATTAAAGATGAGCTATCCTACTCCCCCGGCACGTCTTCCGCACCGCATAGGGATGATCTACTTTACTACACTAGGAAATGATATTGCTAAATTCTATACGAGAGAAACTAATTCATTTGGAAATGAGAACTTTGATAAATTCATTCTCGAAGCAAAGGAAAAGCGATACACCTACACTGAAATAGAAATGTCAGAGGAATTATTCCTTGAATTAGGAATTTAAACAACAAAAGCAGAGGCTAAATTTTTCTTTAGCCTCTGCTTTTATCCTTATGGTTCCCTCTCGCCGAGATTCTATATTTTTGCTGCGACTGACATAATGTGGTTCCCGGTTTTTTCCTTTTTTACTCCACCTCACCCAGCGCCACCATGATCGCCATCCTCTCCGCAGGTGGTAAGGCTGCAAATTTTTCCTTCCAGCGCTGCGCTTTTCGTTTAATGCGATAGCGATCATTGTAGTCTTTACCTGCAAATGCGTGGGAGTACGCACGCCCCTCCTGGTAGTTCATCCAGATTTTCTCGGTGCGCACGCCGCCGCGCGTCATGGCCTGAAATTCTTTGCTGCGCCAGCCCGGTAAGGCGTTGTCATAAACCGAAGAAGGATATCCCGATACGATTACGCTCACGTTTTCCGGCATCGAGCAGAGCAACCCCAGAAGGCGGTAATGATCTCCAACGGTGTACTCATGCCGATAGCGCGCGGAACTGGAGCGCGTCTCATGGAGATATGGCGGATCGGAATAAATCAATACCCGGCCAGCAGAGGCGTAATCGAAGCAACGCAAGAACTCGACGGCGTCACCAACATCAATAAACAGGGTATCAGCCAGTCTATCCAAAAAATCAGGGTTGCCCTGGTTGAAAGCCTCAATGGTTTGCGGGTCGATATCGATCCCCCAATTCTGCTGCGCCGGTGGCTTGCGCAGCATCACCGCGCCGCCGCCCAGGTGTGTTTCAATGTAGGTATCGTGCGGCGGCATTTCCGCAATGATTTTTTGATAAACGCCGCTGGCCGCTTTGCTTCCCAGATAGCTCATAGCCTTCTCACTCCTCAAAAACAAAACCTGCAGCACCGCCAAAAATGGCGGTGCTCGGTGGAATGGCCAGCACGGTCAAAAGTGACTGTGTTTTCCTGAGTGAACGAAGAGTCTTGCCCGCAACCCTTCAATAACATTGGGTGCATACTCCCATTTTCCATCTGGCGCAATCATGGCACCCGCTGAGATGCCGGAAGCCGGATCACGGAAAATTGCCAGCCCAAGCGGGTGAAGAATTTCAGCGTTAATACGAACAATAAGACCGAGCGCTGACAGCTGATTCCAGTCCAGCCAGTCACAGCCGCCGATTTTTTCACGTCCCGCCGGGATGGCCGGCAGCGCAAGCGCTGGCTGCACTTGTTTAGATTCTGCTTCTGGGGCGCAAAGGCGATCGTAGTGCTCGATAATCTGGAGAGCGACGGCGGCAACCTGCACCATCTCTTCGCGCGCCGTTCCCAATTTACGGCCGCCAAATTCATCATGCAAAATTGCCTGGCTAAACTCGCCGACCTCTTCGCTAAGGATTGTTTGCCAGACGAACGGATGCAGATCGCGGTCTGCGCCCCACTTTTCATCCTGCCGGTTCATTTCGGCGATGACTGACCCGATAGCTTTCGTGCTGAAATGCTTCATGTTTACCTCTCATTATTCCGTTTAGCTGCTTTCTTCCAGCGAGCTGCTAACTCACCGGCCTTATGATCTGCCAGGGTTTTACGCCACGGCTTATCAACCCCGGCAATAATCAGCTCACCCGTAACCGGATGTGCCCGATATACCGTATCCAGCACCGTCACTTCATTGCCGCGCGCAAGCTGTATGGCCTGCGGCTTACTGATCTGAATTTTTTTAACCTGTGCCCACGACTGCACCAGTCCCGTCACTCCGGCAATTTCTGGTGATAAAACCTGCTCCTGTCGCCTGATTTCGTGGGCGGCTTTGAGGTAGCTTTCTGCCCGGCGGGTGTCATATTCGGAACAGTCGCCGACGGTAATGCTGCGCGCCAGCGCCTCAAACTCATCGGCAGGCGATTTTTGCCGCGGCGGTTTGTAGTTACGAATGCTCTCAAACACCTGTTTTCGCTGATCGCGTGTTAACTGACCGATTTCAAACTGTTCCGGATCTTCCTCATCAGCTGACACCGTCATTAATGGCAATGATCCGGGCGGTGAATTTGTTCGTTTTTTGGTCTCGGTACAGTTATTGACACGAGTCCTAGAGGGCGCGGACGCGCCCGGAAGGTCAAAATCAAAGTCAACTGCCTGGCCGGAGTCGTCTAAAACCTCCGGTTTCTTCCTTACGATTGAGTAGGAATGCAGGCGGGTTTCAATGGGTGGGATCTGAGCGGCTGGCATCATCAGACCTTTGATGAGGTCACGATATTCACCGTAATCATTCGGCTCGTCTTTCTGCTGGTACCAGATGCGCAACGGCAGATCGCGGCGGGCAACCAGTGCGCCGCCCTGTAATTGAGTGTATTGCTGCCAGTCGCCGGCATCGGCCGCGCGGTGTAGCTCGGCAAACAGGGGATTTATCTTGTCGGCCTGTTCCTGATTGCGGAACCGGCGCAACTCGCGCCAGACAGACACCGGCGCGCCGCCCAAAAACTGAAACTGACGGATACCCCAGCATGAAGCCCAGGCAGTAGCGTGTTTAGATGTTTCTTTGAGTGGCCGGCCGCTCTCGTCGTCAGTTTCACCATCGAGCGCATAGCCATCAATATTCTTACTGATGTACTTCACCACGTAACCGGTGGCGCTGCCGATTTCATGATCGATAGGCTTCATGTCAAAGCGCGGCTGGTTGCCATGCTTACCCTGTAACTCTTCCGCGTCCTCGCGGGTGGCGTAGTCTTCCATCACTTCCATCAGCTCGGCGGAGTGTTCCGGCAAAGAGAACAGCAGGCCATGCCAGTGCGGCGTGCCGTCATGGTGAGACTCGGCCACGCGCAAGCCAAAAACAGGGATTTCGCGGCGGGCCAGCTCTGCCCGGATTTTCTGCCATACCCGGTTAAGGTAGCGCTGCGTGGCTCTCGGGCTGGCGCCGTTCCATTTGGCATTACGATGACCGAATACGGTATATGCGTGGTATTTGGATGGTGCTGTCAGGGTAAAAAACTGGCCCGCGTAGCCGCTTTCGGTGGCGACTTTCTCAAAGCCGCCGATGCGTGTCATGAGTTCAACGCGGCGCAATGCCGGGTTAGATATGCTCTTATCGATCTGCTCAATAAGCGAAATGCGCTCTTTGGTGTCCTGATCTTCCAGCTCAAGGCGGGCCATGATCGCGCGGCTGCGCTTGCGTCTGGCGTCCCACTCGTCAACGTGGTGCTTACTGCAGTACGGTGCAGCGCCCCGTTTCACATCGCCAAAAGCAATGTGCAGATGCTCGCGCCAGCGCGTGGCGTACTTTTTCAGGTTGCGGTGCCAGTAGCGATCATCCAGCATCTTGCTGATGCCGGTAGTAGCTTCATCAATAAACAATGCGCCGCGACAATACTTTCCCAAGCTCGGTGGCGTCAGGAAGAAAAGCCGCGCGAGGATGGCCGCTTCGGTGTAAAGGTACCCGGCATATTTGCGATCACTCTGCGTCTCTATAGTTTCGTGAACTTCACTCAGCACAGACCGCATATAGATGGCGATATCCTGCGCCAGCAGCTCGACATCTTCCGGCGTGAAATCCGGCAGGCGATTAAAGCGCTCAACCAGCCCATGCAGGGTGTTAAACGTGTGATAAAGCGGGTTTAACCCCTTAAATGCCGTATCGGCCTGAGATTTAGCCTCATCGGTCATCGCAATAGCATATTGCTCATTAACCATATTGATAGGCGGCAGATCCCTGCGGATGATATCGCGCAGCGCCAGGCGGGCGATGTGTCTGCCCTTCATGGTGTGAATGCTGTCGATGCGGGAAGCCAGACGCAGGCGAATAAAGCGAGGTAGCGGCGCAAGGGTGACTTTTACCCACGCCAAAAACTCCTTCTCTTGACCAAGTTCAACCAGATCAACAGCAGGAGTCTTATCAACATAAATGGCAGGTCTTGGCTTCTGCCACTCGTAATCATACCGGGTGGCGTCAGCGCGAGCCGGCTGCGCGATGTGAGGCGCAGTTGATGCGGCGGTCATTGTTCCGCCGCCATATACGCTTTTATGAACGCTGCCGCCGCTTCAATGTTGATAGCGTTTCCGTAGGCGCGCAGTCTTCCCACTCTGGCGGGAACCCCATCAGCCAGCGGGAATGATCCGGGTCTAACTGGCCACCACTTTCCATCCCGGCAATACAGCCAGTCAGCATCTCGCCAGAAGCAGTTAACCGGGCCGGGCCGCATAACGCCGCTACATCCTGTAGACGCTTCTGAATCTTTGTTCCATTGTCGCGATACGTCCGCATAGCTTCTTGCGGACAAGGTGAACGGTCGTTGCTCGTGGTTGGCGTCGGCCAGCCCGCTAATTGCGCAGCCACGTCCAGCCTGTCCGTTGATAGCCTCCCGTTGCGGATCCGTCCACCCTGATAACCGCCCTTCCCGTCCGTTGCCGTCGGTGTGGGCCAACCCGCTAATAACGCCGCAGTCTGAAGGTTTACCCCCCCCTGTCGGTTGAAATTCCCCGCACCTCTCCCATTGCTGGCGATCGGCGTCGGCCACCCAATAAGCACGGTCTCGCTGGTGCGGCGCGCCGACGCTCGCAGACGGAAACGCAACCGCCCCGAAGGCATAGCCCAGGGCTTCCACGTCAGCTTGTACAAGGTCGATCCAGTCGTTCGCGTCAGCGCTGCCAGATTGCTCGCCAAAGACCACGACAGGGCCAAAGGTGCCGCTCGTCAGCAAACCCAAGCCCTTTGCCTGCCGCGCTGAAAGGCTGGCAGGGGCATGATGCTGTCCATGCGGGGCGACTGTCGGGCCATCCTGCGCGACGCAGGGCAAGCGACCATCCGCCGATCCCGGCGAAGAAATGGCACTGATTGAATCCGATAAGGTCATTGGGGGTTACATCCTCAATTGAGCGGGTATCAACGACGCCCGGCGCAATATGGCCGGCGTCGATAAGGTTGCGCAGGTGCTGCGCTGCGTGGGGGTCTATTTCGTTGTAATAAGCGACCACAGCGCCTCCCACACCACAGAGAAAACACGAAAGGCGAGATAGCCCATCGGGAGCCAGAACAACAGCGAGCAGAGCACGAAGCAGATAACAAGGTTTCGCCAGAACCGGCGGTAATTGGTTTCTTCGTTCATCAGAATGGCAACTCCTCATCAGGACTGTCGGAAACGAGTTGCAGGCGTACAAGTCCACCCTTCCTGATGCCCTGGTCATCGCTTCCAATGCCGGATACACACGACCTAAAGAGCGGCACATCTGCATCAAGGGTGAATGCCCTAAAATCAATCAGGGTGAAGGTGTGGTATTGCTGACTACCGGTTATGCGGTAAACCAGCGCTGTCACTGTGGTGCAATCCCCTGACTCATCGGCGGGATCTACTGCTAACCACACTGGCTCATTCATCAGAAAGGCTCCCTGTTATCAAATCCGGCGGCCATATCAAACCCGATCCAAATCGCTGTCGGCGCTAAGCATTCCTCGACGTCTTCGCAGCTAGCGCAACTACGCGTGTAGCAGCCGACTGAATCAGGAAGTACGCCGATCACTTCACCGGCCATATCGCGGCTTTTGGCGCTGACAGAGCGGCGGACGCTGAAGGCGTGGAGATTGAAAGCGGAATAGATTTCGCGGGTTTCCGGGGTGTCGCTGTTTGATATCACCGAGCGGGTGCCGTGCTGGCGATGAGCATCGAGCATGGCTGCAGCCAGAGCGCGATGATCGTCCAGGGTAAACGGCTTGCCGTAGGCGGTGAAGTTGGCGGTTTTGCTGGCCGGGATATAGGGGGGGTCGCAGTAAATAACGGCGTCATACGCCAGTTGCATAACGTCAGGGATGGTGTGACGAAAATCGCCATCAATGAAAATGGCTTTTGTGTCGTTGGCCTTTTCGGCGAAGCGTCGCATCTCATCAGCCGGAAAGTAAGGTGCGGCATATTTCCCGAATGGGACGTTATGATTACCCTCCTGATTGATGCGATATACCCCGTTAAAGCAATGGCGGTTCAGGTACAAAAACAAAGCGGCGTACAGCAAAGCGGTATCAGCTTTGCCTGTATCGCTCCACTGCATGGAGTTAAATAGCGCCCGGCGCTTGTAATACTGCTCTTCGTTATTGCCACCCAGAAACATTCCGCGCGCGGTGTCGATCAGTCGCTCGGTGTCGGAGGTTAATACGCGAAAGAAATTGATCAGCGCGCGGTTGCTGTCGCAGAGGACATAACGGCGGTATTCCGTGTTCATGAATACGGTGCCGCTGCCAACGAATGGCTCAATCAGGCAATCAGCTTTCGGGAGGTGCTTCAGCAGCTGCGGCATGACGCGGGTTTTACCGCCCGCCCATTTGATGGGTGACTTAATCATTGCCTTGCCCTCAAAGTGATTCGATGTGCGGAGTGGTAAGGCGCTGCCAGATTTCGCAAACCTGCTCGGCCTGATAAATGGCGTCGGTTAAAGCGTTGTGTGCAACTGAGCGGCGCGGATGGGGGGCGTAGCCGATAGCACCGGCAACGGCAAGCAATGATCTGAAGCAGTATTCATTCCAGTAAATCCACGGCAGCAGTGGAACGCCTTCGAGCGATGAGCGCTCAAATGCCGATTTGAGGATCGGAAAATCAAACGAACCGCCTTTGCACCAGACCTTCAGATTCTTTTTCGTGGTTTCAGGGAATGCGCCTTCAATGAATTTGGCGAAATCCAGCATCACCTCAATTTCATGCGACTTCGCGCCTACCAGCTCGCTGATAGGTTCTTTGTCCTGCCGGAGCCACCACATCACTGTGTCGGCGGAGATGTGAGCGCCGCGATTCTGCGAGGTACGCGGATCAATGGTCTGATAGAACGAAGGGCCGATTTTTCCGGTTGACGGTTCGAAGAAGACCGCACCAATCGCGCAAATTACCGCATTCGGCTGGGTGCTGAGCGTTTCAATATCAATCATTAAATGGTTCATTGTTTGCTTTCCTCAGTGATGGTTAATTCGCGGGCGTTGGCCCACTGTTCGATTGATGAATAAATCTCTTCCGGGGTGGCGCTTTCCTTTTTCAGCTGGCCGACAAAATCACGGAGCATGCCAAGGACGTGAGCACGTTCGTGTTTCCGTGCGTTGGTGCTTATTTCCACAAAATCTGGATCGCTTATTCCACCATCCAGCTTTATTGACGTAACCGACATGCAACCTCCTGAAAAAGGCAAAACGAATCCCCGGCAAAATGAATGCCGTTATTTTTAACGCTGGTTAGTTAGTGGTTAGGGCGCGGCTTTCTTTTAACCTGCTTGAATAACCTTTCATGCCAGTAATACATAAAATCAATAAAGGTCATTCGCGCACGCTCATGATTACCGCGAATTATCTTTTCAAGGCTAAAGATAATTAAATCTATTGAGGGGCTGTCCGCATTAACAACTACGCGAGCGCCATTTTTTAAATGAACCGTGAAACCTTCATTTGCGCTTGCCAATGCATCACGAATCAACATTTCTCGCTCAAAGGAGAAGTGTTGCTCGGTGAGCAGGTAGCTCACTTCTGAATGAATAATCCGTCCCCTCTCAGTAAATGCTTTCTCATCTTCGAACATGGCGAACTCCGATATCGGTTAGCGAATAAATGCCGGTTTTTTAGGCTTCGCCCGGCAAAGAAGCATGTGTATGCTGTTTGCATCCGTTACGTTTTCGCAGGCATGACGGATACAAGCCCTCACCACACACATAAGGAATTCGTTATGACTTATAAAAATGAAGTCTATCTCCAGCTTAAAGCGCTCAGGGACACACTTGATTCAATTCCACCCTCACCGCATACATCCGAATCTAACGAGGTTATTCGCGCTCTTGGCACTGAAGTTGCTACAGCCTTACAGGAAAAATTTCCTATTGACCCGCCTCAGCTTTATGTTAGTGAGTTTTAGCATGCTGTTTCAGCTTGAACTGCCCCCACGTGAGATCTAGAGCGTCAAGGGCCTTCACTACCTGGTGGAGGTCTTCTTGATAAAACCCCCGCCTTCCCATCTGCTTTGCTACTGTTCGCATCGTATCAAATATCGCATTCGCCAAAATAAGCCTCTCGCTTGATGACAAAATTCCTGCGGGTATCTGCTCATCCGTTGGGGCGTGGTTATGTATTGATGTTGGATTTAACGAGTCCGGTACCAAATCTCCTTCGGCCTTCTTGAAAACCACTTCATGACTATCGTCCTGGTTATGGGTGTCCGACAGATCAAACGGTGTTGGCATTTTTCCTTCAATAGCCTGAGACAATAATGCGCCGATTTCGAAAGCATCGCGCTGGTGCTTTTCGCACACTGCCTGAAAATAGATATATGACAGGCCGCAAATAATCATCTTGTCCGTGTGAAACTTATGGCTGCACATCATTTCTTTGTAGAAATTATAAGCTTCAAGTAATGCATTTATTTTTGCTTTATACTCAGCTTTCATTTTCTGCCTCGGCTAATTAATGAATAGTGAAACGGTTTTTGTTAATAATCCGGTCTATCGTTTTGCAGGCTTCAGCTAACGCAAAATCAATTCCGAAGTAATGGCCGCCATGCGTAACCTGATACCGCTGGCGGCTATATGGTTTTTTGCGCGGGAGTTTCAGAATAGTAAAGCCGCGATAAAGACTGGTTTTACTATCCTTTTGCAAGACCGCTCCGTTAATTCCACTTTTCATGCTTCTGCTCCTTGGGGCGACGATCAGTTCGGCTCACCAAGACCCAGCCACATTAACCACCCTTCCCTGATTTCTTTCGGTCGGCTCTCATAGGCCATCTTCATGCCGTTGTTCCATGCAGGAAGATAAATCCAATACTCACCGGCTCGGCCTGAGGTCGATTGCGGGTCAGTCATCTCCACAATCGGTAGCTTTCCTTTTTCAATCATTCCCCGAACGGCTGCAGGGGTTTTTCCGATGATTTTGGCAAACTCCTGGTACGGGACTACATCACTACTACTGACAATTAGTTTACTCATCTGATAACCTCTCATCTAGATCTAACCAATGGGTTTCAATGTTCTCTAATGTGCCCCAGTTTAGATTAGAGCAACTTGAAAATCAGTAGAACATACCGAGAATATTAGAGGATCTTGATAACATGTCAACAGCAATCAGTGAGAAGCTTTCCCTCATCCGTGAATCAGAGAGGCTGAACAGAAAGCAATTCTCTGAAATTACAGGAGTTCCCTATAGCTCCCTTACATACTATGAAAGCGGCAGAACCATACCCCCGACCGACATAACAATGAGAATTCTTCAACACCCCCGATTCAATAAATATGCCCTATGGTTTATGACCGACCAGGTATCCCCAGAATCAGGGCAAATCGCACCGGCGCTCGCACACTTTGGGCAAGAATCAACAACCTTGCCGCGCTCAGACCAAAAGATTGGTTAACCATTTGAGATCTAAACACCATGTCAAATGCGATAAATGAAAGAATTGTCCTGATCAGGAAATCGGAATACCTAAGCAGGCAACAATTTGCTGATTTAACAGGCATCCCATACGGAACTCTTAGCTATTACGAAAGTGGGCGATCCATCCCTCCCACTGATGTGATGATGAGGATTCTGCAAATACCTAAATTCACCAAATACACGCTGTGGTTTATGACCGACCTGGTATCCCCAGAATCCGGGCAAATAGCACCGGCGCTCGCACACTGTGGGCAAGATGCAACAACCTCGCAGCACTCAGACCAAAAGACTGGCTGACTATTCACCGCCATTACATGCATTACAAATGCACACTACTGGTTGAAAAGTATTCTTCGCACGGCATCAAAGAGTTAAGAACAAAAAGTAAACGCACCAATCGGAGGGCTTTCTTATGAGTATTAAGAAACTCGATGATGGTCGATATGAAGTGGACATAAGACCCAGCGGACGCAATGGAAAACGTATCCGCAGGAAATTCGATAAAAAGAGTGAAGCACTGGCTTTTGAGAAACACACTCAATATAACCACCACGATAAAGAATGGATGTCTAAACCAACAGATAAGCGGCATCTGTCGGAGCTAACGAGGGTCTGGTGGGAGTTGAAGGGGAAACATGAAGAGCATGGTAAGTCTAATCTGGGGAAAATTGAGATTTTCACCCGTATAACAAATGACCCATGCGCATTCCAGATAACGAAAGCTGTTATCAGTCAGTACAGTGCAACACGGAGAAGTGAGGGCATCAAACCGTCAAGCATTAACCGTGACCTTACCTGTATTAGTGGGATGTTTACGGCGCTGATTGAAGCGGAATTGTTCTTTGGCGAGCACCCCATCCGGGGCACAAAAAGACTGAAGGAAGATACGCCGGAAACTGGCTATCTGACTCAGGGTGAAATCACGCTTTTGCTCTCCAGACTGGACGGAGATAACAAAAAGATTGCAATTCTTTGCTTGAGTACCGGCGCAAGGTGGAGCGAGGCGGCACGGTTGAAGGCCGAGCACATAATACAAAACCGGGTAACATTCGTTAAAACAAAGACGAACAAACCGCGCACCGTTCCCATATCTGAAGAGGTTGCAGCGCTGATTGCCGGTAAGGGCTTCCTTTTTCCTGCCGCATCATATCCGCAGTTCCGGCGAACGATGAAGGACGTAAAACCCGACCTGCCAGATGGCCAGGCAACACATGCATTGCGACACAGCTTTGCAACCCACTTTATGATAAACGGAGGCAGCATTATCACCTTACAACGAATACTCGGACATTCCCGAATCGAGCAAACGATGGTCTATGCACATTTTGCTCCCGAGTATCTACAGGACGCGGTGACACTTAACCCGCTGCGTGGTGGTATTCACGCCGAAAGTGTCCACACAGTGTCCACAGTAGGGTAGTTAATTATGGCTTTCAGTGGTCTTGCGTGCCGCGCAAACCCGCATTGCACCGCTGAAAGCCTGCTGCGTAAGGGGTACATATCTCCCTTACGCGGGCTTATTTTTTTATCTCTCTCCCGGCCTTCCCTTTCCGCATGCGGTACACTTTATGCATCATTGAGCAACAAAGGTCCCCTGATAATGTCCACGTTTCCAGCCAGCTTACTGATTCTGAATGGTAAAGGCGCCAATGAACCGTCCCTGCGAGAGGCGG
>OKCO01000251.1_pt1 | contig 14367 bp, 10 predicted proteins | sample 1612531 | NCBI WGS metagenome assembly OKCO01 (sample SAMN04436802, study PRJEB24849) | human gut metagenome | biome: human gut; feature: NICU; material: stool | host: Homo sapiens | place: USA: Saint Louis, MO | collected 2011-06-07
CGTCGGTACCGGGCAGCATCAGATCCAGCAGGATCAGATGCGGCGGCGTCTGGCGAACGTACGGGAGAACCCGATCGCCGTGATTAATCAGCGTCGGCGCATAGCCCGCCGCCTGAAGATAATCGATCAGCAGCTGACCCAGCTTGGGCTCATCTTCCACGATAAGAATGCGTGGCGTGTTTTCATCAACAGGTAATTCAGTCATACGTCTCTCGATAAATTACGTTCCAGAGGTAGTTCTACTTTAATGCTAACCCCGCCCAAAGGCGAATGGCCGGCACGCAAACTGCCGCCGTGGGCCGCGACAATGTTAAGGCAAATCGCCAGCCCTAAACCAGAGCCGCCGCTGGCACGATTGCGCGACCCCTCAGTACGATAAAAACGCTCAACCAACCGCTCCAGCTGTTCATCGGTGACGCCGGGGGCGCTATCGGCAAAATCGAGAACCAGCATATCCCCGCTCTGGCTGGCGCTAATCTGCAGGCCGCCGCCGCTATCGGTATAGCGCAGGCTGTTTTCCAGCAGGTTATTAAACAGCTGCATCAGGCGATCCCGGTCGCCGAAAATCGTTGCGCTTTCCGGCAGCGAAACGCCGATCGACAGCCCGCGGCTGGCGAAGCGCTCGCGAAACGCGCCGGCGGCGACCTCCAGCAGATTGATGATATCCACCGAGGTTTTCTGGTAGGAGAGGGCGCCTTCATCGGACATCGACAGCTGGTGTAAGTCATCGACCAGTTTGGTGAGGGTGGCGACTTCCGCCTGCAGGGAGGCGATGGAGTCCGGGGTAAATTTGCGGATCCCATCCTGAATCGCCTCCAGCTCGCCGCGCAGCACCGCCAGCGGCGTGCGCAGCTCGTGGGAAATATCGGCCATCAGGTCCCGGCGCATCTGCTGGTTGCGTTCCAGAGTGCTGGCCAGCTGGTTAAAATCTTTGGCCAGACGCCCCAGCTCATCGCTGCTGGTGGCGGCGACGCGGGTGGAGAAATCGCCGGCCGCCAGACGGTGCGTCCCCTCAACCAGGCGTTTAACCGGCGCGAGCAGGCCGCGCGCCAGCGGGAAGGTGGCCAGCGCCGCCAGCAGCGTGGCGAGGGCGACAATCAGCCAGCTGGTACGTTTCTGCTGGCGGTCAAAGTTGATATCGGTGTTGCGCGTCAGGCGTTCAACCGGCGAGGCAATGACCGCGCCAACCTCAACGCCGTCGACCATAATACTGCGCCGGGTACCGTCCTTCGGCACGCGTTCGCGCGGGCCCACCAGTACGCGTCCTTTTTGATCGACCACCCAGAACATGGTGCGCCAGCCGTGCGGAGGCATATCGGGGCCGGGACCGCGGTCGCCACGATCGCCGCGTGGACCGTCGAGCGGCCGGTCCGGCGCGGCGTCCGGCGGCATCTCTTCCGGGCCGGGGCCACCGTGCGGCTCATCCATCGGACCGTGGCCCATACCGCGGCCCGGCGGCGAGCGGTCATCGTTGTCGCGTTCAAAGGTTTTCAGCAGCTGGAAAATAAAGCGGTCGTTGTTGCGCAGGAACGTCCAGCTGCCGTGCTGGGCATACTGCTCGCTCAGGGCATCGCCGAGCATGGTCAGGCGCTGTTCGTTGCCGCGCTTGATATAGTCAATAAAGCCGCGTTCAAAGCTGATACGCACCGCCCAGTGCATACTGATCAGCAGCACGATGCAGGTGGCGAGGATCGCGATAAACAGCTTGCCGGTAATGCCGGGACGCCAGAACTTCAAGACTCACTCCTTTTACGGCGACGAATCACGGTATTGGTCGTGGTGTCATCCGGTACGCGGGAAAAAAGCAGCGCCGGCAGCGCGATAATCACCGCCATGCTTAAGTAGGTATAGAGAAAGACCTGATGAGCGATCGCCGCATCGGCGCTGATATGCTGCTGGCCGTAGAGACCGAGCAGCATCCCGGCGATAGTGACGCCGATACTCATCGACAGCTGCATGACCATCGACAGCAAGCTGTTGCCGCTGCTGGCCAGATCGTCGGGCAGATCTTTCAGGGTCAGCGTATTCATTGAAGAAAAGCGGCTGGAGTTAATCATCCCCTGCAGGAACAGCACCACCGGCAGCAGCCAGTACCAGCCCGCGAGCGCAACGGCCATAAACAGCAGGCTGACCAGCGCGAGGCCAATCGTCGAGGTCACCAGTACCCGGCGATAGCCGAAGCGGTTGACCACCTGGACCACAATGCGCTTCATCCCCATGCTGCCGAGCACCATCGGGATCATCATCAGCCCGGCGTGGAACGGCGTAAAGCCGAGGCCGATCTGTAAAAACACCGGCGTCATAAACGGCAGCATGCCGCTGCCGATACGCCCGGCGAAGCTGCCGCCAAGGCCGAGAGAAAAGGTGCGGTTGGTAAACAGCTTCAGGCTAAACAGCGCGTTACGGTTGCCGCGCGCGTGCCACAGATAGCACAGCATTGACGCCGCGCCGATAGCCACCAGCGCCGTCAGCCACAGGGGGGAGAGCCCGAGCCCTTTTTTACCGTCGAGCGCCAGGGTCAGCGTCGCCATGCCGGCGGCCAGCAGAATAAAGCCGAAGATATCAAAGCGCCGGGTTTGCAGGGTGTAGTTGGGCATCAGGCACAGCGTGGCGATGGCGCCGACGATGCCGACCGGAATGTTGATCAGGAAGATCCAGTGCCAGGAGGCGTACTCCACCAGCATCCCGCCGAGCGCCGGGCCGAGCAGCGGACCCACCTGGCCGGGCAGGGTGACGAAGGTCATCGCCGCCATGTATTGACTGCGCGGGACGATTTTCATCACCGTCAGGCGGCCGACCGGCACCATCATCGCGCCGCCGACGCCCTGCAGCACGCGGGCGAGTATCAGCTGATCGAGCGTGGCGGCCTGCGCGCAGAACAGGGAGCCGGCGGTAAACAGCACGATGGCGCTAAAAAAGATATTCCGCACCCCGACCCGGTCCGCCAGCCAGCCGCTGGCGGGCAGCATCACCGCCACCGTCAGCACATAGGAGACAATAACCATATGCATATGCAGCGGGCTCTCCCCGAGGCTCTGCGCCATGGAGGGGAGGGCGGTGTTAACGATAGTGGTATCCAGCGCCTGCATAAAAAAGCCGAAGGCCACTATCCACAGCTGCCAGCGCACGCTGGAGGGAAGATCTGTCATGTTATTCGCTTACCGGTTGAGGGACTTTTCGCGAAAAACGCAGCCGCAGACGGTCGAAGAACAGATAGACCACCGGCGTGGTGTACAGGGTCAACAGCTGACTCATCACCAGGCCGCCGACAATGGTAATCCCCAGCGGCTGGCGCAGCTCGGAGCCGTCGCCGCCGGAGATAACCAGCGGCAGCGCGCCGAACAGCGCCGCCAGGGTGGTCATCATTATCGGCCGGAAGCGCAGCAGACAGGCCTGGAAGATCGCCTCTTCCGGCGGCAGGTTGCCGTTGCGCTGCGCCTCAAGGGCGAAATCGACCATCATGATGGCGTTTTTCTTCACGATGCCAATTAATAGCATAATCCCGATAAGCGCGATTAGGCTGAACGGGGCATCGAAAAGCTCCAGCGCCAGCAGCGCGCCGACGCCGGCGGACGGAATGGTCGACAGAATGGTCAGCGGATGAACGTAGCTCTCATAGAGGATCCCCAGCACGATATAGACCGTGGCGATGGCCGCCAGAATCAGGATCACCTGCGAGTTCATGGTCTCCTGGAACACCTGCGCGGTCCCGGCGAAGGACCCCCGGACGCTGGACGGCACGCCAATCTGGGTCATCGCCCGGTTTATGGCGTCGCTGGCTTCCGACAGCGACTTGCCGGTAGGCAGGTTAAAGGAGATGGTCGACGCCGCCGACAGCCCCTGGTGGTTCACCGACAGCGGCGCGTTAGCCGGCTGCCATTTGGCGAAATAGGAGAGCGGAATCGGCTTGTCTTCGCTGTTGATTACAAACATCTTATCGAGGGCGCTGACGTCTTGGGTGTAGACCGGGTCGACCTGCATCACCACTTTATACTGGTTCAGCGGCTGGTAGATGGTTGAGATCTGCCGCTGACCGAAGGCGTTGTTCAGCAGATTGTTGGCGTCCTGCACGCTGATGCCGAGCCGCGACATGGTATCGCGATCGTAGATCAGATCCATCTCCGCGCCGTTATTCTGGCTGTCGGAGTTGACGTCCGCCAGCTCCGGCAGCGCCGCCAGCGTTTTGCGGATTTTCGGCTCCCATTCCCGCAGCGCCGCAAGGTCGTCCGACAGCAGCGTGTACTGGTAGCTGGCGTTGGCCTGACGGCCGCCGACGCGGATATCCTGTACCGCCATCAGGAACAGGTTGGCCCCCGGCTCTTTGGCCAGCTTCTTCCGCAGCCGATCGATAATCTGCTGCGCCGTTTCATGGCGCTCATCGCGCGACTTGAGGGTGATAAACATCATTCCGCTGTTGACCCGCGAGCCGCCGGTAAAACCGGTGACGTTGTCCACCGCCGGATCTTCACGAATGATCTTCATAAAGTCCTCCAGCTTGCCGCGCATCGCCTGGAACGAGATGCTCTGGTCTGCCTGGATACCGCCCATCAGCACCCCGGTGTCCTGCTCCGGAAAGAAGGTTTTGGGAATTGAGATATAGAGCCAGACGCTCAGCGCGATGGTGCCAAGCAGCACCAGTCCGGTTAAGCGGCTGTGCTTCAGCACCCACTTCAGCGATTTGCCGTATCCGCCCTGAATCGCCACCAGCAGGCGGCCAACCCCGCGCTTGCGCGTCGGCTCGTGGGGCTTGCCGCTTTTCAGCAGCCAGCCGCACATCATCGGCGTCAGGGTCAGAGAGACCGCCAGCGAAATGCCAATCGCCACCACGCCGATTTGCCGGCGGCTATCGTCAAACACCGGGGTGAAGACGCGCAGCGCCGGAGCCAGCACGCCGTGGTTGACGGCAACGTTCTCTTTGCCCGCCAGCGTGGGCCGGATGTCATCGCCGATAAAAGGTTTGCCGATAATCTGGCTATTGGGATGCGAGTAGCGAATGCCGTCCATATTGGTGACGACGGCAAACAGCAGGCCATTGCGCCGGGTGACGGCCAGCGCCAGCGGCTGAATAATGCCGCTGTCCGGCGGCAGCGTCAGGCCGCGCTTGACTTCCGGGGTGTCGGCCAGCGTCAGCGCCGTATCTTTCACGCCGTCGCGGGTGGCGCCGCTAATCTGCATAAACCACAGGGCATAGACCAGAATCAGTACTGAACCGATGACGCTGCCGATCATTAAGGTCACGGCGGTGCTCAGCTTCATGCTCATTGCGCGTTTACGCGCGGGCTGCTGCGCGAATTCATTCATACCGACCCCAGGAGAAAACGGATAGAGGCGTATTATCGCTGAATGCGCGGTTTTCATAAAGCCGCGTAATAAAAGCAAAATCAGCCAGACGGCAATTCTGGCGGACGCGATTTGCCGCCGACGGCCAGCAGATAGTCAATAAACGCCCGCAGCGGCGATGCCATCTGCTTACGGCTGGGGTAGTAAACGTAAAACCCGGGAAAAGCCGGGGTCCACTCTTTCAATAGCTGGACTAGCTGGCCTGTCTCCAGCCAGGGATCGACCTGATGGGCAAACTGATAGGCGATACCGATGCCCTTGAGGGCTAACGGCGTCAGCATGGCCGGTTCATCGACGACGATCGGCCCTTTGACCGCAATCTCGTAGCGTTCGCCGTCGCGCTGAAACTCCCAACGATAAACGCTGCCGTCGCTGGGCCTGCGATAAGTCAGACAGGGGTGCTGCAGCAAATCCTGCGGCTTTCGCGGCTGCGGCGCTTGCGCCAGATAGTGCGGCGAGGCGACGACTTTCATTTCAAGGTCGCCGCTCAGCCTGACGGCAACCATATCCTGATGGAGCTTTTCACCGAGACGAATTCCGGCGTCAAAACCGGAAGAAACGATATCGACTAAAGCATCGTCGGTAACAACATCCAGCTCAATGTTGGGATAGCGTTGCATAAATCCGCCCAGCAGCGGCGCCAGATAATGAATCGCGGCGATGCGCGACACATTGAGGCGCAGGCGGCCCGCGGGCGCGCTGGCCGTCCGGGCATCGGTAACCGCGTCTTCCAGCGCCGCCAGCGCAGGAGCCAGCCGCTGCATCATGCGCTTGCCGGCCTCGCTCGGCGCGACGCTGCGCGTTGTCCGGTGTAATAAACGTACGCCGATGCGCTCCTCGAGACGCCGGATGGTTGCGCTTAAGGTGGAGGTCGTGACGCCGAGATGCGCCGCCGCCCGGGTAAAACTGCCTTGCTCAACGACCATCGCGAAGGCTCTTAATTCCGCAAAATCACTTCCGCGCATTATGGCTATTACCCCAAACAGTCTTATTGATAATACTGGTATTATCAAACAGTTCTTCGCTGGTTACCATCCTGATAAATGTGATTACGCAGAGAGGGGCAATGACCATGGCGAGATTTAGCGCAAAAAGAGTTCTTATCACCGGTGCGACAAGCGGAATCGGGCTTGCCGGGGCAAAGCGCATCGATAGCGAAGGCGGTTGGGTGATCGCCACCGGGCGCGATCCCGGACGGCTGGCGTCTCTTCGCCGGCAGCTCTCGGATCGGGCGCGGGTCATTGACAATGATGCCAGCGATCCGCTGACCGGCGCGGCGCTGGCCGAGGCGATCGATTCATCCGGCGGACTTGATGGCCTCTGGCTCAACGCCGGATACGCAGCGGTTGGGGAGCTGTCGCAGGTGGATGCCGCGGCCTTTGATCGCATGATGGCGACCAACGTGCGCGGGCCGGTTCTCCAGATGGCGGCGCTCGCCGGAAAGCTTAATGCGGGAGCCTCGGTGGTGGTGACGGCGTCCACTTCCGCTTATGAAGGGGCCGCGGCGGCAAGCCTCTATTCGGCGACTAAAGGCGCGCTGATTTCGTTAACCCGCTGCTGGGCCTCGGCGTTAGGGGAACGAAATATTCGCGTTAACGCGCTGATTCCCGGCCCGATTGACACCCCATTTCGCCATTTTATGCGCGACGAGGTGCGCCGCGAATTTGAAGCCTCGGTGGTGAGCCGCCTGGCGCTTCACCGCCAGGGGACGGCGGCTGAAGCGGCTGATGTGGCGCTGTTTCTGCTTTCCGACGCGGCGTCCTTCGTGAGCGGTAGCCAGTATGTCGTGGATGGCGGGCTGACGTTGCGCTAATAGCGCATTGGCCTCGCCTCGCAACCTCGGCGCGCCGAACGCGCCGCTGGTTGGATAACGACCAATCGGCAGCTGAATGGCTTCAGGGGGATGAAAACTGTGACTCCGGTGGCGGTAAAGCGCGTCGCTTAAGCCTTACACTGCCATTAATAGCCATGGTCAATGAAAGGGTTTGCCTCAGGCCTGCGCTTTCGTCCCGGAAGGTTCTTTCGCGTTTAAATGGAGGTTTTTATGAGCAGTAAGCCAACCGCTTCAATGATGGAACGACGCCACCCTGAAACCACCCATATTGATAGTCTTGCCACCCTCGATATGCTGACGCTGCTGCATAAGGATGATAAGCGGATTGCCGATGCCGTTGAGGCCTGTTTGCCGGCGATCGCGCGCCTGATGGATAACGCGACGGCGACGCTCAGCCGGGGAGGGCGGCTGGTGATTGTGGGGGCCGGGGCATCGGGTCAAGCCGCCGCACAGGCGGTGAATGAATTTACCCCGGAGGGAAAACATTCGCTGGTCGCCCTTATCGCCGGAGGAGCGACCGCCGCGCGGCAGGAGATGGAAACCGCCGCGAGTCATTACGATCTTGGAGCTTTCGAACTTGAGGCTCTGCGATTCAGCAACCAGGATATGCTGCTGGCGCTGACGGTTAGCGGCAAAACGCCGTGGGTCTGGGGCGCGATGCGCCACGCCTGGTCGCTGGGGGCGCCGATTGCGGTTGTGACGCAGCAGCCCGCCAGTGAAGCCGCGCAGCTGGCGGATATCATTATCGCCCCGCAAACCGGGCCGGAAGCGGTGGCGGGTTTCGGGAATCCGAAAGCGCGCATCGCGCAGCGGCAGATCCTGACGATGCTGACCACCGGGCTGGCGATTCGCGAAGGACGGGTCTATGAAAACCTGCGCGTCGATCTGCAGGCCAATACGCCGCACGAGGCCGAGCGGCAGATAGCGATCGTGATGGCGGCGACGGGGTGCTCGCGCAGCGAGGCCAAAGCCGCGCTGGCCAGCTGCAATCAGCACTGCCGGACGGCAATACTCATGCTCCTCAGCGGGCTCGATGCCTGGCAGGCGCGCGAGCTGCTGGCAGAGCATAACGATCATCTGCGGATTGCGCTACGCGCGGCGCAGACGGTTGCCTGAACTTAACCCGACGGCGCGTATTTCCACAATACGCGCCGGATAACGCAAAATAATCTGGTCATCAACAGCATCGTTATTCCATACTCTTCATCCGCTTACCCGGGTTTAATTCCCCGTTTGAAAATGGCCATCGCAAGGCGTATTTATTGCTGCTGGCGAGGCTTTTACTTTTTTAAGTTAAAAAACCAGGTTAACAATAATTAGCTATGTGTGCGGATGTGTAAATGATATTTTAAAATAAAGTAAAAGTGCGTTAATATGCACGCTCTTATTACACTTGTGCTATGTGATATTTCTATTATGCCTGCAATTAAAAATACGATTATATCTATGACCGCATTAGCGATGTTCGTCAGCTCGGCGACCTTCGCAAATGACGATACCTCGAAAAAAACCGATTTCCTGCTGATTGGCGGCGGTATTATGAGCGCGTCGCTGGGGACCTGGCTGCAGGAATTACAGCCGGACTGGAAACAGGTGATGGTTGAGAAGCTGGATGGCGTCGCGCTGGAGTCCTCTAACGGCTGGAACAACGCCGGTACCGGGCACTCCGCGAATATGGAGCTGAACTATACGCCGGAACGCCCGGACGGCACCATCGACGTCAGCAAAGCGCTGGATATTAACGAACAGTTTATGATCTCCCGCCAGTTCTGGACGGCGCAGGTCAAACGCGGCATTTTGCACGATCCGCACTCTTTTATTAACTCCACGCCGCACATGAGTTTCGTCTGGGGAGATAACGTTGATTATCTGCAAAAACGCTACGCCGCGCTGCAGCAAACGACCTTATTCCAGGGGATGAAATTCTCTACCGATCACGCGCAAATAAAACAGTGGGCGCCGCTGGTGATGGAAGGGCGCGATCCGCAGCAGCGCGTTGCGGCAACCTGGACTCCGGTGGGTACCGACGTTAACTATGGGGAAATAACCCGCCAGCTGATCGGTAGCCTGAAGAAAAATAATAACTTCACGCTGCAGACCTCTTCTGAAGTCACCGATTTTAAACGCAATGCCGATAATTCCTGGCACGTGACGATTAAAAACGTTAATAGCGGTGAAGAGCAGGCGATCGATGCGAAATACGTATTTATCGGCGCCGGCGGCGGCGCGCTGAAATTACTGCAAAAAACCGGCATTCCGGAAGCGGATAACTATGCGGGTTTCCCGGTAGGCGGCTCTTTCCTGATGACCGAAAACCCGGCGGTGACCAATGCGCACCAGCAAAAAGTTTACGGTCAGGCCTCTGTAGGCGCACCGCCGATGTCGGTCCCGCATCTTGATGCCCGTTTCCTCGACGGCAAGCGCGTGGTGCTGTTCGGGCCATTCGCCACCTTCTCGACGAAATTCCTGAAAAACGGTTCGTTCTTCGACCTCCTTAGCACCACCACCACCGATAACGTCCTGCCGATGACCCACGTAGGTCTGGACAACTTCGATCTGGTGAAATACCTCATCAGCCAGGTGATGCTGAGCGACGATGACCGTTTTGCGGCGCTGAAAGAGTATTATCCTGGCGCGCGTAAAGAGGACTGGAAGCTGATCCAGGCCGGTCAGCGCGTGCAGATCATCAAAAAAGATGCAGAGAAGGGCGGCATACTGAAGCTGGGTACCGAAGTGGTGGTTGACCAGCAGAAAACCCTCTCCGCGCTGCTGGGCGCTTCGCCGGGGGCTTCTACCGCCGCGCCGATTACCCTGAACGTTCTTAAGCAGATGTTCCCTGAGCAGTTTCATTCAGCGGAATGGCAGCGCCGTATTCACGATATCGTCCCGAGCTACGGCCAGAAGCTGAACGGCAACGTCGCGCTGACCCAGCAGGTTTGGGATGATACCGCGGCGGCGCTGCAGCTGACCAAACCGCCGGTGATTGAGATGAACGCCTCCGCGCCGGTGATGACCGCCAAACCGGCGGAGCCGAAGGCGGAAACGTCGCCGCAGCACGATATGGCGCTGTAAGCCCACGTCGTTGACATTGCCCGGTGGCGGCTGACGCCTCACCGGGCCTACTGGCCTCTCTTCGCTGCCCCGGCGAAAACGTGACATTGCTCTAATCTCTCCCCCCGCGCTGATATCCCCCTTCCGGCTAATCCTTCATTCATTAATTGTGGTTATACTGTCTTGAAATCACGAAAGAAAATGCTAATGAAGACCGAAACGCGGAGCCCAGGGCAATGAAAGACGACATTAATCAGGACATCACTTTCCGCAAGCTGTCGGTATTTATGATGTTTATGGCGAAAGGGAACATCGCCAGAACCGCTGAGGCCATGCAGCTGAGCGGCGTCAGCGTCCACCGGGCGCTGCATACGCTGGAAGAGGGCGTCGGCTGCCCGCTGTTTATTCATAAAGGGCGCAACCTGCTGCCGCTCCCGGCGGCGTGGACGCTGCTGGAGTACTGCCAGGACGTCATGAGCCTGATGACCCGCGGCCTGGAAGCGACGCGTAAAGTAGCCGGCGTCGGGCAGGGCCGGCTGCGCATCGGCACGCTTTATTCCCTGACCCTTGAAACCGTGCCGCGCATTATTATGGGCATGAAGCTGCGTCGGCCGGAACTGGAGCTGGATCTCACCATGGGCTCCAATCAGATGCTGCTGGATATGCTGGAAGATGACGCGCTTGATGCGATCCTGATCGCCACTAACGAAGGTGAATTTAATAATTCGGCTTTTGATGTTGTCCCGCTGTTTGAGGACGATATCTTCCTTGCCGCCCCGGCGACGGAACAGCTGGATACCACCGCTCCCGCCGAGCTGCGCGATTACGCCAGGCGCAAGTTTGTTTCGCTGGCGGAAGGGTTTGCCACCTATGCCGGATTTCAGGACGCCTTCCAGGTGGCCGGATTCGAGCCTGAAATCGTCACCCGGGTTAACGATATCTTTTCGATGATTAGCCTGGTGCAGGCGGGCGTAGGCTTTGCGCTGCTGCCGGGACGAATGAAAAAGGTGTATGAAAACGACGTACAGCTGCTGAAGCTGGCGGAGCCGTATCAGATGCGCCAGCTGATCTCCATTGTCTACTCACACCATCGCGAGCGCGACGCCGACCTGCTGGCGCTGGCGGCAGAAGGGCGGATGTACGCCCGCAGCCTCAGCCGTTAAGCCGGTTCGCCAGGTGACGGGCAACGTCGATACCGCTGCGCTCCAGCGCAATACACTCCCCCTGCCAGCCCGCCTGGCGGGTGAGACAGGTCAGCACGCCGCCGGGCGGCATCTCGATCGCCAGCCGCGCGTCCCGTTCATCAGCGGCGATCATCGCTTCCTGCCAGCGCACGGTTCGCGCCATATTCCGCGCCAAATCGTCGGCAATGCTTAACGGGTCCCATAAAACGCGCGCCGTGGAGCCGCTCAGATAGGCGCAGCGCGGGCGCTGCAGCGTGACGTCAGAGAACGCTTTTGCCAGCTTAGCCGCCGGTTCATCCAGCAGCGCGCAGTGGGAAGGTACGCTGACCGCCAGCCGCTGTGCTTTACCGGCGCCAGCCGCCAGCGCCAGCCGGGCCACGCGGGCCATCTCGTCGTCGCGTCCGGCAATGACAATCTGCGTTTCCGCGTTCAGATTGGCAATATAGAGGTCGCTGTCGGCAATCAGCTTTTCCACGCGGTCGAGCGTCAGGCCCATAATCGCCGTCAGCCCGTAGCCGTGAGGATAAGCCTGCTCCATTAAATCGCCGCGCAGCGCCACCAGCCGCAGGGCGTCGGTGAAATCCAGCGCGCCGGCCATCACCGCCGCCGGGAAAGCCCCTATCGACAGGCCGCTGACCATGTCCGGATTTACTCCCTGACGCTGCAGCTCCCGCGCCCAGGCTGTGCCTGCGATCAGCAGGCACAGCTGCACCGCACGGGTATGTTTTAACGCGGCGGCGGTATCTAAATGGTCTACTTCATCGCCAAGCACGGTTCGCGCTTCAGCGAGGATATTCTGGCGGTCGGGAAGCGCGGCGAGCATATCCGGCCGCTGGTTTCCCTGACCGGGAAAGGTAAAGATAATTTTCATGCTTCCTCCCTGTTCCACGGCGCAGCGGTCAGGCGCGCGCCGCGGGACGTTTTCAGCAGGGCGCGGCCATCGCGCAGCCACTCATTTAGCGCGAAAGCCCCTGCGGGCGTTTCGACCTGGGTATCCGCCCGGCAGGGCAGCTGCGCGACGCGGGACTGCCAGGCGAGCAGCGTTTCGCGAGCGATCGGCTGCGGCGCGCGGATCAGCAGATCGAGATCGCTGGCGGCGTGAAGCACCGGAATCTCGGTGGCCAGCGCGTAGCCGGTGCTGCCGGTAATGCCCCAGCGCCACGGCCAGGGGTGTAAGGTCAGTGATATCGCCGCCTGTACCGGCGGCTGGGAGACAAACGGCGAGCGCAGGAGCTGTTGGCGATCGGCGAGGGTTTCCGGGCTGACGGTACGGACGATATTTTCCCTCTGTACCCAGCCTGCGGCCCGCTGCTCGCGCTTCATACCCCGTACGCCCACCGGAATGCGGGCGTTAGCATCAACGTCGCGTCGTACCACCACCGGCAGGCTAATACGCCAGTACTGTGCGACCCAGGACTCCTCAATCGCCTCCAGCGCGGCGGCATTATTCAACCAGACTAAATCATGAGGACGCGGCGTTGATGACATCGTTAGATTCCTGACGTTAAGGTGATAAACAGCGGCAGCGACAGAATACACAGAACCGAGCTTAACAGCAGCACCGCTTCCGCATCCGGCGACTGCACGCCAAAGCGGTTGCCGAAGACCACGCCAAAGAAACCGGCCGCCAGCGCAATCATCAGAATGGCGGTAATGGCGATAGAGCCGTGCAGCCCCAGCAGCATCACCAGACCCCAGGCGATAAACGGCTGCACCAGCAGTTTGACAATAGTGGAAGTGGCAATCAGCGCATTGAGCTGCAGCTTACGTGCCGACAGAATCACCCCGGTCAGGAACAGCGCGGCGGCGGTCGCCGCCAGGCCCAGCGGTTTGATAGAGGCCAGCAGCAGATCCGGCATTTTGATACCGATGGCCGAAAGCACGACCCCCAGCAGCGGACCCCAGACAATTGGTTTTTTCACCGAACGCCACATCAGAACCGGCAGCATTGCCAGCGTCGAGCCGCTGTTCTCTCCGGCGGCGAGCGCTTTTTCACGTTCCAGAATCAGCAGGCAGAACGGCGTCATCAGTACCGATCCGCAGGCGATGGAAACGGCGACGGAGAGGGAGGTGGAGGCGCCTTCGCCGAGCACGCTGCCCAGAATCGGCAGGCCAAGCGCGGCGTAGTTAGGCAGCGCGACGGTCAGGGTCAGCACGGCGGCATCCTGCGGCGAGCGCTTGAAGACGCGGGTCGCGAGGAAGTAGATGGCCGCATAGGTAATCCACATCGCCCCGGTCAGCACCAGCACCAGCGGCGATTGCGCGACAATACCGCTCCACGGCGTTTGCACCGTGGCGCTGAACAGCGTGGCGGGCAGGGCGAAGTCCATCACGAAGATGTTGAGTAAAGAGACGTTTTTGTTATCGACCATTTTGGCCTTGCCGGCCCAGAAGCCCAGCAGCATGATGACAAAAATCGGCGCGAGGGCATGAATAATCACATAAGTCATAAATCACCTGTAAATGAAAATAGAGTACTGGCGCGATTGTTATAATTTCTAAAAGCGGTTTATTTCCGGGGCGCGCGATGGCGCCCCGGGCGGCCGCTTCCGGCAGGTTTTCTTCTACTTAGGGACTGACTACCAGCTGGCGCGCATGCGATCGCGCACCTGTTGGGAACTACGGCGGTTCTCCGCGCCAAGGCGGCACTTCAGCGAGACATCCCGGCGGGCGTCAGCGATGGCGTCGCGCAGGGTGTCGGTGACCAGCGTCAGATCGCGGGCGTCCGGCGCGTCAGGATTGCTGATATCCAGCAGGGCGGAGAGCAGGCCGAGCGTTGCGTAGTTGCTGACGTCATAGGCCATCGGCGGAATGGTTGCCGCCAGTTTCTCCAGCGCCTCAACGGTACGTAGCGTGATACGCGCGGCGGACGCTTTGCCCATCGCGTGCACCAGCACGCCGGCGTCGTTAAAGGCGATCAGACGATTGGCCTGGTAGCCGTGGGCCAGAAACGCCCCG
>OKCO01000267.1_pt1 | contig 13980 bp, 13 predicted proteins | sample 1612531 | NCBI WGS metagenome assembly OKCO01 (sample SAMN04436802, study PRJEB24849) | human gut metagenome | biome: human gut; feature: NICU; material: stool | host: Homo sapiens | place: USA: Saint Louis, MO | collected 2011-06-07
AACGCCGTGTAGGCGTTGCGCTCAGGTTTTGCCTGCGTAATGCAGTAACAATCCAGTTGTAGCGCGGGAGCTATGCGCCAGGCCCGATCGGCGCTTAGCGTCCCTCTTTTCTCACCCGCTCAATATGAATGGCGAGAAACATAATTTCTTCCGTCGTCAGCGGCCGCTGGTAGCTCTTTTGCAGGTGCCGCGCGACGGTTTCCGCACACTTCCACGCTTTAGGGTAGTTGTCCTTTACCGCGCTGTGCAGCGTCACATCATCATCTTCGACCACCGTTCGCGTCAGCATACGCTGGGCGAAAAACTTGAGATGGGTGACAAAGCGCTGGTAGCTCAGCGACTCTTCGTCGTAGTTCAGCGTCAGCTGATACTTCACCAGCTGCAGGATCTCCTGCATGACCCGGGTGACGTGCATCACTTCCGGCATTTCGCTGTTGAGCTGCGCCGTCACCAGATGCAGGGCGATAAAACCCGCTTCATCTTCGGCCAGTTCAACCCCGAGCCGTTTGGCGATAATCGCCCGCGCTTCCTGCCCTAACTCAAATTCCTTCGGATACAGCCGCTTTATTTCCCACAGCAGCACATTACGAATAGCGATGCAATCGCAAAGTGGCAGTGGTCGGTCAGGGTAATGTACAAACTATCCTGTAACTTCCCGAGACGACCGCGCGCCAGATCGATAATCCGATCGCAGGTCGTCATCACTTCTAACGGTATCTGACTGAGTAATTCACCTAAACGGCCAACCAGTTCATCGCTCTGCAGCGCGAAGACCTTTTCAATTTTACTTTCATCAAGAGAGTCACCAACGCGTTTCTGAAAGGCAAGTCCTCGGCCCATGACCACCTGTTCGCGCTGCTGCTCATCAACAACCACCACTACATTATTATTAAGTACTTTGGCGATTTGCATATGAACCCCAAAAACAAAAAAACCTGACCCCGACGGATGCCAGGAAATCAGGTTTTGCCTGCCGGAGCAGTAACAATCGGTAGTGAGTATTTCACTGTCCCCCGGGTAATCTCAATGGGACAAGCTAAAAAATGTGATGCCGGTCAGATAGTTTAGCTACGCCAGTCGTTAATCGTGCGCGCTATGCTGGTTGAATCCTGTAGGGTGCGTACCGCGCTGAACAGGTCAGCCGCTTCGAGGTACTCTTTACGCAAATAGCTCAGCCACTGTTTTATCCGCGCGACGTGATAAAGGCCGGTGTCGCCCTGCTTTTCCAGACGGGTGTATTTTTGCAGCAGTTCGACCACCTGCGGCCAGGGCATACGCGGTTCGTTATATTTTATCACCCGGCTCAGGTTTGGAACGTTCAGCGCGCCGCGGCCAATCATCACCGCATCGCAGCCGGTCGCGGCCAGGCAATCCTGGGCGCTTTGCCAGTCCCAGATTTCACCGTTGGCGACCACCGGGATAGTCAGGCGCTGACGGATTTCGCCAATAGCCTGCCAGTCAATGCGCTCCGCTTTATAGCCATCCTCTTTGGTGCGGCCGTGAACCACCAGCTCGCTGGCGCCCGCCTGCTGGACCGCATCGGCAATTTCAAACCGCCGCTCGCCGCTGTCCCAGCCAAGCCGCACTTTTACCGTGACCGGCAGATGGCCGGGAACCGCCTCGCGCATCGCTTTGGCGCCGCGATAGATAAGCTCGGGATCTTTGAGCAGCGTCGCCCCGCCGCCGCTGCCGTTCACCAGCTTTGACGGGCAGCCGCAGTTAAGGTCAACGCCCCAGGAACCGAGCTCGACCGCGCGAGCGGCGTTTTCCGCCAGCCACTGCGGATACTGCCCGAGCAGCTGCACGCGCACGCGGGTGCCGGACGGCGTCAGGCTGTTGTTATGCAGTTCCGGACACAGTCTGTAGAACGATTTTACCGGCAGGAGCTGATCCACCACGCGCAAGAATTCGGTGATGCAGAGATCGTAATCATTCACTTCGGTCAGCAGCTCGCGCACCAGCGAATCGAGCACGCCTTCCATCGGCGCCAGTAATACACGCATATTGTTTTTTCATTGCCCGGAAAAAAGAGGCGCTATGTTAGCGCCTCTGGATGCGGGTTGAAAGGGGCCAAGATCGGTTTTCCCGGCGGCGGCGCTGCTGCTTCCCGGCTTGCGCTGCGCTTAGCCGGGCTACAAGGTCACCTCTGTCTGCGCCCCGGGAAATGCACAGCCGCTTAACGTGGTTCCAGGCAGTTATCCTCTTTCCAGCCGTACAGCCACTCGATGCCGCGATAAAACTCGCTCTGGGTCTTGCCTTTCCACAGCAGGTTGCGTACCTGGCGCTCAACGCCGGCGGCGTGATAGACCCGCCCCATTTCACGCGTCGACCAGACGATCCGCGCGGTACGCGGAATACGTACCGACTCATACAGCGCGAAAGCGCGGGCGGCGTCGCCGTCGCACTGCGCCAGGGCTTTACCCAGCGTCACCGCGTCTTCCAGCGCCATACAGGCCCCCTGGGCCATATACTGCGCCACCGGGTGAGCGGCATCGCCAACCAGCGTGATGCGGTCGTTGCCCCATTTCTCTACCGGCTCGCGGTCGGCGGTGGACCAGCGCCGCCAGGAGGTCGGCTTATCCAGCATCTGCCGGGGACGCGGGTGAATGCCTTTAAAGTAGGAGAGCACCTCTTCTTTACTGCCGTCGCGCACGCCCCACTCTTCTGTCTCCCGGCTGTGGAAGGTCACCACCAGATTGTACTGCTTGCCGCCGCGCAGCGGATAATGCACCAGGTGGCAGTGCGGACCGGCCCACAGCACCGGCGCGTTAATGCGCAAATCGTCCGGCATATCGGCGGCGTCGACCACCGCGCGATAGACTACATGGCCGGTCACCCGCGGCGTATCGCCCAGCAGGCTCTGGCGCACCACCGACTTCACGCCGTCGCAGCCGATCAGGATATCCGCCGTCCAGCTGTTGCCTTTGTCATCGAAAACCGTCACGTCGTCGGCGGTCTGGCGGATATCCACCACCTGGGTCGAGGTGCGGTACTCCACGCCCGGATGACTCTGCGCCGCCTCCCAGACGGTGGCGTGGATGTCTACCCGGTGGATCACCGCATACGGCCCGCCAAAATGGTCGCGGAACGCCTGTCCGGTCTCAATATGCACCACCTCTTCGCCGCTTACCGCATCCATCATGGTGATATGGTCGGTAAATACCGCCCGCTGCCGGGCGACTGCGCCGACGCCGAGGCTGTCCAGCGCCGAGAACGCGTTAGGGCCAAGCTGGATCCCCGCGCCGATTTCGCCGATTTCATGCGCCTTTTCCAGCAGCATCACTTTGATGCCCTGGCGCGCCAGAGAGAGCGCCGTGGCCGCTCCGCCAATACCACCGCCGACAATAATTGCTCGCATCACTTTTGCCATGTTGCCTCCTAAGCCGGGATCTTATCTTGTTGGTTTTCCGGCGCGGCGGCGATAAACGCCGGTAGCCGGGTGCAGACGTCATAGACCGCCTGGCAGCGCGGATAGTGGCTGAGATCGCAGCCCATTCTCAGCGCGTTGGCCCACTGCGGAACCAGACAGCAGTCTGCCAGCGTGGGCGCATCGCCCACGCAAAAATCGCCGGATTTCGCGTGGCGCAATAGCTGCTCGACGGCGCTGAATCCCTGCTGGATCCAGTGCGCATACCAGCGCTTTTTCTCCTCTTCGCTCACCTTCAGTTCGTCGCTGAGGTAGCGTAAAACGCGCATGTTGTTTATTGGGTGAATATCGCAGGCGATGGCGTAAACAATCTCCAGGACCCGCATCCGCGCGCTGTCCTCCTGGGGCAGCAGCAGCGGCTGCAGATAGTGCCGATCCAGCCAGTCGGCAATCGCCAGCGACTGGCCGAGAGATTCACCATCATCAGTAATCAACGTTGGCACCAGGCCAACCGGATTCAGCCGCCGGTACTCCAGCGCGTTCTGCTGACCGATGCGGATATTGACGCCCACGCTCTGGTAGTCGATGCCTTTCAGCGCCAGCGCGATGCGCACGCGGTAGGAGGCTGAGCTATTGAAAAAACTGTACAGCTTCATCATTCACCTCACACCACGCGCACGGCGATTGGCGTCAGTCCATCTACGTTGCCGGTGATGACATCGCCTTTCACCACCGCGCCGACGCCTTCCGGCGTGCCGGTGAAAATCAGATCGCCGGGCTGCAGCTCAAAGAAGCCGGAAAGATAGCTGATGGTTTCATTGACCGACCAGATCAGGTGACGAATATCGCTGCGCTGATGATCTTCCCCGTTTACCTGCAGCCAAATTCCGGCCTGGTTCACGTCCGCCGTATCCGCTTTATGCAGCGGCGCAATCGGCGCGGAAAGGTCAAAAGCTTTACCAATCTCCCACGGACGGCCCATCTGGCGCATCTCCATCTGGCGATCGCGGCGGGTCATATCCAGCCCCGTGGCATAGCCCCAGATATACTCATGGGCCTGCTCCAGCGGGATATCGCTTCCCCGCTTGCCAATCGCCACCACCAGTTCAATTTCGTAGTGATAGTTGTCGGTTTGCGTCGGATACGGTAACTCCAGCGTCTCTCCCGCAGCGACGGGCACCACCGCATCGGCTGGCTTACAGAAGAAAAACGGCGGTTCGCGATCCGGGTCAAAGCCCATTTCACGCGCGTGAGCGGCGTAGTTGCGGCCCACGCAGTAAACGCGGCGCACCGGGAACTGCTCATCGCTGCCGACAACCGGAACGCTAATCGGGGCCTGGGGTGCAAAAACGTATTGAGTCATGATGGATTCCTTATTCTTCATTTTTAATAACGCGCTTCGCGGAACAGGCCGAGCGCTTCCTGCACGGGACGGTCCGAAAAGCTGAATAACACGGTATCTTCGGCAGAGTTAAAAGAGACGGCGTGCCAGGTCGGCACCACGAAGATATCTTTTGCCTGGAAGGCGAAGGTCTGTTCGCCAATGGTGACCTGGCCGCTGCCTTCCACCACGTGATAGATAGTGCTGTCGGTGGTTTTCGCCGCGCGTGAGGTAAACCCTTTCGGTAACAGCTGCAGGAAGGCGCCCATCGACGGCATCGGATAGCCGCCGGTAACCGGGTTAACGTAGCGCATTTTATAGCCGTCCCACTCGTCGGCATCGCCCATACGCGTCAGGTCGTGCAGCGCTTCGCGGCTGCGGTCGTAGCGATAGTTAAAGATGGGCGAAGAGTTACCGACCTGATGGCGCAGCGGCAGCATATTGGCGGCGTAGCGCGGCAGGTAGTCTCCCTCTTTGCGGGTCACCGGCTGCTGATCTTCCGGGTAATCCTCAGCGAAGCCGCAGCCCAGATAGTTCACCAGCGGCAGGTCGAGGCCGTCGAGCCAGACCACCGGCTCATTGCCGGGATTGCCGTGATCGTGCCAGCGCCACTGCGGCGTCAGAATAAAGTCGCCGGCGCGCATGGCGGTGCGTTCGCCGTCGACGGCGGTAAATGCCCCTTCACCTTCAACCACAAAGCGCAGCGCCGACTGGTTATGACGGTGGCTCGGCGCCACTTCGCCGGGCATGATCAGCTGTAAACCGGCGTACAGCGAGGAGGTAATCGATGACTGTCCGCGCAGCGCCGGGTTCTCCAGCACCAGCACGCGGCGTATCGCCTCTTTCGCGCCAATCAGCTCGCCGCTTTTCAGCAGCAGCGGACGAATCTCCTGATAGTTCCAGTAGGCCGGTGCACAGGTAGGATTCGGCGTTTTCGGCACCAGATGGTGCAGCGATTCCCAAAGCGGCGTCAGGTTTTGGCCGGAAATATGCTGATAGTACTGCTGACGGTCTTTATTGATTTCCATTGAAGATTGAGTCATGAGCGTTCTCCTTATTTATTCACGATGCCAGCAGAAGGCAACGCGGCAGGTACAGATGTTGGGTTGCGGACGGCAAGCGTCAGCAGGACAAGCATCACGGCGCTAACGACGGCCGGTACTGCGATAACAAAAAACAGGGTGTCAAAAGAGAAATTCATCGCCATCATCACGCCGCCGGAGAGCGAACCAACAATGGCTCCGCAGCGGCCAATCGCGTTTGACCAGCTCACCCCAGTCGCGCGGCTTTGGGTGGGATACAGCGTAGCGGTTAGCGCATTCAGCCCTACCTGCGAGCCGCTGATGCCAATCCCGGTGCCGAAAATCGCCAGCGCCATCAGCCACAGGCCGTTCTCGCTCAGGCCAATCATGACGATACAGACCGCCCCCAGGCCGTAGCTCAGCGCCAGCACCCGATACGGGTTGTAGCGATCCATCAGCGCGCCGAGCAGCAGCGCGCCAAAGGTACCGCCAATCTGGAAGGCGGCGGTGACCCACGAAGCGTGCTGTAAATCAATCCCGCGGTGGTTAAGCAGCGTCGGCATCCAGCTGGAGAGCAGATAGATAATCAGCAGGCTCATAAAGAACACCACCCATAGCATTAAGGTGATGGCCAGCTGGCGACCGGTGAACAGCTGGCTGATGCTGCCCTTCGCCCCTGCGGCAGGCTCATCAAGCCAGAAATGGGTATCGGTATAGCGTTCGCCGGTTATGGCACTAACGTTTTTGGCAATCACCGCCTGCGGGAGCTGGCGACGGATCTGCCAGCGCGGAGATTCGGGAAGCAGCGGTATCAGCGCCACCGCCAGCAGCAGCGGCAAAACGCCGCCCAGCACCAGAATACCGTGCCAGCCAATCAGCGGGACCAGCTGCGCGCTGACCACGCCGCCGAAGGCCGAGCCGAGGGTGAATCCACAAAACATCAGGGTCACCAGCGCCCCGCGCCGCCGGGCGGGCAGATATTCCGAGGTCATGGTAATGGTATTAGGCATCGCGCCGCCGAGGCCGAGACCGGTCAGAAAACGCAGGAACACCAGCATCTGTAGATCGGGGGCAAACGCGGAAAGCAGGCTGAACAGGCCGAACAGCGCGACGCAGAACTCAATCACCCGTTTGCGGCCAAAGCGGTCGGAGAGCGGACCGCAGAGCAGCGCCCCGGCGGTCAGGCCCAGCAGCCCTGCGCCAAATAGCGGCGCGAGGTCACCGGCGGTTAATTGCCAGTGGCTGCGGATATCCGGCGCAATAAAACCAATCGCGGCGGTATCGAAGCCATCAAGCATCACCACCAGGAAACAGCAGATAATCACGCGCCACTGCCGGGCGCCGACCGGCGCAGCGTTGAGTAGTTTTTGTAGTTCAAGTCGTTGAGTCATGATTATGCCTCAGAGCAGGTAGGGGTAGATGTTGTATTTATTTCTTTTATGTTGCGAGTTTGTAACTGTGGCAATGAAATGTACAATGGTATTTCGGGCATAGACATAACCTGGAGGTTATCGCTGATGGCAGACTGGACGCAGAAACTGAAGCTGCACCATTTACAGATGCTGGTGGCGCTGGGGGAGCAAGGCAATCTCACGCAGGTGGCGAAAATGATGAACATTACTCAGCCCGCGCTCTCCAAATGGCTCAGCCAGTTTGAAGACGAAGTCGGCATGGTTTTGTTCGAACGCCACAGCAAAGGTCTGCGCCCGACCGAAGGCGGAAAGCTGCTGCTTCAGCACGCCCAGCGGCTGATTAACGATATGTCGCGTTCGCAGTATGAAATCGAGCGTTTTAAACAGGGAGGACAGGTGGGCAGCCTGATGATCGGCTGTTCGCCGGTGGCGACCGACTGCGTCTCACAGGCGATCCTCGAACTGCTGAAAGAGATGCCGACCCTGCACCTGAATATTGAAGAGAAAGTGATGACGCCGCTGCTTAACGACCTGCTCGCCGGGGTGGTGGATGTCGTCGTCGGGCGCGTCGGCGGGCGGGCGCTGGAGCTGCCGCTGAGCTACCGGGTGCTCTACACCGAACCGGTCTGCTTTGTCGCCCGCCCCGATCACCCGCTGGCCCAGAAATCGCGATTAAGCTGGGCCGACCTCTCTCCGTGGCGCTGGATCGTCTGGCCCACCGGCACGCCAATTCGCCTGAGCATCGACAACGCGCTGGTGGATAACGGCGTGATGCTGCCGGAAAACACCATTGAGTCCGCCTCGATGAACGTCACCAGCAATCTGCTGCAGAGCAGCGATATGGTCTCGATTCTCTCACTGCGCCTGGCACAGCGCTACGCGGCCCAGCACCAGCTGGCGATTCTTAATTTGCCGCGCATTGAACAAAAAGGTAGCGTTGGGGTGTTCTGGCGAAAAAGTGAAGCGCCGTCGCTGGCGCTGAGCCGATTTCTCCATTGCCTGTCCCTGCAATCTTCACTCTGACCGTCGCCCGGTCCGGTGTTCACGGTCTCTATCGCAGGTATGCGCAGAATTCATGATGTGATCGGTAGCACATTTTTGGCTTTAATTGTATGATGAATGCGGTTCATCAAGGGTTATTACCATGAGTAAATCACTGATTATTATCTGGCAGTATCTGCGCGCTTTCGTGCTCATCTACGCCTGCCTGTATGCGGGCATTTTTCTCTCTTCGCTCCTGCCGATCGCGATTCCCGGCAGCATTATTGGCATGTTGATTCTGTTTTTTCTGCTGGCGCTGCAAATCTTGCCTGCACAGTGGGTCAACCCCGGCTGCAATATCCTGATCCGCTATATGGCGCTGCTGTTTGTGCCTATCGGCGTCGGCGTCATGCAGTACTGGGATTTACTGCGCGCGCAGTTTGGCCCGGTGGTGGTCTCCTGCGCGATAAGCACGCTGGTGGTCTTTTTAGTGGTCAGCTGGAGTTCACACCTGGTTCACGGTGAGCGCAAAGTGGTTGGGCAAAAAGGAAGTGAAAAATGATCCATGAAATCTGGTGGTCGCTGCCGTTAACCCTGGCCGTCTTTTTCCTTGCCCGCAGGCTGGCGGCGCGGTTTAAATTTCCGCTTCTCAACCCGCTGCTGGTCGCGATGGTGGTGCTGATACCTTTTCTGCTGATTACCGGCATCTCCTACGAGCGCTATTTCCTCGGCAGCAAAATTCTTAACGACCTGCTGCAGCCGGCGGTGGTGGCGTTGGCCTTTCCTTTGTATGAGCAGCTGCACCAAATCCGCGCCCGCTGGAAGTCAATCATCACCATCTGCTTTATCGGCAGCGTGGTGGCGATGGTCACCGGCACTACCGTTGCCCTGATGATGGGCGCAACCCCGCAGATTGCCGCCTCTATTTTGCCGAAATCGGTAACGACGCCGATCGCCATGGCGGTGAGCAGCAGCATTGGCGGGATCCCGGCGATCAGCGCGGTCTGCGTTATTTTCGTCGGCATTCTCGGCGCGGTCTTTGGCCACACCCTGCTGAATGTGATGCGCATCCGCACCAAGGCCTCGCGCGGGCTGTCGATGGGTACCGCATCCCACGCCCTGGGGACCGCCCGCTGCGCTGAGCTCGACTATCAGGAAGGGGCGTTCAGCTCGCTGGCGCTGGTGCTTTGCGGGATTATTACCTCGCTGGTCGCGCCGTTTTTGTTTCCGCTCATTTTAGCAGTGGTTGGTTAAATGTGATTTAAGTCACATTTTTAAATGCAACACGAATTAGTTGCAATGACAATGAGATGTTTATCACATATACAGGTTGTAACCACCCGTACACTAGATTTCCATTACATTGTTATGAGGCAACGCCATGCACCCACGTTTTCAAGCTGTTCTTCCCCAACTGGCGGCGGACCTGCAAGCGGCCATCGCCCCGATGCTCGCCGACCCGCATTTCCCGGCCCTGCTGAATGCAGACCAGGTGGCAGCGCTGCAAAGCGCGACGGGGCTGGATGAAGACGCGCTGGCCTTTGCTTTGTTGCCGCTGGCGGCGGCCTGCGCGCGGGCCGATCTGTCGCATTTTAACGTCGGCGCGATTGCCCGCGGCATCAGCGGTACCTGGTACTTCGGCGGCAATATGGAATTTCTCGGCGCCACCATGCAGCAAACCGTGCACGCCGAACAAAGCGCCATCAGCCACGCCTGGCTGCGCGGCGAAAAATCCCTGCGGGCGATTACCGTGAACTACACCCCCTGCGGCCACTGTCGTCAGTTTATGAACGAACTGAACAGCGGCCTGTCGCTGCGCATCCACCTCCCCGGGCGCGAAGCGCATTCGCTGCAGCACTATTTGCCGGACGCTTTCGGCCCGAAAGATCTGGACATAAAAACCCTGCTGATGGATGAGCAGGACCACGGCTTCCCGCTCAGCGGCGACGCGCTGGCTCAGGCGGCGATTCAGGCGGCCAACCGTTGCCATATGCCTTACAGCAACTCACCATCCGGCGTTGCGCTGGAGCTGAAAGACGGTACCCTTTTCACCGGTAGCTATGCCGAAAACGCCGCCTTTAACCCGACGCTGCCCCCGCTGCAGGGTGCGCTGAATCTGCTGAGCCTCAACGGATACGATTACCCGGATATCCAGCGCGCGATCCTGGCCGAGAAGGCCGATGCGGCGCTTATCCAGTGGGACGCCACCGCGGCGACGCTGAAGGCGCTGGGCTGCCATAATATCGATCGCGTACTGTTAGGTTAGTCACATTCTGCGGGCCAAACGGCCCGCGCTGTTGAAAATCCCCGCAATTAAACGACGGTTTCTTGCGCTTGCCCGACGGGTAAAGTAGCCTGAAGCTTCCTTCGTCCACTATTGAGCCAGGTTCATGTTAAAGCGTGTGTTATACAGCCTGTTAGTCCTGTTCGGCTTGCTGCTGTTAACCGTGTTGGGACTCGACCGCTGGATGAGCTGGAAAACCTCTCCCTATATTTACGATGAGCTACAGGACCTGCCCTACCGCCAGGTCGGCGTCGTGCTCGGTACCGCCAAGTACTACCGTACCGGGGTTATCAACCAATATTATCGTTACCGGATTCAGGGCGCGCTGAACGCCTACAATAGCGGCAAGGTGAACTACCTGCTGCTCAGCGGCGATAACGCGCTGCAAAGCTATAACGAGCCGATGACCATGCGCCGCGATTTAATTAAAGCCGGCGTCGATCCGGCGGATATTGTGCTGGACTATGCGGGTTTCCGTACGCTCGATTCGATTGTCCGCACCCGTAAAGTCTTCGATACTAACGACTTTATTATTATTACCCAACGCTTCCACTGCGAGCGCGCGCTGTTTATTGCCCTGCATATGGGGATTCAGGCGCAGTGCTACGCGGTGCCGTCGCCGAAGGATATGTGGAGCGTTCGCCTGCGCGAGTTCGGCGCCCGCTTCGGCGCGCTGGCGGATCTCTATATTTTTAAACGCGAACCGCGCTTTTTAGGCCCGCTGATCCCGATTCCCGCGCTGCAGGAAGTTCCCGACGGCGCGCAGTCCTATCCGGCGGTCACGCCGCAGCAGCTGCTGGAGCTGCAGAAAAAAGAGAAGTAAAGCCTCCATAAAGTGAGCGTGATAACTGGCGTCTTATCGAGCGGGAATACTTTTCCGATTACGCGAGTGAGTATCGGGATACTGAGGATAGATACCCTGAATAATTCGAGTGGCAGGAAGGCGGCAAATTATCATCCAGAAAATGCAAAAGGCAGACGCCTGAACTGACGCCTGCCTTCATTCACTAATCGTTACTTCTTCCGCGCATACTTCAGCGAATCCAGCGCCACGGCGAAGATGATAATCGCCCCTTTGATAATGTACTGCCAGTACGGGTTCACGCCGATATAGGTCAGACCGTAGTTGATAACGGTGAAGATGATTACACCGGTTACCACGCCCAGTACGGTACCCACACCACCACTGAACGACACACCACCCACGACGCAGGCAGCAATCGCATCCAGCTCATACATAAAGCCAAGGTTGTTGGTCGCCGAACCGATACGTCCGGCTTCCAGCAGCCCGCCGAACGCGTAGAACACGCCGGAGAGCGCATAAATCATCAGCAGGTTCAGGGCGACGTTGACGCCGGAGACCTTCGCCGCTTCCGGGTTACCGCCGATAGCAAAAATGTTTTTACCAAAGCGGGTCTTGTTCCACAGGATCCATACGAAGAACACGGCAATCAGCGCATAGAAGGTGATATACGACAGGCGGAATGAGCCCAGCGCCACAAACCCCTGGGCAAACTGCGAGAAGTGGCTATCGAAGCCGGAAATCGGCGACGCGCCAACAAAGTCGTAATACAGGGAGTTGATACCGTAAACGATGATCATCGTGCCGAGGGTGGTGATAAACGGCGTCACGTTCAGGTAAGCGATGATAATACCGTTGATAAGACCAATGACCGCGCCGATCGCACACACCAGCAGGATAACCAGCGGGATCGGCATCGTGGCCATCTCCGGGAACACCTTATTGGCATTGTCCACCGCCTGCAGCATCGTGGCGGCGATAACCGCCGCCAGGCCGACCTGGCGTCCGGCTGATAGGTCGGTTCCCTGGGTGACAATAAGTCCGGCCACGCCGAGAGCGATAATAATACGCACCGAAGACTGGGTCAGAATATTACTTAAGTTCAGCAAACTTAAGAAAGTCGGATCCTGGAAAATAATAATGGCCAGCAATACTAAAAGAACCACGTAAATCCCACCTTCTTTCAAATAGGTGAGAAAACTCTTTTTATTTAACGCACTCATGAGGAGCCCCTGATCTTAAAGGTGCAACGACGCAAGACGGAGAATTTCGTTTTGCGTGGTGGTTTTAGTCTCAACAATTCCGGCAACAAGACCATTGCTCATTACCAGAATACGGTCAGTAATACCCAGCAGCTCCGGCATCTCGGAGGAAATAATAATGATTCCTTTGTCTTTTTTTGCCAGCTCGGCGATCAGCTGGTAAATTTCGAACTTCGCCCCAACGTCAATGCCGCGCGTGGGTTCATCGAGCATCAGAATTTCCGGCTGGGTCAATAACCAGCGACCGATAATCACTTTTTGTTGGTTACCACCGGACAACGAACCAATTTGCGTGTGCTGCCCCGGGGTTTTCACGCGCATCGAATCAATCACCCATTGGGTATCGCTTTTCATGCGTGAATTATCCAGCAATCCGACCTTATTCTTGTATTTCTTAATATTGGAGATCAGCGAGTTAAAACCGATATCCAGGTAGGCATAAATTCCCGTCGAACGGCGCTCTTCGGTCACCAGCGCAAAGCCATGGTTGATGGCTTCATTGGCATTATGGTTATTAATCTTCTTACCGTGCAGCTTGATCGTCCCGCCGGCCTTCTCGCGAATACCAAATAACGTCTCCACGATATCGGTACGTTTCGCGCCAACCAGTCCGGCAATCCCCAGGATTTCGCCTTTGTGCAGATCGAAAGAGACATCGCGAATCGATGGCTGGCGCAGTGAGGTTAAATTGCGCACCTCAAGAATTACCTCACCCGGCTTATTCTCCTTGTTCGGGAAGCGCTGATTGAGGGAGCGGCCCACCATCATCGCGATGATCTTATCCATATCCAGCCCTTCCAGCGGCTGGGTGGCAATCCACTGGCCGTCGCGCAGGATGGTAATTTCATCGCACAGCTGGAAGATCTCTTCCATTTTGTGGGAAATATAGACTATGCCGCAGCCGCGCTCTTTCAGCTTGCGGATAATTTTAAACAGATGGTTGACCTCTTTTTCGGTTAACGAAGAAGTCGGCTCATCCATAATCACAATTTTGGCGTTATAGGAAAATGCCTTCGCAATTTCAATCATCTGCATTTGCGATACCGATAGCGTTCCGACGCGAGCGCGCGGGTCGATATCAATATCCAGCTCATCGAAAATCGCTTTGGTATCACGATACATTTTGTCCTGATCGACAAACATGCCTTTGGTGGGATAACGCCCCAGCCACATGTTGTCCATTACCGAACGTTGCAATACCAGGTTTAATTCCTGATGAACCATTGAAATACCGTTTTCCAGGGCTTCTTTTGCCGAATGGAAATCGATCTCTTGTCCCTGAAAAAGAATACTGCCGGAATCTTTTTGATAGATTCCAAATAGGCATTTTAATAATGTAGATTTGCCCGCGCCGTTCTCCCCCATTAACGCGTGAATAGAGTGGGGACGAACCTTGAGGTTCACATTATCGAGAGCCTTGACGCCAGGAAACGATTTGTTGATATTGCTCATCTCCAACAAATATTCGC